>Ga0307516_10004188_pt1 | contig 17968 bp, 9 predicted proteins | sample 19_EM_MG_FD_203310 | JGI IMG/M metagenome (GOLD analysis project Ga0307516, IMG submission 203310) | Populus trichocarpa ectomycorrhiza microbial communities from riparian zone in the Pacific Northwest, United States - 19_EM | ecosystem: Host-associated > Plants > Roots > Unclassified | place... | reverse complement strand
GTCATCTTCCGCTACCGGTTGCGGCCCGACCCGGCCATGGAGTACCTGAGCCCGGCCATCGAGGAGATCACCGGGCGCCGGCCGGACGAGTTCTACGCCGACCCCGAGCTCATCTTCCGGACCGTCGACACCGAGGACCGGGCGACACTCGAGGCCTCCTGGCGCTCCCACGAGCCCGGCACCTTGATCATTCACGTACGCCACCAGGCCGGCCGCGCCACCTGGGTCGAGCAGCGGGCCAGCTCGATCTGCGACGGCGCCGGCCGGGTCGTGGCGGTCGAGGGCATCCTGCGCGACATCACCGAGCGGGTGACCGCCGAGCAGGAGCGGGCCGGGCTGGAACGCCAGCTGCGCCAGGCGGAGCGGCTGGACTCGCTCGGCCAGCTGGCCGGCGGCATCGCCCACGACTTCAACAACCTGCTCGCGGTGATCGCCGGGTACGCCGACATGCTCAGCGAGGAACTGGCGGCGGAGCACCCCGGCCGGGCCGACCTGGAGGGCATCAAGCAGGCGGCCGGCCGTGGCAGCGGGCTCACCCGCCAGATGCTCATCTTCAGCCGGCTGGAGCCGTCCCAGCCCGAGGTTCTCGACCTCAACGCCGTCGTCGCCGACATGCAGCGGCTGCTCAGCCGCACCCTCGGCGAGGACATCGAGGTCACCACGCACCTCGACCCGGCGCTGCCCCCGGTGGCCATGGACCGCAGCAAGCTGGAGCAGGTCCTGATGAACGCCCTGGTGAACTCCCGCGCCGCGATGCCCTCCGGCGGGCAGCTGACCATCGCGACGGGCATCGCGACCAGCATCGCGGGCGACGACGGCGCGGCCGACACCCCGGCCGTCTATCTGACGATCACCGACACCGGCTGCGGCATGTCGGCGGAGGTCGCCGCCCGCGCCTTCGAGCCGTTCTACACCACCAAGGGGCGCGGCCAGGGCACCGGCCTCGGCCTCGCCACGGCGTACGGCGCGGTGACCGAGGCGGGCGGCACGATCAGCCTCGACTCACGGGTCGACTACGGCACCACCCTGCGCGTCTGCCTGCCGGCGAGCGAGGCTGCCGTATCGCCGGTCACCATCGTTCCCGCCGTGCGCGCGTCCGGCAGCGGGGAGCGGATCCTGGTCGTCGAGGACGAGCGGGCCGTCCGGGACATCGTCTGCCGGATCCTGGCCAAGGCCGGCTACCAGGTGCACTCGGCGGCGGACCCGCAGCAGGCGCTCAAGATGTGCCTGGAGGACTCGCTGATCGTCGACGCCCTGCTCACCGACATCATCATGCCGGGCATGTCCGGCACCCAGCTCGCCGCCGAGCTGCGCAACCACCGCCCGGACCTGCCGGTGCTGTTCATGTCGGGCTACACCAACGGGCCCACCCCCGGCGGCCAGCAGTTGCCTCCCGACGCCCCGCTGATCCGCAAGCCCTTCGAGACGGACACCCTGCTCGGCGAGCTGCATCAGCTGCTCGCGCAGAGCGCGGCGAAGGCGGGTGAGTGAGTTAGGGGGTACGGGCGGCCGTTTCGCCACGCGAGGTCCCCGAGCGTCGCTAGCCTGGTCAGGTGGAACCCAGTAAAGCGGAGCCGCCCCTCGTCCACGTGGGGCGGCAGGCGATCTATGACCGGTTGGGCGACGTCGTCGCCTACGAGCTGCTGTTCCGCGACACTGCGGGGGCCACGCAGGCATCGCGCCGCTCGGCGGACGCGACCAGCCGGGTGATAGTCGCCGCGTTCACTGACTTCGGGCTCCACGAGCTGGTCGGCGGCCGGGCCTGCTTCATCAACATCACGCGGGAGTTCCTCATTGGCGAACTGCCGATCCCGTTCGACTCGAACCAGACCGTGCTGGAGATCATCGAGACCGTCGAGGTGGACGACGCGGTCGTCGCGGGCGTCGAGGAGCTGGTGGGGCGGGGCTTCACGATCGCCCTGGACGACTACACGCCGGGCGCACACGACCGCCTGCTCCCGCTGGCCACGTACGTGAAGATCGACGTTCTCGGCATCGGGGTGGACGTGGCCGGCATCGCGCGACGGTGCCGGGAGGAGTATCCCAACGTCCAGTTGATCGCCGAGCGCCTGGAGACGGAGGAGCAGCTGCACCGGGCGTTCGAGCTCGGCTTCACCCTCTTCCAGGGCCACGTGCTCGGCCGTCCGCACGTGGTCTCGATGGTCGGGCTCTCGCCGGCCCGGCTGAGCCGGCTGCGGCTGGTCAGCGCGCTCGCCGCCGCGGAGGTCGACTTCGACGAGGTCGTCACGCTCATCTCCACCGACCCGGTGCTCACCTACCGCCTGCTGCAGGCCACCAACTCCGCGGCGTCCGGCCTGACGGCCCGGGTGTCGTCGATCCGGGAGGCCGCGGTCCTGCTGGGCCTGCCGACCATCCGGCACTGGGTGACCCTCATGCTGGTCAGCGATCTGGCCGAGGGTACGGAGAGCCAGCTCGTCGCGACCATGACCCGGGCCCGGATGTGCCAGATGGTGGCCCAGCGGCTCGACCTCTCCGGCGACGTGGCCTTCAGCGTGGGGCTGCTCTCCGGCGTCGCCGAGCTGATCGGGCAGCCGCCGGCCGAGCTGGTGCAGCAGCTGCCCCTGTCGGAGGAGGTCAGCGCGGCGCTCGCCGACGGCGCGGGCCGGCTGGGACACGTGCTGAAGGTCGTCCGCGACTACGAGAACGGCGACGCGGTCGGCCTCGCCGGCATCCTCAACCCCGGTGGGGCCGTCAAGGCCTACCTCGCCGCGATGTCGTGGTGCAACGAGCTCATGAGCACGACAACCACGGCCGGCGAGGCCCGCAGCTCCCCGGCGCCGGCGTCGACCTGATCACCGGCTGGCTGATCACCGGCTCGCGTTCACGGCATCCGGAGCTTCGCTGGCGCGGGTGCGGTGCGTGACGGCGCGGCGGACCACCGGCGGAACAAGGCAGCCGACCACCGCGAACGCGGTGCCGAGCAGCACCCAGCCGGGGGCGCCCCAGCCGAGGGTGAGCGCCGTGACCGCCACCGGGGCGATCATCTGGCCGAACTGGTGGCCCATCGCATAGGTGCCCTGGTACTGCCCGTGCGCGTGATCGGGTGCCAGGCCGAAGGAGATGCCCCAGCCGCCCGCCGAATACCACAGCTCGGCCGTGACCTGCGCCAGCGCGGCGGCGATCAGCAGGACGATGGTCAGCGCGTCGTGGGTGCCGGCGGTGAGCGGGAAGATCAGGCAGGCCGCGAGCAGGCCGAATCCGGCCCGCCGGGAGGCGCGGGCCGCCCCGGCCAGGGAGTCGGTGCCGCGGGCGGCGCGCACCTGGAAGAGCACCACGGTCACGGTGTTCACCGCGAACACCACCGAGATCATCCAGCGCGGCGCGTCGGTGCGCTCGGCGATCCAGAGCGGCAGGGCCACCTCCAGCAGGCCGAAGTTGGTGGCTAGCAGGCCGTCCAGCACGACGAAGGCCAGGAACGGCCGGTCGCGCAGCGCGATCAACCGCGGCCCGGAGGCCGCCCGGGGTGACCGGGCCAGCGGGGCGAGCCGGGTGAGCACGCCGGCGGCGAGCAGATAGGTCGCCGCGTCCGCGAGGATCAGACAGACGTACGCGGTGCGGGTGTCCACAGTGAGCCCGATGCCGCCGACCGCGGCGCCGACCGTGATGCCGACGTTGGTGACCGAGCGCAGGTAGGCGCGGGTGTACACCCGCCGGTCCGGCGGCACGCCGCCGCCGATGATCGCGCCCCGGGCCGCCCGCTGCGCCGCGTCGAAGACCGCCATCGGGGCGGCCACCAGCAGGAACCCGGCCATGGAGCGGACCTCGACCATCGCCGCCTCGCAGAGGCCGAGCGCGACGAGCCCGCCGATCGCCGCGCCGCGCGGCCCGAGCCGGTCGGCGAGATAGCCCACCGGGGTGCTGCTCACGAGGCTGACCAGGGCGACCAGCGTGAGTGCCAGGCCGGTCTGCGCGACCGAGAGGCCGACGGACCGGGTGAGGAACAACGCGCTGGACACCATCCACAGTCCACTGCCGACCGTGTTGACCAGCGTGGCGACGGCGAGCGTCCGGATCGGTCCCGGCTCGGGCAGCAAAGGCATGCCACCCATCAAACCGTACGGCCGTACGGTTTGCAAAAGGTTTGCGGCGTCAGCAGGTCGAGTTGTCGGTTGACTCGCGGGCGCCGATCGTTCAAAGTCGACGCCTGCGCCGGGAACGAGATGGGTGAGATGCGAGCTGCCCGTACCGATGATGCGGTCCTGGTGTCAGCCGCGCTGGCGGGCGACCGCCACGCGCTGGAGGAGGTGCTGCGGTCCTGCCTGCCGCTGGTCTACACCATCGTCCGGCGCGGCATGGCCGACCACCCGGACGTCGACGACGTCGTGCAGGAGACCGTGCTGCGGGTCCTGCGGCAGTTGCCGGCGATGCGGTCGCCGGCGCAGTTCCGTTCGTGGGTCGCCGCCATCGCGGTACGCCAGGTGGGCACGCACCTGCGCCGCTCCGGCGCGAATGCCGCGCGGACGGCCGGGATCGAGGAGGCGCTGCGGATAGCGGACGAGCGGGGCCCGTCGGAGGACGAGACCGCGCTCGGCGTCGACCTGTCCCGCCAGCGCCGGCAGACCGAGCGGGCGAGCCGGTGGCTCGACGCCGGCAACCGGGCGCTGCTGTCGCTGTGGTGGCTCGAACTCGCCGGCGAGCTGTCCCGGGCCGACCTGGCGGCCGCGGTGGGGACGAGCGTCGCGCACGCGGGCGTCCGGGTGCAGCGCCTGCGCGCCCAACTGGAGCAGAGCCGGGCGGCGGTGTCGGCGCTGGAGGCCCGGCCGCGGTGCGCGCGGCTGGGCGAGGTGGTGGCCGGGTGGGACGGCAGGCCGGGCCCGCTGTGGCGCAAGCGCGTCGCCCGGCACGTCCGTTCGTGCCCGGCCTGCTCCCGCGCGGCCGGCGGCATGGTCGCCACCGAGCGCCTGCTGCCCACCCTGGCGCTGCTGCCGGTGCCGGCCGGCCTGACCACGACGCTGGTGGGCAACGCCGCCGCGCTGCCGGCCGCCGTGGCAGCCGGCTCCGGCGCGGGCCTGTCGGCGGGTCTGCTCGGCGCGGCCGGGCAGGCGGTCGCGGCGCATCCGATCCTGGCGACGGTGACCGCCGGCGTGCTGGCGATCGCGGGGACGGCCAGCACGGCCCGGCTGTCGGACCCGGAACCGCCCCGGCCGCCGGCGGTGGCGGCCCCGGCCCGGGTGCCGGCGCCGGAACCGTCCCTCGCGCGGTCTCCGTCGTCCTCGCCCACGGCCCCGGCGAGTGGCCGGCAACCGGCGAGTGCCGCCCCGCCGGCCACCCGGCCGGGACCCCTGCGGATCGGGCCGGTCTCGCTCGAAGCACAGAACGCCCCCGGCCGGTACGTCGCGACCGCCACCGGCCTCGGCGTGCTGGAGCCCGCCACGGCCGGGAGCGACGTGGCGACCCGCGGCCGGGCCAGCTTCCGGGCGGTGCCGGGCCTGAACGACGCCGCCTGCTTCTCGTTCCGGTACGCCGACGGCCGCTACCTGCGGCACTCCTCATGGCGGTTGCGGCTGAGCCCGAACGAGGGGACGCCGCTGTTCCGGGGGGACGCCACCTTCTGCGTGCGTGGCGGGGCGGAGGCCGGCTCGGTGGCCCTGGAGTCGTCGAACTACCCCGGCTGGTTCCTGCGCCACCGCGACGATCAGCTGTGGGTCGACTACTCCGACGCGAGCGCGGCGTTCCGCGCGGACAGTTCCTTCCTGGTCCGTTCCGCATTGTCCGAATGAGACGCCCCGTTTCCAGCCTCCCGGGCGGCCCGGACCCGGAACAGTGAGGACTGCCGGACCACCAGTTCCGGGGCGACGAGCACCCCCTGGGCCGGGCGCCGGTCGCCGTCGAGCAGTCGCGAGACCATGACCTCGACCGCGAGCCGGCCCACGTGGTTCTTCGGCGGGCGGATGGCGGTCAACGCGGGCTCGCCGAGGTGGGCGATCTCGTCGTCGTACGACACCAGGGCCAGGTCGTCGGGGATGGTCAGGCCGGCCTCGGCGCAGATCTGCGCGACGCGGATGGCGTGCGGGTCACTGTGCACGATCAGGGCGGTGATCCGGGAGCGCCGGCATTCGGCCAGCACGTCGTGGATGATCCGGCGGTGGCCCGGGCGGTCGAGGGTCACCGCTTCGCGTACCACTGTGGCGTCGGAGATGCCGAGGTCGGCGCAGGCGGTGCGCCAGCCCTGCAGCAGGTACGCCGAGGTGGGGCTGCCCTCGGCGAGCAGGAGCCCGATCCGCCGGTGACCGTGCTCGTGCAGGTGGTGCACGGCGATCTCCATGCCCAGCGCGTGGTCGCTGCGGACCCATTCGATCTGCCGGGGGGTCGCGGTCCGGCGGCGGGGCTGGCGCTCCACGAGCAGGGTGGGCACCGGCAGCCGGCCGATCCAGTCGATCATCCGGTCCGCGTCCGCGCCGTCCAGGCTGGGTGCGAGCAGCAGGCCCTGCACCTGACCGGCCGCGACGAGCCGGCCGATCTGGCGGCGGTCCTCGTCGGGGTCGTAGCTGGAGCCGCGGAGCTGGAAGTTGACCCCGAGGGCCGCGGCCGCGGCCCGGGCGCCGGTGACGATCGGCGGCCAGTAGAAGTCCAGCGAGGGTACGACCATCCCGACGGTGAACGTGGCGGCCGTCTGCTGCCGTGGCCGGGCGGCGGGGCGGGACTGGCTGGGCAGCGTGGCGCCGCCGTGCACCCTGGTCACCAGGTTGCGGGCGGCCAGCGCGGCGATGTCGCGGCGGATGGTCAGCTCGCTGACGCCCAGGTCGTGCGCCAGTTCCCGGACGCGCACGGCCCCGTTCTGGCGCAACTCGCTGAGCAGCCGCTCGTGGCGCTGCACCTGAAAGAGCCGTTCCTCCGTCAACCCGCGCCCCAACCGGCTGAGCGCGCCAGCCGGCGCGGATGTGCCGCATCAATATGTGGCGATGTTAACGTAAACCTTGATCTTGAGCAGAGTCAACGCCGCCCGGTGATGTTCGTTCAGGTGTGTTTCCGAACGAATCTGCACGAAGGCTGGCACATCGTCTGAGCACGCCATGAGCCACGAATCTCGATCCATCAATGTTCGTTCGAGTTCGTTTCTGACCGAACGTGCTCAGAGCATGGCCAGTTGATTTCGGATCGATTACCAAGAGGTCACCGCGGCTCGCAGGTCGCCGGCTCCCGCACTCCCGTCCGGACAAGAGAGGGACGACGAAGTGAGAAGGATGCTCGCGGCACTTGCCGCGATCGTGACCGTGACCGCGGTGGGGCTGGCCGTGCTGGCCGCTCCCGCACAGGCGGCTCAGGTCACCATCACCAACGGCACCCAGTTCACCGACACCAGCGGCAACGGCGTGCACGCGCACGGCGGCGGCGTGATCCAGGTGGACAAGTACTTCTACTGGTTCGGCGAGAACCGCAACCCGGACGACACCTTCAAGGCGGTCTCCGTCTACCGCTCCCGCGACCTGCGGACCTGGGAGTTCCGCAGGGACGTGCTCACCAGCGCGTCGGCCGGGGAGCTGAACAGTGCCAAGATCGAGCGGCCCAAGGTCATCTACAACGCCGCCACCGGCAAGTTCGTGATGTGGATGCACAAGGAGAACGGCACCGACTACGCCGAGGCCCGGGCCGCCGTCGCGACCTCGGACACCGTGGACGGCGCCTACACCTACCACGGCAGCTTCCGGCCGTTCGGGACGCACATGTCCCGCGACATCACGCTGTTCAACGACAACGGCACCGCCTACATGCTCTCGGCCGCCGACGAGAACAGGGACATGCACATCTACCGGCTCACGCCGGACTTCCTCAACGTGCAGACCCTGGTCGGCAACTTCTGGAACGACCAGTCCCGGGAGGCGCCCGCGCTGTTCAAGCGCGGCAGCACCTACTTCCTGCTGACCTCCGGGACCTCGTACTGGTTCCCCAACCAGGCCAAGTACGCCACCGCGCCGAGCATCGCCGGGCCCTGGACCACCTTCGCCAACGTGGGCGACGCGACCACCTTCGGCTCCCAGCCCACGTTCGTGCTGCCGATCCAGGGCAAGTCCACCACCAGCTATCTGTACCTGGGCGACCGCTGGGCCGGCGCCTGGAACGAGCCGGTCAACAACTCGCAGTACGTCTGGCTGCCGATCGCGTTCCCGACCAGCACCACCATGAGCCTGTCCTGGTACCCCTCGGTCACCGTGGACACGGCCGGCGGCACGGTCACCGGCAACCCGCCCACCTACTACCGGATGACCAACCGCAACAGCGGCAAGGTGATGGACACGGTGAGCGCCTCGACGGCGAACAACGCCGAGGTCAGGCAGTACACCTGGAACGGCGGCAGCACCCAGCGCTGGGAGTTCCAGCTGGCCGAGCCGGGCTATGTGCGCATCGTCAACCAGGGCAGCGGCAAGTGCCTCGACGTCAGCGACGCCTCCCTGGCCGACGGCGCCAACGTCATCCAGTACACCTGCGGCAGCGGCCGGAACCAGCAGTGGCAGTGGATCGCCGTCGACGGCTACTACCAGCTCAAGGCCCGCCACAGCGGCAAGTGCCTGGACGTGGTCGGCTCCGCCACCGGCACCGGCGCCGACATTCAGCAGTTCACCTGCGGCAGCGGGCGCAACCAGCAGTGGTCGCGCAGCGTACCGCCGCCCGGCATGACCGGGCCCCTGCACGCGACGAACTCGGTCACCGTCAGCATCGACCCGTCCTACCAGCAGCCGACGTTCGAGGGCTGGGGCACCAGCCTGGTCTGGATGGCCAACGCCACCGGGGGCTACCCGGAGCCGATCCGACGCAAGCTGGTCGACATGGTGTTCGGCAAGGACGGCCTGAACCTCAACATCGCGCGCTACAACATCGGCGGCGGCAACGCCCCGGACGTCCGCGCCGACTACATGAAGAAGGGCGCGACCATGCCCGGCTTCTGGAAGGCGCCGGCCGGCACCACCCACGCCGACACGGACTGGTGGGACCCGGACAACCCGGGGCACTGGGACTTCGACGCCGACGCCAACCAGCGGTGGTGGGTCGACCAGGTCAAGCGCAAGGTGACCAAGTGGGAGGCGTTCAGCAACTCGCCGCCGTACTTCCAGACGGTCAGCGGGTACGTCTCCGGCGGCTTCAGCTCCACCACCGACCAGATCCGCACCGACCGGGTCGACGACTTCGCCACCTACCTGGTCAAGGTCGCCGAGCGGCTGGAGCGCGAGCACGGCATCACGTTCGACACCATCAACCCGCTCAACGAGCCGAACACCAACTACTGGGGTACGACGCTCGGCGCCGACGGGCAGCCGACCGGCGGGCGGCAGGAGGGCGCACACGCCGGCCCGGCGCTGCAGCAGGCCGTCCTGCTGGCGCTGCGCAAGGAGCTGACCAGGTCGGGCAGCGACATGGCGGTCTCCGCCATGGACGAGACGAACCCGGGCACCTTCATGACCAACTGGAACGCCTACGGCGCCGACGCCCGGGCCGCGGTGGAGCAGATGAACGTGCACACCTACGGCACCGGGTCGCGCACCAGCGTCCGGGACGCGGCCAAGGCCGCCGGCAAGCCGCTGTGGATGAGTGAGGTCGAGGGCGACTGGGGCGCCGGCGTCACCGACTACACCAGCATGCTGCCCGGGCTCGGCGTCGCCACCCGGATGGTCGAGGACATGCGCGAGCTGGAACCCTCGGCGTGGGTCTTCTGGCAGCCGATCGAGGACTCCGTCCCGCAGCAGGCCGGCAACGGCAACTGGGGCAGCATCCACATCCCGTTCAACTGCGCGGCCGACGCGACGCTGAAGACCTGCCCGATCCAGGCCAACACGAAGTTCGACACGATCCGCAACTTCACCCACTACCTCCGGCCCGGTGACCGGTTCGTCAAGGTGGACGACACCTCCAGCGTGGCCGCGGTCAAGCCGTCGGGCGCCAAGGCGACCGTGGTGCACATCAACAGCACCACCGAGAACCGCAGGGTGGTTCTGGACCTGTCCCGGTTCAAGCGGGTCCGCTCCTCGGCCACGGTGACGCCGGTGGTGTCCAGCGCGTCGGGCGCCCTGGTGCGGGGCAAGCCGGTGCGGGTGTCCGACCGTACGGCCACCCTGGTCGTGCCCGCCCAGTCGGTCACCACGTTCCTCGTCGACGGCGTGAGCGGCGTGGCCGCGGACGCCGCCCTGGTCCAGCCCGATCACGTGTACCGGTTGCCGGGTGCGGCCAGCGGCCGTTCGCTCGCCCCGTCGGCCGACGGCACGGGCGTGGTCATCCGGACGAACGCGGCCGGCAGCGCCGAGCAACTGTGGTCGCTGGGCAAGCTGACCAAGGGCAACGGCAACCGCGAGCGGTACGCCGTGGTCAACGCCGCCAAGGGAACCAGAATGGCGGTGCGCGGCGGCCAACTCGTGCTGGAGAGCGCGGCCGGGACCCCTGACGCACCCGCCCAGTGGATGATGTCCACCACCGGCGACGGCAGCTGGACGCTGATCAACGTGGGCACCGGCGGCGTCGTCGACGTGACCTCGAACGCCACCGCGGACGGCAGCAAGGTCTCCACCTACCTGCCGTCGTCGGGCGCCAACCAGCGCTGGGCGGTGGCCGACGAGACGGTGCTGCGGACCGAGACGGCACGCACGTACACGGTCCCCGGCCGGCGTCCCGCGCTGCCCGCCACCGTCACGCCGGTCTACGCCGACGGCGCCCGGGGCACCCTGCCGGTGACCTGGACGCTGCCGGCCGACAGCAAGTGGCGCAAGCCGGGCACCGTCGCGGTGACCGGGGTCGCCACCGATCCGCTGGGACGGGCGCACGAGGCCACCGCCGTGGTCGCCGTGGACACCTTCACCGCCACCGTGCCCGCCCGGGCCAAGACGTATGCCGGTGGGCGGCCGACACTGCCGGCCACCGTGGTCGGGATCGGCCGGGCCGGCGGCCGGGCCGAGCTGCCGGTCACCTGGCAGACCCCGGCCCCGGACGCGTTCGGCCAGGCCGGCGTCGTCACCGTGGCCGGCACGGCCCAGGTGGTCGACGGCAGCACCGTCAAGGCAACGGCGCTGGTGCGGGTCACCGAGCCGGTGCAGGCGAACGTGGCCGTGGCGGACGGGGTCTCGGTGGCCGCGACGTACACCGAGAGCGGCTACTCGGCGGGCGGGCTGCGCAACGGCAACCGGACCGAGAAGGCCTGGTCGAACTGGCGGTCGGGCACCAAGAACGCCACCGACACGATCACCTACACGCTGCCGGCGGCCCGGGACCTGACCCGGGTGGTCACCCACTTCTACAAGGACGGGACCAACATCAGCTTCCCGGCGAGCCTGCGGATCCAGGCGCGGGCCGCGGATGGCACCTGGGCCGACGCGAGCCCGGAGGTGCCCGTCGGCGCCGAGGGCACCCCGGTGGTCGACGTGCCGATCACGACGGCCGGTCCGGTCTCCGCCGTGCGGGTGGTCATGACGGCCCGCCCGGCCGGCTACATCACCGCCAGCGAGATCGAGGTGTTCGCCAAGACGAGCGTCCGCTCGCCGGACGCGTCCCTGTCCGGCATCGAGGTGGACGGGGTGCCGATCGCCCGCTTCCGCCCGGACACCCTGGACTACCGGGTGCGGGTCGCCCGGCCCGCGCTCGCGCTGGTCACCGGCACGGCCACCGACCCGGGTGCCCAGGTGACCGCCGTGCCGGCGGCCGGCGGGGAGCAGTGGCGCATCACGGTACGCAGCGAGGACGGGTCGTCCACCCGGCAATACCGGGTCGACCTGAGCGACTGACGGTGTGACGCGATGCCGTGCTGTCCGGCTGATCCCGGCGGCACGGCATCGGCCTACGGGCGGGGCGCCGCCGAGGAGTCCCGGACCCGCAACGAAGGGCTTATCACGACCCGGTGGGTGGGCCGCCCGGGGTCGGCGAGCCGGTCGGCCACCAGCCGCACGGCCGCCCGGCCGATGGAGCGCCGCGGCGGCCGGACGGCGGTGAGCGCCGGGCTGAACAGCCCGGCGACCTCATCGTCGTAGGCGACCAGGGACAACTCGCCCGGCACCGACAGGTGGCGCTCCTCGCAGCGCTGCACGAGCTTGATCGCCTCCGCGTCGGCGTGCACGAGCAGCGCGGTGGTCCCGGTCTTGAGGCACTGGTCGAGGACGTCGTCGAGGGCCCCGTTGCACTCCGGGGAACTGGCGGGCGGCACCAGGGCGTCGACGGTCGCGCCGACGTCCAGGCCGCACTCGGCCGCCGCCTCCAGCCACCCCCGGCGCACGTGCGGCCGGGTCGGGCTGGGCTCGGCGAGCACCACGCCGATCTTGCGGTGGCCGAGCGAGACCAGGTGCCGGACGGCCATCGCCGCGCCCAGGGCGTGATCGGTCACCACCGACTCCAGCACGGCGTGGTGCGGTCCGGCCGTGGCGGTGCGTTCGAGCAGGACGACCGGGATCCCGGTGCCGGCGAGCCACTCGATGGTGCTGTCCGCGGTCGGCGCGTCCATCCGCGGGGCGACGATCAGCGCGTTCACGCCCTGCTGCTCGACGAGCCGGCTCAGCTGCGGCCGGTCGTCCTGCGTCTCGTACGACGAGCCGCGCAGGATGACCCGCATGTCGAGCTCCCGGGCGGCCTCCTCGGCGCCCTGCGCCACGTTGGGCCAGTAGTAGTCCAGCGACGGCACGAGCATGCCGAGCGACCGGTCGCCGAGCACGGACGCCGCACCGGCCGGCTCCTCCTCGGCCGCCGGGGCGTCCGTCGCCCCGGCGTCGGCGGAGGGCAGCGCCACCCCGCCGTGCACGCGGCGCACCAGCCCCTCGGCGGCGAGCTGGGCGATGTCGCGGCGGATGGTCACCGCCGCGGCGCCCAGCGCGTCGGTGAGGTCCGAGATGCGCAGCACCCCGTCGCGCTGCAGCGCCTCGAGCAGCTGGGCGCGCCGGGCGACCTGAAGCGGACCCCGCTTGTCTGATGTATTCACCGCTGCTGCTCCTTCACGCTCAGGTCGAGGCTACCGATCGGTCCCAGCGCGGTGACATCGATGTCGAGCCGGGTCAGCCGGTCGCCCCAGACGTCGCGCAGCAGCGGATCGTTCAGCTTACGCACCGTGACGGCGACCGGCGCGCCGGCCGGCTCCCAGGCGAGCTCCACGACCCCGGCGCCGTCGAGGGCGACGATCCGGGCGTGGCCGTCGCCGGCGCTGACCCGGCCCGCCACGACCAGGTGGATCAGCGTCGGCCCGGCGGACCCGCCGGGGTCCAGCTCCCAGGAATCCCGCACGGTCACCGTGCCGGTGCCGCGATCGAGCCGGGCGGTTCGCCGCCAGCTGCGGACATCGGTACGCGGGTACGCCGCCGCGAGCTCCAGGGCGAGCGCCGAGGACTCGTCCGCGACGGCCACCGAGACGTCGCCGGCGCCGTACGGGCGGCCGGGTGCCTGCGCTGTGCCCCGGATCTGCGGCACGTTGTGCCAGGAGCTCTGCATCGTCCAGATCGCGTACCGGTCGGGTCCGAAGGTCTGCGCGGTGTAGGTGGGCCGGCCCGGGTCGACGAGCACCGGCACGCCGCCGAGGGCCACGACCACGCTGCCGATGTCGTTGTGGTTGTGGTGCTCGCCGTTGTGGCCGCCCTTGACCGCGAGCGTCAACCCGGCGGCGCTGCCCGCGGCGGGGCGGGCCACGAGCACCTGGGTGGAATCGAACCAGACGTCGCGCGGCAGCGGAGATGTGTCGGACGCGGCGGCGAGCCAGTCCGGATCGGTCAGGGCGCGCAGCAGCCGGCCGAGGCCGTCACGTTCGTGTGCCACCGGCTCGTCGCGCCGGCGGTGGGCCGCGGCGTGCGCTTCGGCCGCCCGGTCGCCGATCCGCCGCGCCGCCCGGTGCAGCACGTCCCAGGGCTGCCGCCGGGGCGGGCGGGCCGGGCCGTCGGCGTGGTTGAGATACCAGCCGCCGCCCAGGTGCATCCGGTGCGGGAAGGCCACGGTCTCGCGCAGCGCGTCCAGCGGGAGGTCGCCGAGCACCCCGCCGGACGCGTACCGCAGCAGATCGAGCGCCTCGAGCAGCCGGCACGCGCCGTTCCACCAGTAGGCGTAGCCCTCGTCGATCGCGCCGTCGGCCGGCAGCGACGCCGCGTAGCGGTCGAGGCCCTCGACGACCAGGCCGACCAGCTCCGCCCGCCGGGCCGGGTCGTCGACCAGGCGCAGCGCCGCGACCAGGACGTTGCCGTGGATCCACGGATTCCAGTTGTGCACGTCGCCGTCGAGGCCGAGCCAGTGCCAGTCGCGGCGCGTCACGAACGGGGTGAGCACCCGCCGGTCGCATTCGTACCGGATGCGGGCGCGCACCCCCGGCACCCGCTCGTCGAGCTGCGCGCCGAGCAGCTGGTCGATCCACCCGAGCTGGGCGGCGACCTCGCCGGCGCCGAGATCCAGGTACGGCTCTGTCACGGTCGGCACCACCGCGCCGTGCCGGGCGAACGTGTCGTCGTGCGCGGGCCAGCACCAGCTGCTCTGCTCGCACAGCAGGCTGACGCCGTCGGCCACCTCGTCGATCCACGCCGGTTCGAGGGTCACCGCGGCGAGCACGGCGGCGCGGCTGAGCCGGTCCTGCCGCGCGTACACGATCTGCTCGTAGCCGTCGCGGTCGCCGTCGCGGAAATACCTGGCGTAGGCGCCGGCGAGGGTCGCCGGCCACGGCGTGGAGAGCTCCGCCGCCGCCCGGCGGCGCAGATCCCGCAGGGTCGCCGGGTCGATCCGGGCCGGATCCCAGGCCAGGCGGTCGGTGGCCGGGGGGACCGGCAATGAGGTGGGGTGCATGGCCTTCTCGTCGATCACACGCGGCGACATGAACGATCGTGATCATATCAGATCGGTTTCGACTCGATTAGTCGTAACAAGGCATTGACATGCTCGATTCTGAGCGTTTAACGTCCCCGAAACGAGCCAACGCCCGGGAGTCTGAGGGGATCGGAGTGCGACGCGTGCTGCCCGACAACGACCCGATGACGCCCGGCCCGACGACGCCCGGCCCGACCCGGGCGGATCTGCTCCGCCTCGCCGACCGGATGCTGAGCTCCGCCCGCCGCTACGCCTCACCCGGGCACGCCCGCATCCTGCCCCCCGGCGCCGAGGGCGGCTACGGGCGCGCGATCGACGGCCTCGAAGGCTTCGCCCGGACCTTCCTGCTGGCCGGCTTCCGGATCGCGGGGGAGCGCGGCGCGGGGCTGGACGAGCTGGCCGACTGGTACGCCCGGGGCATCGCCACCGGCACCGACCCCGCGTCCCCGGAACGGTGGGTCCGCCTCGACGAGCACGCCCAGGCCAAGGTGGAGGCCGCCTCGCTGGCGCTGATCCTCGACCTGACCCGCCCGTGGATCTGGGACCGGCTCGCACCGGAGGTGCAGGAGCGCGTCGTGGCCTACCTGGCCCCGGCGGTCGGCGACGACACCTACCCGCGGATCAACTGGGTCTGGTTCCGGCTGGTCGTGCAGACCTTCCTGCGGTCGGTCGGCGGCCCCTACTCGGCCGGCGAGATGGCCGAGGACCTGGCCACCCACGACACCTTCCGGCGGCCCGGCGGCTGGCTGTCCGACGGCACCGACCGGGCCTACGACCACTACGCCGGCTGGGCCCTGCACCTGTACCCGATCCTGTGGGCCCGGATGTCCGGTGCCGCCGACCTGGCGGCACCCCGCCGCGACCGCGACGTCGCCGAGCTCGACCTGTTCCTGCGGGACGCCGTGACGCTGGTCGGTGCGGACGGCTCACCGCTGCTGCAGGGCCGGAGCCTGATCTACCGGTTCGCGGCCGCCGCGCCGTTCTGGGCCGGCGCCATCGCCGAGGTGCCCTCGCTGCCGCCGGGCCTGCTGCGCCAGGCGGCCACCGGCATCATCGGGCACTTCGCCGATCACGGCGCGCCGGACGAGCGTGGCCTGCTCACCCTGGGCTGGCACGCGCCGTGGCCCCGGCTGGCCCAGTCGTACTCCGGACCGGGCTCGCCGTACTGGGCGAGCAAGGGCATGCTCGGCATCGCGCTGCCGGCCGACCATCCGGTGTGGACCGCCGCGCCGCAGCCGCTGCCCGTGCGGTCCGGCGACAAGCTGCGCGCCGTGACCGCGCCGGGCTGGCTGGTCAGCGGCACCCGGGCCGACGGCATCGTGCGGGTCGTCAACCACGGCACGGACCACGCCACCGAGGGCTCCACCGGCGCCGACTCCCCGCTCTACGCGCGGCTGGGCTACTCCACCGCGACCGCACCCGTCCTGGACGAGAGCGGGTGGACCTCGCCGCTGGACCAGGCCGTCGTCCTGATCGACCGGGACGGGCAGTGCACGCACCGGGCCGGCATGCGGACGCTGGCCACCCGGATCGACGGCGGTGCCGAGCCGGTCGGCGTCGCCGGATCGACCACCCTCGCCCACTGGGTGCGCACCGAGCCGGGCGGGCGCGACCACGGCTCCGGCCGCCCCGGGCCGTCCCGGCCGGCCGGGACGATCACGGTGTTCTCGCTCGTCCGCGGCCCCTGGGAGCTGCGGCTGACCCGGCTCGACGACCTCGACCCCGGGGCGGTCCGGCTGCGCGTCGGCGGCTGGGCGGTCGCCGGTGACGGCACCGGCACCACGTCCACCGGTACGGCGACCGCGACCGCGGGCGGGCTGAGATCGCGCCTCAGCCACGTACCGGTCAACGGCAGCACGCCGGACGAGCTCACCGCCGGGCTCACCGTGCTCGACGACGCCGGCCCGCTCGGCGGGCCGGTCCGCGTCCCGTGGCTGGCCCGGCCGCCGCGGGCCGGCGCCTGGACCGCCACTCTCGTCGAGCTGTCCGCGGGCCAGGACCCGCCCGGCCCGGCGGAGTGCCGGCTCGTGCTCGACGCCGCGCGGGTCCAGGTCGACTGGCCCGACGGCGTGCGCACCCACAGCCATCTCGACCCACCCCACCTCATGAAGGAGAAATGATGAAGCGTTCGATAGCGACGGTGCTCGGCATTGCCCTGGCGGCGTCCATGACCCTGGCCGGGTGCGGCGACGACGACTCGGCGGAGGCCGGCGGTCCGGTCACGCTCTCGTTGTCCGGCTGGAGCCTGGCCACGACGCCGGAGTTCAAGACCCTCGCCGACGGCTTCCACGCGGCGAACCCGGACGTCACCGTCTCGGTGAAGGAGTACGACGCCGCCAACTACGACACCCAGATGATCGCCGACCTGGCGGCCGGCTCGGCACCCGACGTCTACGTGCAGAAGAACCTCAAGAACTTCTACACCTACCAGAACGGCAAGCAGCTGCTCGACGTGTCCGACGTGGCCGCCCAGCTGGGCGACAAGGCGGGCGGCGTCAAGAACTACGCGGTCGACGGGAAGACGTACGCCGTTCCCTACCGCAACGACGGCTGGGTGCTGTTCTACAACAAGGCGCTGTTCGACAAGGCCAAGGTCGCCTACCCGGACGGCTCCTGGACCTGGGACACCTACGCGACCACGTCCAAGCAGCTGACCGCCGCGCTGAAGAAGGCCGACTCGAAGGCGCTCGGCGACTACCAGCACACCTGGGAGTCGACCACCCTGGGCTTCGCCGCCGCCCAGACCCCCGGCGCCAACCCGGAGAGCGGCGACTTCTCCTACCTCAAGCCGTACTACGCCCGGTCGCTCGACCTGCAGAAGTCCGGCGCCCAGGTCAGCTTCGGCACGGCGACCACCAACAAGCTCACGTACCAGGCGCAGTTCGGCAAGCAGGAAGCGGCGATGATGACGATGGGCACCTGGTACATCGCGACCCTGCGCAGCCAGCAGGAGAAGGGCGACGCCGACACCTTCGAGTGGGGTATCGCGCCCGCGCCGCAGTTCGACGCGAGCACCACCGGCACCTCGAAGACCCCGGTCACCTTCGGCGACCCGACCGGCCTGGGCATCAACCCGGCGATCAGCAAGGCGAAGGTCGCCGCGGCCAAGAAGTTCCTGGCGTACGCGGCCGGCGCACCGGGCGCCAAGGCGCTGGCGGGCATCGGCATCACCCCCGCCGACACCGCCGCGGTCACCGCGGACTTCTTCAGA
>Ga0307516_10004186_pt1 | contig 17970 bp, 15 predicted proteins | sample 19_EM_MG_FD_203310 | JGI IMG/M metagenome (GOLD analysis project Ga0307516, IMG submission 203310) | Populus trichocarpa ectomycorrhiza microbial communities from riparian zone in the Pacific Northwest, United States - 19_EM | ecosystem: Host-associated > Plants > Roots > Unclassified | place... | reverse complement strand
TTCAGGGCTTCGGCACCGAGCCGACCACGCCGCGCACGAACCAGTTCATCATCGCGATCGACGCGTCGTCGAGCGTGCCTTGCGCGAGCCGCACCCGGCCCTCGTTGTCGGTCAAGGGCGCGCTGAACGGCTTGAAGCTGCCGGCGACGATGGCCTTGCGTCGCGCTTCGACCAGGGCATGAACCGGCGCCGGCACATCGGCGTGGACTGCGCTCAGCTGCACCAGGCCATCCTTCATGCCACCCCACACCGGCTGCGCTTTCCACGTGCCGTTCAGCACCGCGTTCGCCACCTGCGTGTAGTAGCCGCCCCAGTGATGGGTGACGGCGGCAAGCTGGGCATCGGGCGCGAATTTACGCATGTCACTCTGGTAGGCGATGGCGCGCACGCCCTTGTCCTTGAAGTTCGCCTGCGCGGTCTGTGGCACGGCCGGCGAGCCGCTGTGGTTGGTCAGGACATCGGCACCTTGGTTGATCAAGGTCTGCGCGGCTTCGCGTTCACGCGCCGGGTCGAACCAGGTGTTCAGCCACAACACGCGCACCTCGGCTTTCGGGTTCGCTTCACGCATGCCGAGCGTGAAGGCGTTGATGCCCTGCACGACCTCGGGCACCGGAAAGCCGGCCACGTAACCTGCGACCCCACTTCTGCTCGTCTTGCCTGCCAGCAGGCCGGCGAGGTAGCGGGCTTCGTAGTAGCGCGCGTTGTAGGTGTTCAGGTTGGCGGCGGTCTTGTAGCCGCCGGCATGTTCGAATTTCACGTTCGGAAAATCGGCCGCCACACGCAGCCCAGGCTCAAGGTAACCGAAGCTGGTAGCGAAGATCAGCTGGTTGCCTTGGGCGACCAGGTCGCGCATCACACGCTCGGAATCGGCGCCTTCGGCCACCGCTTCGACGGCCGTGCTGACGACCTTGTCGCCGAGCGCTTTCTGCATTGCCAGGCGGCCTTGTTCATGCTGGAAAGTCCAGCCGGCTTCGCCGATCGGGCTGACGTAGACGAACGCGACCTTGAGCGGCGGCTTCGGCGGCGCCGCGCTCTGCGCGTGAAGGGTGGGTGCCGAAGTGGCAAGCATCGCGGCCAGCGAAAACACGCTGGCGCGGGCGAGGTTTTTGAACATGGTGTTCCTCTACATGGCCCCGATGGAAAGATCGAGCCACGCGGGGGCACGCGACCGGCTCGGCGGCGATTGTCTCAGACCGGAACGAAGCGCCTACGCAGTTGCGCAGAGAAGGTCTGAGATTGAGTCGCCTGCGCTGCGCAGTTGCACAGGCGACTTCGCTTCGGCGACTCAGACCGTCACGAAGCGCCTGCGCAGTGGCGCAGAGAGCCCGATCATCCCCGGGTTATTTGCGAATAATTCTCATTTGCACTAGGATGACCGCAAGACGAATTTCTGGAGATCGGCATGGCGCACGGCGCGGCGAACATCGAAGAACACGAGTTGCCCAGCATCGAAGCGGTGCTCGCCGGCACACTGGCGTTGATGACCGGCTACAGCCAGGCGCTGCAGGCCGAACTCGACCCGCAACAACGCGTGAAGATGGGGCTGAAGATCGGCGACAACCTGTCGCTGCTGGTCGATCACCCGCAGCTGTCGCTCGGCTTTCGCCAGGTGCTGCTCGGCCTGCAGGGGCGCTGGCATGCGATGAGCGAGTGCAGCGTGCAGGCCGCGCGCGATTGCGACTGTGCCGGCGCCGAGCCGATCGCAACGCAGGCGCGCGACGCAGTGTCGCGCTTTCAGGTGGCGGCGCCTAAACGCCTGCAGTGACATCGGCGGCGGCAAACCCGCCCACAAAAGCTGCATACGCAGCTACAATCGATTCATGAACCTCGTCGACAAGTTTGAGCTGCGCGGTTTCGACTGCGTCTGCGGCAACTTGCGCATGGCGGCGCGGGCAGTCACCTCGGTGTACGACCGGCACCTGCGTGGCGCCGGGCTGCAGGCGAGCCAGCTCGCGGTGCTGTGGGCCGTGGCCGGCATGCGCGGCGCGTCGGCCAAGGACATCGCGGCCAAGCTGGCAATGCACGACACCGCGCTGGTGCGCAACCTGCGGGTGCTCGAAGGCCGCGGCTGGGTCGCTATCGACGTCGGTGCCGATCGGCGCCAGCGCCTGGTGACGCTGACCGACGAAGGCCGCGCGGTCTTCGCTAAGGCCCTGCCGCTATGGGCCAAGGCGCAGAAGGAGATCTCCGCCGTGCTCGAGGACGGCGTCGAACAGATGAATGCCCGGCTGTTGCGCTTGACCCGAAAGGTTTCCTGACGGGCCGTCCGCTCATTTTTTTTGACTTCAAAGCTGCATATGCATGTATCGGCGAACGACGATCGCAAACGGTGCGGGGAGCCGGGGACGGCTTTCGCCGCGGCGGCGGGCACCCCGCTGATACTGCGCAACCCCGAACTCGCAGCACAGCTCAATGGCGACGCCGCACGACGCCGCCACGTCGTCGTGGCCGGCGACTGCGCGGCCTCGGCCGCGCCACCCGCTTTCACGCGCCCAAGTGTGCGCACGATGCGACGCGGCGCCGAGATCGTCCGCATCGGCGGGCGCCGCCTGCGGCTCGACGAAGACAGCTGCCTCGTCGTCAACGCAGGTGGCGAGCGCAGCAGCTGTTATGTCGGCGAATCCGGCGTCAGCCCGCTGCTCGTGATCTTCGAGCCGCGCTCGCTCGCGCAAAGCCTGGCCGCAGCCGATGTCGCTTTCGGCATTTCCGGGCCGGCGCGCGACGATTTCGAGTTCCTCGAAACGCTGCAGCCCCGCACTGGCGCCGTCGCCCAGCAACTTGCGGGCATTGAACGCTGCCTGCACGACGGCGATGCGCTCGCGCTGGAGCAGCGCATCGTGCTGCTGCTGTCGGCCACGATCGCCGCCGACCGCCAGATGCGCGAGCGCGAAGGCACGATGGCCGCGGTCAAGCCTGCCACGCGGCGCGAGCTGTTGCGGCGCGTGCTGATGGCGTCGGACTTCATCCAGAGCTCCTATGCCGAACCGGTCACGCTGCAGCACATCGCAGCCGCGGCGCACCTGTCGCCGTTTCACCTGGTGCGCCTGTTCCGGCGCGTGCACGGGCTCACGCCGCACGCCTACCTGACCCGCAAGCGGCTCGAGGTGGCGCTTCGGCTCGTATCGCAGACCGCGCTCGGTCTCGACGACATCGCCGAGCGCGCCGGCCTGGGCACACGCTCGTCGCTGTTTCGCCACCTGCGCCGGCAGCAGGGCAGTGGCGCCTCAGCGCTGCGCGCGCGCGACCCGTCATTCATGGAGCAGCGAGCATGCACTACACATGTCTGATCATCGAACGCGACCCCGAAGCCGCGCTGCGCCTGCAGCATGAACTCCCTTCATTCGGCTTCAAGCCGCGCACCGTCGACTCCTGCCAGTCGGCGATGGCGCTGATGCAGCAATGGAACTTCGACGCGGTGCTGCTCGACGCCGACAGCTTCGGCGAGCACTACATCACCGCGCTGCGCAGGCTGCATCGGCACTCGCGTTCGCCGGTGGTGTTGCTGGCGCGCGCCCACGACGAAGCGGCGCAGCTGGCCGGGCTCGAATCGGGCGCAAGCGACATCGTGCTGCTGCCGGCCTCGACACGGCTGCTCGCCGCCAAGCTTCGCAGGCTGATCGAAGCCGGCGCCTGCCCCGACGAAGAACCCACCGAACTGTCGGTCGGCCCGCTGCTGATGAACGCCCGTCGCGGCACCGCCAGTGTCGACGACAAGCCGCTGATGCTGACGGCCCACCAGTTCGAACTGCTCTACCTGCTGGCGCTGAAGATCGGGCAGTTCGTGCACCGCGAAACGATCACGCGTGTGCTGCGCAGCGCCGCCGCCGACACCGGCCGCGCGGTCGACGTGCACATCTACCGCATCCGAAAGTCGCTGCGCGCGGTGGGTTCGACGGGCCTGCGTCTGGACACCATTCACGGCCGTGGCTACTGCCTCTCGCTCGACCACCCGATGCCCGACGCAGCGTTCGACGACTTCGACGATCGCGGCGATCCCGACCACAACGCAGGCGTGCTCGAGCCGACGGCCTGAGCGCACTGTCGGCGCGGCGCCACGGTGTTCCATTCAGGTCTGTTTCAGATCTGTTGCTGTGGCTTGCGTCGCTGTGGCGAGCGTGCCCCAGCCGCTGAAATTGGCAAGAACTGCGACATGCCGCGCGACGCGACCCCCTAGCCTGCACAGACGGTGCCACTCGCGCACCGCGACCCCCGACTCATCAAGGAGGACGTGTCATGCACAAGGCAAGCCCATGGGTGGGCCTCATTGTTCCGGCCCTCGGTGGCCTGTTCTCGATCCAGGCCGGCGCAGCGCTGGCACAGCAGGCGGCGCTGCAACTCGAACGGGTCGAGATCACCGGCTCGTCGCTCAAGCGCATCGAAGGTGAAGGGGCGCTGCCGGTCCAGGTAATCACACGCGAAGACATCCAGCGCAGCGGTGTCGCCACGGTCGAGCAGCTGCTTCAGACGGTGAGCGCGGCGTCGAGCTCGGGGGGCTTGACGACATCGTCGACCTCGGGGGCCAACACCGGCGGCATCTCGGCCGTCTCGCTGCGCGGGCTCACGTCGCAACGCACCCTGGTGTTGATCAACGGCCGGCGCGTCGCCCCCTACGGCATCGGCTTCACCAACGACTCGGTGTCGGTCGACGTGAGTGGCATCCCGCTGGCGGCGATCGAACGGGTCGAGGTGCTGAAGGACGGCGCCTCCGCGGTCTACGGTTCCGACGCGATCGCCGGCGTGATCAACTTCATCCTGCGCAAGGACTACAAGGGCGTGGAGCTCACGGCCGAATACGGCGACTCGACCCAGGGCGGCGCGCGCAGCTCACGCGTCACAGGCACCTGGGGCATGGGTGATATGGCGACCGACCGCTACAACCTGATGCTGGTCGCGTCGTACCAGAAAGAGGCCGCGCTCTACGGGCGCGACCGAGGCTTCGCGGCCAGAGGCTACGACGTCGATCGCCTCAACACGACGACCTCGGGCAACACCTTCCCGGCCAACATCGCAGCCGCCGACGGTTCGTTCGGCAGCGCCAACCCGACCGCGGCATCGGGCTGCGTGGCGCCCTACTCCTTTCTCGACCCGCAGTTCCCGGCCGATCGTTGCCGCTTCGATCCGTCGCCGATCCTCGCGCTGCTGCCCGAGACCGAACGCGGCAGCGTGTTCGCCGCGGCACGCTTCGCGCTCGGCGACAACTTCGAGGGCTTTGCCGAAGCGTCGTTCAGCCGCAGCAAGATCCGCACGGTGATCCAGCCGGTGCCGCTGTCGGACCAGTTCGGCCTGCCGAACAACAACCCGCTGTTCAATGTGCCGCCCTACAACCAGTACACCGCGTTCGGCTCGACCACGATCGTGCTGCAGCCGTCGAGCGTGTACTACCCGACCGCCTACGTGCAAGGCATCACCGGCGGCGCCACCCCCGACCTGCTGGTGCGCTACCGCGCTGCCGTCAACGGCAACCGCGACATCACCGACATCGCCGAAGCGCCGCGCCTGACCTTCGGCGTGAAAGGCCAGGCCGCGGGCTGGGACGTGGACAGTGCCTTTCTTTACAGCGCGAGCAAGGTGCGCGAGCAGATCAACGACGGCTACCCGATTTACACGAAGATCATGCCGCTGCTCAACAGCGGCACGGTCAACTTCTTCGGGCCGAACACACCCGACATCGACGCCCAGCTGCGCGCCACCAACTTCACCGGCGACTCGTACCGTGTGGACTCGTCGATCACGAGCGTGGCGGCCAAGGCAGCGCGCGAACTGATGGCCTTGCCCGGAGGCGCGCTCGCGTTCGCGGCCGGCGCGGAAGCCCGCCGCGAGCAATACCACTTCGCGCCCAGCGCCGAGCTGGCGCAAGGCGACATCTCGGGCTATGGCGGCAACATCGCCGAGGTCGAGAAGACACGCAACGTCGGCGCACTGTTCGCCGAAGTGAACGCACCAATTCTGAAAGGCCTGGAGCTCAACGGCGCCGTGCGCTACGACCGCTACCAGGGCGTGGGCAGTTCGACCACGCCCAAACTCAGCCTGCGCTGGCAGCCGGTCTCGCCCTTGCTGCTGCGCGGCTCGGTCGGACAGGGCTTCCGTGCGCCGAGCCTGCAGGACCTGTACGCCCCCACGACCACCAGCGTCACCACGGTCGGCCTGAGCGACCCACTGCGCTGCCCGACGACCGGTGGCAACAACGATTGCCAGACCCAGTTCGCCACCGCTGTCGGCGGCAACCCGGCGCTCAAGCCCGAGAAGTCGAGGAACCAGACCCTCGGCCTGGTTTTCGAGCCGAGCGCCAACAGCACGATCGCGATCGACTTCTTTCGGGTGCGCCTGAGCGACACCATCAGCCAGGGCATCGCGCCGGCGGTGATCCTCGGCGACCTCGGCAAGTACGGAAGCTACGTGACCCGTGGCGCCCCCGACCCCGCTTTCCCGGGCCTGCCGGGCGCGATTGCGAGCATCGACCAGACCAACATCCAGACCGGAAAGACCAAGGTCAGCGGCATCGACCTCGAAGCCAACTGGCGCATCCCGGCGGGCGATCTCGGCCGGTTCAGCGTCGGGCTGAACGGCACCTACTTCACCCAGTACGACACCGAGAACCCCGACGGTTCGTTCACCGGCGGCATCGACCAGATCAACGCCACCACCGGCGGCGTGGTGCCACGCTGGAAACACTACCTGGCGCTGAACTGGACACGGGGGCCGTGGGGCGCAACGCTGGCGCAGAACTTCCAGAAGGGTTACCACGACATCCCCGGAACCAACGAGGACACCGACCCGGCCACCAACCCGGGCTTCCAGCCGCGGCGCGTCGGCCACTATCTGACCTACGACGCGCAGCTGACCTATGCCGGCTTCGACAAGCTCAAGCTGACGCTGGGCGTGCGCAACCTCTTCGACCGCGACCCGCCCTACACCAACTCGGGCGGACAGATCTCGTTCCAGTCGGGCTACGACCCGCAATACGCCGACCCGCGAGGGCGCTTCATCTACCTGCGCGCGAGTTACGCGTTCAAGTGAAACGCGGCGACAGGAGGCTTCGCGCTAGCGCGGCTTCCTGTCGTCGGCCACGTACGCCGCATGCAGCTCGGCCGGCTTCTTCGAGCGCTTGCGCATCCGGATGTTGAGCATCTCCACGCCGACCGAGAACGCCATCGCGAAGTACACGTAACCCTTGGGCACGTGCTGGTCGAAGCCTTCGGCGATCAGCACGACGCCGATCACGACCAGGAACGACAGCGCCAGCATCTTGATGGTCGGGTGGTCCGACACGAAGCGGCCGATCGCCGACGCAAACAACATCATCAGGCCGACCGAGGCGATCACCGCGGCGATCATCACCTCGATGCGGTCGACCATGCCGACGGCGGTGATGATCGAGTCGAGCGAGAACACCATGTCGATCACCATGATCTGCAGGATGACGGCCGTGAACGTGGCCTTCACCGCGTTCGACGCGTGGCCCTCTTCGCCTTCGAGCGACTGGTGGATCTCGCCGGTGCTCTTGTAGATGAGGAACAGGCCCCCGGCGATCAGGATCAGGTCGCGGCCGGAAATTTCCTCGCCCAGCACGGTGAACAGCGGCGCCACCAGGCCGACGATCCACGACAGCACCAGCAGCAAGCCGATGCGCATGAACATCGCCATGAACAGGCCGAGCCGGCGTGCACGCTCGCGTTGCGCGACGGGCAGCTTGTCGACCAGGATCGAGATGAACACAACGTTGTCGATGCCCAGCACCAGTTCGAGCGCGGTGAGTGTGGCGAAGGCGATCCAGGCTTGTGGGTCGGTCAGAAGTTCAAGCATCGGGGCTCCGGGCGATCGTTGGTGGCGGCCACAGGGCCGGGGGGCAGCGAGGTTAACCGAGCGGCAAAGACCCCAGACCGGCAGCGCCGCTTCGGTGCCCCGCCTGGCTGTTCAAACAACCTGGCTTGCGAAGGCGTGGTCCAACGCTTCGCGCCACGCCTGCTTGCGCTCTTCACTGACAAAACTCGCCTCGAAACTGTTGGCCGCCAGCGTGTGTGCATGGCGCGCCGTGAGCTGCGGCAAGGCGGCGAAGGTCTCGATGAAATTCTGGTTGACGTAACCACCGAAGTAGGCCGGATCGTCGGAGTTGACGGTCGCGCACAGGCCGGCGTCAAGCAGTGCCGGCAACTGGTGTTCGGCCATCGTCTTGTAGACGCAGAGCTTCACGTTCGACAACGGGCACACCGTGAGCGGCATGCGCTCGGCAGCCAGGCGCTTCACCAGCGCGGGGTCTTCGACACAGCGCACGCCGTGGTCGATGCGCTCGACCTTCAGCACATCGAGCGCGCTCCAGATGTAGGCCGGCGGGCCTTCCTCGCCGGCGTGCGCGACGAGGCGCAAGCCGAGCTCGCGGCAGCGCGCGAACACACGCGCGAACTTCTCGGGCGGGTTGCCACGCTCGCCGCTGTCGAGGCCGACACCGATGAATTGGTCGCGAAACGGCAGCGCATCTTCGAGCGTCGCCAAGGCCGCCTCTTCACTCAGGTGGCGCAGAAAACACAGGATCAACAAGGCGCTGACGCCGAGCTCGCGCTGCGCCGCGTCAACCGCGCGCGACAGGCCGCCGATCACGGTGGCGAAGGCCACGCCGCGTTCGGTGTGCGTCTGCGGGTCGAAGAAGATTTCGGCGTGCACCACGTTGTCGGCCGCGGCGCGGCGGAAGTAGGCCATCGCCATATCGAAGAAGTCTTCTTCCTTCAGCAGCACGCTGGCGCCGGCGTAGTAGACGTCGAGAAAGCTTTGCAGGTCGGTGAAGGCATAGGCCGCACGCAGCGCCTCGACGTCTGCATACGGCAAGGCCACGCCGTTGCGCTGCGCCAGCGCGAAGATCAGTTCGGGCTCGAGCGAGCCTTCGATGTGCAGGTGCAGTTCGGCCTTGGGCATGGCCCGCAGCAGGTCGGGCAGGCGCGCGGCCGGAATGGATTCAAAGTCGATCATGGTCAGCACACTCCGAAGCTGATGCCACGTTCACTCAGAACGCGGCGGTAGGCAGCGCTCGCCCGGTCGGCGGCGCAGTGCAACTCTCTGCCAGGGCCTTCGGCGCGCAAGGGCAAGCGCTTCGGGCTTTGTGATTCGAGGATCGGCTGGTCCTGCGTGAAGATCGTGTGCTGGAACGCGCGCAGTTCGGCGTCGCTCGACACCTGGTCGGACACGGCCAGACGAAACCACACGACGCTGCGTTCCGCGTCTTGCGGGCACACAAACAGGCCGATCTCGTCGCGCTGCCCGCCAGGCTGTTGCGCCAACTTGACCAGCACCGCGCTGAACGGCGACGTCAGCTCGTAGCGGTAGTCGACCATGCAGCCCTGTTCCGACAGGCGGTGGCTCTGCGGTTGCCAAGCCGTGCAGCCGGTAGCGACAAAGCCCGTGGGCGTGGCTTCGATGCTGTAGTCGGCCAGCGCGACGTGCGCGCGGTCGCCCAACCAGCCTTCGTGCACGAAGCCGAAGTGCGCCATGTCGAGAAAGTTCTCGACGATGCGCGGCGCACTGGTTTCGACCATGTACGGCCCGCACAGCAGCGTGCGCAGTCGCCCATCGTGGCCTGCCTCGAAGGTGGGCACACTGCCGTCGCCCGGCGCCATGCGCACCCACACGAGCCCATGCGCATCGAGCGCTTGGTAGGTGCAGGCGCGGTGCGTCGCCGGCGGCGTGAATTCAGGCAGCGCCGGCACCACCACGCACTGCCCCGACGCGGCGAACTGCCAGCCGTGGTACGGGCACTCGAGCCGCGCCGTGCCGTCGGCACCGGCCAGCACACGCCCGAGCGACAGGCGCGTGCCGCGGTGCGGGCAGCGGTCGGCCCAGGCCTGCGGCGCACCGTTCGCATCGCGCCACAGCACCAGGTCGTCGCCGAGCAGGCGCGCGGCCAGCGACCGATCACCTTGCAAGGCATCGGCCGCCAGCACCGGGTGCCACAAACCGTGCTCGACCATCGTCAGCTCAGCCTCACAAACAAACAGGCCGCTCGACGCGGCCTGCGATTCACGCTATCGGCCGGCGCCTACTTCTTGTCGCCGCCCGGCACCTTGCCTTCCACGCCCTTGACGTAGAAGTTGATGCCGCCCAGGAACTTGTCGTCGGCGACCGCGTCCTTGGCGAGGATCTCCTTGCCGTCGGAACCGGTGATCGGGCCTTTCCAGATCTTGTAGCTGCCGTCTTTCAGGCCGGCCTTGACGGCTTCGACCTTGGCCTTCAGTTCGGCCGGCACCTTGTCGGAAATCGACACGATGTCGATCGCGCCTTCTTTCACGCCCCACCACGACGCTTCGCCGCCCTTCCACTTGCCTTCGAGCGCGTCACCGGTGGCCTTGATGTAGTACGGCGCCCAGTTGATGATCGCCGAGGCGAGGTGGGCTTTCGGGGCGTAGGCGGTCATGTCGCTGTCCCAGCCGAAGGCCAGCTTGCCGGCCTTCTCGGCTGTCTGCAGCACGGCCGACGAATCGGTGTTCTGCATCAGCACGTCGGCGCCGCCGTTCATCAGCGACTGCGCGGCTTCGGTTTCTTTCGGCGGGTTGAACCACTCGTTGACCCAGACCACCTTGGTCTTGACCTTCGGGTTGACCGACTGCGCGCCCAGCGTGAAGCTGTTGATGTTGCGGATGACTTCGGGAATCGGGATCGAGCCGACCACGCCGATCGTGTTGGTCTTGGTCATGCCACCGGCGATCACGCCAGCCATGTAGGCGCCTTCGTACGTGCGCGAGTCGTAGGTGCGCATGTTCTCGGCCTGTTTGTAGCCGGTCGCGTGTTCGAACTTCACGTCCTTCAGGTCGGCCGCGGTCTTGAGCATCGGCTCCATGTAGCCGAAGGTCGTGCCGAAGATCAGCTTGTTGCCCTGGCCGGCCATGTCGCGAAACACTCGCTCGGCGTCGGCCGCTTCCGGCACCTTCTCGACGAAGCTGGTGACGATCTTGTCGCCGAACTGCTTTTCGACCGCCTTGCGGGCGTTGTCGTGGGCGAAAGTCCAGCCACCGTCACCCACCGGGCCGACGTAGGCGAACGCGACCTTCAGCGGCTCGGCCTTGGCCGGTGCGGCCGAAGCGGCGGCCACAGGCGCCGCGGAAGCTGCTGCAGCGGCCGGCGCTTCTTCTTTCTTGCCGCACCCCACGAGGGCCGCGGTGGCGGCCAGCGAGGCCCAGCCCGCGGCCTTGATGAGTGAACGCTTGGAATGGAAGGTCATGTCGTCTCCAGGTTGAGGATTCGGTAGGTGGCGCGAAGCCACGAATTATGTGGCAGCAGGTTTCCCTAACTGCCGGGAAAGAACGGTTTGCCGATCGACGCAGGCATGTTGACGCGAATGAAGGTGGCGTTGCGCGAGATCAGCACCAGCACGATGATGGTGGCGAGGTAGGGCATCATCGTCAGGAACTGGCTCGGAATCTGCACGCCTTCTCCTTGCAGGTGGAACTGCAGCATCGTGACGCCGCCGAACAGGTAAGCACCGAGCAAGACACGTGCCGGGCGCCACGTGGCGAAGGTGGTGAGCGCTAGCGCGATCCAGCCCTTGCCGGCCACCATGCCCTCGACCCACAGCGGCGTGTACACGACCGAGATGTACGCGCCCGACACGCCGCACAGCGCGCCGCCGACCATCACCGCCAGCAAACGAATGCGCCGCACCGGGTAGCCGAGCGCGTGCGCCGATTCCGGCGACTCGCCGATCGAGCGCAGCACCAGGCCGGCGCGCGAGCGGTACAGGAACCAGGCGAGTGCGACGGTCAGTGCGATTGCGACGTAGACCATCGGGTGTTGCCGGAACAATGCCGGGCCGACGAGCGGAATGTCGGAGAGAAACGGGATCTCGAAACGCGGCCGCTCGCTCAGTTTTTCCTGCGTGTACCGTATGCCGACGAAGGCCGAGAAGCCGGCGCCGAACAAGCTCAGCGCCAGGCCGGTCGCGTACTGGTTGGTGTTGAGCCAGATCACGAGCACACCGAACGCTGCGGCCAGCAGCGCACCGGCGGCGGCACCGCCGGCAAACGCGATCCAGTCGCTGCCGGTGTGCACGGCGGTCGCGTAACCCGCCACGGCGGCCACCAGCATCATGCCTTCGGCTCCGAGGTTGACGATGCCGGCACGTTCGTTGATCAGCAGGCCGAGCGACGCGAACGCGAGCACGGTGCCGGCATTGAGCGTGGCGGCGAGCAGGAGTGCAAAGGATTCCATCACGCGGCCCTTTCCGTGGTGGCCGCAGCGGCCGTTGAAACGAGCGCCGCGGCTGCGGGCTTGGGCGGCGCTGGCCGCGCTGCCTGCCAGCGAACGCGGTAGTGGATCAGCGTGTCGCAGGCCAGCAGCGTGAACAGCAAGAGGCCCTGGAACACGCCGGTCAGCGACTTGGGCAGGCCCAGGCGTGACTGCGCGAGTTCACCGCCGATGTAGAACATGCTCATCAGGATCGCCGAGAACACGATGCCCACCGGATGCAGCCGCCCGACGTAGGCCACGATGATCGCGGCGAAACCGTAGCCTGCCGGCACGTAGGGCGTGAGCTGGCCGAGCGGGCCGGCCACTTCGAGCGCACCGGCCAGCCCGGCCATGCCACCCGAGAGCAGCAGCGCCGTCCAGAGCGCGCGGCGCGACGAGAAGCCGGCGTAGCGCGCTGCCGCCGGCGCCAGGCCGCCGACCTGCAGCTGGAACCCGGCGTAAGTGCGGAACAGCAAGACCCAGAAGGCCGCGACAGCGATCAATGCGAGGATCAACCCGATGTTCACGCGAAAGCCCGGGAACAGCTTCGGAACACTCGTCGATTTCAGGAACGTGATCGTCTGCGGAAAGTTGAACCCGGCCGGGTCTTTCCACGGCCCGTAGACCATGTAGCCGAGCACCTGGTCGGCCACGTAGACGAGCATCAGGCTCACCAGGATCTCGTTGGCGTTGAATCGGTCGCGCAGGAACGCGACGATGCCGGCCCAGACCATGCCGCCGAAAACCCCGGCGAGCAGCACCAGCGCCACGATCCAGCGCCCGGTTTCCTTGTCGGCCGTCATCGCCACACCGGCCGCGGCGATGCCACCGACGATGAACTGGCCTTCGGCGCCGATGTTCCACACGTTGGAGCGGAAACACACGGCCAGACCCAAGGCGATCAGGATCAGCGGCGTGGCCTTCACTGCCAGTTCGGTCAGCGCGTACACGCTCTTCACCGGCTCGACGAAGAACACGTAGAGGCCGCGCATCGGGTCCTTGCCGAGCAGCACGAACAGGACGGTGCCGATCACGACCGTGACCGCGAGCGCGAGCACCGGCGACATCACCGACATCACCTTCGATGCCTCGGGGCGGGCTTCAAGCTTCAGCATGGTCGGTCTCCTTCGCGACAGTCTTGTTCCACAGGCCCGACATCCACTCGCCGATCATTTCGATCGTCGCCTGCGAGGTCGCCACGCTCGGCGAGACCTTGCCCTGCGCGATCACGACCAGCCGGTCGCAGATCTCGAACAACTCGTCGAGTTCTTCGCTGACGATCAGCAGCGCACAGCCCTTGTCGCGCAGCCCCAGCAGCTCGCCGCGGATCTGCGCCGCGGCGCCCACATCCACCCCCCAGGTCGGCTGCGACACGATCAGCAGCTTCGGGTCGGCGTGGATCTCGCGGCCGACGATGAACTTCTGCAGGTTGCCGCCCGACAGACTCTTGGCCGCCGCATCGGGCCCGCCGGTTTTCACGTTGAAGCGGCGGATCAGCTCCTGCGCCAGCGTCGTCACGTCTTTCGTGCGGACCCAGCCGCTCGATGCCACCGCCTCGGTGCGCGTCAGCAGCGTGTTCGCCGCCAGCGAGAGCGTGGGCACCGCGCCGCGGCCCAAGCGCTCTTCAGGCACGAAGTGCAGGCCTTCCTTGCGCCGCCGTCGCGGCGAGTGGTTCGAGATGTCCTTGCCGAACAGATGGATCGAGCTGGCCGGCGCGCGTGTGTCTTCGCCCGAGAGCGCGGCCATCAGCTCCTGCTGGCCGTTGCCCGAGACGCCGGCGATGCCGAGAATCTCGCCGGCGCGGACTTCGAAACGGATGTCGGACAGGTTCATGCCGAAGTGGTCTTCCTTCGGCAGCGTCAGACCGCGCACGGCCAGCACCACGTCGCCGAGCCGGGCCTGGATGTGCTGCAGCTGCGGCGGCTCGGCGCCGATCATCAGGCGCGACAAGCCCGCGTTGGTCTCAAGGCGCGGGTCGACCGTGCCGGTGACCTTGCCGCCGCGCAGCACGGTGCAGTTGTGGCACAGCGCGCGGATCTCGTCGAGCTTGTGGCTGATGTAGAGAATGCTCGTGCCTTCGCTCGCCAGCTTGCGCAGCACGACGAAGAGCTTGTCGACCGCCTGCGGCGTGAGCACCGAGGTCGGCTCGTCGAGGATCAGGCACTTCGGCTTCGTCATCAGCGCGCGCACGATCTCGACCCGCTGGCGCTCGCCGACCGAGAGTGTGTGCACCGGCCGCTGCGGGTCGACCTCGAGGCCGTATTCCTGCTCGACCTTGGTCATGCGCTGCGCCACCTCGGCGAGCGTGAGCGACTTGTCGAGACCGAGCCACACGTTCTCTGCCGCGGTGAGCGTATCGAACAGGCTGAAGTGCTGGAACACCATGCTGATGCCGAGCGCGCGCGCCTCTTGCGGGTTGCGGATGTTGACCGCCTGGCCGTTCCAGCGGATCTCGCCTTCGTCGGGCCGCACCGCGCCGTAGATCATCTTCATCATGGTCGACTTGCCGGCGCCGTTCTCGCCCAGCACGGCGTGGATCTCGCCCGGCTCGACACGCAGGTTGACCGAGTCGTTGGCCTTGACGGCGGGGTACTGCTTGCTGATGTTGACGAGTTCGAGGCGGAGCGAATCTTGCGTTATTGAACCCATGCTTTTCTCCCGTGGGTGGCGGCATGGCAAGCCAGCCGGAGTGTCGTGCACATCTTGATTCCGTCACCAGGCCGACAGCGCATGCCGCAGGCGGTGCTTGATGTCGGCGTTGGCGAAACTGGCGTCGATGGAGGTGCGCGCGATCTCGCGCAGAACGTCATCCGTCCAGCCGAATGTGTCGCAGCACAGCGCGTATTCCGCCTCGAGCGTGGTACCGAGCAGCGCCGGGTCGTCGGTGTTCACGGACACCCGCACCCCCGCGCGCCGCAGTCGCTCGATCGGGTGCTCCTGCATCGAGGGGTACACGCCCAGAACAAGATTTGACGTGGGGCAAATGCCCAACGGAATGGCCCGCTCGGTCAGCAGCGCGAGCAGCGCACTGTCTTCGATCGCGCGCACCCCGTGGTCGATGCGGTCAGCGCCGAGCCACTCGATCGCGTCACGCACGCCCTCGGGCCCGCTCGATTCGCCGGCATGCACGGTGCGCTTCAAGCCCGCGGCACCGGCGCGGCGAAAGGCCTCGGCGAAACGCGGGCCGGTGCGGCCGGCAGTGGCCTCGTTGCCGTCGATCGACAGCGCCACCACCCGCGGGTGGCGCAGGCTGACCAGCGAGTCGACCAACTCGGCCGCAGCGTCTGCCGACTGCGTGCGCAACAGGCTGATGCACAAGCCCACAGGCGGCAGGCCGTCCTGCTCGGCGGCGGCGAAGCCTCCGTCGAGTGCGTCGAGCATTTCGCGCAGCCGCCCGTGCCACGGCGTCCAGTGGGTGGGGTTGACGATCAGGTCGGCATAGCCCGCGCCGCTGTCGGCGAGCCGCCGGCTGAACGCGTAGGCCATCTGCGCGAGCTGCTCGCGCGTTCGCGCCAGATGGCACGCCCAGTCGAGGAACTGCAGAAAATCAGCCAACCCGCTGAACCGGAGCAGTTCGTCGCGCGGGCGCGGCATCGGCACGCCGAAGCGCGCCGCCCATTGCTCGAGCAAAGCGGGCTCGAAACAGCCCTCCAGGTGCACGTGCACCTCGGCCTTGGGCAGGGCACGCAAACGATCGGGCGGGATTGACATCACAGAGACACCTGGTGGTTGCGCTGGTAACGAGGCGTGCCGGCAACCCAGGCAGCGACCAGGTTGCGGTCGTCGGCCATCGTCATCCAGGCGAAGGCCTTTTCGTGCAGGTTGCGCGCCACGCCCATGCGCCGCTCGGAGACAGGGTCGGCGGCCCAGTCCCACACGCACAGGTCGGCGGCACGGCCGATTCCAAGCGAGCCGATCTCGTGCGACAGCTGCAGCGCCTGCGCCGCGCCCAGCGTGGCCGCGTGCAGCGCCTGCCACGCGGTGAGGCGCTGGCCGGCCATCGCCTGCACCTTGTAGGCATCGGCCATCGTGCGGACCATCGACAGGCTGGTGCCGCCGCCCACGTCACTCGCCAGGCTGACGGCGGCGTCTGCCTTCTGTGCCGCGCGCCAGTCGAACAGGCCGCTGCCGAGGAACAGGTTCGACGACGGGCTGTGCGCGATCTGCGCGCCACTGCTTTGCAAGGCGGCGCGATCGGCATCGTCGAGCCAGATGCCGTGGGCGAGCACGCTGCGCGGGTGCAAGAGGCCGGCGCGCGCGTACACGTCGAGGTAACTGCGCGCTTCCGGGAACAGCTCGCGCGCCCACTGCACTTCGGCGCGGTTCTCGGCCACGTGGGTCTGCATGTAGAGGCTCGCGTCGGCCGCGCACAGCGCGCCAGCCATCGCGAGTTGCGCGGGGCTGCTGGTGGGCGCAAAACGCACCGTGACCGCATAGGCCAGCCGGTCGACGCCATGCCAGCGTTCGATCAGCTCGATGCAGTCGCGCTCGGCCTGGGCCACATCGTCGCGCAGGCCGTCGGGCGAGTGGCGGTCTTGCAGCACCTTGCCGGCGATCACGCGCATGCCGCGCTGCTGCGCTTCCGTGAAGAGCGCGTCGACCGAGGTTTTGTGAACGGTGGGGAACACCACGGCCGACGTGGTGCCGTGCGCCAGCAGCGCGTCGGTGAACAGCGCGGCGCCGGCTTTCGAGTAGGCCGGGTCGGCGAAGCGCGTTTCGGCCGGGAAGGTGTAGGTGTTGAGCCAGTCGAGCAACTCGGTGCCGTAACTCGCGATGACTTCGAGCTGCGGCATGTGCACGTGGGTGTCGATGAAACCGGGCAGGATCAGCTTGCCCCGGTGATCGTGGCGTGCCCAGCTGGCATCGGGCTCGGCGAGCTGCGCGCCGGTGATGCGGCCGTCTTCGACCAACAGCCAGTGGTCGGCCCGGAATCGCGCTGCTGCCGAGTTCACGTCGCCCCAGGCAGGCGCGCCGGTGAAGTCGAGCAGGTCGCCGCGCAGTGCGATGCGGCTCGGGTTTGCGATCGCGTTCATGCGTCGAGCGCTCCGCTGGCCGGCGCGCTGCGCTGCAGCATGCCGTGGCCGGCGAGGTTGCGGGCCACGTCACGCACCTGCTCGCGCAGCCAGCGGCCGGAAGCCGAGGCGTGGGTCAGGTCGTGCCAGAGCTGGTAGTAGGTCAAGGGCGGGAACGGCACGGGGCAGCGCACGATGCGCACCGGCAGGCTGTCGGTGTAGCGCGAGCAGAACAGCCTGCCCGTGGTCAGCACCAGCAAACTCTGCGCCACCATCAGCGGGATCAGCCCGAAGTGCGCGCTGCGCACCATCACGTCGCGGCTGACACCGAGGGAGGCCAGGTGCTCGTCGATCACACCCGGCGCGCTGCCGTGTAGCGGCGTCGGTGCCACGTGTTCGCAGGCCAGATACCGCTCGGGCGACCAGGCGCGGGTGGGCGCGGCGCGCACCACCGGGTGATCTTCGGCGACCAGGCAGACGATCTCGTCGCTCATCAGCCGGCCCAGGTGCAGCTCTTCGGGCGGTTTGAGCCAGTTGCCGATCACCAGATCGACCTCGCCCGCCGCCAGCCCGCGCCGGTAGTCGAACTCGCCCGAGAGCGGCATCAAATCCAGCCGCACCTTCGGCGCCACCCGCTTCAGGTGCGCCACCAGTTCGGGCAGAAACAGCGGGTCGAGGTAGTCGCTGGCCGCGATGCGAAACCTGCTGGCGCTGGCCAGCGGCTCGAAAGCGCGCTGGTGGGCGTGCGGGC
>Ga0307516_10004185_pt1 | contig 17972 bp, 9 predicted proteins | sample 19_EM_MG_FD_203310 | JGI IMG/M metagenome (GOLD analysis project Ga0307516, IMG submission 203310) | Populus trichocarpa ectomycorrhiza microbial communities from riparian zone in the Pacific Northwest, United States - 19_EM | ecosystem: Host-associated > Plants > Roots > Unclassified | place... | reverse complement strand
CGGCTAAAACCCACTGACATCTAGTGCTCAACTTGAAAATGTACTTTGTGGGTGTGGGCTAGTAGGATCCCAACACCAAGTACGTGCGATTTTTGAGCTTCATTAAAAGGAAAAGAAGTCATATTCGAAAGCGAAGTACGAACATGATGGTGTAAAAGGACTGAGGATTGATGGATAGTTTTAAGCTGCTCAAATTGTTCATGGCAACAGAGGTCACCCATGGCCAGTTCTTTGTAAAATACAGGGTTTCTAAGCTGAGGGAGCAGATGAAGAAATAGGAACACGTTTACATGCCTTGAATTGAGAAACATCAAGGATGCTGCTGCTCTGATTTCTCCATCAATCTGGTTAAACGCTCTTTCCAATCTGAAACCTTCTCTTCTCCGTTGACCGCCTGTTTATAGAATGAAGCAGACAATCAGTTGCTAAAATAAATAAGAGAAGATCGGAAGATAATGGCATGGTCGGAATAAATAAATAAATAAGGATGCAGTAAACAAGCCTTGACTTGTACGGAAGATTCATGAATGGATAGACTAGTTTCATATTTCACCGACCTCGAATGTAAACCCTATTTGAGGGACGACGTCAAGAGCTTCCACACAGATGAAGGCAGCATCCTCTTTGCTAAGACTCCCCTTCTCTGCACTACCCTGTCATCATCAATTTTACACAACTTGTAAGCGTTTTTGCCCAAATCCAGTAAGGGTTTTGATGGGCTAAATTCATGCCAGTGCTTCATCCATAAAAAAAAAAAAACATCAGGCTACCTCGTTGAAACTAAAATACCTTTTCAAAGCTGAAACCTTGTGTGCCGCCAGGTGTATCTTGCAACATGCCAACTCTGATGATGGTGTAAGGAATTCCCGAGGCTACGAGTGTTGATTCATCTTTCTCAGCCAATTTTCTTGCATTGTTTTTCATGAGAGCTTGTATGCCACCGCTACCTCTATATACAGATAACTGTACCCTTATTAAACCTCAACATTATTGGAAATTATGGTGTTCTCCTAATTAGATCCGGGGAGAAAGAGAGACAGAAAGAGAGATACCTGGGACAAGAGGATTACATGTTTTACACCTTGCAAGTCCCCACCATTAGACAGGAAGCCTTCCTGGTATGGAAAGCCATTTACATGGAGTCAGGGAAGCCCATTACTACGCATACTTTGAAGTATAGAGAGTCATTTACAAGTGATTGCCTTTATTTATCTAATAAAATGTTAATAATTTTACACAGAAGTATATACCAGCTTGTAATGATTTCACTATTAACTTAATTTTCTGAAGAATTTTATCGGCTTGGCTGCCTGTACTGAAAAGACGAATGGTTAAAAGTAAACAACAAGAACGCTAAGATATGAGCGTGCCTGCGTACAAACATATCAGTTCTGTACAAGGATTGAACACCAACTTTCTGTCTCATTCCCACGTGCTCATCCGCTGCGAGTGGGTGACAATTGACATCCCACTGAGATGTGGACTGGCAGTCCAGTTACTTGGCTGCTGGTTTGCACCAATATTTGAACCATTTCAATACTGTATATGGCCTCAATAAAGTAGGAAAAACTATCCAAAACCATATGCCTAGAAGTAGGATTTCAAAGCCAAATTAACTCAAAAAGATTTGACAGGGTGTGCTCTGGAGCGCAACCATCTTGATCAATAGCTTCTTTTGAAACTATTACAGGATATTCATACATTCTCATGAAATTCAAAACGCACTCATCTAGATTGATGCCGACATCATAATCTGCATAGCGAGCCCAGTTGGATTGATGAAGCGCACCTTACACTATGAAGTGCGTGACTAATGTCGGATTCCTGATAAATTTATTTAATGAGCAAAGTGCAGAGATAAGTAAGAGCTCTAATTTGATTGAGGATATGCTCAACACTAAGGTAACAGCTACGATGGTAAATTGCAAATCAATACTATCACAGTCGGCTCAGAAACACATAAAGAGAAGAAGTCAGATTTCTATTGGCGAAATTATATTGTCACTGAACAGAAAAATGAGTGAACTAAATGGAGAAAACATAGAATTCCCATAAAAACGTACATTTGGGCAGATAATTGCACGAACACCTCTCAGAGCTTTCTTAAGGAATGGCTTGCTACTTGCATCTCCTGCCATTGACTTTCTCGCAGACAGATACACAAGAACCATGATAAGTCGATAAATGAAATCATCAGCCAGTTAAGAAAGATATATAAATGAACATGAGATTCTCACTGTTTAGCATGCATCTACCTCAACATAAGTTCCAAAAGCTTCCATGGCAGTCCGCTTATCCTTCACCAATGCTTTAACTCGAGCTTTTTTTACAATCAATGACAATATTATCATCTACATAAGCTAGATATCACAAGGCTTAGATTAATGTAATCAACACTTGTTTAACCACATCAGTATTTATGACTGAAGCACACCTGACCAATCTCGCTATCTCCATCTGTGACCAGAACTGCGTCTCTGACTTCATTCTTTTCTGTGTTTGAAAAAGAGACCAGATTTCTTAAAACAAATGAAAAGCAATTGAAATGAAAAAACCATGAAAAGAATCATAATTATAAGCACCCACATATTGCTATAACCAAAGCATTACCTGGCAATTCATCTTCATCTTCCGTATCAGATCCATCTTTTGGCAGAAGATCAGGTGCCCCGTACCATTTCCTTAACTTGGGCCCCCCTGAAATTAAACAAGGAGGCACGGTCATTTCTCAATTATGAATCTGACCACCAAGGAATGCTTCTTGCTCAGACATACATCATGCTGTACCTTCAATGTAATCAAGAATTTGGTCCACGAAGCTTATTTTCTTCTTGGCTGAACAACGAATAAGACCATGACTTTTGGTACGGAATATGAGAGATGGACTCTTAACTTTGCATGGATTCTGAGAAGGGAAAGTGAAAGAAGTTTGGCAAAAAGCAGTTGAAGGAAGAGCTGTGGCCATTTTTGATAGACTATAGAGCTTGTGCTGTTTTCTTGTCCAACCGTTTCCATTCCCGCTTGAAAGTAGTAGATAACACTACAGCATGGCTACATCACAAAACCCTCCTAAAGTTCGAAGGGCCGTACACTTGGCTTCCCAAATCAAGGAATTTGTTAAATATGCCCCCAGGACTCAATTTCCTTTCAACTTTATGGCTATATTTGTTTTCTAAAATTTACTTTTTGAGTAAATTTTTCTGTGTTTATTTATTATTAGAAAAGTTGATCAACAGAAAATACTTTCCGATCAAAGAAAAATTTAGCTTGGTTTCCAGGAAAGTGTTTTCCTATAAAATTTGGGCGGAAAACACTTTCCGGGAATTGTGAAAAATTTAGAAATGTCATATTGTTTGCTGATTATATCAAATTTGATCCTCAAACTTTTGATTGTTATATATATTTTGTTTTGAATATTTATTTTTTAATTTCATCTCTTAAAATTTAATTTTTATATTAACTTTGGTCGTCATTTTTATAATTGTTATTTGCTTTTCCCTTATTATTTTTTTATTAAATTTTTTTATATATCAAATTTGATCCTCATTCTTTTGATTACTACTTATTTTATTTGAAATAATTTATGAAATGTTAATTATTATTATTTTAATTTCTTCATCTTTTATTTATTTTTATTTTTTAAATTTGATCTGTATTATTTTGATTATTATTTATTTTATTTGAGATAATTTATAAAATTATTTTTTTTTTCAATTTCATTTTCATTCAACTTTTTAATTTGTAAGATTTATTTCTTATTATTTTAATAAACCTGAGAAAAATAAAATATTAATAAATTATTTTCCAGCTTATTTTCCATGACATAACCAGACACTGGAAAGTATTTTCCAACTTATTTTTCATTACACTACCAAACATCAAAAAATAATTTATTTTCTCGAAATTCACTTTTCCAAACTTACTTTTTAAAAAATACTATTTTTCAGCGAACTAAATCAATTTTAATTTCTTAGATATCTGTCTTTCTCAATCAATTAACATAACGAGACTTCATACTCTTGCGTTGCATTGCATGACATGATATAATCATGATGACCAATGGTAACAATGATTAATGGTTTTTATAAATGGTTATTTAGGTCGTTTGGTATTATAGTTTAATTGTATTTTTAAAAAAATTTAAAGTTTTTTTAATTAGTTTTAAATTAATTTTTTTATATTTTTAGATTGTGCTGAAGTTAAAAATAAATTTTAAAAAATAAAAAATTATTATTTTAGATAGTTTCAAATAAAAAATATTTTAAAAAAAACATCTACAATATTTTCAAATAAATTCTTAATTTATTTATAAAAAGTTATCGTTTGGGTAAGTTGGGAACGTTTTTTATGTTTAAAATATAAAAACCAATCTTTGATTATTTTGTTAGTGTGGTTTAAAATATACTACCATACTTTAAAGTTTAAAATATACTATCAATGATATTTTATTTTCGTACTTATTCAAGCAAGGAATGTAATCTAGAGTTTTAATGGTTAGCTTAATATACCACTAAGATTTCGCATGAAATCATAGTTTTTAAACCCGGTCTGGTGACCGGTCCAATCTAAGATCTAGATTTCGGGTCGTCCAGGTCAATTTTTTTTTTAAAAAAAATTAAAACGACGTCGTTTCAGTAAAAAAACAAAAATCAACGAGTTGCAACCGGATTTTTGATCGAGTCTTGCCGAGTCACCGGGTCACTCTAAGTTTTTCATTTCCTTAATTTTTTTTAAATTCAGTCCGGTTCCAGCTTCGGACTGATCGAATTCTAAATCAACTTGCTGAGCTGAGTTTTAAAACTATAAGTGAAATAATCTTTGCATGCCGCACCAGATTAAATTTATAAACAACACGTATCATTTTATTTTTTTTCAAAGACAACATGATGCATGCCTTGGCGTAATTATCTTCAACTTGTTATATTATAGTTATATTAGTGATTTGATAACTATATCATGAAGAGTACTTTCATCACTTTGACTCTTCATAAAACATTCACTAACATTACGGGTAGACACATTAGTTAGTTATTAGTCAATTGATTAGAGACAAATTTTAATTTTAATTTCTATTATAAATAGTTAAATGATTTAATTAGCAAATAAATATTAACTTCACCGGGGAGCCTTTTAGACCTTTTTATTTTCTAAGCACGGTTAAATTACGAGGCAACAAAAATAAAGTTGTTTTTCTATAAGCTTATTTATCTTTTCTTTCATTTTTTTTTTACTCAAGTTGATTTAAAAACAATTAGATTTTTTATAAATAAATATATGGAGTGTCCTACTATTTATATTTTATATTTAATAGTTTTTTTTATTGCTATTTATTTTATTTTTTATCTTATTTTATTGATTTTTTCTTTAATTTCGTTCCTAAACACTATAATTTATTAATTTTTTGTATCAAATTTTGTTTTTATTCTTTTGATATTCTTAAGTTCTTCCACTAATTAAATTTTATTTCAATTTCATCCCTCATAATTTGATTTTAATTTTTTTCATGTCGAATTTTCCCCTCATTCTTTTTACTTATGTTTATTTAAAAATAATGTTTTATCCTTTAATATTTTTTTATTGAACCATGGGATTAAGAGTTAACATGAGTTGACTTTAATCTTTTTTAGGTTTTTTTATAAAATTATTTTTTTATTACATCCTTTTATATTTTTTTTTTGGAATTGATCTTCATGCTTGTTATTTTTTTTGTTGCTTTTCATTCTATAAGATTATCCAAATTTTATGTTTGTTGTCGTAGAATTGACAAGTTGATTAGGTTAAGCTATTTTTTAGGTTACGCGCATGGATTGGCCAACACATCTAGCTTGCATGTATTTTTTTTTATCCTATTTTCTATATTTATTAAGCTTGAGACTAGAGATTGGGTTAAGAGAGTTAACTTTAGTTCACAAATTTATTTATTTATTTTAAAATATCAATATAACATCTTTTTTTACTTGAGATTTGTTTATAATAAATAAAATAATATATCTTATTTAATGACACTTCAATGGATTCAACAAGTAATAAATTCTTGATAAAGTTATGAGAAATATGCTGTATTATTCGTGAGCACACAAGAAATATTTTGTGAAAATAATAAAATATTTCTCAACACTTCAATGGATTCAACAATTAATAATTCTCTCATGAAGCTATTTATATTTTATCATGTAAAGTTTTATTGTGCCCTATTATGAAGGTGTTTGTGGAAGCATTTCTATTATATAAAAAGGCATAATGATGCTCTTAATTGAAATTATTGGGAAAATATATTCATAAGATAATTGACGGGGTTGGAGATACTCCTATTATATAATTAAGGCATAACAATCTTAGGATCGTACGTGGTTTAAAAACCATGTTCTCTAGTTGCAATGCTGCATGTAGGTGATTTTTTTTCATGTAAGGAGACATTTGTTTTGTAATGGAAAAAAATCGTGCATATAATTAATGGTGTGAAAAATAAAATAAAATAATTATAGAATAAGATTATTAGATAATAATGATGATAAGGTGATAGTAATAATAATAATAATAATAATAATTTGGAGATAAAGTAAGAGTTGTAATAGTCCGGCTCAACATGTCAGATATTGTCTGTTTTGGGCCTTACCATTTTCATGGATTTGTTCTTTGCGACCACGCATGGTTTCAAAACGCGTCTAAAAATGTTAGCAACCAGCACTACTAATAAGGCGCTGACTCTAGATGCTCGTTTCTAATGTGAGATATCACAAGAGTACTGTAAAAATATTATTATAGGTAGAGTAATAAATGATGATAATAATATTAAAAGTGACGAAGATGAAATGATAATTCTAAGATGATATGGTGTAGGTAATAATAGTGGTAATAAAGTAGTGGAGTGATGATAATTGAAACAAAAATTTATTAAATTGAGATATTTTTTATTAAATAATCAAATTTATAAATTAATTATAAAATATTTTATATGAAAAGTATTTCTGGAAAAATAGAAAATTTCTTCTAATTATTTTACTCAAAACAAACCCCATAAAATGAAGAAAAAAAAAGAAAGAGAAAAAAAGAAAACAAATCCCATAAATATTTTAAGGCTATGTTTGTTTCCTGGAATTCATTTTTCGGGAAACTATTTTCCAAACTTTTCTATGTTTGTTTGCCATTAGAAAAGTTGGTCAACGGAAAACACTTTCCAGTCAAAGGAAAATTTGGTTTAGTTTTCAGGAAATTGTTTTCCTGAAAAATTTAGGCGGAAAACACTTTCCGGAAGTTGTAAAAAATTTAGAAATGTCATATTATTTGCTGATTATATCAAATTTGGTTCTCAAACTTTTGATTGATATATATATTTTGTTTTGAATATTTATTTTTCAATTTCATCTCTTAAAATTTAATTTTTATATTAACTTTGGTCCTCATTTTTATAATTGTTATTTGCTTTTCCCTTATCATTTTTTTATTGAAATTTTTTATGTATCAAATTTGGTCCTCATTTTTTTGATTGTTACTTATTTTATTTGAAATAATTTATGAAATATTAATTATTATTATTTTAATTTCTTCATCTTTCATTATTTTTATTTTTTAGATTTGATCTCTATTATTTATTTTATTTGAGATAATTTATGAAATTATATTTTTTTTCAATATCATTCTCATTTAACTTTTTAATTTGTAAGATTTGTTCCTTATTATTTTAATAAATTTGAGAAAAATAAAATATTAATAAGTTATTTTCCAACTCATTTTCCATGACATAACCAAACACTGAAAAATATTTTCCAACTTATTTTCCATTACACTACCAAACATCAGAAAATAATTTATTTTTTTAGAATTTATTTTTTCAAAAATTTTTTTTTTTTAAAAAATTTCCAGCTAATAAATAAAAGTTTATATAAACAATCTTTCGGATTCCAAGCTTGTATAAATTCCAAATAACAGGAAGTTTGGGATCCAGAAACGTATCAGTGAACACAGCGTACTGGAAAAGCGAGCCATAACAGAAAGCCCAAACCATCTCTCTCTCTCCACTCAAATTTCACTCAAAACTGGTTTTCACATCAACTCAGTGGCACGTAACTGAGTCAACTCGGCCTCTAGCTTCTTTTTCCTTCCTATGGTGAGTTTCAACTCGCTCTCTCCTTTTCCTTTTCATATTTTTTTTTGTTAATTTTATATGATATTAACTGAGCCTCCAAAGATGCAAATTTGTTTCACAAATTACGCTTGATTTTAACCATCATTTTCAATGGTTTTCAATAGAGCTTAGAAATCCTAAATTTGCGCATTGCAATTGAATTTTCTTGCACTAACTAAAAAAAATCAGTTTCTTTTTTCTGAATTTATCTTTGTTTACACTTGATTAAGCTGCAAAGTGCGAAGTTTTTCATGTAAAATTCTGAACTAGGAAAATTACAGTTGCTAAGCCATGAAGTAATTTGGTTTTGATTGATCATGTGGAAATTAGGGATTATTTGGATTTTGATGCAATCTTCTTTAGAAACCTGATTTAGTGTAGTTTTTATGTTTCAGTTCTTTGTGATGGATAAAGTTTAGATTTTTTAGAGGTAAAGAGTTAACTATTTGTTGTGTGTTTTTTGTTTATTGTCTGGAGTTTTCAGTTTGTGTATTTGAGTTGCATGTGCTGGATTTTCCATGGAAACAGTGGTTGAAGTTGAGGGGAATGATGAAGCTAAGCTCAAGGAGTGTGGGATTCGTAACAGTACTTCTTCCTTGTCTTCGCCCAAGCAGATTTCCGACCCAGTTGTATACAAGCTTGTTCGGGTAAATTTCTTGAATATATCTATACTGGGTTCTTGTTTCAGTTGTATAATAGACTTATGGTTATGTATTCGATACTTTTTAGCTATTAGGTTTTCTTTTTATAGCTGTGAAATGAAGACTATTGACAAGGCTTCAATGTTATAGTAAAATTTAAGCAGGCAAATATGGAAATTGGACTTGTTTTGGGCATAAACATAGAATGAGGTTGCTTGTGTTAGTAATTCTGATTCAAACTAGTAGCGAACAGTGAAAAATTGATAGATCTACCTTTTCATCTTGTGCTATGTTGGGTTAGTTCAAATTGATAGAACTACCTTTTCATCTATGTTATGTGGGGTGAGTTCATTTTACTATTAGATGACGCAAATATCAAAATCTCTAGTGTTATTGATCTTTAGGAGTCAAAGAATTTGTTCCATGTAAACTCAGGAATTTGAAACCCTGGTGTTATTTGGATCACTTGGTCATTAGTTAGCTGAAATTTATAACCATCCGAGTATATTCTTGAATGTCCTTCGTAAGAGTTCTGACCACACAATATTGGCAAGTAAATGTAACTCTTGAACATATTATAGTGATGACCTTCTTGATGACATTGTCTGTGCAAGATGCCTACCACCAAGGTTGTACCCTGCTTGTGTAAATTCCAATTTCCTTAAGCATGTAGACCAAGTTGATGATTAATCATTCTTTGGCTTGTTGGCTAGTTTAGTAGTTATAGCTGGCTACCTTATCTAAGCTACTTCTGGGGGTCCCTATTCAGCTGCCTCTCCCGCATGTTTACCTGAACAGTCAAGATCACACTGGTAGAATCGAACTGCATTGGGCATTGGCTCAAGTTCCTAGACTGTTGGTTGGAAAGTGTAGCATGCTTTTGAAGAAGTAAACCAGAAATTCTTTAAGCGATTTGGTGTCCAGTTGCTAATAATTATCAATGGATCTTTCTTTAGTCAATTTCATTTACATCACATATCTATTTATTTTTGTTGTTTTGCTTGGTGTCTCTCACTCTAGCATTTAGTCTTTGCATTCTCAGAACTGAAGGAAAGACATGGAATTTGAAATTTCTGCATCTTCTCCTTTGTAGTTTGTTCAGATGTTCATTTTTCTTTTCTTCTCTATCTTTCCTCTTTTACATCTCTGTGGCTGGTCAATGTCCACTTGCTTTATTTGACTTTCCTCCTCATCTGAGATAAATGTTATTATTGTCACTGGGAATATCAGTAAACAGTGCGAGCGATGTGACCAGGGTGGTCTTCAGTTTACAACTATTTGAAATTCTTGAAATTCAAGTAAAAAACACAGGGCCATCGTCTGGAATATCTTATTATGTAAATTTGTAACTGCTGAAACAATTTATCTGGTAGGTTGTTTCTTTTTAGAAACTTTGGTTCTGTTATTGGAAAAAGATAACAAAATTGATGACCACACTCGTGCTTTATCTTTATATGTGTGATTCATTGTTTCTGCAAGTAGGTTTTAGGTTTAATATGTTGGGAAATGTCCAAGTTGCATGTGGTTAAATTTTTGAAAATCTGAACCTTATACGAATCTGTTCCCCACTCACTCTCTACCTGTCTGCACATACACTTGTAATGCATCACGGTGTTAGGATCCCTCTCCATATCCCACATCCATGCTGTCTATCAGACTATGGTTGAACTCTATATTTGTGAAAGTTGTTTACTCTAGAAAGATGAGCTAATACTTTCTGAATTTTCCACATTGCTAGTGTGAAGACAGGAAACATAACAAGGGCATGCTCATATCTTTCAAGTTCTTTTAGCCTTTTCTTTTGAACTGTCAACCCTACTGCTCATATTTTGATGTTGCAGATTTAAACTCTTGTAATGTTCTGAATGGTTTGCTAAATTGATGTTACCTTCCCACCTTATTGTCAACATTGTTCTGTCTTTTCATTATGTTGATGTTAATTTGAAACTGTGGTTATTGTATCAAGGAGTTATTGAGTTTTATTGATCTCCGATCATGGTAACTCACCTGCTAAATCATTTAGGAGGATATTGTGATTTCTTCCTTTAGTATCAGTAATGAATTTAACTAGAAGCGATCTGCATTAACTTTTATTCCTGGAAGCCAGACCTCTGTCTGACCAAATATGTGTTGGCCTCAAATTTCTTTTTTCATTATTTATATCTCAAGTTGCTTTCTTCATTGAAGTTATTATTATGAACTTGTGATGGTTGATGTCCCTATCAAATTTGCAGCTGGAAGGAGATGGGAGAATAGTACCTGCAACAGATGATGAATTAATGGAGGTAGAGAGTCTGCTTATAGATGACAAATGTGAAATGCATATCGTTGCAGACCCTGGGCAGACTGTAGGGTGCATTTCCAATGAAGGATCTTCCTCTGGGATAGCCCAATTAGAAAGCCTGGAAGGTTTTGTTTTTGTTACTAGTGCTACTTTATAGTTGATATTATATTTCCAGTTCCAAATTTAAGGTCAAACACAGTTTTGTATGTAGATTCACCAGAGTTCATGCATACTGTGTCATACATGGGCTAATGTTTTTGGGTGTCTCTGTTTTCAAATCCTTCATTTGTCAGAATCCTTTTTCCTTCTTTGGTTTTCTCTTCTGGGTTGTGTCATCTTTATCTGTCCAAATAATCTGAGCTAACCATCTTAACTCTCTTTAACCATAAACCTTCCTTCTAGAATCATCAAATCTTCAAAATCAACTATTAGTTTTATTATCTACAGGAAAACAGTTATTTGAGCTTAATTTTTGTTCTCTAATAGAGTACATTGTTGTATGGCCTCTTCCAGTTCATTCAAGATTCAAGATCTGGTGTGCCTTTCAGTTTGTTCTGTGTCGTCATCTTGGCTGATCAAATAATTTTTTCTACCTTAAATTTAGGTTCTGTTTTATTTTACTTTCTGCCTGTTTCTCCTCTGCATATCTGAATGAACAATATATGCCAGGTTTGTTGCAATCTAGGAACAAAGAAGCTGATCCAGATAAATTGAATGCAAGGCTTGAGGTATGTCCGCTTCTTTTTATTTTAGATGTTAGCACTTCCACTTCACCAAATGCTACTGCTTCGGTAATGAATCTATTTCTCTCAGGTACCTGATAATTGGTGGCACCATGCTGTAATATTTTGTAATGTAGAGTCTCAATTGTTGAAATTAGTCAAGTCATCATTCTTGTATTCCACTTTTGAAGAAATATCATTATTGCTAATGTAGGAGGAAACTTTTAGTTCTCCGGAGATCATTTGTGCAAAAATTTAAGGCTTTCTTTTCCTACTGTTTTTCCCAATCATCTTTTCGTTTGTTTACATGTCATATGGGGCACATGGTTTTTAAGTTGAGGTCACCATTCTAGTGATGTAGGCTGTAAGACTTCAGTGTTGTCTTTACTGTTCAATTCTTGTCAAATGGTTCTAGGTTAACTCAAAATCAACCTGTGACAACCCTTGTATTTGTGTTAGATTTATAGGTCTGTGATCAAAGGTGTAAACCACAAGGATCTACTTAAATAGTAAAATTCACTCTCTGATATATAGCCTGGGTGAGAAAGTCTGCAGTGGGCCCGGGAGTTTAGAATACACTACATACTTTTAGGCAAGCCAGTGATATTGTCAGGTATCCATTTGTGTACCATTTGTATAAACTCTTCCAGCAGTTGGCTTCCATCCTGTTCTTTATTTTCCTTATTTTTAATTTTTTATATCTTCTTCTTTTCCTTTTCTGGCTGTTTTCTGCTTGTACAATTTTCTTGACATTAATTTGAACCATTGATGTCTTGGACCGTCTCAGCCTTCAAAATCTCTTCTAGTACATCAAGGAGATGTTGCAAAAGGTGAAAGAGGAACAGAGGCTCCGCTTAGCATGCGGATCTCCTTATTGTTCTTCTGCTTATTTGATTGTAGACAGCCAGTGTTGTGATCAGCATGATAAATTGCTCCATATTGATGCGAAGCTCCAATGTGAAATTCCCTTGCAGGAAACTGTCCCTTCTCTGGCACCAAGTTTGAGTGAAAGCCATTTTAATCAATCTGGGAGTTTTGGGGAGTGCTCTCATTCTTCAGATAAACTGGTAGCTGGTGGGTCAACTTTGTCTGTTGTTACTACAAAACCTGATTTTTCCAAGTTGAAGGGGGAAATATGCCTGGACAATCTATCAATAAAAGAACTCCATGAAACTTTTAAAGCAACATTTGGGCGAGAAACTACTGTCAAGGATAAGCAATGGCTTAAGAGAAGGATTTCCATGGGATTGACAAATTCTTGTGATGTTTCAGTGACTTCTTTTATAATTAAAGATAACAAATTGGTTAAGAAAGGGAATGGAGAAATCTCTAACTGTATGGATGGTTCCTATGCTGAGGACCCACCAATTGGCAATCAGAAAGACTTACCAACTAGCCTTGTTAGCCAATTGGATTATCATCAAGTTGTACCTGAAAAAAGACTGGAAAATCCCAACTTAGATGACAATTCTGGAAGTGATGATCATCAAACAGAACAGAGAGCTGCTAAAAGAGCTCGGAAGCCCACAAAGCGATATATCGAAGAACTTTCAGAAGTGGAGTCCAAAGAGTCTAATGGAAGATTAATGAATTTGGCTAAAAATTCTGGACATGGACTGATATCCCTAAAATCTCATGTTAGGCTGGTTAGAAATGTCCCTTTAGGTGGGAGAACTGTTGTTACAAGGCTGGATTCTCTTGGAGGATATGGGATTCAGGTTCCATGTGTTTCTCGGGTTCGAAGAAGCCGTCCAAGGAAAAATTTCATGGCTCTTTTGGTATGTATAATATGCATGTGATTAGATAATGTTTTTTAACTTGTTTATTGTTGTGTATACTGTCTTCATGAGATGATGGTTCTTGATTTTCTTTGGTTCCTGCTAGAACTACTTGCTGCTTTTTAATTGAAGTTTCTCTGAACTTAAAGCTTATATTTGTGGAGTTGGAGTTGCAATTGCTTCCCCTTCCTTTTCTTTCATATGTTCGATTGGGGTGTCAAAATCAAATTCTGATTTAGCTAAGTATTTTCAATTTGACTGATGGTGACAGCATCTAAGTTGAGCAAGTGCCTGGGAATGGTTTCTAGCATGCTGTCAGAACTATAACTGTTATTTTTTTCTTGCCTTTACCATCTCTGAAGCAATGTGAATCTCTGTGCACATACACAAGAGCTTGCATGTTTTTGGGTTAATATCATCTTGCTTGTCAATCTGCTATCACCTTTATTTCAACTAATTTTTTTTTTTTTTTTTTTTTCAACATGAATGCAACCGTGGTTTAATGTGAATGGCTTTCTGTAGAAATTCAATCCAAGTGGCATGGGCATGGAAGCTACGGTAAAGAAAGCCCTTGGTGATCATAGTTTTCCACCAGATGATGGGAAGGAGAGCAGAGTCTTGAAAGCCAGCTCTACCCCTGAACATGTTCATCATCAGGTAAGGACAATTAAAACCTGTCATGCAAATTCAAGTAATATTGTAATAATTAAGGAAAAATGAGGTATGAGTGGTATCCATTGGTGATATATAATGAGAGAGGGATTGGTATCTAGCATGGTGTCAGAACTATAACCGTTATTTTTTTCTTGCCTTTACCATCTCTTAAGCAATGTGAATCTCTGTGCACGTACACAAGTGCTTGCATGTTTTTGGGTTAATATCATTGTTGCTTTTCAATCTGCTATCACCTTTATTTCAACTAATTTTATTTGTTTGTTTGTATTTCAACATGAATGCAACCATGGTTTAACGTGAATGGCATTCTGTAGAAATTCAATCCAAGTGGCATGGGCATGGAAGCTATGTTGGTAAAGAAATCCCTTGGTGATCATAGTTTTCCACCAGATGATGGGAAGGAAAGCAGAGTCTTGAAAGCCAGCTCTACCCCTGAACATGTTCATCATCAGGTAAGAACAATTAAACTTTGTCATGCAAATTTAAATAATATTGTAATAATTAAGGAAACATGAGGAATGAGTGGTATCCATTGGTGATATATAACGAGAGAGGGATGAAGGGGCTTTATAATACTCTTTAAGACCTGTTGGTTGTGTCAATAGGGAGATGCCTGCCACTGCCTTCTAGACTTAAAGAGGTGAGCGAGTATGAAAAAGGCGTGGATCTTGTTGTGGTAATAAATTTCTGGTTCTACAAACTGGATTGGAACAGAATTAGCTTGGAATGCAATTTTCATGTGCTATGTCAATATTTTGGATAGATGAACGCTGTCAGTCAAATGAGTGACATGCTGCTGGATTGCTTGTTTGTCACTATGCTTTGGTTCTAGTGTTTTGCATTCATACTAGACAACTGAAATCCATGTTGGTTTGCTATATCATAAGAGAAAGATAATGCCATAACTTTTATGTTTGTGGACCCATTCCATGGTAGTTATATTGCTGATTGGTACCTGTTTTATTACCCAGTTTATAGGTGTGCCAGAGAAAGATAAGCAGTTCTCAGTGATGAGTGCGATTGGCTTGGGACATAACACAGAGCTAAAATGCATTAATTCATCTAGGGATTCAGATGACAATGTAGTTACTGTTCCTACACCTAAAGGTGGAATTAGAAGGAAACATCATCGAGCTTGGACTCTCTCTGAGGTGATGAAGCTGGTTGAGGGTGTCTCTAGGTATGGAGCTGGAAGGTGGTCTGAGATCAAACGACTTGCATTTGCATCCTATTCATACCGCACCTCTGTTGATCTCAAGGTATCTCCTTGGTTCTTTGGTCCATGTTTTTGTATTTCCATACAAATACATCTCCACCAAGAGTTCTTGGTACCCTTTCAATTTCAACAAGTGTTTTCTTTAGATGCAGTTCTGTATATTTTTTTACTGAAAGGATTTAATGTCCAGGACAAGTGGAGGAATCTGCTGAAAGCCAGCTTGGCGCCTCAAGATAACGGAGTAAGAAATTGCTCCTAACCCCCCCCCCCCCCAATGCAGGACTTGTTGCTTATTGTTGATTTGTGCTCCACGTCCTCTTGAGAATCGTGATTATTGATTTCATCTTTGAAAAAAATAAAATGGTGTTATTGATTGTGTTTGCATGGACTTTAATGCTTTTGGTTTTCTGTGGTTAACAATATAGATGAATTCCCGGAAAAGTACTGGTGCAATGCCCATTCCTGCTCCAATTTTGTTAAAAGTGAGAGAGCTCGCGGAGATGCAAGCACAGGTTCTGCCAAATCTTAGCTCGACCAAGATTGCTGGGAGCACTAGAAAAAATGTACATGAAAAACAAACGGGGTTCTTGTAGCTTTGTATCTACTAGATTTCAGTTGTACAAATTGCTGATAACCCATGATGCCAGTTTGGACTCCAGTGGACTTCTTCTACCGTGGGGTTTGTGTAGCTACTAACTATTACAGTCACAGTTTAGAAACACCTTCGATTTTAGACCCCTTTTAGTTAAAAATAGTTCGCCATAAGCTTTCATGTAACTATAGATAAGTGTTATCTTGTGAGCAGAAATAATAGACACTGAAGGTTTTATTCAGGATGTTCCTTTCACAAAAATGCACATGATCTCCTCGTGCAATGCAAGTTCCTCTGAAGCTTTATATTTGTGCATGGCAGCAGCACTCGTTGCTCGGACTTCAGTTGTGTCGTTGCCTTCAATGCTTGAAATTCTTTTGTATTTGTAAATGTATACTTGGCAGCAAATGGAAAGGGGGCTGATAAAATACTGAAACCAGGAACTTAATTTTAACAATTTTCTTGGAGGACCTGTATCGGATAGAAATTTTCACGGTGGAATGCAAGTTGCCTATATTTGCCAAAGCCATATTATTGAATGTTACTTTTACGGCGGAGGTTTCATGCCCGGATTTTTATTTGTCAAAGAAAAGAAAAAGGAGATCTCTATTTAGTAATCCAATTCATTAGCATTAGGCTTCGGTGTTATGTTGCAAATTTAAATAAGGAATTGCTCACGATAAAGCAAAACATGAAGTATTTGGATTTGTAATTTATACACCTAAAATTTATGTATGTTGGATGTAAATGAGTTTTTATTAGAAAACAAAATAAGAACAATGAAATTGTGCGATAAAATGCATAATTTGTTGTACAAGGTTTCTCATAGAGACGTGACATTGTTTATAAGAAAACTTATTTTCTAGTTATAAATGCAATTACTTTAAGATATTTTGATTGGTTTAGTAGTCTTAGAAATTCTAGATATGCGTTTAATGGATGTAGTTACAACATATCTATGTGGATCATTAGATAAAAATATTCATATGAAAATTCTTTAAGGATTCAAAATGCTTGAAACCTTTTATGATAAACCCATAAGTGTTAATTATATTAAACTACAAAAATATTTTTATGAGTTGAGGCAATCTGGTCAAATATAATATAATCATCTTAGTGAAAACCTCTTAGAAAAAGGGTCCGAGAATAATGAGATTTGCTTATGTATTTTTATTAAAAAAACCACATTTGGATTTGTTATTGTTGCAATATATGTTGATGATTTAAATCTTATTGGTATTCTTGAAGAGCTTATAAAAACTATAACCTATTTGAAAGATGAATTTGAGATGAAAGATTTTAGAAAGATAAGATTTTGTCTTGGTTTACAAATTGAACATCTTTCAAATAAAATATTTGCCCATCAATCGACATATATAGAAAAAATCCCGAAGCACATGAACAATGCTCATCCTTTGAGTACACCTATGATTCTTCGATCACTTAATGCGAAGAAAAACCCTTTTCAACCACTAGAAAAGGATGAAGAAATTCTTGGTCATGAAGTAACATATCTTAATGCTACTAGAGCACTCATGTATTTTACAAATTGTACAATAACATATATAGCTTTTGTAGTCAATTTATATGCAAGATATAGTTCCACTCCCACAAAAAACACTAGAATGAGTTCCAACATGTACTTCGATATCTTTATGGGACAATTAAAATAGGGTTATTTTATAATGGATCAAATTCACAATTAATTGGATATGTAGATGTATGTTATATCTCTAATCCTCATCAAAAGAGATTATAAATAGGTTATCTATTTACCTATGAAAGTACTATAATTTCTTGGAGATCTATCAAACAAACATTATTGTCTCCTTCATCAAATCATTCATAAATTATTGTAATCCATGAAGCAAGTCGAAGATGTATATGATTAAGGTCAATTATTTAGCATATAAAAGAAAAATATAGATTGTCAACTATT
>Ga0307516_10004184_pt1 | contig 17973 bp, 11 predicted proteins | sample 19_EM_MG_FD_203310 | JGI IMG/M metagenome (GOLD analysis project Ga0307516, IMG submission 203310) | Populus trichocarpa ectomycorrhiza microbial communities from riparian zone in the Pacific Northwest, United States - 19_EM | ecosystem: Host-associated > Plants > Roots > Unclassified | place... | reverse complement strand
TGTTCCTTTACTTTTTGCTTAGCTAGTTCATAATCGAATGGCTCAGACGCCGGTGGTACTTTCTTTTTCATGTTACTGTGTTTAAAGTTAAGAATTTAACTCTTGACACAGTTCATTTTACACTCTCTCATCGGATGAGTCGACGATCGCCGCGTATAATGCTTGCTTTTGTTCCATTACTATTGATCAGTTTTCGATGGCTAATTTATCTTCGAAAGCCTCTGCAGCGGAATAAAATATTACTTTCAGCGTGCACCCTTTACCAATAGCTGAAATAATTTGCACCTTCCCATTTAATAATTCGGCCCGGCTGGTGATATTTATCAATCCAATACCGTTTCTGCGAAGAGTGGGATCAAACCCATTGCCATCGTCCGTTATAACCAGGCTAAGCGTATCTTCCTCCTTCTTTATTTCAATAATTACGGAAGATGCATCAGCATATTTCATAATATTATTTAGTTGTTCCTGCAAGATCCGGTAGATTGTTATTTGCTGTTCTTTATTCAGACAGCTTTCGGTAAGACTTGCTACAGCTAGTTTTATCTTTATTTTCTTTACAAATTGAATATTTCGTATCAATTCTCTGATCGATGCCTTTAAGCCAATGTCATTCAGACTGGGTGCTATCAGTAATTTTGAAAGTTTCCTGATCTCTTCTATGACCAGGGAAACATTTTTATGGCTCCGGGTTATTAATACGCGTCTCGGTTCTTCTTCGCACATCGCTTCATGCAGGTATAACTTTACGGTTGCCAATATCTGACTGATATTATCATGCAACTCCTCTCCTATCATGTTGCTCTGGTTTTCCTGGGCAACAATGACAGCATGGGTAATTTCCATTTGCTTTAATTTTTGTTGTCTCGCCAGCTCTTTTTCCAGCCCCAGGGTCTTTTCCTCTGCTTTTTTTCTTTCAATACTGTACTTAATAGACTGGGCAAGATAGTGTTCAGTAAATTCCCCTTTAATAAGATAATCCTGGGCGCCCTGCTTCAGGGCTTCCACCACTCCACTTGAATCATTCATACCCGTTAGAACGATGATGGGAATTTTACTGGAAGCATTCTTGACCTTCACAAGTGATTGGATCCCGAAGCTGTCTGGTAGTGAAAGATCCAGCAGAACTATGTTGATACTTTGTTCCTGCAATAGTTGACAGGCCCTGGATATCCGGTCCGTCGAAAAGATATTTTCAGTTTTGAGCGGGGATGCCTCCAACATTTGTTCAATCAAAAAAAGATCCACCGGGTTATCCTCAATAATTAAAATACGAAGGTCTGCAGATATGGTTTTCATAATATGGCTGGATATAGGTTGAATTAAAAAATTGGCCCTGGTAGGCGCCTAAGCTGAAAACAGGTTGCTTGGATGAATGGCTCTGAAGTAGGTGATAGAGAAAAATGTTGAGTCTGTGGCCTTATGAACAAGCGAAAGTTACATTAACTATATTAATTATATTTTCTATTCTCAAAACTAAGTGCTTTATGTAGGACATCTGCGGGAGGAAGGAATAAAAAAAGGGCGATAGCAGTGCCGCTATCGCCCGGGTTGTTGGTATCCAGTATCTGATCTACTTTTTTCGTACGATGATCACGAGCGGCGGCCTGGGATTGACGGTCTTACTGATAAGATTGCCGCTCAATACATTTTCCAGTTTCGTAACAACGCTGCCCAAGAGCCCCGCGGTCATATTCGATTTGCTATAGAAGTACATCACCTGCACATCGATATGTTCCATGGCATTATTACTCGCATCATTCAGTTTATAATAAATGGTAGCGGTCACCGTTTGCCCGTTCAGGGGTAACAGTCCAAAAGCGCCCGGGTTCAGGAGACCCGATCCATTCAGGGTTTTGTCCAGATCGATGACACCGGAACTATGATCCACGATCACTTTCTTGCTACCCGCCGATCCGGTCACGTCGAAGGTACAACCCCCACCACTACAGACAGGAGGCATCCAGGGATTCGCATTGTAATAAGGTACGGCCGTAGTAGCCCCGTCTTCCAGGACATACACACTATCCATATAGGAAGCCCCGCCAATGATCAGGGAGCTCAGACAGGTATCCGTCGTCCCGCTTTTTACAAATCCGATCGCATAGCGCAACCCCGTCTCACTCTTTGTTACATTGATGGCGCCGGTGAGGCTATCCATGGTCATCCCCTTGGGCCAGGAAAGGAACTTACCTGCTCCCGGGTTATTAACGGGATGAACGATATAATCAGAGCCATTGGTAGGCTGCGTAAAAATAATGGAGTCCCCATAATAAGGTGCGTAAGAACAACCCGTGACAGCCGTAGTCGGATAAGGTGCGTTCAATACGGAGGCCGTATCTATTTTAACGGTATCCTTTTTAACCGTATCCTGTTTGATAGGCTGTGTGGTATCCTTCGGCTGGGGCTTGGTGGAATCTTGCTTTGCAGGGGCAGGCTTTTCTTGCTCCGCCTTGATAATAGCCTTCTGGCAAGCCAATACCGTAAAGACCGGTATCAATCCAAGAAGGATGTATTTATGTAATTTACTTTTCATGGGTATGGAACAGATTAAGGGTTATTGCTTACAAAATAGTAAATTTTTCTATGGGTTACAAGTTTCGCCGTCACCTATATCCGGGTAACTATTATTAGTAAATGCCATAGCCGGAAATGTAACCGGGGAAAGGTCCCTTTTCTAATAAATTTACATAACTAATTGACAATCAATATGTAAAATTAGCCATCTAAAAAAAATCCCATCCGGCGGTTACATTCCCTTCCCCAGCCCTTACTATTTAGAAAGCGACCTTATTCATTCATTCAAATTTTTTGTTATGCCTATCGAAGAAAACATCAAAGAAATGGAAGGCAAGATCTTACTTACCGACAACAAGAAATTCCTGTATTGCGCCGGTTTTATCGGAGTCTATTATATAGCCTATCTCGGCTTTCTGGCAAGTATTATTATCCATGGAGCATAAATCTTGTTGATTGCAACGCTGTTGATCGTACCCTTTTTTCGTTGATCCGTACCCTATATTGATCCTTTCTCTTCCAATACCCTATCAAAGACCCGCGCAGCATTCCTATCATTCCCGTTTTATCCAATCCAACTCCATCCAATTATCCTAAGCATCCATTTATCCAGATCCCTGATCCAACCTCCAATATCCTTATGCGCTAAAAGGCTGATCGATCGCCGTACTCGGTGGTGAGAACCATTTAGGTCCTTCTTCCGTCATGTACGCACAGTCTTCGAGGCGCACGCCGAACTCGCCATAGATCGCGATCATCGGTTCGACACTAAAACACATGCCCGCCTGCAGCGGCAATTTATTACCCAGCACCATATTCCCCCATTCGTGCCCATCCATGCCGATGCCATGACCCGTGCGATGCGGAAGGCCCGGGATCTTATAACCCGGTCCAAAGCCCGCATCCGTTATGACCTTTCTCGCGGCAATATCAACATTTTCGCAGGGAGCGCCGATCCTGGCAGCCGAAAAACCCGCGGCCTGCGCTTTCTTTTCCAGGTCCCAGATCTCTCGCTGGCGGGCCGTCGGAGCAGCACCGAATACGATCGACCGGCTGATATCCGAAGAATAACCATATAATTTGCAGCCCCCGTCCATGATCACCATATCTCCTTTTTTCAGATGCTGCGTTTGGATACTGCCATGCGGATACGCCGATGCCTGTCCGAAATTGGCGCTGATCTCACCCACTACTCCCAGCCTGGCATGCGCTTCCTGCGTGATCCCCGCAAAATCCGCGGGAGTCATACCCTCATGCAGCAGCGCGACACCGGCTTTATACGCCGCGATCGTAATATCGCTGGCCTTTTTCATCAGCGCGATCTCCGCCGGAGATTTGATCAGGCGGCAATTCATGGTAACGGGATCACCGCTCATATAATTCAGGTGGGACGCTTCCTTACGAACCCCATCGAAAATAAAAAAACGCAACCGCTCTTCGATCCCGATATTCCCGCTCCGGATCCCCAGGTCCTTCAAGGTACCGGCGATCACCTTATACGGACTTTCATGCTCTTCCCATATCCGCACCTCCTTCCCGATCTTGATCAGTTCCCGGAGACGTTCGGCCTCAAAGCCGGGGCTGACATACTTCACCTCGCCCTTTGCCGGGATAATGGCCACCATCGTTCGTTCGCTGGGCCACCAACTGATCCCCGTAAAATACTGCATGGAAGTACCCGTGTCCAGGAGCAGCGCTTCTATCTTATTCTCTACCATCAGCCGCTGCGCTTTTTCGACGCGGGCCATGCGCTCCTCCACCGTGATGGGCAAGGCATCATCCGTCATCGGCTTCAGGTCCTGTAGTGCGACCACCCCGGGCATTGCTGGCGGAGAAGTATAGGAAGATAGTCCATAAAAAAGGGCGGTGGCAACGGAGGCCCTGCCGGCAGAAAGTCGGATAAAATCTCTTCTTTTTAAGCTCATACGGGAAATTATGAAAATTCCCCGGAATGGTCGGCCCGGATATTCACCGGTGTTTCTAATATGTTAACTCCTGCGAATACTCGATTGCCGGCAGATAAGCTGCGGCTCCAGCACCAGCTTCTTCGATTTTGGGTTCAGCAGGCCGATCCCGCTAAGCCCCTCAAAAAATAATTTCGCCGCCTCCTCCCCCATCGTCACCGTCTGCTGGTTGATCGTAGAGAGCGAAGGCGTGATATGTTCTCCAAAAGGTTCGTTGCAGAATCCGATAATAGCGATCTCCTCCGGGATCTTCCTGTTGGCCGACTTGATAGCCTGTATCGCTCCCAGCGCGGTAAAATCTTCTACGGCAAAGACCCCATCCGGCCGGAGAGGTGCGTCCAGCAGCCTTTTCATACATTCCCGCCCCGACTCGATGCTTACCTTTCCATAGACGATCAGGTCATCATCCACCGGTATATCATGTGAATTGAGGGCATCGATATAACCCTTTAGCCGCAGGTTGAAAATATTGACATGCTGCTGCCCCGCGATATGCGCAATACGACGGCACCCGTTCTCGATGAGGTGCCGCGTGGCCTGGAAGGCGCCGGCATAATCATCCACCACCACCGATGAGACATCCAGCATGTCATTCGTACGATCGAAAAGGATCAGCGGGACCCCGCGCTTCTTGATCTCCCGGAAATGTTCGAGGTTGCGCGTCTCTTTCGAAATGGAGGCCAGCACCCCGTCGACCTGCGATTGCAAAAGGGTCAATACCCCCTTCTTCTCGAATTCATATAATTCGTTCGACTGGTAGATCAGTACATTGTAGTTATTCTTGCTGGCGATCTTCTCGATGCCATGCACGACGCTGCCAAAGAAATTGATCTCGGCGCTGGGGATGATCACGCCGATAATATTCGACCGCCCCAGCCTTAACGACGAAGCGATCTTATTAGGCTGATAGTTGAGGCTGATGGCCATATCCTTCACGGCCTTTTTCGTAGTGTCCCGGATGCCGGGATGATCGTTGAGCGCACGCGAGACAGTGGCCGCGGTGATATTCAGTCTCCGCGCTATATCCGTGATCGTCACTCTGGAGATCCTGTTGCTCATTACTGCGCATTTACGCCGTTGAGCTTCCGGATCAGGTTCACTTCATCGGCATGATAAGGAGTTCCATCCTGCCGGAAAATATCGTGGAACCATTCGATGGGCTCGCTGCCATCCGGCAAGGGCGTATCCCAGGCATACATGGTATTCGTCTTACCCGCTACAAAACCCCAGTTGATAGCCCCCACCTTTTCTTTTTTCAACAGCGGCAGGATCGTGGAGAATCGGCTATTGCGGGGTCGTGCCATATATTCCGTACAGATCAGGGGCTTGCCAAAAGATTTCAGAACGGCGATCACCCGCTGATGTGCGGGTTGTTCATCATAGTTATGATAGGTGATAATATCGGAATTCGCTACCTGGAATATATTCAGGTTCTCAAGGTCCCAGCTCCATAACCCAGCGCTGATCGGTTGATCCGGATTTACATCCCGCGCCCATTGAAAGACCTTTTGCAGCAGCGATAAGGAACTGTCCCTTTTTCCGCCGTTCCCCGGCTCATTATAAAGATCCCATAATAAGATGCGTTTGTCATGCGCAAAACTGCTCAATACATCCTTGACATATTTTTCCAGCCCGGGAAAATTGGCCGGATCCGAAGAGGCGGGCTGTCCCGGGTCCTGCATCCACCCTGAATTATGGATACCGGGTTTGGGAGCCGGCTGGAGACCGGCCTTAGGCACCTTATTCCAGCAATCATCAAAGAATACGAACAGGGGCTGGATATGATGCTTGTCCGAGATGGAGAGGAATTGATCGACTCTTTTCTTAAACCCCACAGGATCTTCCTTCCAGGCTACGGAATGCAGGAACACCCGCAACGTATTGAAACCAATATGCTCAGCCCAGCCCAGCTCTTTATCGATCGTAGCGGCATCGAAGGTCTCCGCCTGCCACATCTCCAATTGATTGATCGCCGTTGCGGGGATATAATCGGCCCCTGTAAGCCATTTATGCTCACGGTACCATGCATTCGCTTTTTCCGCCGTCCACACGATCCCCGGTGCGGTAGGAGCAGGCTGGGTATTTTTCGGCTTCTGCGCCCGGAGGGTCCCTGCGAAGATCGCCAGGCAGAGGAAGGAGCTATAAATGCGTAGGTTTGAATGGTTCATTTTCGAATGATTAAAAGTTAACTTTATTTTTGCAGCTCCTGCACCAAAGCGATCAGGTCTTCGTTTTTAGTAAGGTCGGGATGTTTGTCTTTCATATACTGGCTGATCCAGGCTTTCTTGTCCGGGAATACGGCCGACAGTTGTTTGGCGCTATTGGCCGGGAAGAATTTTCCCTCTTTGAATAGTTGGAAACTATGCGTCGGGACGGGCTGGTAGTCTTCCGGCAACTTAAGGTCATAAGCCCCCCCGCTCTGGATCAGTGACTTCATACGCGTGGTCGCCGAGGTCGTCGTCTTCATACCATACCCGACATCCGTGCCCGGCTCCCTGATCGTACAGGTATACTCGATATATAGAGGCGCCGGGGTATGCGTCAACATCTCATAGAATTTATGGTTAGCCGGTACGAAAAGCCTTCCCGCGACCGTGACGCTATCCACTTCTTCGAGATGGGCGATGGCCAGGAATTTCCCGTTATCCATAAACACCATCTCGGAGGTAAGGGAGTTGTAATTCAATTCACGTTCCTGTGTGCCGCCGGATTTGAAATGCACCGTTCCTTTGCTGAAATGATCTAAGATATAATGGGAGAGCAGTACTCCGCTCTCTTGCGCCAGAGTGGCCTGCCCTATAAAACAAATGAGGATGATAAGGAGGTTCCTGTACATTGGTTATTTTTTTAACTTTTGTTCCAATAGTTTCATGAAATATCCTCCTACTACGCTCCTGGCCTGGAATCCCACCATTGCCCCACTCTTCGTCTCATGCCAGTCGCTCAGGGGTACGCGGGAGGACGATTCGAGGGCATATTTATACACCGGCTGTATCAGCGCCTCGAAATCTGACCGGTCATGGGCCATTACAGCGGTCCATAAGATCCAGTCGGACTTCGTATAAGTGCGACGGCTATCCAGGGGGAGGCCATATTCGTTTTGTTTGCCAAGATAATACCGGATCTCCTTCCGGAAGATCTCTTCCGGAAAAAGGTCCAGCCCCAGCACCTTATCCCAGACAAGATTGTATTTCTGGCTCCAGGTCCCCTTCTTGTCGAAGGTCAGGGCATAGTGATCCCCTTCGTCGCACATAGGGCCCCAGCGCATAGCCATGTCTTTGGCGATCGCATGATAATGATGCGCCGTAGCCGTATCCCCCAGCATGTCCGCCAGCATCGCGTAAGACCCGATCCCCACGATGGCCTTGGCGGAAAGATTCGCATTGCGGGCCAAATGGCCGGCAAAATCATCCGTACATAATTGATTGGCGGGGTCGAACCCTTCCTTGACGAGATAATCGGTCCAGGCGGTGAGGGCTGCCCAATGCTTTTTTGCATAGTCCGCATTCCCTTCGACCCGGGCGATAGCGCCGGCGAGGATCGTCATATTGCCGGATTCCTCTACGGGCATCCCTTCCCCGTAGACCTGTCCGTTGGCCAGCGGGTAGGTACCGAGATCATGGGCTGCAAAGGGTTTGGTCCATTTACCGCTCTCGCTGAAATAGAAAATACCGTTGAGCATTCCCTTCATCAGTTCCGGGTTATACACGAGGAACAATGGAGCGGAGGGATAGGTCACGTCCACGGTATTGATACAGCCATTGCTGAAATTCTCTTTGGATAAGAACAGGAGATCGCCCTGCGGGCTCTTCACCAGCTTATGAGCGGCAATGCTCTGACGGAAGGCCAGCGTACAGAGTTCGGCATAGACGGCTCCGCCGGCTTTTTCAGCATCCTGGTGCATCGCCTGGTCGAAGCGTTCGCATTTCCGGAGCACCTCTCCATATTCGGCAACGGCCAGGGCCATTTGCTTTTCGATGGTCTGGGTGGTATCGTTCTTCCACCAGGGTTTCAGGTCCTGGTGAAAATATTGGATGGAATAAAGATCATCATAGCCCAATAAGAACACTTGTTCTTTTACATTAGTCCCTACCCGACCCAGGTCGACGATGGTATTCAACACCAGGTCCTTTCCGCCCGAAAGAGACGCAGCGACCGGGCCACCCCGCACGAAAGACGCAGCGGCCGTCGCGGCCGTACTGATCGTCTGACTGGCCTTTGCCGACAGGGTCGTTCCCACATACATATAGCCCCAGTCGATCCTCAGATCATCTCCTTTTTTGGCCAGCACGGGTTGCGCCCTGGTACCCGCCTTCAACAAACTCAGCCCCTGGGTCGTAACTTTTTCAGCCGTTACTTCCTGCGTGGGAACATTGGTGGCGATATTCGTAGAGGCGCCCAGGTATACCTGTACGGCATGCGACTTGCCATCCGTCGATCTTACCCCATAAGTAATATAAGATACCGGCCTCGACAAAAGGTTGAGATCCTCCGGTAATAAAGGAGAAATAAAATCCAGGTCCAGGTCTACGGGTCCGCATTTGAATTGATAGCGGGTCTGAGTAGCCGTAATCGAGCATTTCGTTTGCAAGGCTTTCGCCACGAGTGCGTCCTGCCTTGCGGGAAGTTCCCGGACAATGCCCGCATCCAGCCAGGCGCCTCCCGCCGTGTTCGCTACATGAATGGCCAGGACATTCCGCCCTTTATGCAAAGTCTCCATAGCCGCTGCGTCCAGCGGGATATAAACGAATTTACCCACCCATCCCTGCAAGCTATAGATCTTCTCTCCGTTGAGATAGACCTCCGTATTATCATCGTGTTTGATCTTCAGGTACAAGGACCGGGAAGGCACTTGTGCCAGCGTGAATTCCCTTCGCACCCAGATATTCTTACCAAAGAACTCCGTACCTCCTTTATTTTTCTGATCGCTGAAAGGAGCCTCTCCCTTCTTCCACCCGGCGCTGTTAAATTCCGCCGTCTTCCATTCTGCCACAGGTTCCGTCTCCGTATAATCCGTCATATAAACCTTTTCATCGCTGGCAGGCAGCACGGACTGCCAGGATTTTCCTTCCCTGCCCAGTACCCGGTACGCTTTGCCATCGACTTTTATCATGCCCGTCAGGGATTGCTCCGCACCCGTCCAATGCCGGGTCGGCGAGTCGTTCAGGGTATCCGTAAAGCTCCAGATGCTGAAATAAGGATCATGTGTGATCAGCGGGTAAGCCGGCGCATGCCGCTGTGCGATCACCGTCCGGGCGGAAAGCAGGCAGGCTGCGAGCAAAATTCTCTTTGTAAAATTCATCCGTTGTTGTTTTTCCAGTTAATAGTTTGTTTGCCTGTTGTTGATCATGGTTGTTTTGACGATGCTGAACCTATTGAGATCCCGAAGGTGCAGGGATCGAAACCCCTTCCTTCACCGGCTTACCAAATTCCGGGTTTCCATCTGCATTCCAGGTAAAGGGTTGGGCATGGGGCGACCGTAATCTGCCGCAGCCTTGCCCGGGTTTTGAATTGGCATGATAGAGGATCCAGCTTTCGCGTCCATCGGGAGACAGGAAAAAGGAATTATGTCCTGTCGCATAGACGCCGTTCTCCGGGAACTGCTGAAAGACGGGCTTCTCCGATTTGCTCCAGGCTTTTGGGTCCAGCGGATCGCCGCCCGGCGCCAGCCGCAACAGCCCCAACGCATAGGTATCCGTCCAGCAGGCGCTGCCTGAATAAACGACAAAAAGATCCTCCCCATGCACGAGGCCCTGCGGTCCTTCGTTGACATCGATATGAGAGGGTCCCTTCGGATCGTTAAGGTCACCGAACTTCTCCCAGCCATAGGAAGGACTGCTGATCATGCTCCTTTCCCCTTCAAGGGTCCAGGGGTTTTTCATTTTGGCAATATAAATATTTTGTGAATGATTCGTATCTCCTTCCCAGCCCGACCAGACAAAATACCACTCCCCCCTATAGGAAAAGGCATCCCCGTCGATGGCCCATTTATCCGAAGGCGTGGCGACTTTGCCCTTGAGCACCCATTCCCCCTCGAAGGGATCGGCCGAGGCGTTTTCTAACACCCACATCCGATGACCGTTATTGTCCTTCGCGTCGGCGGCAAAATAAGCATACCATTTCCCTTTTATAAAGATCACCTCCGGGGCCCAGACCTCCTTCGAATAAGGCATACCGGGAGGCGGCGCAAAGATCGTCTTATGAACGGCCGTTCCGAGCGCCGCTATATTCTTCGTCTTCCAGAGTTCGATCCGGTTGCCCATCGTGTGGGTATAATAATAAAATCCATCTTTATAACAACTGTACGGATCGGGGCCCGAAGATAGTAAAGGATTTATAAGGGGTGCTGCCGCTGATCCTTCTTCCACCACAGGAAAAGCCGAGATGCGCAAGCGGGCCCCGCCCATCGGCACCAGCGTCAGGGTCTCCGCAGGTCCTTCACCCACAGCGGGGCTTTGGGGCAGCAGTCCGCAAAGTTCATATTGATCCGTCGTCCAGGAAGGGATCTGTCTTCCCCGCGCCACCAGTTCGATAGGAGCCGCCGCATTGACAAAAGGATTGTTATCCGCAGGCCAGGATTTATGCTCCACCTTAAAAGAGCTTTCCGGGTGAAGGCTATTCAGCAGCAAGCCGTAGTTCCAGGAAGAGGCAGGATAGATCTCATAGGAAGGCCATTTCCCCGCATCCGCCGTCTCCTGCCATCGCGAATCCCCGATGGCCGTCTCTTTGCTATCTTTTTGTACATAACGTTCGGCGATCCGGAGAGAGAACCCCAGGGCGCCATAACTTATGCTGACACTATTTTTATTTTTGGTCCATTGACGGACGGCCAGGTGCATGGGCAACAGCAGTTGGATCCTGTCCCCGTTCTTCCAGACCCTTCTCAGCCGTATATAGCCGCCGGACACACCGGACACCGGCTGTGCAGCACCATTTACCGTAACGGCGGCTTCTCCGCACCAGGAAGGAACCCGTAAATAAAGCGGAAAAGATGAAGATACTTTAGCCGATATCGTGAGCTCTACCGTCGGGTCGAAAGGATAATGGGTCTTTGCCGTGATGCTTACCATCTCTCCCTTTCCGACCCGGGCGCGGATCACCCCTTCCGTATAGAGTTGGGCGGCCAGCCCGCTATCGGGCGTTGCCATCCAGGCATTCTCCGCATAGTATACCCAACCTGCGCCATGATTATGCTGGCAGCAGCGGCTGCTGAATGGGTTCATCATGAGAAAAGGCCCGCCATTCTCGATGCCCGGCGCATGATTCCTGCTGTCGCTGATCACCATATTCGGCGCCGTCAGATACCGGAGCGATCGATAGTCCGGCATAAACGCAGCGGGGAATGTATTAAAGGCGATATCCTCGCAGTTCTCAGCCCATCGGGTATCCCCCGTGCTGCGCAGCAGGAACTGGTCGGAGGTCATTTGTTCCACCATCCCGCATGTCTCTACCGCCTGCCGCGGATCGTCATATCCTTTCCGTGCATTTTCATCGGCGCCAAACAGGCCACCCGGCACCTGTCCGTATCTTTCCCGCACCAGCGCAAAATCCCGGTAGCTCGCATCCAGGTCGGCCTTATTATGACTTTGCAGGTAATAAGTGGCCGGCTCCCGGAAACTCTGGACTATGTTGACATTATGCCAGTTGGGTAAATTATCTTTTTGCCGCCAGTCGGCCGTATTGCGATCGATCTTGGTTGCCAGTTCCAGCAGCCATTTCTCACCCGTACGGTTATACAACCAGTAAACGCTGGTGAGATTATCTCCGCCCCTGCTTTTTTCCCAATAGTCTTCCAGGAAATGTTCATCCGGGATACTCAGCTCCCATTTGAAATATTTGCGCATGAAGGACAGTACGCGTGGGTCCGCCGAATATTCATAATAGGATTGCAGACACCAGAGCATCGGCATATTCATCCACAGGTCACGGTTGCCATTATTTTCCCGCAGGGGGCCGAAATCCCCGTTCTCCCGTTGATTGCTCAATACGGCGTTGATCCAGAATTTTGCCTCCCGGATCATTTTTTCATCCTTCAGTATATAGCCGGTATTGGCATATCCTTTCAGCCAGTAGGGTAGTTCTTCCCAGCCCCACTTGCCCTTCCCTTCCTTACTCAGCCAGGCATTGTCCTTTTTTGAAAGCCAGAGGCTGATCTCACCCAGGTGGCCCATAAGCCCATCCCTTTGCAGTTCCATCTGCCGGAGGAGCCATCCCCCCGGGGTAAAAGCCGTTACGGGGAGTTTTATAAAATGTTCTTTTAATAAAGGAGCACGGCTCTCCCTGTACAAACCCTGCGCGGGCAAGGCCGCCCGGGAAAGACATATGATCAGCAGGCATCCCGGCAGGGAACGAATAATATGGATGGGTTCAAACTTTTTCACAAGAGACTATTTTTTCGCGTCTAACTTACGTAAAAGGGCGGATTGTGCCCGCCCTTTTATACATCCGGTTCACCGATGTTCAGAAACTTACTTTTTGCAGGGGCGAATAGATCAGGTCTTCCACCCCGACCAATTTCAGCCCTATCCGCGCATACACATAGTTCTGGGCGGGCACCAGCGTGGGTATCGTAACGCTCAAGGGAATATTATTCGGGTCGACGATCGCTCCGCCTGCCAGGTCGGTCTTGGCGAGGTTATCCCCGCCGCTTACGAACTGGTCCTTATTGATATAAAGACTTACCCGTTCGATATTCTTCGCATTGGCATCCATGATGATCTTTTCGACTTTAAAGGTAGCATTCACTTTACCGCCGGCCGCAGCTAATTGCGGGGTCCTGATCATATAATAAGGCATCACTTCAAGATCCACCGTTTTATTTCCCTTCAACGAAACATTGACGGTATCCGGGTTCCCGGCCGCAGTCTGTTGCCACAAAAAAGGTCCCTGTCCGTTGGGAACGATGATCTTATAGTCTCCGTCAAAAAGGATCGCCGAATAACTGCCATCCTGCGCAAAAGATTGCCCGATCGGGCCCACTTTGCCAAGCCCGTATTGATAGATCTGTAGAGGCACCTGGTTTCTCTCCAGCTGGATCGCTTCTCCCTTATAGACGACATGCCCGTTGAGTATGGAAGAAGGCGCCGCATAGTTGTCCTTTTTACAGGCAGAGGCCGCGGCGATGATCGCAAGTATACTCAAAGTTCGAAATGAAATTTTCATATCTCAGTTTTTAAGCAAGATTATTGATTAGGTTGCCGCACTATTTTTGGATTGGCTGCGATCACATCGTCGCCGATGAGCGAATAGTAATTCCCGAACAGGAATCGGTTGGATCCGCTTACCAGCGAAGGCAGTGTTTCTCTGAAAAGCCATTTTCCATTATCGGGGCTGGCGGGATTATAATATTTATAAGGCCACAATCCCCATGGCTGTGTGCTGTGCTTGGTGGAAGAGCCGATATTGGCCACGAGGTCGGTAACGGTCGTCGGAGCGCCGTCCCAAACTTTATGTGCCAGTCTCCAACGCTTCATATCGAAGAGGATATGACCTTCGAAGGCCAGTTCCACCCTGCGTTCATGCACGATCCGGTCGAAGGTGATCTCTCCTGCTGTCAGCGGCGTCGTTAGCCCTGCACGCGAACGTACCTGATTTATAAATCCCGCTGCCACCGGGGCCTGCCCCAGTTCGAAGGCGGCTTCTGCTGCGTTCAGCAAGACCTCGGCAAACCGGTAGCGTATAAAAGCTACGGTGCTTCCCTGTCCCCTTCTGCCGGAGCCGGTAGTGGGATCGAGATATTTACGGATATAGAAGCCCGATTGCGATCTTAACTCCAATCCGTTCACGGGGCCGTCGATGCCTACCACCTGTACAGGTGTCGTCGTGCCCGGCAAGGCTTTCGTGTGTCCTGCCTCATCACTCGTGAGGATGCTATTGTCGGCCAGTACATATCCTGCCCAGATATCTATTCCTTTTCCTTTGAACGTTCCGCTCGGCAATAACACCGTACCCGCGAGACGTGCGTCCCTGCCGGCAAAAATATCGCCCAGGTTCGTGTAATAGATAGGATTGCCGCCGCCGTCCTTCGTAGCAAGAGGCGCATAGGTATTATCCAGCTTTTCGAAGGCCTCTACGAGGTTGAGGGATGGATTGAGCCTGCCTGCATCGCCGCCTTCATCGGAGATAGAATAGGGCTGGTCATTGACCGTAAAGTTGTGGACTTTGCCACCCGTCTTGAAGTCTTCCATGAAGATCGTCTCGGGGCTGGCCTTATCTAAAAAGAGGTTCGAAAAATTATCGGAAAGGTTGCCGCCCGTGTTATACAAGGCATAAGCGCCGGCCGTTCCGGTGATGATCTCATTGGCCGCTGCGAGGGCCGTGGTGTAATAGCCATTCGCTTTGGAAGCGTCGATGCCTACTTCTCCGCCCGGCAAAGCCACGGATGGAGTGGTCGCGCCGTACTTCGCGATCGATGCGGCATAGAGGGCGGCCCGGCATTTCATGGCCAGCGCTGCGCCTTTGCTGGCCCTTGATTTCATATTGATATCGGAGGGCAGATCGTTCTTGATGGCTTCCGCCTCGCTAATGATGAAATCATAGATGGTCGATTCCTTGGCGCGGGGCACTTGCAGGCCGCTGGCATCCCCCTTATAGTCGTAGGTCAGGATAGAAGTGATCAGGGGTACGCCTCCCATTCTCCTCACCATTTCGAAATAGTAGTTCGCCCGTAAGAAGCGGCCTTCCGCATAGAAACGTTTCTTATCATCGGCGGAAAGCAGGGTGGCGGCGCTATCCCTTTGCAGGAAGAGGTTGACTTCCCGCAGGTAGACATAAGCCCGGGTCCAGTCCAGCCTCCAGGTGTCGTAACCCCATCCGGTCCTTTGTACAAGATAGGAACTGCCGTTCTCGGAAGGGAAGCTTTCGCTGAAATCGGCCATGCTTCTCCAGCCGGGTTCCGTATTACCGGAATAGGGCTGCAGGTAGCCGTCCAGGCTGGTCAGGTCCTCCTGACGATTGTACAGGTCGGCCAGCACCGTCAGCACCAGGTTGGGATCCGAGAACACCTGGTCATTCGTAAGAAAGGTGGTGGGTGCGATATTCAAAAAATCGCTATCCTTTTTACAACCCCATGATCCGGCCAGCAGGATCGCGATGGTTACTATGGTTAATTGCTTTTTCATTGAAATATTTTTTACTTCTCCGTTGATTTTATAAGGAAAGATTGATACCTACGTTGATCACCCGGTTCTGCGGGAACTGAAGGCCATTGTCATCAATGACCTCCGCGTCGACCCCGAACTTGGAGAGATTATCGATGGAGAAGAGGTTATAGGTATTGGCGTACACCCGGAGCTTCTGTATCTTAGCCCTTTTCAAAAAAGTCGGGGGAAGGGAATAGCCGAATTCGATGGTGCGGGCCCTGAACATCGTAACATTGTGCAGCCAGAAAGTGGACTGGGTGGCATAGTCGCTGTGGGAAAACTGTACATTGTAACGGTTGGGCGGATATTTGCCGGGTATCCATGCACTGTTGAGGTCATATATATTCGAGCGGTGCCACCTGTCTTCGAAAATGGCGTTCAGGTTGCCGTTATTCTGGAAGGCCCAGCGCTGTTCCCAGTTCTGGTACCAGGTGTAGCCGGAAGCTCCGGAGAAGTCCGCATGGAAATCGAAGCCCTTATAGTTCGCGGCGATGCTGAAGCCGAAGTTGATATTCGGCTGCGTGCCATAACCATACCCGATAGGGCGCTGATCGAGGTTGTTGATCTTTCCGTCCTTGTTCACATCCTGGTAGATCAGGTCGCCGGGCAGCAAGGTCCTGTTCCCCTGTCCATCGATATCGACGGCATAGCTGTTGATCTGGTCCTGCGAAGTGAACTGTCCCGTACAGATATAACCCCAGCCGATATTCGTATATCGTCCTTCCTGCGAGTTGCGGTAACGATCGAAGGAATTGAAGAATTGAGGGTTATAGGAATGGAGGAACTTGTTCCGGACGAAGGACAGGTTGCCCGTGATCGAGAACCCTAATTCCCGGATCCTTCCGTTATAGGTCAGCGAACCTTCCTCACCGTAATTCGCATCCGAATTGATATTCACCGCCGACAGGTTGTAGCCTGTTTCGATCGGCAGGATCACGTCGTTCTTGATGCCGGGCAGGCCGGTACGTTTCCTGTAAAACCAATCGAAGGTACCGGTGAGCCGGCCATTGAACAGGGTATAGTCCATTCCCACGTCCGTCATCTTGCTCTTCAGCCAGGAGACCGTCGTAATAGCCGCTCCCCTATCCCTCGAAGAGGTAACGGTAGCACCCTGGAGAATAGAGGGAGATATGAGATTGCCGCCGTTATCCGTGCCATAATTATATCCCTGCAAATAAGCGAAAGGCGGTACGATCGGGTTGTTATTGGGATTGTCATCCCCCAGGGTACCATAAGATGCCCTGAACTTCAGGTCGCTCAGCACCACCGAATTCCCGAGCAGCCTTTTAAACCAGGGCTCGTCCGTGATCCTCCATGCGGCGCTGATGCCGGGGAAATAACCCACCTGGTGACCGGGCGCGAATAAATAGGACGCATCCCTTCTGGCCGAGACATCCAGGAAATATTTATTGGCATAATTATACGTGAATCGCCCGATATAGCCGATCCTGGCCTGGGTGGCATCCGCATCCTGGTATTGATCCGTGATGGCATAGCTCACCAGGGGAAGGAAATTGGACTGGGGCGAAGCATGGAGCCAGTTCCTTAAATAATGGTTATTGATCCTTTCCGCAACCACCGTCCCACCGAAGGTATGCCGGCCGAAAGTATTATTATAGTTTACCTGCAACTGCAGATCCGAATTGATCTGTTTGATCTGCTCGCGGTCGCGCCAGGGATTGGTACTGCCCCCGGTGGCCTTATAGGTCTTGTTGCTATCGATGTAGGTATAGGCTTTGTACGTATATTCCTGGTTGTTCTCCAGTTCATCCGCCATATAATAGGAACCCAGGCCTCTTACGGAAAGCCCTTTGATGCCGGGAATATCCCAGTCGATATGGAAATTCGTCTGGATGACGCGCCAATCGGAACGGAATTTTCCTGATAGCTTACTATTGAGGAATGCATAATTGGACTCCAGGTGGGGGCCCATATCATTCAGGTATTGGGGGTTATCATTCGCATAAGGCCTTTCCATCGGGGTATTTCGCAATACGGCAAGGCGGGCCAGAAAGTAATCATCCCCGCCCGGCACCCCCGGGTTCTTGCGGGTCTCGACACGGCCGTTGATATCGAAGCCTACTCTCAATCCCGTGGCCAGTTTGGCCGTCACATTGGATTGGATATTCGTACGGTTGAAATTATATTCTTTACCGAGTACCGAGTTCTGGTAGAGGTTGGTACCGGAAACATAGTAATTCACTTTGTCGCTGCCGCCGCTGATATTCACGTTCACGGAATTGAGCGGGGCGCCGTTATTTCCCAATACATAGTTTCTCCAGTCGAAGCTGCGGTACTTCGGATCGGTGCCTTGTTTGGCCGCATCCAGGACGGCCTGCGTGGTGCTCGTG
>Ga0307516_10004183_pt1 | contig 17975 bp, 20 predicted proteins | sample 19_EM_MG_FD_203310 | JGI IMG/M metagenome (GOLD analysis project Ga0307516, IMG submission 203310) | Populus trichocarpa ectomycorrhiza microbial communities from riparian zone in the Pacific Northwest, United States - 19_EM | ecosystem: Host-associated > Plants > Roots > Unclassified | place... | reverse complement strand
GGCGAAGATGGCACAACATCAGCAAAACAACCCTTTGCTCTGTAGGGTCTGTACAGCTAACTACAGAAAATTACAGAAAGGTACCCAGTAATACAGAGCTGTACAGAAAATGGACAAAAAAACTGGCCTATAAACCTTGCCTAAAAATTTCACTGAACCTTCTTTGTATCAAAAATAAGCCTTTTGCATACCGGGTTTGAGTATAGAAACTGAATTACTCATGTGACATGTTAAAACTTGGGGTGGGAAAAGTGCTGTTTTGCTGATGAATGAGCTGCGGTACCGTCGACTCAACACAAGTCAAGGGAACATGGCTGACTGGAGAGGGTCAGTGCCGCAGTGCATGCGTCAACAGTGAACACCAGAGATCAAGAATCGTGAACTTGCCTGTGTTGTCTGGACAGTGGGCATCCCTCAGAGCATCTGCACTGGACCAATGGATTAGACATCAATGTCGCACAGAAATTCAAAGGCAAAACGACTTAGTGCCTTCATGTGTATGCAGGGTGCAGGTGGTCGTACCTTATCGTCATTGTCATCATCAGTCAGTCCAACTACCTTGTGTGCGTGGGTACATCATTCTGTGGTTGCTGTCATTGTCTTCACACTTGTCATTGGCCATGTGTGTGCGTGTTCATACGCATGTTCTGTAAACAAGATGCCTGCCGTCATAGACGGCGCTATTGTTCTGGTGACCATAACAAGTGAGAGAATGTGATAGAGAATTACAAATACTATCCTATACAACAGTTTCGGCACTCATGGTCAGTCGGCAGTCACAAAAGGTCACAGAAAAGTCACAGATGGTCACGCATGCTGAATGCAAATTCCGCTCGGCACCAGTGAGGTTGTCAGCATATGATAGTAACACTAGCATAATGAGTACAAATTATTATAATGGCTACTTATAGGTAGATGGCAAGTAGTATGATGAGCCTAAATAAATATACTGAATTGGGGCTGCAGAGAAAGCAGTTCATCACATGAAAATGCAATCATTGATACCGATCGGCATGTCCCAGATGGAGTACTTTGAGTTGGTGTGGAAAGTGCGTGCATTCACTCCAGCTTGAATGCGGAAACAAGGATTCTAGCATGTAACCTGCGAATTTGGTTTACATAAGGCATAGCAAGACCATCCCCACTCACCACAGCTAGCGCATTGGCAAATGAATTGGCACCTGCACTGCAGAGAACTTCAAACTCAGCCCCGGCACTTGGTCAGCAGGTGACATTTGAGTGACACAATTCAGCATTTGGGCGTGACAACCAGCTTTTAACTATCTCACTCATTTCTTCTTCAATTAACTTCATTCAACCTCACAGCAGTCTTAAATATGCACTAGATATAATGTAGTTGTGTGGACAATCATAGAATTGTGTATTTTGTGAAGCTGCCAACTGACCATGAGTGCCGAAACTGTTGTATAGGATAGTACCCCAATGATTTGGTCCCCTAACAGACCGGTCCGCTGATCAGTGAAACTGGTCCGCACGGATAGAGTTGACGAAGTGCTTGATAGACCTGGAACGCTTACAGCGTCCAGAAATAAGTAAAAGATGGGCAAGAAGGGATGGTTGAGTGCCCTGGCCAGCACACATCCTTGACAAGGACAATTCTGGGTGAATCCTCAGTGCATTCCTGGCTTCATAATAGAGACTGCAATACTTAGAAATGATAGACGAAAGAATACATAGCAAATATAGATGAACATTCAACAGATAGCCGGAGAACATCCAACGAAGAAAACGGTGCTTCATCTCATCTATGTCATTCAACCATCACTTCGTCACCCTTCGTCACACCTCGCAACTCATCGCCTGGCCGCTCTTCCGACACAGAACCAGCGCGTTCATCTCGATGCCAAACAAATGGTTTTGCAACAGTGTACAAAGGTATTGTGATAGTTGAGCGGGGCTGGAAAGGATGAAGAGAACATTGTATGACCCTTGTGACGAGGTATCCGTTGACGAGTCGAGTAGAGAGCGAAGTCAACAATGCTTTCAAGTCATCGTGACTTGGAAGTGACAGCATCAGTGGTTTGTATAAATCAAGATTGTTGACGTCTGTCCGATGCCAGGCCGTCACACAATCCATTGTAGATATTTTGTGCAGCCTTGGAGTGATGTCCGCCATTAAAGAATGCGACTCGAGGTGAGCAAAGAGGTTTCCTTCGCAGCGGAATTCTTTCGAGTCCGTAAAGTGACCATAGTCCCCCAGCTGTTCCCGTAAGGCTCGAACACTGTATGAAAGACATGTGTGCTCACTTTGATACCATCGGGTGCGGCCAAGAAATTACCGGGAACCCCGACTATTTCATAGCTACCGTACTTCCTGGGCCAATCGAGTATCATGAGACCCCGCCAATCACAGTCGGGATCGTCTGTTCCCTAAATAAATAATGGTATCAGTGCCAATGAGAAACGCAAAAAAAACTACCCACGTCAACATCGAAGGCTGTCCATTTGCCTGATACGTCACAGAAACCGGGATCATGAAATACCCCAAGCTTAACTCCACACATCTTTGAGCTCTTCCACATGACGGACGAAATCTGAAGGATCGTAGTGGTTTGAGGGAGACGGGTTTGCATAATGCAGATCCGACCATAGCGTTCAGTCCCAGAACGCGCCATATTCATGACTTGTGCATGTTCTGGCGTTCTGACCTTCATTTCAACGTATTCATGAACGGCATAGTCTTCCCATGGAAGTCGCGGGGTTGTGTCAGAAACGACATGTATCCAGTCCTTGCCAAAAAATTGACCAAGGCCCACTACAAAGCGATGGTCAGTTAGACTATCAAAATAGACTTTGATGCCAACGGGATCTGTGCTGGTCAGCGTGAGCGTGTGTCCTGAGAATTTCTTTGGGTACGCTTCGCAGCAAGTGAAACCATGCTCAGTGAGTGCGCTATCGTCAACTTCGAATGTGGTGTTGCGATGTGGCGGGTCTTGATATCTGAGATAGACTTGACGGAATTGTAGAGGTTCCTCTGAGTACATGGCAGGGTATAGACACCTATAGTAATTGGTTTCCCACAGAACCAAATCGACGGTCACTGGTGGGCACATTGGACGAAAGCGACATGGCAGCCAAGCTTGAAAGAGTGTGCGAAAGCGAGTATCGGGACGGAGGAGTAGCCAAGTTTGGATGCCGCGATTTGTGATCGGGAATGTGCCGAGTCGATCCTTGATAGAGTCCAGCTTTTCTTCTGGGACATCCTCTCCAAGAAATTGGATGAATTCATCGTGACACATCAGCTCCATTTGAGAACAACCACGGAAGTCGCTCGGGTCATCTGCGAGGATACTGCCAGTCCGCACGTTCCAACCCCATGCAAAAATGCTTTGGTCGTTCGATGCGCGGATGATCTCCAGCTGAAGGCGGTGGAATGCTTTCTTCCCCTCACCATACAGTATCGGCATGTTCATATCCAGCAGACCCATCAACGAATATGCTCTGTCTTCGACTCGCGTCGTCTTCCGGTTGGCCGCCCAAGACATGATTTGAGCAACACACGGACGATTTTCACGAAGTCCATATGTCAATACATGCTCCGGAATTCCAGTGATGCCTACCAAGGTAGGTGCAAGCGTCCCCTTGTCACCCATGCTTCGCCAATCCTTGTTGAAGAACTGGACGTTGCTTGGGGCTACCAGCTCTTGTAATGTCCACCCACGCGAGAACCACTCCGGCCAGCCATTGAAATTGGGATACCTCTCCTTGTCGCTCACAGTGGGAAAGGATAAACCAGGGACGTCGTGGAGGTACGCATAGCATACTTTGGCGCTTTCGTACCACAGATACATGGAATTGATGGCCTCGGATAGCTCTGCGCTGCTTCGCTTGTCGATACAACAAGTGTCGACCCACAACCACTCATATCCGTCCTTCTGAGCCTGGTTGCAGCTCTGGAGGATCTTTCGATAGCCATCACGCTGGCGAATTTCGTCTCTCTCCTCCCCTTCCACCTTCGCAAGCCCGACCATCTCGTCATAGTCCACTTCTTCCGCTATCCACCGATGGGACAGGATCGCGTACTCTGCTGCTTCGTCATCGCGGAACTCGAAGACTTTGGTGCGACGATCCACTCGCTTTCTCCTTCTAATCAAGCTCTCCCTCTCAAGGAAGGCTTTTACGTTGATCAAGCGCATGCTGCACAAGTGCGCATCAGTTTCGGTGGGATCATCCACTGTGGGTGGTATCCATACCTCCTCTAACCGAATTAAGATCGGACAGTTGCTGGATCGGAACAGTAGACGCGTAGTGGTGGTGATACAGTCAGGTTAGTTCACTTTCGTTGGTCGACGTCTTATATGCGTGAGGGAGGCAGAATGGTGGCACAGGAACGACACTCACAGCGGCACTCTTCTACTCTCGACACAGTGAAGACGATGGTGGGTAAAGACACAGGATGACACGTTTCTAGCCGAAAAGCTTTCGCCACCGTTTGACGATGTTCCCACGGTCTTCAGGGCAGACTAACTCAAACTCATGGGAAATTCCAACTCGGGAAGTGCCGAGTCGGCGCAAACTTTGCTTGATTTCAAGGAAAAACAACAGTATGTACTTGGTTGATAACTAAAAAATCAATGCCAGCCTCAACTGAAATCAACCTGCTATAGGTTCCCCTTGAAATGGAAAAATCGAGAACGTCCATTGCATTCGTTGCCGCGGGCTTTCCATACCATTTACCGGTATGTAATTTTGAACATGCAAAGTATTCAGATCCGTTTAGTGCCTCTCTGCAATTCAAACCAAGCTTCGAGCCAAGTCCCCTCACATGAAAATGGTTCTCAATAGCCATCCATATGACTGTGGTAATGAGTAAGCTTGCTAAACCATTGGTGTCCGTTGCACTGCCTGAAGCGGAAGTATAAAAAAATGACATCGATGAGCGATAGACAATCGCGTGACAAGAGAAGAACATACTATGCGCTCGATCATCTTAGCTACCCGTGACATGTTAGGGCGCGAGGAAGGATTGGGGTGCCAGCATTCGGAACATATACCCCACCATTCGCCTGTCCAACGAAAACATGTATTTTGGGGGCTTGGGTGATCAGGCGGACCTTTGAGAATCCTCATTATAAGGGTAGGGGCGGTGCGGAAGGGGTAAAATGGGTCTTCACGCGTGAACAGCTCCTGCAGAAATTCAGTTTATTCTACGAGCCTACGAGCACATGGGGGGAAATGTCACCAAAGCTGTCATTGCAAATGCCCACACATCCCGTGCAGGTGTCGCCTTACTACTGTGCAACGTTTCTGGTGCCATCCATGGTAACGAATCCCTGATATGCCCCGGGATGGACAAGCTCAATGAGGAATTGGTCGGGAATGGAGCAAAGTCCGCAATTAGGGCTTGGCCCTCTTCAGATATCAACACGTTGTACTGCAAAAGGCCCAGTCGAACAGAACCACGTTGCAAAGACAAACGGACTTACCCCCTTCACATCTCCGTGGTACAGTGCGAGACTGTGCAGGTAACACAGCCCACTTGCGATCCCTTGGATCTGTACAACATCAGAGGTTGTTCATTTAAAATAGCTACAGACGTACCAAAGGGCGAGGATCAACAGATTTACTACGCACAAAATCACGTGCATTCCCTTTCTTCATCCACGGAGAAACAGTCGATACAGTCAGATCGAATTCCGTAGTGATCCCAATGAGAGGGAGGACATTTTTATGAGTGACCTTGGACCAGAGATGTACTTCTTTAAGTAATCGCCGTTCAATGATCAGAGCGAGTGGAAGCCCACGAGGAGTCTTTATAGCCACCTTGACTCACGCCCCATCAGATATATGGCAAAGTTATGATTGAGTAGGAAGCTTACCTTCATAGTCTTGCCATCACGGACCAAGCCACTACTTGTGGTGCCTCTAATCATTACTTCTCTATTCAGTTGCAAAATGCCCGATGAAACCGTAGTATATCCTTCCCGCCGTAGAGGAGGGATATTGTCTCTAGACACCAGCCCATCGAGATTGATGTTATACTGGGATGCATCTTCGGCGAGTTCTTTGAGTATTTCCCTGAGGTCTGATGAGTCGAAGCCGATGTTGTCGTCTGTCAACACTTTATGAGGAAGTGAACGGGCGTCGACTTCGGATTTAGTCTGAGGATGTGCGGTACCATGGGTCAGAAACGTGTAAGATTAGAGGCCTAGCAATTGCATACCTGTAGAGTTTGGATATCCCTGGCAATTTGTGACGCCTGAGCACGCTGAGACGGATCGTGATTCCAGCATAATAAGCATATATTCCACCACTCATCCGTCAGGCGAGAACAGGAAGCATCGGAGCTAGGACGTTGGTGTTCTTCGCGTAAAATGTGGTATATTATTGCACCATCGTTCTTCACATGATCAAATGGCCGCTTCCTGGTGAACAACTCCTGCAGTCATAGAGTTGAGTGCCGTTAATGAAAGAGTGGTTAAATGGTTTACCAGTGCTGTCATTCCGAAAGCCCAGACATCGCCCGCGGTGGTCATCCTGAACTCGTTCACCTCCAAGTATTCAGGGGCCATCCAATCCAAGGTACCTCCTGGGCGTTGTTCAACAGCTAGATTATATGACGCTGCAACGAAATGGGAGAAACCAAAGTCGCTAAGAAGCGCATGCCCATCATTAGAGACCAAAACGTTGCGCTATTATGAGTGTTGGTCGAATCAACATCTGGCTTAAAAACAAGTACACCCACGCCTTTGATGTCTCCATGAACAACAGGGCCTTCTTTATACGTGTGGAGGTAATGGAGTCCATTTGCAATTCCCAGGATCTAAACGATACAGTTAGATGGGCAACAAATACGAGACACACATGCAACATACTAATGGACGAGGATCGACGTCTGGGTTTTGCACATAATCATACACATTCCCCCTGGGCATGAATGGAGACACTATAGATATCGTATGATCGAAGGCAGTTGTTGCCCCAAGCAGTTTGATAATGTTCTCGTGATCAAGCTTGGACCAGACATGAAGTTCTTCGAGTACTCTCTAATACATTGTCATGAGACATTTCAAAGACGAGAGCAAATAAACTACTGACCTTAAGGATAGGAAGAGCCTTGTCACCACAACGGACGACCTTCACTGCCACCCTTGTTTGTCCTGGATGCAATGTTCCCTCGTACACGTTGCCATATGTGCCGAATCCAATGGGCTTCGATTTGTCTCGAGAAACACGATCCCCAAGGTCGAGAGAAGCGGAGTGCTCATCTGTAACACTTAGAAGCAGCTCTCCGGAGATAACCTTGATGGAGAGAAATCAGAAGACACATTACATGGAAGCAAGCATGTGACGACCTTGGGTTCAATCTAAGGGTGAGTAATACCGCGGGTCAGGAAGAATGTAGGAATCAGTACGGGACTGTGCATATTCAACAGAGCTACATACATCTCGATTGGGATTGGAAGAGAACTCAGCAGACTGTTAACTGAGGTTGACAATTCTCGGGAAGGCAGGTATGCAGAAACGTACTATTTCCGTAATTTTTTCCACAATGGACCGCATCGTGGGGAGTGAAGGGTTAGGGTTCCAACAACTGGAGCATATACCCCACCACTGATCCGTCATGCGGAACCAGGTTTCCTTGTTACTTGGGCGGTTTGGTATCACCTGAACACTACGAGGTAGGGTGGAAGTACGTTGCGAATGGGAAGGAGCCGCGTGGCGTGTGAACAGCTCCTGCCGAAATCACAATCAGATGAATGAAAAGTTGCAGGAATGTTTCATGAAAGTCGTACTACTATTGTCATCCCGAAATCCCACATATCACCGGTCTCGCTGGGCTCATTCAATGGAGGTTCCCGTCCCGGGATTAACCACGCAGATGACATGCCCACAAAAGAAGAATAGGCGAAATCGACGAGGAGAGGGCGACCATCCTCAGTAATCAGTACATTTTCCTATCCCATGACACTGTTGAGCGAAATATGAAGATAAATGAAATGCGAACTCACGCCTCTAACATTGCCGTGGCAAATTACCCCCCATTTGTGGTTATGTAAGTAGGCCAATGCACATGCAATACTTTGACACTGCAAGCCAAGCATTGTGAATACCGTATGATACCGGCGTATGTCCTACTCACCAACGGTCGTGGATCAATATCAGGATCTTGAATGTAATCCAAGGCATTCATTCCGGCCCATTCGGCCACGATCGAAATCGGAAACCTAAACGTCGTAATAATGCCTAAGAGAGGGAGGATGTTTTGATGATCGAGCATAGACCAAATGCAGAGTTCATGTAATTGACGCTAAACAACTGTCAGCCTGGTGAACAAAAGGAGTCGTGATACTGAAAACGACCTCCATATCCTCCTTATTCCATGCCGGCGGGGGAACGCGTGGAACCTTCACGGCCACAAGAGCTCCTGCAGAAGGAAGAAGCCCTCGATATACCCCTCGACTGGCCTGTTTCAGAGAGCTCTCTTCTCGCATATCAACCCAGCCATCCATATTCGCGGTCCATTGGGATATCTTGTAGAGCAAGAGAGGGACAATGTCGGGTGCATTGCCTAGAGATGAGTCCAATCGCAATACATTCTGCTCGATGAAAGTCTTGTCTGGTCGTGTGCGGCCGACAAATGCTTGATGTATGAAGCGGGATTGACAATACACGAAATGGAGCTTATGAAACACCGGCTTTTCAGATAGAATGACAGAGTCCATGTCCCGGATAAACAAGTCGTCACAGTCACAGAGCGCAACAGAAAGATTGATCGTGATGAGGTTTGGATTTTCTTTGCGACAGCATGCCAATTTTGCTTGCACGCAATTACGAGAGCCAGGACGATAAGTGACTGGAAGCCATATTTCGATGCCCCTTTTTGTCACCTGAAGCCTTCTATGAGCGTTCAAGCCGGTAATGTCCGTTGGACACTCCAGAGCGAATGCAACAGGGGGGTCCAATCTGACGACATTAAAACTGCCCAGGAAGCAACCTGGATTATCAGCCAGGACGCTGCCACTTCTCACGTTGTCGGACCAAGCGAAGATGGTGTGGTCGTTGTATTCCTCGATAATGGCTTCCTGCAAGCGTTGAAATGCATTTTCTTTCTCGCCATATCGGATTTCCATGTGCACTCCAAACAAACCAACGAGTGAGTATGCTTGGTCCTCGGCTCTCTTTGTCTGTCGATTGGCAGCCCATGACATAATCTGGGCCACACTGGGACGATGTGGGTGATGCGGAGGGGGTAACCCATGGGTAAGGACCTCCTGCGGAATTCCTGTGATATCCTTCAGCGCGGAGATCATGTTTGTTTTGTTATTAATCTTATTCCAATGGAAGTCGAAGAATTCTACGTCTTTGGGAGCTATTAACGCCTGGAGTGTCCAGCCGCACAGGAACCACTTCGAGTCTTTGAGACTGGTTTTCGTAGAAGAAGAGACCGCATTGACATCGTGAAGGTATGCATAGCAGCGCTTTGCATTGGCATACCACCGGTACATTGCGTTCACAGCTTCGGATAGATCTGCGTTGCTCTCCCACGAGATGCAACAAGAAGCTGCCCACAACCATTCTATCCCATCTGCACGAGCCTTATTGCAGCCCCCGACGACCATCTGGTAGCCGCTGCGTTCCTGGAGTTTGTCAGCAGCATTGATTGAGAGATCTCTGACCTCGTTGAATGGTAACTCGTGCTCCTCGACTGCACACCAACAATGCGATAATGTAGCGTATTGGATCTTATCAAGATCAATCTGATAGAAGTGCTTTAGTACCTTGTTCCTTGGCACCCTTTTCTCTTCGATGTCAAGAATGGTTTGCACATTGATCAAGTACATCATCCGTATCTGACCGTTTTAGTAGACGAGCCTTCATAGGCAAGCAAGTGCTCACCTCTGAGTGCGAGTTCCTGGCTATCGTTATATGTCAAATATTAAGATGGTGAAGTGTTGGGTTTGGGTTATTCGAGTAGTTATACTGCTGTCGTGGAAGTCGATACCAAGGCGCTCTCTCCACTAGAAAATCCGTGCCACGTGGCTGGGTCATCCCACGTTGCATTGCATGTCGTGGACGGTCGACCTCCCGATTAACTGTCAACTACGCCGCACATCCACTAGTATATTTCAAATCGGAGCCAACGGCGCATCTCCGAGAGCACCACTCAAGCAATAGTAAACGCGATCCTAAAGTATGGCAGCTCCTGTGAGAATGTATGCTGTATAGACTGAGACAAACCTAGCATTAAGCAGGATGCACCTCATCGACGTCGACACCGTCCTTGAGATTGTGGATGAACCCACAACCCATTCCTCTGGAACCAACGTACTGCGATGTTTCGATGTCTATGACGATCGCTCTCTCAAGAACCTTAACTATGCCATCCTGTCACATCGTTGGTGTGAGGGGGAAGTTAGCTTCGAAGTCATGAACAACCTCACCAAGGACAAACTTCAGAACGACTCGGGCGACAAACTTGTTGGCAGCTGTAAAGTCGCTCGTGATGAACAGATAAAATGGTTGTGGATTGATAGTTGCTGTATCGGTGTCGACGCAGGGGAGAGGAAGCATGCCATAAATTGGATGTATCGGTGGTACCGATGCTCCAAGACATGCTACACGTACCTCCACGACGTCGTCGATAATTTCCTATCAAAAGCCAACTGCAACACGAAGTCGCCTGAGTGGTTCTCCCGTGGATGGACACTACAGGAGTTGATAGCTCCTACAGTGCTCAAATTCTTCAATCGGAGTTGGCAAGAAATCGGCGATAGAAGCAGCCTTGCATCTATTTTAAACAGCATCACCCGCATTCCGGAGGACGTACTTCAGGCGGATGGTCCTGGAGACCCTCGACAACTCACCGAGCGTTTCGGTGTAGCACGAATTATGTCATGGGCCGCCGATCGGAAGACGAGCCAACCAGAAGACAGAGCATACTCACTCGTGGGTCTTTTTGGAGTCCATCTCGAAGCGTTCTATGGAGAAGAGGACGGCTACGCATTCCGGCGCTTACAGGAGGCTCTCATAAAGGAGTACGGTGACCAATCAATATTCTCTTGGTCTGGGCAGCGGAAGACTGGCAGTGTCCTCGCTGACAGCCCAAGCGACTTTCGGAACTGTAGTGACGTGATCAAATGGGTTCCTCCTTCCTTGGCTCAATCTCGCAGGCCACAATTTCAGATTAGCCATGGGTTTGTTACGACTCGACTGCGACTTACTCGTTGCCATGGATCCATGCACATTTTCCAAGCCGAGTTGGCGTGCTGCCACATGGGAGATCAGAAACCCATCATTATAACCCTTGCAGAGTTGGACGACACTTATTATAGGATGTCCGGGGACTTCAGCCCTTCAAACGATACCAAAGAACGTGAAGTTGACCTCTGGTGCCGCCCAGTCTCCTCCTCCTTCACATTTGACATTAGCAGTCCCCTGGAAGTCACCCTGGGAGGAGATCGCTGGGAACGTGACCCCACAGACCAAGCCCCATACCTGATAAACGCCCAACACGCCCACCACGAAATTAGTTATGTCATCAGTGGCGCTAGTCATCCCGGCCATATCACATTTACAATCATTCTTAGCTCCTTCAGCAATCGTGGTTCAGTGCATGTGGAACATGACGGACCCTCTGGAAAAGCCACGTATGATGTCCTGCACCATGTCAATTGCATCGACCGCTCACGGAGGGAAGTTGCCAGAGATACGGCGTCGGAGGAAAGTCAAGTTGAACTGGTTACGCATTCCCATATTCCTCGTACTATCCTAGGAGTGGAAATGATTTACAAGAGCAAAGGTTGGTATCGCAGTTCTGTCAGACTGAATGTTGTTAGGTGTGTTGGGTCTTGCATGCCTGGTTGGGTGTCTGTGGGTAGAGCTCTGCTACACAACAAGGAAATAGAAGAATGCTTCAAGAGAATAAGGCAATCATTTCTTGGTTTTGTATGTCTTTTTAGGTTATTTGAAATCCAAATTCACGGTTTCCTTTCAGTTTCCTAACGTGGTGACAACTGGCGCCCCACCATCCGAAGTAGCCACCATTGTTAAATCATTTGTTGTGAAAGTGTTATCCAAGAAGCCACCTGGTCATGGCCTTAAGAAACTGTTCCGCAAATTACTATACATGTCAATGTTGGGGAGGAACCAAAATCTTTCTGACGATGAGAAGCAGTACGTTACTCGCTTCTTTGCACAGATTCAGACAGGTCAAAAGTATGAAACGGACATATTGGCGTATGAGCTGTTGAATGTTTCGGTAGGTTCCATTTACTGTTTCCCACATAGGTATTAAACGATTATCGTCTCCATGTCTCATAGCTCATCTCGGCGATTTCGGAGGTTGGAAATAAGTTGGTAGTAAGGCACTCCATGGAAGTGTGAGTGGCTTTTCGCTTTTTGTCTGCTCGTTGCTAAAATGATCTTACCTCAGAGCTGATTCGCATTTGGAAAGCACTCGTGAAAACATCTGCAGGCTTCAGAAAGAGATTGAATTCTTAGTAAACCAGTTGCCCCCGGACACAGACGCCGAACTGGAACGAGCACGGGAAGTAGACATCGTTGGCAGGGTATGAGTTGCAGTTGAACGCAGCACTTACTCGGCTGACAACTGATATCCACAAGATCTTACTTTTGTGTTGGAATGGAATCAAAGATGGAATCGTGCGAGTCCACTGTGTTGTTGGTTCACCTTTGTCAACTCACACAGATTAGTCCTACAATTCGCAACTAAACCACGACACGGGGTCTGACCAAGACTCTGTCAGTCGACATAGCGTAAGACAGATCGTATTTGGGTATCCAAATAACCTCAGATAATCATTACTAGGTGTCATATATCCTCAGAAAGGTCTTCATGGAGCCGAGTGCTGATGGCAGGGTATCATACATTGGATCATGCCCACTAAAGCGGTGGGTGTTCGTGGCTCTTACTAATTCAGTCAGACACTCAATCTAGAGATTACTTACGGTTAGGATAATGGAGGATGCGAGGGATGGGATATTCAAGTACAAGTTAATTAAGGAATAAACAGACTAATAGGCACCCAATGCATGCTCAACGAACTGATAGGATACAACAGCCTAGGAAATTCCCCTTCTATCACTCTAATTTATTTTGCTAATAATGTTTCCAACCTTACTCAGAAAACGGTTTTCTAAAGTTGGTACGTTACGCAGGAAGAGGAATCATCCGAGTCCGTGGCACTTTCTACTTGAGTCATTAGTACCCAGGGCAGTGTATACCCTCCACGTCTATGCTGAGTCGGACAGTGGCCATATTTTATCGCGGACGCGCACATCAAGAAATATTCAATTAAATGTGCCCAAAGTCTCTAGGCAGCTTCATTGCTAACGTTATCAGACAGTGGGTATCCCAGTTCGTAAGAGTAGGAGGTTGGTGACTGCTGTGAGTTTTTCCGAGTGTATGGAATAGTGGGCACAACAATTGGCAACTCATGGCACGGATTATCCTGAGACCTGAACTTCTTCGCTGAAGCATCGTATATTGGTTGGCACTTTGTATAGTGAGTTTTCCTGGGAGTACGGAAATTTCACAGGTTGCCAGCAAACGTCATAGCTATTGGCTACTGTAGCCTCCCCTTCAAGGAACTGACACAAGCTAGCTACCCCGCGTTCGACTCCATACAAGGCAGACCTCTCACTCTGCAAAGGAAATTTTCCGTAGCCGCCAAACCAAATCGTGGCCGCAGAAACGGACAACAGCGTCCTGGAGGACGAAATAGAGCTCGCGGTAGGCATGGAGGTTATGGTTACTGTCAACGTGTCCACCGACATAGACACGGCCAATGGCACGCGCGGGCACGTCGTCGTCGATATAATCCTCGGGCCAAGGGAGGACATGGTAATGCAGTTGGAACACTACATTACGCATGCAAAACGACGATGTTTTTGCACTTTTGTAGCACTGCTACTTACAAATAGTGTTGTAATGCTACGTAGAGTTGGACCCCTGTCTGAAACGAACACATGCGGACACCTCTTGAAACCTTCATAATCGCGGACCACGAAAAAAGGTGAACAATTTGCAGCCGCAGTGCCCTTGTTAAATTCGATAGGGATTGGAAGAGAATGGAAGAGAATGAAGCAGACTATTCATTGAGATTTTCAATTCTCGGGGAGGCAGGCATGGAGAAACATACTACGTCTGTAATTTGTTCCACAATGTGTCGCATCGAGGGGAGTAAAGGGTCAGGGTTTCGACAACCAGAGTATACCCCACCACTGATCCGCAATACGAAATCGGATCTCCTTGTTACTTGGGCAGTCTGGTACCATCTGAACGCCACGAGATAGCGTGGAAGTACGTTGATAATAGGAGGGAGATGCCTGGCGCGTGAACAGCCCCTGCCGAGATCACAATTAGATGATGAGACGCGGAAATATTCCGCGAAAGTCGCGCTACTATTGACATCCCAAAATCCCACATATCACCGATTTCGCTGGGGCTATTCAACGCCAATAGTGGGCCTAGCCACGTAGATGACGGGCTCACAAAAGAAGAATCGGTGGAATTGGCGAGGAGAGGGCGACCACCCTTAGTAATCAGCACATTTTCCTATGTCATGGCACTGTTCAGTGTTGAGTGAAACATGAAGATTAACGAAGTGCGAACTCACGCCTCTAACATTGCCGTGGCAAATTCCCCCCCATCTGTTGTTATGTAAATAGGCCAATGCACACGCAATGCTTTGATACTGCGAGCCAAGCATTGTGAATACCGAATGACCTACTCACCAACGGTCGCGGATCAATATCAGGATCTTGAACGTAATCCAAGGCATTCATTCCGGCCCATTCGGCCGCGATCTAAATCTGAAAAGTAAACGTCGTAACAATGCCCAGTAGAGAGAATGGATGTTTTCATGATCGAGCATGGACCAAATGCAGAGTTCGTGTAACTGACGCTAAACAAACAGCCAGCCTGGTGAACAAAAGGAGTCGTAATATTGAAAACCACCTCCATATCCTCCTTATTCCACGCCGGTGGGGGAACGCGCGGAACCTTCACTGAGCCACAAGAGTTCCAGCAGAAGGAAGAAGCTCTCGATATACATACCCCTCGACTAGCCTGTTTCAGAGCAACCTGGATGCGTTCACAGCTTCAGTTAGATCTGTGTCGTTCTCCCACGAGATGCAACAAGGAGCTGCCCACAGCCAATCTATCCCATCAGCACGAGCCTTGTTGCAGCCCCCGACGACCATCTGGTAGCCGCGATGTCCCTGGAGTTTGCAATATCGATTGAGAGATCTCTGACTTCGTTGAATAGTAACTTGACATCTTCGACTGCATCCAAATGTGCGACAATATAGCGTATTCAAGGTCAGTCTCGTAGAAGTGCTCCAGCACATTGTTCCTTGGGAACCTTTCTCTTCGATGTCAAGAATGGTTCGTACATGGATCAAGTACGTTACCCGTATCTAAACAATTTAGTAGTAAACGAGCCCCCATGGGTAATCAAGTGCTCACCTCCGAGTACGCGTTCCTGGCTATTGTTATACGTCGAATGGTTGAAGATAAACGACGATTAAAAGGCGGAGGGTTGAGAGTCGTTATAGGAGATCGATACGGGGCCATCTCTACCCCTCTCTACCCGCTACAATCAAGTCACAACCTTGGAAAAAATCCGTTCCTCGTGCCCGGGTCACCCCTCACCTGCGTTGACGGTCTACCGAACCACTGTCAACTGCGCACATCCACTGGCCCATCTGGAGTCTGGAGATAAGGCCATCACCCCCTCTCCGAGAGTAACACTCAAGCGACAGTACATGTGATCCTAAAGCATGACAAGCTCCTCCTGTGAGAACGTATGCTGCATAGACTGAGACAAACCCCAGTGGCATTAAGCAGGATGCGCCTCATCGACGTCGACGTTATTCTTGGGATTGTGGATAAACCCACAACCCATCCCTCTGGAATAAAGGTACTGCGACCTTTCGATATCTATGATGATGGCTCTCTCAAGAACCTCAACTATGCTATCCTGTCGCATCGTTGGCGTGGAGAAGAAGTTAGTTTCGAAGTCACGAACAACTCCACCAAGGATAAACTTCAGAATGACTCGGGCGACAAACTTGTTGGCAGCTGCAGAGTGGGCAATGGCGAAGTGATAAAATGGCTGTGGATTGATAGTTGCTGCATTAGTGTCGACGCAGGGGAGAGGCAGCAGGCCATGAATTCAATTAGTATCAGTGGTACCGATGTTCCAAGATATGTTACACGTACCTCCACGATGTTGTCGATAACTTCCCGCGAAAAGTCAACGGCAACACGGAGTTGGCTGAGTGGTTCTTCCGTGGATGGACACTACAAAAGCTCATAGCTCCTACAGTGAAATTGGCGATAGGAGAAGTCTTGCATTCACTTTGGCCAGCATTACTCGTATTCCGGAGAATGTACTTCGGGGTAATGGTCCTCGAGAACTCACTGAGCAGTTTGGTGTAGCACGAATTATGACATGGGCTGCCGATCGGGAGACGAGCAAACCAGATGACCGAGGATACTCGCTCGTGGGTCTTTTTGGAGTCTCTCTCGACGAGCGCTATGGAGATGAGGAAGGCCGCGCATTCAGGCGCTTACAGGAGCCTGCTGTCATACATCGATCGAGCCATTCGGATGGCAGGGTCGGCCAAGGGTAACCCCATGATTGACATGACAAGCCAACACCATGATGCGGCCGACAGCAAAGTCGGAGACGCTAGAGAAGTACGGTGACCAATCAATATTCTCCCGGATGGGTAGAGGAAGACTAGCAGTGTCCTCGCTGACGACTTTCGGAACTGTACTGACGTAGTAACCGAATCGGTTCGGGCGCCCTTCTTGTACATTACAGTAAGAAATATAGTGCTTTGGCAGACCACTTACTCGCGACGCTCATGCCAAGCACCCCGCTCGTCTGGTGGGGCCGATTCGGTGGTGTGTAATCTTTGGGACTAGTAATGTGTGATACGCGCGAGAAACCAGAGTCAGTCCTTGAAGATGTGATCTCAATAGAGAGAAGAATCAATCGGATCGACGTGAGAACAATGAGAAGGAGGCGGGGGTCGGCGCCTGTAAAGAGTCGAGTCGCAGGGCGGACCCAAAGTGCCGACATGCACGTGACAGCCTGCCCCCTCCGCAACGCAGCTCTAACATGAGCCATCGATCCATTTCATATCAGCTTCGACGTGCGCACGGTATTTTTTGTAGTTTCGACTCCGTTGAAGTTGGTGTGCACACTTGTGACCTTCCGAATGCACTACGCATTTCACCCAGATCCATACCAGCGTCTCATACACCACGCTGGATGTCTGCCTTTTGTAATGCCCCTTAATGTCCCGCAGGGTCTATCCTATCGCTCCATAGTCTGGTCAGTTCCTACGCCCGCGAATGGTGCATCTTGTCTTAGGGTTCATGGCCTCTGATGCACGCCTCGCCGGCAACGAGTGGTATCGAACCATCTATCTCGATCTCCAACGATAGGTCAGGACGACACCCTGGACCTTGGCACGCATAATCGGCACTCTGATATCGGCACTGGAACATCCATAATCCATTTGGCGTCGTGGTTCTGAAAGCATCGTGTAAACCCCAGGCGACCCATATGCACCCTCTGTGCCAAGGGTGTGCATTCGAGGTATTGAAACCAGTGCTCATCGAATATTCACAGCTTAACCTGATACTTGGCCGGCGACTGTAGCGGGGGGGCATGCTCAACGTCGCCCCCGAGAATCCAGTGGAGTTTTTCTGGGTGTATGGAATGCGTTTTCAATAACAAGCACGCCGCAATGCCCAGGCCCCACTAACGGACACTGCCACCACCAATGGTGATGGCGACGACGACGACGACGACCACTATGAACGCAATGACGGCGACCACCATCTTATTACTTATTACCATTTGTACATCTTGAGGCAATCATATTTATTTGACATCTGTTTAGTTTCTTAGTGTGATCTTGTACCAACTGACTCAGTAGTTTACTACTTATTGACTACCTATGACTATACA
>Ga0307516_10004182_pt1 | contig 17976 bp, 25 predicted proteins | sample 19_EM_MG_FD_203310 | JGI IMG/M metagenome (GOLD analysis project Ga0307516, IMG submission 203310) | Populus trichocarpa ectomycorrhiza microbial communities from riparian zone in the Pacific Northwest, United States - 19_EM | ecosystem: Host-associated > Plants > Roots > Unclassified | place... | reverse complement strand
GACCTATCCTCCTCAACAGTTTGACTTGACGGTCTTGGAGGAAGATGTCTTGGATACCCCCATCACTTTGGGGAATCACGTGGTGGCCTCTGGGCCTAGGACCTTGGAGGAGAGGATCGAGTCGGGTATGGATTGGGAGCAGTGGTTGGCGAGTGTGGAGGACGTCGAGGAGGAGGAGAGGTTGGTGGCCGAGGCAAAGGAGACCGCCAAGGCTTGGGTCGACTCCCTTGTAGGGGACGTCGACATCACTCCAAAATAGATAGTCCTCTGTACTGTCTTCCCATGGGCCAAAAGTCTCTAGTCCGAGTAATCCAAGATGACCGAGTTTGCCTTCTGACCGAAATGACCGAAAGAAGATAAAAGATAAGATAAAAGAAATGGGACATGAGATTAGATAAGATAAGGAATGTGGAAACATGTCATGGTTGAGCGAAGTTAAATGAGTGGGCGCTTGGGACTTAGGAAGAAAAAGGTAGAAAACCGGCGAAAATCATGACATCCACCAAGGCTTACAAATAGACCAGGAGGACAGGGAAACATAATACCATAGACAATTTGCAGTGTTCAACATGATGCACAAAATTCAGGGGTATCAGTTGGTGTTGATAGCAGATTTGGTGGGAGATGGCCCACTGCAAGAGTTGATGCAGGCTATGGTGGTGGAGCAGAGGAGGAAAGGGGGCTTTGCACAACAGTTGAAATTCAACACATTCTGGTGCCATACTGAGGGCACAATACCTGCTGTGGACTATATCATCACCCCTAGATCTCTTTGCCTTCTATTCCCTTCTATTTCACATACACCAAGCAATTCCTTCATTTTGGATATGCCCACATCACCATTATCTCATTGGTGCATGCTCTTTGTTCTGTGGATTACACAGCTGGAGGTATGTACACCCTATCTAAAGTTTAGCGGTCTCCATCGACTCAGCAGTAGCACCCCTCTCCATCATTTGCCTCGTCTCAGTGGCGGCTTCGGCAAGGTAATGACTCAACTCCTTTGTTCCACGCTTCAGACTCGTAATAGTCCAGCGGACGTAATTGTCACCGATGGAATACGAGAGGCCATAACCATCAGGAACAACCTCACCGTAGCCCCAGCCGTCTAAGAATTTGGACGAGAGTTGAGAGGTGGACAGTTCCCAGTGGTTCGTCTGGCCAAAGGTCTTGTCAGTGTAAATCTCCGGGACTTCTTCACCGGGGGCGAGCATCTTCTTGAGACCGAACAGGTGACGGTCGACACCTTGACCGTCGGCAGCCCAGGTAGAGTATTGCACATGTCGAGCGGCGGCCCTCTTGAATAGCGTGGCACGGTGGGCATCCTATTGAATCTGTGTGAGAATGCGGGACGATCCTTTACAGTGTATGGCGCTCACGGTCTCGTGAGGGTTTAGCATGGCCTCGGCCCATGCCTTGCTCTCGTTACTAGCACTCCTGATAACCTCGGTCCTCCCGAGCTGGTACTTTCTGGTTTGGGCACTCTCGTAGCAAACACCCGGTCTCCCGAACATCTTGTGGAAGGCGAGTTGTTTCACGAGCTGAACCCAAGCGTCAGGAGACACCTTGAATCTCTTGACGTACTCCTTTCCGTAACCTTCGTAGTGTAGAACCTAACGCGGGGGGTGAGAATCCGAGCATAGGACGCGTAAAACTGCGCGCACATGCATGTCATGTTGACCGACCAGGTTACCAAAGGCAATCTCGGCACCCCTGACGTGTTTGCTGATAGTCTCATTGATGACGAACTTGAGTTCTGTTGGTGTAGGAAGCCCCTCGCCGGTCTTTTGTGTCCTCGGTGGGCCAAGGTTGATCTTCTTAGCAGCCAGGGCGGCCAAAGCAAACTCGTTCAAACGCAATGTGGGGGTTCCATCCATACAAGAATGTTCGCCCAGGAAACCGGACTTGCCGTTTTCGAATACAATCACTATAAAACAGTCAACCTTTGCGGCAAATTGGAAAAAGAGACGCGTACACTGGTGTTTATCGTAGAACCTGTTCTTGCCATCGCCAACCCAACAAGCCCACGAAGTCTCCTCACGAGTGGCGGGTTTCGTGTCATCAAGACAGACAACGATCATGGCGGATTCGATCCGCTCGAGTGAAACACCGTTCTGGCCAGACGCACCAATCAGATCTTTGCGAGCCTATCGGGATTATGATCAGAAAATATTCCGTGGGTATCACCTTCTCGGGTTTACCTCGGTCCAAATGTCACGGTTCTGACTGGTAAGAGCGCCAATTGGAACGCCAGGCTCGTCTCCAGCCAGCTGGATGACTTTTTCGATTTGACTGAAAACTGGGGTGAAAAGGTGGATACCACGAGGAAGGAGCATAAATGCGTACACTTGCAGCTCAGCTTCGCTGAGTTCTACCCCGTTGTGTGCGAGAGGAACCTCGAAAAACTTGTTCTTTCGAACGAAGATGATATGGTTGTTCTTGGCTGGGTCGAATTTTTGTGCGGTATCCGCTGGTCGGGTAGGGTAACGAGAGGAATGGAAGCTGTTCAAATGTTGAGCATCAAAGGTACGGGGGGGCTGTCGAATGACGTAGGCTTACAGCCACTTGTAGGACGACATAGCAAGAGGTGCACCTCTGATTTTTTCTGGCTCCAGGGCTCCTCTGGAAGGTGCGTCAACCTGGGAAGCTGAGGCGAAACAGAACAGGCTGTACGCACGACTCAACCATCGCGCGGAATGGCAGGAATGCCTTGACCAAGCCAGCTGCCCTCTTCACCTGGTCCTTTCTCCACAGGTCGTCCACATGAACGTAGAAGTAGCTCACGTAGACCACAACGGGGTCACGGTAAGCCATATAAGCCACGTCATTCCACCATTCCGCCAACCAGTTCTTGACGTCGGGATCAGCAGCCCGTGCTTGTAACCTCTCTTGTAGCTTCTTCCCCAGGTCGGATTGAACGAAAGACTTGACGACGCTCTGCGTACGCTCGAATTCCGCGGGTGTCAGATGGGGCCGCACGGTTTCCAGGTACTTCGCGCCGGTCGAAGTGAGGGTCGGGACTGGAAGTCGAGGCAACGATGCTTCGAACCGCAACATGGCTGATGCTGAGGGGTCCGCGGCATATCCTGGGGGTAAGTCGGAGGACCTAGTGGCTGCGGATGTCTTGAATGTCCGGGATGCGTTGTTTGCCATGGTCTGGGACATCGAGGTTAGAAAACACAAGCGAGACAGGGCAGGTGGATACCCGGCATTGCACGCACAACGAAACGAAGGGACCTCGCGAGGTTTGTCATATCAAGGCAGAGGACAGACGCGAAAAAAGCTGCATGTTCATTTTCATGTGCAAACGGTGAGGGTGGTTAGGCGCCGGGATGGTCCGGTTGTGTTTCGCATCCGGGTGGTGGTCACGGTCTTGACGTTCACCATCATCACGCCCAGAGGCGTCGCCAAAGGCATGACCTCACCGCCAAACTCCTCCGCACGCTTTTGATTCGAAGACCAACCCACAACTACGAAACGAAGATCACCCAGACCAGTCTAAGTAAGCGCATCCGCTGGCGAAGCGGCCGGTTCGTTGAAATTTTATCGCATTTCGCCACGTTCAAGCTGCACGAACTGGACTACCGCATTGATCAGCTACGAGAGGTGGTGGTGACGACGCGACACCTGCCACGGAAGTATGCTGCGCGACACCGGATGCTGCTCACCTTGACTCAGGTATGCCGTGACATGAGGGAGAAATTTCTCCCTTGGCTGCTGGAGCACGTTCAGTCGCTGTGCGTTCACACCGGATCCGAGTCAGACGGTGAAAAACGGGAATGTCGTCGGCTCGCCAGTAAGTTGCTGCTGCGGCAAATGAAGATGGTGGTCGTTTCCCCTCCTTTGGCCGCGCATGTCCTGTAAGAGTCGAACCCTCTCACCTTCCAATTCGTTTGCTGAAGCCATACCCACTTTAGCACGATGTCAATACATCTCCACCACCAGACCACTCCCTCAATCGCACAATGTTTGGTTCTACTTCCGAACCTCCAAACCCTGGAGGTCACCACGTCAGATCATAGTCGTGCCATAGTCGAGGGTGCCTTCCAGTCTGTGCGGCTACCGCAAGTCCGCACCCTCGTCGTTGACCCGGACGCCCATCACATCATCAGGTGTTGCGAGAACGTGAAGCACGTAGTGGCCCACAGGTACTGTAAACGACTCGTTCGGTGTGTTTGGTCCATCGTGCACGTAAGGCAATCTATCACGCGTGTTGCCATTTGCGCTTTCCAGCCGGTTGTTATTGAGGGTGTGTGAGCTGCCCTAGGACGTAAGCGTGTGCTCTGACCTCCACGGCGGTTTGGATTTAACCCGGTTGTGCCCGGAACTCCAGGAGTTGAGCCTGGTGCAGGTTGGTCAGGGGCATACTCGCCGATGTTCGTTCGCGTGTTGACCTCGACCCGTAGCCCTTTGACGCCATCAGATCTCTGGAATGGGTCTCACGCTTAAAACGACTTCACCTTCTGGAACTGGTACTTGATCCGAGGAACCGCTGGACCTCGCGCTCGTGGAAGGCGGAAACGGACCCAATCGTTGGCATCAAGCAGTACGCTATCACGGTGTTGACGATGATCCACGGACATACCAAGGTGTTCAAGATGGTCACCATCGGCAACCACTCTACTTGGGAGGACATACGAAGAGCGGAGACTGAGGTTATCGAGGTGCTATAGCGTTTTTTCCTCGTGTTTTTGTATAGGGTATATGCGCGTAATTTGCAGGCCAGTGCGTGAGTGCTACATATTCTCCAATCCTACCGAGACATACATACACGAATTGTGTCCAAGCACGTCTACAAAATATCGTGAGCGGCCGTGGGAAGTTGAGGGCACCAATTGCATTGAACGCTTCTGCACCTGTTTTACCCGGGGTATCTCCGCCTTCCAACGCGAGGGAGCGTAAGAAAACTGACATTACCCGCCGCCACGTCAGCAATCCTTCTCTCCCTTCTGCGTTACGACCCTAGACTGTAGACGACCATGGCTGCTTTGCTCAAACACGTCGACTTCTCGAAATCCTCCTTGCACTACTCGCTAGCGGCGATCGCCTTCAACCCGACCGCATGGAACATCGTCGCACGCAGTGGTGAGTTTTCCGCTCCAACCCCAGTCTCGTCAAGTCTCGTGGAGTCGGGAGGGAGAGGGTTCTGATCTCGGTTGTGGTCGTTCGATGATTAACCTCTCCCCTTGATGCTGGTGATGGTGATGATGATGGTCCCCGGGTTTCGCTGACCTCCGCTCTTGACCGCCATTTCAGAGTATAGAAACAAGACGATCACAAAGGTTTTCGGTGGGAACGCGAGATATGGGTGTTACTTCCTCGCTGCCTCGATCTTCTTCGCTGGGATGCTTCGGGATAGCTTGTACGGGATTGCCATCCGCTCACGTTTGCTTCACTGACACGCTTCTCGCTAGGTTCCAAAAAGCCATCGCGGAACAACCACACGTCCAACTCCTCCCTGAACCTCTAAACGTCGCCATTCCCGCCGTACTCATCGGACTCGGTCAAATATTCGTTGTCACCTCCACCTGGCAACTCGGAATCACCGGGACGTTCCTCGGCGACTATTTCGGTATCCTCATGGACCACCGCGTGGAAGGGTTCCCGTTCAACGTTCTTACGGACCCGATGTATGTGGGAAGCACCATGTCTTTCGTCGGAGCTTCGTTGTGGTATGAGAGCCCTGCTGGACTCCTGATATCCTTGTATGTGTATGTCGCGTACGTGATCGCGCTGCGGTTTGAAGGGTGCATATCTCCTATTTTCCTGGTGTTTGGCCCGGCTTGACCGAAGACTCTCCCACAGACCGTTCACTGACATGATCTACTCGAACCGTGAGACCAAGAAGGACATTTGAACGGGTTACCCATGATGTCCTCGTAGAATATAGTTTGGCTATTGAACAGATACCTGTGCTACTATATCCGACTGACCAACGGTTCATTATGGCGCGTGCACCCTACCAACGTGGGGAAAATAACCCATGGGTGAGGTTCAATCCGATGCAGCCGCCAAATAACTCTGTGGGCCCGTGAATACCACAGCAGCGAACCTAACTACGTTGAACGCACCTCTCTGTCCTCCAAGAAATCCAAGTACGTCAAAGCAATCGCAATCCAGAAGCTCGGGGCCACACCAAGATCACACTCAGCCTTCTCGTCGAGTTCCAGTAACCCAGTAATGGACCTGACGGTGAGCACCGGCGTCCTGTCGTGGAACGTCAAAAGTGGAGTCGGTGTTGTAGGTGGTTGGGGAGGGTTTGGCAATGTCGGCGAAAGTGTGAACGATAAAGAATGCGAGGGGGCATGGTTCCTGAACGAGGACAATACACGGCCGAAGAAGCTTGGTTGTTGGCTGGGTTGTGGGACGTGCGTGAGGGAATGAGGGGCCAAAAGGAACGGGGAGATCTGCGTATGACGCTTCCGACTGATGCGCTCACTTTCGTCCAACTTGGAGGGGGGTAACCTTGGGGATGACGGCGCGGACGAACTTGCCGTCGGTGTCGGCGGGTATGAATGAACTGTAGGTGATGAAACCTGGTCCGTTAGGGTGGTGTCGGATTCCATGGACGATTTCGTCGACCCAACAACGGAAGGTGGTTTCTCGGGTGCGTCTGTGCGACAGTTGAAGACCAATCCAGCGGTGGTATGGTATGGCGATGCCTTTGGAACTGGTGTGAGGGGTATACAAACCCCTGGAGGGAACGAGGGGCCCCTGATCCGGATGTACCACCCTCGTTTGGGTTTGTGGATTGTCCAACAGATTTTGGAGGAGGCATTGTCCTATTGTTCGCCCGGTGGTTAGGTCGGCAGAAGACGAGGGTGGTGGGTCGCTCACGATTACATGGTCGACGATCTCGTCGTCGGACAGGAACCGTTCCTAGGGGAGGTGTGAGTCTCGTGCTAGGATCTTCCAATCCTTCCCCTTACCTTATACCACACAACCTTGTCGTTTCCCTCCTCCCTGACGTTGACTCTCATGTCTGATATCACATCTGAACTGGTGCGCCATCAGCCACGAGCTCCGTGTCCGTGCAGCCTCCACACACCTCTGAACAACGTATCTGCGCAACTGAGGTTCGGCCATCTCTCGGTCCAAGGATGAGAGAGAGGGGGGAGAGTTCTGTCGTTGCTCCTCGCGACCGGAGGGGAGAAGGGATGTGAATGGAAGCGATCGGCCGACAACAGACTCCTTTGAACCACCTCGAATAACGTCGGCTTCCACCACCACGATCCCAGGTGCCCGACCTCTGCATGCCAGGGCCGATATACAACTGGCTCTGCGTCGCACACTCGATAGTCGACGTCCTCTCAAATGCTGCGGTGATCCGTGCCTCCCAGGTTTACCCTCGTACCGTGTCTGCGGCTGTCCCGAGGAACTTGAAGCGGAGGACGGCACAACCGATGAACTTGGATGGGGCGGGAGAGGCACAATTGGATCCCTTTGTGGGTGTGGATTCGGGGGTGAAGACGCCTTCAAACGCGTTGGATGGGGCGGGAGACGCGTGTGCAGGTGCGTATATGCGTTGGGTACACCATCTTGTTGGACTTATCAAGTTCCGCAGGTACTCCTCCGACGCTAGAGCGCACCGTCCTGGGATCGTTCGAACATCCACCCGAGTTCACACCGACTCCTCCGTTTCTCAAAAACTCTCCAATGTTTCGCATCGACCAACCTATCGCCGAACCCGAACTCCCTCCCCAGCTCGTTCTTACGGAGGAAACTTCGCTAGGCGTTCCTTCGGCAACAGATTCTGCTGTCAGTGTCTCTTCAAGCTCCCTGCCTGACCCTCAGGTCTCGCCAGCAACGGACGGTCCCCGGTCAATACCACCCTCCGAGGTCAGGCAACTGACGTCATCCACAATCCCTTCTTCCAGGATCGGTCGATTATTCCACTACGGTGGTAAATCCCTTCCATATGTAACCCTCGCACCACAGACCTGATCCTTCCACAGGTCTGGCGGCCTCGCTTGGGTATGGGGCAGCCTCGGAAATCCTTCGCAGGTCGGTATCCAACGAAGAATCGTCACAAAATGGTGGTTCGTTAGTGTTGACCGAGTCGAACGTCAAGCGATTGGTGACCAAGTTGACGAGGATGAGGGGTGCTGCTCTCAAACTTGGGCAGTTTATGAGTATACAAGGTATGCTCGAAGGGCCCCCTTGTGTTCTCGACTTATGGACGGTTTTAGACACACACCTTTTACCACCTGAGGTTGAGGCTATCTTCCGAAGAGTGCAGGATAGCGCGCATTACATGCCAGATTGGCAGATGGAGGTATGGATTCAATCGTTTGTGCCCAAAATCGCGACTTACTGAAAGATCAGCAAGTGATGAAAGCCTCATTTGGTCCCCCTTGGCTGGATAACTTTGAATCCTTCGACCGTATCCCGTTCGCCGCAGCCTCCATTGGCCAGGTCCACGGCGCTGTCTTGTCGGCTAGCGTTTCGCCTACCAGGAAACCAGAACCTGTCGCTGTGAAAGTCCAATTCCCGAACATCGTGGACTCCATCGAGAGTGACCTCGGATATGTCAAAATGCTCTTAACTGCTGGAAGCTTGCTGCCAAAGGGGTTGTTCCTTGACAAGACCATTCAAGTCATGAAATCGGAATTGCACGATGAATGCGATTATGAGCGAGAAGCTTCTTTCCTCAGAAAGTTTGGGTCATCGGATTTCTTGGGAGGTGACGAGAGGTTTAAGATTCCCTGGGTGTGGGAGGGGAGCACCAAGTCTGTATTGGTCATGGAGCGCGTGAATGGACATAGCGTCGGCGCCGCTCCTGTCCACGAGTTGACCCAGCGGGATCGAGACGACGTGAGTGTTTCCCCTTCTTTGACCGAAATACAATGACCGACCCGCACCGGGACTGGATAGATTGCGACGCGGATCATCGACCTCTGCTTAAATGAGCTTTTCGTCTTCCGAGCAATGCAGACAGATCCGAACTGGACGAATTTCTTGTGGAACCCACACACACGCCAAGTCGAACTGGTCGATTTCGGAGCGAGCCGTGAATACTCCAAGGAGTTCATCGATAATTGGTTCGGGTTGCTCGATGCCGCCGTTTCTGGAGATCGTCAAGCGTGTGTTGATTGGAGCTTAAGGCTCGGATATCTCACTGGCGAAGAAAACGAGGTATTCCGTGCGCCTGCTGTTTATTTTCGCTGGCCTCACGCGCAGATATTGTTAGGTTATGCTCGATGCGCACGTCAAGTCCATGTCGTCTCTTGGTGTCCCGTTCCGTCCCACCACGAAACAACCTTTCTCGTTCGGGCCGGGGACGGAGTGGGCGGCTGTTACGTCTGAGATCAGGGGTTTGATTCCGGTCATGTTGACGAACAGGTTAACGCCGCCTCCGAGGGAGACGTATAGTTTGAACAGGAAGTTGAGCGGTGCTTTCCTGTTGGCTTCGAGGTTGGGCGCGGAAGTGGATTGCAGAGAACTTTGGGAGAAGGTAGTCAATTCCAGGAATTCGTGAGTGCAACTTCCCCCCGCCATCTTTGATACTCGGAGAGACCACTGACTTTTGTCGCAGGCTAAGAACGTGATTAGACTGCCATGAATATATAATCCACCACTCATTGTTCCATCTGCGTCGACAACAACCTCTGGACTCGGGTCGCGTTAAGCTTTTGACGCAACGCTATCTTATCTATCGCCCCTATCCAACCGAAGATCCCAATTCTTGTCATGGCTTGTTCTGTCGAGCCGCCTGTAGATCATACGGCTGCGGGGAGGATTGCGTTGGTGTCGGCCATCCTTCTGTAACACATGATCCGCTGATGTGCCACCTGACCCAGAGGACTCGCGTTACCGCCACATTTCACTTTCTCGGAGACTCCATTTGGGATGCGGACTTGGTATTGATTCACTGGGAAGCAGGTGTTGGTCGCTGACCTTCCAGAATTCACGCTTCTCCGTTCTGTTCGGCATTTGACCCCCTTCGAGGTTGTTGTTGATGATCCTTATTCCAGATCCACATGTTAACCTCTCCCCTCGTCGTGCTGGGGGTGTGACGGCGCGCATTCGCAGGTGATACTTTCCTCGGTGCGGGAGAACTCTGTGCTACAGTTCATTCCGGGTACTTGTGTGCGGTCCGGGGCTTGAAGAGTGGCGATGTGCCGGAAGGTCGAGTCGTTGGCCCTTGCGGCACGCTTCATGGAGTTGGCTAGAGCCGTCGGCTCGTGGGTGGCACGTCATTTTTTCTTCGCTTATGTCCGCACCACTCATCATAAGTCCGATCATCATTTGAGGAGCTTCCCAGTCGAGGAGTTTGTGGAGGCGCGGGTTCACGGAGGTGAAACCGCGATCCTGAACGGAAATAGATTTTGCCCACTTCCAACACTGCGAGAGTGCGAGTGCAGGATATACGGTGTGCATGCGGTGGACTGTGGAACGAGTGTGCCTCCCACAGCCACCACTGCCTTCTGGATCGGAGTTAAACTCTACCATTGGTCGCATCGATCGACCGAACCTGGATCTTCGGTGACTTTCGCTTTCAAGGCGCGCACGTTGGCGCGAATGAGACTTGCCTATCCGCCGTCAATCATCGACATCGCTGATCATTGCGGGGTGATCGCAACCCGTCCCTCCTCGCTGAGGTAATCGACCGACATATACCGGACTCGCGGTCGTTTTGTTGATTCGGTTACCCCTATACAGGGGGATTGATTCAGTCAAGCCTGAGAAGGGTGGTGAAACATATCCCCTCCCCTCCGCTAGGCTCCCAGGGTATCTCCCCGCCAATCGATAATGATATCACGATCTCGGAGGTGTGGCCCCGTCGCCTTCGGACATTTACGGTATCCGGGCTCAACTTCAAGGAAACGGCTTGGGTACCTATCGGTCTTTGCAGTGGGCCGCCTCTTCCGCACCGCCTACTCAATCGGTTCCTTGCGGCACTCGGATTTGCGATTAGGAGGTATAAAGAGATCGGTTATGTCGTTTGTCTTGGTTCCATCAGAACCCGCTGTCTCTCCCTCTCGTCTGTCCTCTTCATCTCATAACTTGGTCCTTGACTCGTGCTTCCGTCACGGTTACACGACAGAGCGCCGAACCGTTTAGAAGGTAAGCTTCGTATTACGAATACCCCCACCTGTCAAAGTCCTAGCGTTAACCGTGGAACCTCAGCGCCCCATGCATCGTGCCTTCCAACTCGACGAGATCGCCAGCCTGATCGCCACGCAGGTTGCGGCGACCAAGTGCGCTGATGTTGTGAGACTCGCTCGTGCTTGTCGAACTTTGGCCAAACCGTCCCTCGATATTCTCTGGTCCAACTACCAACACGAGTTCCTCCCTTTGATCATGTGCCTTCCCCGAGACTGCTTTGAGCTCGATGATGACGGTTTTGAATCTTTTTACGTGAGTGGTTCTGTCGTCGGTTCAGGAGTTCGGTTCGGGGGTTTACGTTGATTCGTCCAGTACTTCAAACGCACCCCGAAGCCGCAAGAATGGGCTCGTGTCGACCGGTATGCTCGAGTTATGCGTGACCTCGAGATTAAGAGGACCTGGCCAACCGATCTTGCGTTCTCTGCCTGGTCTACACTCTGCGACCTCCGGCCCGACCACGTCCTCCTCCCCAACCTCCGCACATTGAACTGGAACACAGACGATATCTCGCTCAAGCACATCTCCCTCCTCAACTCTCCTAATCTCATGAAGGTTACCATTCGCCTCACCGGCGTGGAGGATCCGCAGCACGTTGCCGAGCTTCCTTTCCATCACGTCGAGGAGTTCCACCTCATCGCTCCCGACCCTGCTTACTTCCAGCCGTTGGCTCGCGAGTTCGACGATGCCGTCTCCGAACTCGCTATGAGGACTACCCCGAGGTTGCAGACAATCCGTGTACCGACCATCCTGTCCTCCAAGGCCTTCCATCACGTTGCCGACCTCCCAAATATCGAACGGATTGACGCTCAATTCTGCTTGGACCTCGACCGCCCGTATCTGTACGAACCCTTGACCGTGCCTTCCCTCAAGACCTTCAAAGCCCGCTTCCAGGGCACTGACGCGTGGAAGTTCGCTCTTCCAAGGATTCACACTCCAAAGCTGGACGCCATGACCTTAAAGTTCAAGGAGAATCCGAATGAGAGCGAGTGCCGCGAGTTGCTCGATATCATGGTCAACGACGGTCTGGACAAGAAGGTCTCCCGCCTGTCCATCCCACGCATCGACGCGATGACCGGTGTCGTTCTTCAAGTTCTGGAGCCTCTCTTCCGGTTCAAAATCCTTACGAACGTCCGACTCGGTTTCCACTGCGACGATCCAAAGGGCTGCATGTATATGATGACGGATCCCGACGCCGCTGCGATCGGAAAGGCGCTTCCCAGCCTTCAAAAACTCTTCCTTGGCCCGGCTTGCAAAATCCCGAACCGCGGTATTACTTTCAAGGGTTTGGCTTCCTTGTCCGAGCACTGCCGTGATTTGGAGAAGCTCCAGACCCACTTCGATTTGACGTACAATAACGTGGACGAGCTGAACAAGCGGCTCACCGAAGCTGTCGCCCCTGGCACAAGCGAGTGCCAGTTGAAGGAGATCTGCGTTGGGCGACAGGGATACTCCAGTTCTCCCGATGCCCCGCTCACCCTGGCCCTCACTCTGGATAGGATGTTCCCCCAACTTAAGCGGATCAACCACAGCTATAAAGAACAGTCGTGGAGGAAGGTCCAAGGTGTCCTCGAGAACATCCGTGCGTTCCAGGCTAACTACTCTCAAGTACAAAATGCGATGTACGTCCCGACACCACTTTGCCCTTCCTGGGTTTCGCCGAGCTGACATGTTACGGTAGGCAGGGGATCACTTCTCCGAATTCGTCGAAGGAGCTGTCGAATGCCGAGCTCCCGGCCCCCATCCGCAGAGATCCCATCTCCATGGCCCTCGCGTGTTATACCAGCGGTACGGACTTGTCTGGTATGCGCGTAGAAGAGCGCCAACCCTTCTGGAACGAGGTCGCGAATGCGCACTCGCTCATCCAGAAATTCCAACCAATGAGTGTCGGTTTCCAGTACGTCGTTTTCTTCTGGAGGTCTGCTTTACCCTCCTACTAACCAGCCATACCATTAGGAACGATGTCCCCACGGAGATCTGCTGAAGATCGTCGTCATTGGGGTGAAGTCAACCGCGCATATTGTAATGGGATTATATTTGTAGATTTGTTCGCGACGGCGTAATTCAACGTGTATTATTTCCGGTTCCCCGTTACCTCCTGCCTCAACAACACGAGAGGTACACCACCCCACAGTTGTCGGCAATGTGCACATGGTAGACAACGGTGCGGGGGGGCGAGGGGAAGCCAAATCACGAGAGCAAGGGACAGGCAATGGAGAGAAATAAAAGGCTAGCAGCCTCCCACTCCACCTTCCTCTGTTTTCACTATGTGCTTCGTGGAAGAGTAAGTCACTTTGGATCGGCAGATGTTGTCAAGGTCGCGGGGACAGGCATGTCAGTTTTGAAGAAGTTCAGTGGGTGTTACCCATCCAGTTTTCGGAGTTTCAGTCAACGGACGGGACGGTCGTCCGGCATCGTCTAACCTTCCTTCTTGAGTACGGCTTACAACTGGATGACCCGTTGGTGTACTTGGATTATGAATGGATTTCGGGACTGTGGGGACTTACCTGCGTCTCCGAAGCCACCCCTTCTCCGTTTTATCCATCCGTGCGACTCAAGCCCTCCCCGGATGGCTTATGGGCTTGGTCAACGTCCGCCTCTTGCCTGGAAGAATCTGTAGTGTCAGCGCTCTCCGGCGGCTGACATGTCTGAGAAGCGATTCGGGTCGGTGCGTGACGTCGCGAGGAATGTTCGATGCCGTAAACTTGGGGATGTCTCGGCGTTTTTTTAGCATCCGAAACCCCTCGTGGTTGGGACGGACTTGGTGTGGGTCTTCCAAAGACAGTGTGCAGTTGCTTGGTTTTGGGCTTCTTCGGTGTCGGAGCTTGTTGGCAAGTAATGCGAGCAGTGTTGACGCAGCGTGGTGGCTAATGGGCGGAGTAATTGGTCGCTTCGCTTGGGAGAGCACCTGTTAGCGGAGACGCAGGGGCTTTGCATAGTAGTCGTGGTACTAGTATGTAGGAGGTTGTGCGACGATCGGAGCTGCACGCTGATTTTGCTGCTTGCGAGGAAAAAGGGAGGCGAAGGAGCGGATGTAAGGGTGAGCACGAGGCTGGGCTACTTGGCGCAAGATGACCTTGAAAGGCAACATAGCGAGATGGATGAATATTTTGAATCGCTGCGACCGGAGCAGCCGCCGAATCCGCAGCAGCCAGCCCTTGCCCCTCACTATCACTGCCCGGTGTAGCATGCGTGGTTTGACACGCCTCTTGGTGCCTCTTGCGGTTGCCGCGCTTGCCGTCGCGTCCGACCAACAGGTCTTTCAACAACACGCAAGCCCAGGCTTGGAGCCAGTTCAGAGGGTGTACAATAAGACAAACTCGACTGGGAACCTCATCTTCTGGTCAGTCAGCTCACTCCTTCAACACTGGCCAAATAACCGCTATATCAATGGTACTGTGGCTTTCCGAATGACCCATCTCTCGCGTACTGATGTGAAATAGGCCATACGATAACTGCTGCGACAGTTGCACCCGGGACAATCCTTTACCATGGCAGATGGGACAACGACCGACCAGTGAAGCTGGATTGGTTAGCGACTGACCCGGAGCATTCTTTCATCTTTTGCTGGGGGAAGTGTTTCCTCTATACCTTCGTGACCACCCGACCGCTTCGCCTCGCCTACTTCGACGGCTCCAGCGCCTCCAAGGTGTTGGGTTCCGGGATGATGGATACCCAGGACATCGTCATCTGGGGGAAGGTCCGCCCTAACACGTCTTGGAACGAGAGCGTTCGCATTCAGGAACTCTGTAAATGGGGGGAGCAGTTCAAGCTGGATGGTTTCGTGAGGTATCGATTAAACTACCTTGTTTCACCTGACACCTTCGCTCACGGGACCATTCCTTCAGGATGGAAATGGACTTGTAAGCGCCGCCCCTCACGTCAATCGTCCAAGTTGGTTAATCTACCACCCTGCACAGCGAAATCATGATATGCGACTTTGCTGCTGGGTTGGAGCTCGTGTCGGAGTCCCAAGTCATTCCCCGTCCCGCTGCAGAGTCCCGTCCCCATCGTCCCCCCCACCCGGACTTGACAAACCTATTCCACCGCGCTCTGCCACCCGGGCGGCCACCGGCCAATCCCATTCTAGTACTCCCACCGGGTTGGAGGGGAAGTATACGTTCAGACGCATCGAGTGCTTTCGAGGTTCTCAACTCCGGGATGTGGCATAATCGACCCCCCGGGGAATCGCGGGTCAAGATAGATTACTCCCGCGTTCTATCGTTTTTCGATCCGGCACTCTCCAGCCTGGTTGAAGCGAGGGTTGGGAAGCCCAGGGAAACCTTTCGCCTCGATGGGATCTCCGAGGCAGACTCTAAATGCGTTCGGGACCAACTGACCGAAATGTTCGCTCGAGATGGTATGGGGAGCGGGATTGATTGGGGGAGCATCACTCAAGTCATCGTCGATCGCTACGGGGGGCGCCTTGGGTTACTGCAGCGCATACTACAAAACCCAGAATCAAAACGGAACGTTACCGAACAAGTCACCGAGGCCAGGTCACAGGTCCTGATAATGCTAACCCCATACATGCTTACGTCCGCAATTCCTCCCAACCCCACCGGTCCTCTCAATCGGTCGTGGATTGATCCAATCGTGAAGCACTGCGCATCAACACATACCGCTTGGGCTCCCGAGGCTTTGCTGACGCTGCAGGAGAAGTTGATCAAAAGAGCTGTCGAAGAAGTTCTCTCCCGGGTCTGCGGTGTCCTGGGCGACATTTGGGTGGACGTGTTTGATTCTGGGGAGAGTAGCATCAAGGAACTCGAACAGTTCCTTGGGAGGTGGCGATCTGACATTACTGAGCTCATGGGTTGGTTAGACTGGCCACTCTGGCTCAAATGTGACCCTCCCTGCGGGCCCGAGGTCAGTTCATAAGCCATCCCTTCGGCGGGTCTAACTAAGCTTGTGGCCAATTACACAGGAAATCTGTTACGTCGCCACCTGGCCGTGGGGTTATTCTAATCGAGGTGAAAGGGGAAGGGTGGACATGACTCCACGCTGTGTGGGAGCTGTCGCGCCGTATGCAAATTTCCTCCAACCGCCGCCAGGACCTGGTCCCTATTTCTTATGATACCAGTAGGTTTAGATTATATGTCCCTTCCAGGAATACTAGCTGGTCACTTGCGAGCTTACCCGGAAATAATTTATCCCAACTTGCCGGGCGAGTTACACTCAATGCCCCTCGGGAGATCCTATCCATGGCCAGTCACTACCGACGAGCCTTCCAGGAAATGAGAACTTCTCTAAAAGTTATCTGCAGTAGCAATTCCTGTCTCATGGAATGGCGAAGTTGAGTGAACGGTGAGCGCTGAGTGCCAATATGGCATCCGCCCCGTACTCGCAGTTGAAAGTACCGCTATGGTGTGCCTTCGACGAGTCCGTTAACCCTAGACTTTACCCCTTCGTTGAGGGCTGGCTTTGTTCCGCATAATGCAAATATACAATTGGCGACCGAGTACTGATTACGTAGGTGGTCCGGAGAAAGTGATAAGTAATACCCATACTCACGGAGCACGGGATATGATCATCCGTCCGACGGACTATGTGCCGCCCGGGTGTTGGAGATGATGACTGGTGGAGAGTGAAGGAAGTCCAACCCTCCTCTGGCCGCTTCTGCATCTATATGGCCTTTCAACCACTGCGTAGCGTACTTCCAATCCCCTTCCCAAATCTCCAAACTAAAAACCAGTCGGAACGGCTTCACCTCATAAATACCCCGTACTACGCGGAATAGGTTGGCATATTGGAAGAAATGCGTATCGCGGATGACCCCGTCCTTGATTACGACGACGACCTCAGAGAATACGGGCGACGTGACAGTGGATAACAGATCCCTGAGAAACCTTGGAGCGAAAACGGCATGATGCGGGATGTCCTTCGTAGGGAACTCGAGAGACCGAAACGATCTGTGCTTTAACAGGTCGAAATCCCGTAGCAAGGTCTCGCGGTTTTCTGTCGGTTGGTTGGTCAAACGAGCAAGGACCTGGAACTTCGAGAACGCCCCTCATACCTGCTGGACTATCGAAGCGCAATGTCTCGAGGGTTTCAGTGCAATTCTCCAGGAGGAAGCGCGCACCATCCACTAGGTGAAGGTCCATGTAACGGAATCTCAAGCCGCCGGATAGCTCAGATAGATCTCTCAAAAAACCCTCCCCATAAAACCCTTTCAGCGTCGATCGCCCTCGCAGCGAAGGCGCCGATTGCGGAACGGGTGCCGAATCTAACGGCAACTGCCGGGTATAGTCTTCGGTGAGCTTGAAATTGTCAAGGTTGGCGACGAGTACCTCCCGGTGCTCTAAGGGCGAGGGATCGTAGGGTTGGTGTGAAGTGTCCGAAGCACTGTTGGATCCGTGTGGCGGGCGCGCGGAGGTCCAACCGTTCGATTCCGAGCTCCTGAACGTTCGTGAGTGCGGAAAAGTGAACCAGGCTCCGGGCATTAAGAGCTGCCGGTAGGAACGGATCACCGTAATACTGTAGGATCCGGAGTCGTTTGACGAGTGGTAGTAACCCCATCTTACCCATCTTCTGGAGTGGCACAAGCCACTGACGCGCTGGGTCTGGCGCTTGTCGATGGAGAGCGAGAGTGTGGTGGAGGTGGGGTAGAGTTGCGAGGTACCAAGAACGGCAGGTTGCGGAACAGGCTTTGAGGGTCGATGTGTCGAGATCGAACTCCTAGAAGGTCCTCCAACCCTTGCCGCAGGCGACATCGAGGTCACAGTAAGAAGATGAGACCGTATGGCGCCTTGATTGAATGCTGCGCGTGGAGCGTTACTTGGGTTCGTTCCTCCGCTTACCCTAGACCTGTTTGCAGGCTTACCCAGGACTTATTTGGGGGCTCACTGGACTTGTTTGCGAGTAGAGATCCCC
>Ga0307516_10004180_pt1 | contig 17982 bp, 14 predicted proteins | sample 19_EM_MG_FD_203310 | JGI IMG/M metagenome (GOLD analysis project Ga0307516, IMG submission 203310) | Populus trichocarpa ectomycorrhiza microbial communities from riparian zone in the Pacific Northwest, United States - 19_EM | ecosystem: Host-associated > Plants > Roots > Unclassified | place... | reverse complement strand
TCTTGTGCGCCCGGCACGGGCGCAGACTTGGAGGTGTAAGTCCTCTACGGGCCCTGATAGTGGGAACCGTTAGCTCAAGGCAAGGGTGTCCTCTGTGAAGAGGAATCTGAAGGAAGCCGGCGGCAAAATCCCGGTCCGACGAACAGGAATCACATACAAGGCAGGCTGGAATTGGACGACACTGCAAGACAAGTCAAAGTCCGAAACTATCCGAAATGAAGGTCTGTAAATGTGGCGGACACATGGGAGGAAGGTCTGCGTACTTACCCGGGGAGATCTGCATAGTAGCTGCCGAAAGGAGGCGCGACTCCTGAAGGGGCAACCGGAGGTAGAGATACCAGTCGGGATTATGCAGAAGTCAGCTTTGGTAGTAGTACCTGATACCAGTACAGGGAAGGACCAAACATCAGAATGTCAGGGAGTAAGTCTGAAAATGGGGGTGATGCAAGGAAAGCAGAAAATCCATCGGCAGATGGAGCTGGACTGAAATAAATAAGCTGGGAGCCGAAAGAAATCAGAGAGCGCTGAGCAACACACTTGAAAGCAAGAACGAAACTGTGACGAACAAATCAACAACAGGCAAAGCATGGAACTACTGGAACGTATCATCAGCCGGGCAAACATGCGCCGGGCCTTTGATCAGGTAAGATCGAACAAGGGCAGCGGCGGAGTGGACGGGGTTGAAATCGAAGGATTTAAAACCCAGGTGGAGAAGGAATGGCCGGTCATCAAGGCTGCGATAGGGGAAGGGAGGTACGGGCCCAAACCTGTAAGGAGAGTGGAGATACCAAAACCAGATGGTGGAGTGAGATTACTGGGAATCCCCACGCTGATGGATAGGATGATCCAACAGGCCATAGGGCAGGAGCTAATGGCAATGTACGACAGTACATTTAGTAAGAGTAGCTACGGGTTCAGACCGGGCCGCAACGCACATCAGGCCCTGCTGGAAGCACGGGCGTACGTAAACGAAGGGTTCAGTCATGTAGTAGACATCGACATGGCGAAGTTCTTTGATCGGGTTAACCACGACTACCTGATGAACCTGCTGAGTGAACGGATCAAGGACAAGCTGGTACTAAAGCTTATCCACGGTTACCTAAAGGCAGGGGTGATGGTCAATGGACTGGCCACAGTGAATACGGAAGGCACCCCCCAGGGCGGTCCACTTAGCCCGATTTTGTCCAACATATTGTTGGATAAACTGGACAGAGAACTGGAAGCTCGTGGGCACCGGTTCGTTCGATACGCGGATGATGTATGTGTGTTTGTGAAAAGCAAGCGAGGGGCGGAAAGGGTACTGAACAGCGTGAGCGCCTACATTGAAAAGAAGTTGAAACTGGTAGTGAACCGGAGCAAGAGCGTGGCGACACGTCCGTGGAAAAGTAAACTACTGGGGTACAGCTTCTATCACAAGAAGGGAGAAAAGGGACTGAGTATTGCAAAGAGCAGCATCAGGAAGTACAAAGACAAGGTCCGGGAAATCACCTCAAGAAGCCGTCCGGTCGCAATGTACAAGCGATATGACATGCTAAGGAGTCTGAACCTGGGCTGGTATAATTACTTCAAACTGACAGAGGCAAGGAGTATACTGGAAGAGTTGGATAGTTGGGTGAGAAGCAGACTCCGGCTCTGCTACTGGAAGCAATGGAAGCAACCTCGAACCCGTGTGAAAATGCTTGTTCAACTCGGGACGCCGGAAGGGCAAGCATATCAATGGGGAAATACTCGAAAGGGGTACTGGCGTAGTTGCCACAGTCCCATCCTGACCAGAGCGCTAAACAGCTCCTTTTTAAAGAGGGAAGGGTACCTGTCTCTAAAAGAACTAGGCACCCTTCCTACTGTTTTATTCTGATGGGCCGCCGTATACGGAACCGTACGTACGGTGGCTAGAGGGGACGGCGCAGGAACTAATCCTGCGCCTCCTACTCAATTATACAGTAGCGGCAACTACATCCACACCGAATCGAAATGGTTGAAATCCTGCTTTGTTTCGATATAGATCTTGCGGAACGTATGCATGCGTTCTTCCAACTCTCCGATGGAGGCTTCTCTGTCCTCAAGAAAGTTGGCAGATCGCAGCCCGTTAAAGATATTTTCCACCTTGTTCCCCGAATCGGGAAGGTCGTGTCGCAGCTTGTCGATCACCTCTTTCTGAAGAATAAATAAGTTTTGAAAATGTTCCACCTGGACGAGTAGATCTTTGGGGAGATTTTTTGTGGACATGTTTTCCAGGTGTCGTTCGAAATGGCGGATCTCTTCTTTTTTGGAGGAGAGCTCATGCTTCCAGGATTGCAGCTCCTCCCGAAACTGTTCGATGGAGACGGTTGATTCCATAAGCGTTTATTTTAATGAGCAAATAGTGGAAATAACTGTACTAAATTTACCAAATGCCCCGGAATAGGGCAAAAAAAAGTTTCCCACTCCCTACTCACCACTGACCACTCACTCCACCACCGGTAAAGTGATCCCCGAAACATGGCTGGGATCAAAATACACCTGGATCAGGGCCTTCCGGAAATCCTCCTTGCCGGCAGTAGGAATATTAACAAAAGTTTGAGGGTTGATATCCACCAGGGGGAACCAACTGCTCTGCAACTGTACCATGATCCGATGCCCTTTCTTAAAAGTATGGGCGATCTCGTTCAGGTTGAAGGATATTTCGGTCGGTTCCCCCCGCACCAGCGGCTCGGGCTTTTCAAAACTGTTCCGGAATTTACAGCGAAAGACCTCCGCTCTTACCAGCCGTTGATAGCCGGCCGGTTGTCTTTTGGCCGACCCCGTATCCGTGCCCGGCAGGACATCGATCAGTTTGACCACCAGGTCCGCATCCGTACCGGAGGAGGAAAGGAAAATATCCGCTTTCAAAGGACCGGTGACAGTCATGTCCCTGTTCAAAGGTTCGGTCTGGTAGACGAGTACATCCGGCCGCTGCGCGGCAAACCGCTGATCCGCTACCGTATACTGGTTGTCCCTTCCTCCCCGCACGCCCTCGATATAAGGGACGGGATGAGCCGGATCGCTGACATAGTCATCGAAGAAGGTTCTGGGGTCATCGCTTACCAGGGGACCTTTTCCCTCCGTGGACAACCGTCCCTCGCTCCGCAGGTAGAATTTTACAGGATGCGCTTCCGCAGGCGGCCAACTGCTATAGGTCTTCCATTGGTTGGTCCCCGTCTCGAAGACGGTGGCTTCGGCAAGCCTGGGGTCTTCCTTATCCTTTAAATAGAAATTGAAGAAGGGGGTTTCGATCCGGTTATGGTAATACTCATTGAGATTCTGATCGAAATCGAGGATGCCGAATTTGTTCCAGCCAGGCCCTCCCCAGGCCCCATGCGTCCAGGGTCCCATGACGAGGTAGTTATGGTTGCCGGGGGATTGTTTTTCGATGGCTTCATAGGTACGCAGGGCGCCGAACATATCTTCGGCGTCAAACCAGCCACCTACCACCAATACCGCCGGTTTTATATTTTTCAGGTGAGGACGTATATTCCGGGCCTTCCAATAGGCATCGTAGGTGGAATGTCCCAGGTATTCATTCCAGATCTTACCCTGATTGTTGAAATATTCCGGGTTATTGGTATTTTTTAGGGGACCCATTTTCAGGAAGAAGTCATAGGCATCCGTGATCTCCGCCTTGAAAATATTCTTTCCGTAACTTTTAACGGGAACAGGCCTCTTAACATCGAAAAAGTTATCGAAATCGAAATTGTCCAGCAGGAAGAAAGCGCCGTTATGATTGGCATCGTCCCCGATAAATTCATCCGTCACGGGCGCCTGCGGGGATACGGCTTTGATGGCTGGATGGGCATCCGGGAGAGAGGCCGATGCATAGAACCCCGGGTAGGAGATGCCCCAGATCCCCACCCGTCCGTTGTTGTTCTTAATATTCTTTAGCAGCCAGTCCACCGTATCCCAGGTATCCGAGCTTTCATCCGTCTCCTGCTTGCTTTTTTTCCCTTCCTTATGCGGCGTCATTTCTTCGAAGTCCCCTTCGCTCATATAGCGGCCCCGCACATCCTGGTAGACGAAAATGTATTTTTCCTCCATCAGCGTCCGGTTGGGGCCCAGAGACCCGCGATAAAGCGTGTCCCCATAGGGACCGGCGGAATAAGGCGTGCGTTCCATCAGGAAAGGGTAGGAATGGCTTTCGTCTTTCGGAGTATAGATCGTCGTGTACAATCGCTTGCCATCCCGCATGGGGATATACACGTCTTTCTTAGTGTAGTTATCTTTTACGAAATTAGGAGTCTGGGCATTGCATAACAAGGGAAGCCAGACGACCAGGAAAAGGATTTTCATAAAATTTATTTTAGCACCGGTAACAGGATCCGGGAAGGCTGGTCGTTGTCGTGGTAGACGCGGATGGTCGCTTTCTGGAAATCTGTTTCATCACAGGTATAGATATTCGTAAATTTCTGCGGGTTGCGATCGGCCAGCGGGAACCAACTGCTCTGGATCTGGATCATCAGCCGATGGCCTTTCTTGAACGTATGGGCTACATCCGGGATCGTAAATCCAACGGTTTCTACTTTCCCGGGCTTGAAAGGAACGGGTTTCTCGAAGCTCTCGCGGAATTTGCCCCGCATGATCTCGCCGCGTACCATCATCTCATATCCGCCCATGGGGTAGGCCGTCGCCGGTACACGGCCCGCAACGGGCACAGCCGCCTGGTCGGGATAGCTGAAATCATCCGGGAATACATCGATCAGCTTGACGACAAAATCCGCATCGGTGCTGCTGATACTTACTTTCAGGTCCGCAAGGACGGGGCCGGCAAGGGTAAGGTCTTCCTGGAGCACCGGCGTCTGAAAGCTCAGTACATCCGGGCGGCGGCCGGCAAAACGCTGGTCGTCGGTCATATATTCCCGGGTCCTCCGGAAATGCACATCCTCCGTATAGGGGACAGGATGGGCGGGATCGCTGATATATTCGGTGTAAAGGTTCTTCGCCACGGGCGCTTCCCAGGTAAGGCCGCCGCCGGCGCCCAGGTATAGCGCCTTGCTTTGCTCTTCCGCAGGAGGCCATTGAGAGAATTTCTTCCAGTTATTTTCACCGCTGAAGAAGATCGTCGCGGCAGACAGATCGGGTGCCGTACCCTTACCTTTCAGATAATAATTGAAAAAGGGGATCTCGATATTGTTCTGGTACCAGAAGGAAGTATTCGATCCGAATTGCACATTGCCCAGGTGCGTACCGTCATTCGACGCCCATTCGCCATGGTACCAGGGACCCATCACAAGATGGCTGTTCGTAGAAGGACTCTGCTTCTTGATGGCCTTATAAAGATTCCAGGCGCCAAAACAGTCTTCCGCGTCAAAGAGACCGCCGACCACCAGCATGACGGGTTTCACATCGTACATGGATACCCTCGCATTGCGTGCCTGCCACCACTCATCCCGGTTAGGATGCTGGTACAATTCCTTCCAGAAGGCGATGCTGTCCCCGGTGAGTTGGAGGATATTTTTTAAAGATCCCGTTTCGAGATACCATTTATAATTATCCTTCGTATAATAATTGAAGCCGGAAGGTCCCATGGTCGTCGGGGCGGGTCTTGGCTTGCCAAAGGAAGAATAGAAAGCCCATCCATCCATCTGGAAGAAAACCCCGTTATGGTGGAAATCATCTCCCATAAACCAGTCCGTGACAGGAGCCTGGGGACTCACCGCTTTTAAGGCAGGATGACCGCTGGCGGCAGCCATGGTGGAATAGAAGCCGGGGTAGGAGATCCCGAATACGCCTACCTTACCGTTGTTATGCGGAAGATTCTTCACCATCCAGTCGATCGCATCATAGGTATCGCTGGCCTCGTCGACATCCGTATTGGATTTCTTGTCTTTTATAAAAGGCCGCACGTCTACGAACTGCCCTTCGCTCATCCAGCGTCCCCGGACATCCTGGCTGACTACGATATAGCCTTCCCGTAAATAATAGCGGACATAGCTGGCGGCAAAATTCTTCCACCGCTCCGATCCGTAGGGCGCGCAGGAATAAGGCGTACGGGTCAGTAAGATCGGATGTTTCTCCGTCGTGTCTTTCGGCATGTAGATCGACGTAAATAATTTTATCCCGTCACGCATGGGGATATTCTGTTCTATTTTAGTATAGTTATCCCTGATCCAGGCACTGTCCTGGCTATTTGAGGTACTCTGGCTAAAGGCGATGACAAAGGAAAGCGAAAAAAGGAGGGAAAAAAGAAGTTTTCTCATATTATCCGTTAATTTTAGTTCAGTGAAACAATTTAATTAAAGTCCTCAATACAGGCAAATAAAACCAAGCAGCCCACCATGTTCAACCGACGTAAGTTCTTACAATCCTCTGTATTCAGCTCCATGGGCATGCTACTAAGTAAAAAAGCAGCCGCCCGAGGCGCCGCATCGCAATTCCAACCTATCACTGTCACGGGTAATCCCGTGGTCATCTCCACCTGGATGGAAGGCATCGCCGCCAATAAAGCGGCCTGGCAGGTATTGAGCAAGGAGGGAAGGGCCCTCGATGCGGTAGAGTCCGGTGTGATGGTGACGGAGTCTTCCCAAAACTGCTGCGTGGGATTGGGCGCTAACCCCGACCGCGATGGCATTGTTACCCTGGATGCCTGTATCATGGATGAAAAGGGCAATTGCGGGAGCGTAGGCTTCCTGGAACGCATCAAACATCCTGTTTCCGTGGCGAGAAGGGTGATGGAAAAGACCCCGCATGTGATGCTGGTAGGCAGCGGCGCCCAACAGTTTGCCGTAGCGGAAGGCTTCCCGCTGGAAGAACAGAAACTTTCCGGCGAGGCGAAGAAAGCCTATGACCAATGGCTGAAGAAGTCGGAGTATAAACCCATTATTAATATAGAGAATGGTGGTGTGCATGGTCCTTCCGGACAAGCGCACGGCCCCTTCGCCCCCGCGAAATTAGACAACGGGGAATGGAACCATGATACGATCGGGATGGTAGCGATGGATGCGGCCGGCGATCTCAGCGGCAGTTGCACCACCAGCGGCATGGGCTTCAAGATGCGGGGCCGGCTGGGCGATTCTCCCATTATCGGCGCGGGCCTCTTCGTGGATAATGAAGTAGGCGCCGTCACGGCTACGGGTCAGGGTGAGGATGTGATACGGATCTGCGGCGCTCATGCGGTGGTCGAGCTGATGCGGCAGGGGCTGGCGCCGGAGCAGGCCTGCAAAGTGGCGGTGGAAAGGATCATCCGGATAAAAGGAGAGACGGCAAAGGATATCCAGGTAGCCTTCCTCGCCTTGAACAAAAAAGGAGAGACCGGCTCTTTCGCCATCCAGCCGGGCTTCATGTACGCTATAAAGAATAATAAGGAAGAGAGACTGGTGGTGTCGAAAAGTCATTTTTCTTAACAACCCATTCCCTAAATCTAAAAATCCCAAAATCTCAAAATCAATAAATCCCCAACCATTGCAGTTCAAACTCGAAATATGTTGTTATAATCTCCATTCCGCACTCATCGCACAGGAGTCCGGCGCCCACCGGGTAGAGCTATGCGCTGATCCGGGAGGAGGAGGGACTACGCCCGGTCCTGGTGTGATCCTGGCCGCCCGGGAGCAATTGCAGATCGCCGTCTATCCCATCATACGCCCGCGGGGCGGCGATTTCCTCTTTTCCGACGAGGAGTTCGCGACGATGCTCAAAGACATTGCTTTTTGTAAAACGGCGGGCTGCGATGGCGTGGTCATCGGTCTGCTGAATGCGGATGGAACGGTGGATAAGAAAAGGACCGCCAAACTGGTGCAGCAGGCCTATCCGATGGGAGTGACCTTTCATCGGGCTTTCGACCGGGCCATCAATCCCTTCGAGGCGCTGGAAACTATCATTGAAATAGGATGTGAGCGTATCCTGAGTTCCGGCCAGGCTCCAACGGCCCTGGAAGGAGCGGACCTGCTCAACGAACTGGTGCGGCAGGCCGATGATCGTATTATCATTATGCCGGGCTCGGGCGTCCGGTCACACAATATCCTGGAACTGGCGGAGCGGACGGATGCCCCGGAATATCATACCTCGGCCAGTATCATCAGCCCCAGTAAAATGCAGCATGTAAATGCCTCCATGCAGGAAGAGCTGTCCATTATCATGGCAGACGGAGAGGAGATCAAGGCGATCATAGAGCGATTAACAGCAAGACAAGCCCCTTAACAGCAGGCAACCCGAAGGCTGCCCATCGTCTCCTGAGAGGTCGCCAAATGCCCACCCTCGGCTAATCGCTCCCGGTAGTTTATTGCACTTTTGTGATCTTCAGCATATTGGTCGGAAGATGGTCTTCGATCGGGAGACTGCCCGTATTGATAACGACATCCCCGGTTTTTATAAAGCCCCTTTGCTTCAGGATCTCATGCTGATCCTGGATGATGGTATCCATGCTTTCTTCTTCCGCATAATGGAAGGCCCGTACACCCCAGCTAAGGCTCAACTGATTGATCAGGCTTTTTTCCTTCGAGAAAATATATAAGGGCGACCTGGGCCGGTAGCTCGATAAGATAAAGGCGGTATAGCCGCTCTGGGTCATACCGATGATGGCATCTGCATTGGCGTCCTTGGCCAGTTTACAGGCATTATAGGAAATGGCATCGCTGAGGAAAGAAGGCGAATGCGGCTGCGGGATCAGGTCCTCTTCCCGGTTGTACGGATATTCGGTGCGCTCTACTTCCAGGATGATCTTGCGCATGGTCTCTACCACCAGGGCAGGATGCTGACCTGTAGCGGTTTCGGCGCTGAGCATGACGGCATCGGCGCCTTCAAGGACGGCATTGGCTACGTCCGTGATCTCGCTCCGGTTGGGTTTCACCCGGTCGATCATACTTTCCATCATTTGTGTAGCCACGATCACGGGCTTGGCGCGGTGAATGGATTTCCGGATGATCTCGCGCTGCGCCATGGGTACTTTTTCCACGGGCAATTCGACGCCGAGATCTCCGCGGGCTACCATGACGGCATCGGACACCAGCACGATATTACGCAGGTCTTCCAGGGCCGAAGGCATTTCTATCTTGGCGATCACTTTGGTGGTGCTGTTCTTTTCCGCCAGCCGGCGTTTGAGATCGACGATGTCATCCGCTTTACGTACAAAGGACAGCGCTACCCAGTCCAGGTCCTGTTCGATGATGAAGGCCAGGTCGACGATATCTTTTTCGGTCATGGATGGCAGGGAGATCTTGGTATCGGGAAGGTTGACCCCTTTTTTGGGTAAAAGCACCCCGCCATAGGTCACGGCTACTTTTACATCTCCGTCGGCGGCGATATTGACCACCACCACTTCCAACTTGCCGTCATCGATCAGGATCTTATTACCCACTTCCACATCATGGTGAAGGTTGGGATAGGAAACATAGATCTTATCTTTCGTACCGATCACTTTTTCCTTAGAGGTAAAAGTAAGGATATCGCCGGGTGCGATCGTCAGCGCCCCGTCCTTGATATCGCCTACCCGCAGTTTGGGGCCTTGCAGATCGCCGAGAATGGAAATATTATAGGGCTCGGTGACATTGATATTCCGGATATGTTCGATAACCTTTGCTTTGTCCTCATGCGTACCATGAGAGAAATTCAGTCGGAAAACATTGACGCCGGCCTTCACCAGTTCCAGCAGCTTCTCGTAGGTGTCGCAGGCCGGGCCTACGGTAGCTACGATCTTGGTCTTATGAAAAGTATGCTGAAGACCAGCCTGCTTATCCATCTGCTCGTAGGTGTACTTCGATAAATTTTTTGACATGAACGGGGAATTTGTTTTTTTAAGAAGCTAATATTTTTACGATCTTAAGCCATTCGTCGCTGATCTTTTGCTTGGCCTTGACCGCTTTTTCCAACGGAGTATAATGCATTTTGTTATTGACGATCCCTACCATTACATTGTGACGGCCTTCCAGCAGGCATTCTACCGCTGAATAACCCATCCGGCTTGCGATGAGCCGGTCCATACAGCTTGGCGCGCCGCCCCGTTGGATATGCCCCAGTACGCATACGCGGGTATCGGCCATGGGCAGACGAGCCTTGATCACTTTGGACACTTCTTCGGCGCCTCCATAATTGTCCCCTTCCGCTACGACGATAATGTTCACCAGTTTCTTACGGCGTTCTTTTTCCAGGAGGGAGCTTACGAGTTCTTCGATATCCGTTTTGCGTTCGGGAATAAGGATATTCTCGGCGCCCGTGGCGATCCCGCTGTGCAAGGCGATATAACCCGAATCCCGCCCCATGACCTCGATGATGAAGAGGCGATCGTGCGCATCGGCCGTATCCCGGATCTTATCGATGGCCTCTACGGCCGTATTGACGGCGGTATCAAATCCTATGGTGAAATCCGTACCGGCAATATCTTTATCGATGGTGCCCGGCAACCCGATGCAGGGGATATCGTATTCATCGCTGAGTTTGTGGGCGCCCCGGAAGCTACCGTCGCCCCCTATGATGACAAGGCCGTTGATCCCCAGTTTTTTCAGGTTGTTATAGGCCTTTTTCCTTCCCTCCGCCTCGAAAAAATCCTTGCAGCGGGCCGTCTTGAGAATAGTGCCTCCGCGCTGTATAATATTGGCTACGCTCCTGGAGTGCATAGGTACGATATCGTTTTCGATCATTCCACTGTATCCCCGCATGATGCCAAATACTTCCAGTCCATTATAAATACCGGTACGAACAACGGCACGGATGGCTGCATTCATTCCCGGAGCATCGCCGCCGGAGGTGAGTACGCCAATTTTAGTGACTTTGCTTTCCATCAAAAATAGAGTTCTTTGGGTTTGTAGTTTAAAAAAACGTTAACTAATGGCACGAATCATTGAAAAATTTCTATCTTAAGCCGAATGAAGTCCCAAAAATAAGCTTTTGATTTGAATCGGCAACCAATAAGCAAAAGGAACACTGGATTTGATCAAATTGCATCAGCGAAAAGCTTTTATTTTGCTAAAACACTCAATCGTACACCGATGGATTTTGGAAAAATGGATCGTATCGAAGGGGTTAACTTTTCATTACCCCCGGATCATGCCCGGACGGATGAGTTCTTTGCAGGCAGGAAATGGGATCTTTCGGCTCCCCTGCAATTGCGGGTAGGCTTGACTAACTGGGGACGCAAGGATTGGGTCGGCCGGCTCTATCCGAAGGGCACGAAGGACAAAGATTTTTTGGCCTTTTATACGAAGCAATATGCCTGTATCGAACTGAACGCTTTGTTCTATCATCTTCAGCCCAGACCGGTGATCGAAAAATGGGCATCCCTGGCAGATGACGGGTTTCGCTACTGCCCGAAATTCACGAATACCATCAGTCACACCCGGCAGTTAGCGGGCTCCGACCAGGACACCGCTCTTTTTATTGAGCATATGAAGAGTTTCGGCAATAAACTGGGGCCTGCCTTCCTGCAATTGTCGGATCGTTATGCACCCGACAGGGCCGGGCTTTTACAGGAGTATGTCTCCAAACTTCCCCGGGATTTCAAGACCTGTATCGAACTTCGCCAGGAAGACTGGTATCGCGAGGGGGTTGCCGCAAAAGCCACCTGGCAGACTTTTCGTGAACGGGGGATCGGAACGGTGATCACGGACACCGCCGGCAGAAGGGATTGTCTGCATATGATCCTGACGGCGCCCTTTGCTTTTATCCGCTTTGTAGGGAACAACCTGCATCCCACCGATTATACCCGCGTCGACGAATGGGCGGAAAGAATAAAGACCTGGATCGATAAAGGGCTGCGGGAGATCTATTTCTTCATTCATACTCCCGACGAAATGCACAGCCCCGAATTGTCGAAATATGTCGTGGACCAATTCAATAAGGTATGCGGCGCCGGGTTGAAGCCGCCAAAGATCTTACAGGACGAGCCCCCGGCTGCGTTGACCTTGTTCTGAACTTCTCAACGATCCTCCCGGGGTGGCAAATGTACTTCCGCCATCATACAGCGGGCGCTGCCTCCGCCATTGGATTCGATCGTGGTGAGGGGAGAATGGACGATCTTATTATAACCCTGCAGCTTTTCCAACTGCGCGGGATGGAGCGAGCTAAATGCCTGCGTAGACATCACCAATAACGGTTCGTCCTTTGTATTCTTCACCTGGAGCATATTGCCGGCAAAATGATTCATCTGTTCCAGGCTGATCTCAATACATTCCTTTCCCGAATCGCGGATACTGTCCAGCACGGTCTCTCTTTCTTCTTTGACGGGCAGGGAATCCAGGCAGATCACGACATACCGGTCTGCTACGCACATCATCACATTGGTGTGATAGATAGCCTGTCCATTGCCATCTACCGCCGTAAAGGCCACGGCACGATAACCCATCTTTGTGCAGTAGTCTTCCAGGACTTCCTTCGCTGTCCGCGGCGAGAGACAGGCATAGGCTATTTTATGTTCCCTGTCCAGCACCATGCTGCCCGTGCCTTCGAGGAAAAGACCTTCCCGTTCGTAAGGGCTGAGATCCACGGTCCTCCGGATCAGAAATTTACGCGCCAGTTCCGCCAGTATGGGAGGCTTGCGTTCCCATCTCCTGTTGACGGCATACATGGGGTAGAGGCAGAGGGTGCCATCTTCGTGAAAAGATACCCAGTTGTTGGGGAAGATGGAGTCGGGGGTGGGGGGGGCGGGGGTATCGTTGATAACGGTGATGTCTACTCCCTGATCGCGTAGGACCCTTACAAAGCTGTCGAATTCCGCCAGCGCCTGTGCGTGGATCTTTTCCTTCCCTTCGGAAGGGGCTGATTGGAAAGCATTGTTGACGGCCGTCTCTGCATTGAAGCTGAATTGGATGGGCCGTATCATCAGTAAATAGGAAGTCGTTTGCATAAAAAAATGTTTTTCCATTCCCCCAATCTCCAGATCTCAAAATCCCCAAATCTCAAAATCATATCTCGTCTCTCAACAGCGGCATGCTCATACAATGAAATCCGCCCCTTGCCCTCGATAACTCGGCCGAAGGCATCAGGATCAGGGTGTTTTCCAGTTCATCGGGATCGATCTCCCCGCTTTCCATTCCCTCGATCAGGTCATGGCCATGGATCACGTTAAAGCCATTCTCTTTAAAGGCTTCTACCGTTTTGTCATTCCGGTCATAGCCCAGGACCACTCCTTCTTTAAGGGCCAGGAGGTTGCAGGAATCCGTCCATTGCTCCCTGGCATCGAAGGGGAATTCATTGTTGCCGGAGTAGATGAATTTTACTTTTTCCGTGCAGCCGAGGTCATTCTTGCTGATATCGGTCAGCAGGTCCTCCAGGTTGTCGAAATATTCAGGATTGGCGGTATCTTTTTTACGGAACTGGATGATGCGGAGTTTGTCTTCTTTTTTGTTGCCTTCGAGGATCCGCTGTACGGAATCTTCGTCTTCATGCTTGATGGATTTTTTGGAAAAAGTACCCAACAGGATCCATACATTTCGTTTCACCTGCGTGAACACCGTATCGATATGCATATAGTCCCTTTTCTTAGGGATGCGGATGATGGTGATCTTTTTCACCACATTCTTTTCAAATAATGTTTTTATCGCCTGGTAAGCCGCTTCCAGGGAGGTACGCTCACTGACGCCGATCAGCAGGTGGTCCTTACTCACGACCATGACATCCCCGCCTTCGAGGGTCACTTTCTTATCATCTCCTTCACGGGGCAGGAGGAAGTGATGATGCGTATCGGACAGTTCCAGGATATTGTTTTGATAAGCTGAGAACAGGGGATGGTTGAAGAAAATATACTTGGCCAGGAGGGCTTCCCGTGTACGGGCCTTCTTGGCGGGCTTGTTCAGCAGCACATAATTATTGATGACGATGCCGATATCCCGGGTGAAAATGAAATTGGGGATCGGGGCGAACAGCATTTTTTCATCGTTCAGGGTACCGCTGATAAATGTTTTGGCCAGTTGTTCGGGTGACAGCTTCTGCAGTTCTTTTTGGGTCTCATAGGAGCAGGATTCGATCGCGCAGACGGAAGCCACCAGCTTTGACTGGATCTCATGATCGGCCAGGATATCGGCCAGGAGCCATTGCAATTCCACCACTTTGTCGGAACGGAAGAATTGATCATTGCCGGGTTTATAAAAAGCCCGTTTGTTCTTTTCATCGTCGATAGCCGCCAGGTTGCCTTTGATCTTTTCGGGGTCCAGGAAATACAATAGGATCTTGGTGTAAAAATCATATTCCTTTCGCCGGATCGTATCCAGGTGAACGATGTCTTCGAAGAGCCAGTCCTGTGCTTTGGAGGGGACCACCTTGCCCAGCCCGCTGTCGGGACTATGGACGAGGAGACGGCGCAATCGGCCGATCTCGGAGGAGACGGATACCTGTGCTTTTTGGGATGAATGCCTGCTCATAAAAAATGAATTGTGTTCGGGAATACCTGTACAAAATTGCCTGAAAATAGTGATAATAGATAATGATAATAGATGAATGCCGCCGGGAAGAGCTAATCCGGAATATAAAAGTTCACGGGCAGGAGCAATTCGGCGAACCGGTGCCCGGGAATTAGATGGATGGAATGGGGGCGCATATTCATATTAGGTCGTGTAAAGGTACGTATTTGCCATATAGCGAAGAAATTAGCTAAAAATTCCTTTTTTTTCTTGCTGTGATCTAAATAAACGTAGGTTTGGGAAAAATACCGGATGGAAAAGATCACCGACGAAGCTATCGATTATATTAACGACCGCATCCAGCATATGGACGAGGAAGAGGTCGAAAAAGTCTGGGATAGCTTTGCGAAAGAACAACCCGCATTGGTGGGGTATGTGCTCGGCGAAAGCCGGGAGTTAAAGGTTCCCGATGCAAGGGAGGATGTGGCCTATATTCTCACCATTATTTTCCTGAGCTTCCAGGAGCTGCGTCCGGGTATCCCGGTCGTAACGGAAACGGAATTTGAATCAGCGTTCAACAGCGAATTCGATGAAATGGAAGAAGTATTCCAGGAAGGATTCGACGAGACCGACGCGATGAATATCATGGACTCTTTCAATCAATCCCATCTGCTGCAATTTGCCGCCGCCATCATTTATGGAGAGAGCGGGGAAGGGGAAGAGAGCAATTTCACGGAAGAAGAGGCAGGATTGTTCATCGTCATCTTCAAGACCGTCATCAGCCTGCTGGATAATGCAGCATAATGGACGACTCCGGCCCGCCCGATAAAAAAACTACCAACTGTTAGTTTCCTAAACAACTTTCTGCTATTTTTGCGGCAATAAAAACACATGGCCGTATGCATTTTCAACTTTCCGAAGAACATCTGATGATCCAGAAGGCTGCGCGGGACTTTGCGCAGAATGATTGCCTCCCCGGTGTGATCGAACGGGATGAGCACCAACGCTTCCCCAAAGAGCAGGTGTTCAAACTGGCGGAGCTGGGTTTTATGGGAATGATGGTGGATCCGAAATACGGGGGCGCCGGCATGGATACGGTGAGTTATGTGCTGGCAATGGAAGAAGTGAGCAAGGTGGATGCCAGTGTGAGCGTATGTATGAGTGTCAATAATAGCCTGGTATGCTGGGGACTCGAGAAATTCGGCAACGAAGCGCAGAAGCAGAAATACCTCGTTCCTTTGGCCCAGGGCCGCAAGGACGGGGAACTGTATATCGGGGCTTTTTTACTGAGCGAGCCCGAAGCGGGCAGCGATGCCACTTCACAGCGTACGACGGCGGAAGATAAGGGAGACCATTACCTGCTGAATGGGACGAAGAACTGGATCACGAATGGTAATTCCGCCAGCGTCTACCTGGTCATCGCGCAGACGGATGCCGCCAAGGGCAGCCGTGGGATCAATGCATTTATCGTGGAAAAGAATTCCCCCGGTGTCGTCGTCGGGGCGAAAGAGAATAAATTAGGCATCAGGGGCAGCGATACCCACAGTATCCTGTTCAATGATGTAAAAGTACCGAAGGAGAATCGTATCGGCGAGGATGGCTTTGGCTTCAAATTCGCGATGAAGACCCTTTCGGGAGGCCGTATCGGTATCGCGTCCCAGGCCCTTGGGATCGCCAGCGGGGCGTATGAACTGGCCCTGAAATATTCGAAGGAAAGAAAGGCCTTTGGGAAGGAGATCATGCACCACCAGGCCATCCAGTTCAAATTAGCGGATATGGCTACCCGTATCGAGGCGGCCCGTCTCTTATGTCTGCGTGCAGCCTGGGAGAAAGATCAACACCTGGATTTCACGCTCAGCTCGTCTATGGCGAAAGTATTTGCCTCCGAGACCGCGATGTGGACGGCCACCGAGGCGGTACAGGTCCATGGAGGATATGGCTATGTAAAGGAATACCATGTGGAGCGGCTGATGCGGGATGCCAAGATCACCCAGATCTATGAAGGCACCAGCGAGGTACAGCGTATCGTGATCAGCCGTTCGATCCTGAAGGATTAAGCCTGGCTTGCGAATCGTACCTTTGTCCAAAAAACAACTATGTCGGCAGACAGGGAAAGATATACGGAGATCCTTGCTGAACTGGGCACGGCCGTACGGCTCGTGGCCGTCTCCAAGACCAAGCCCCCGGAAGATATCCTCGAATTATATCGCCTGGGTCAAAAGGATTTTGGAGAGAACTATGTACAGGAACTCGTGGACAAGCAGTTGCCATTGCCCGCCGATATCCGCTGGCATTTTATCGGCCATCTCCAATCGAATAAAGTAAAATACATCGCTCCTTTCGTTCACTTGATCCATGGGGTCGACAGCATCAAATTGCTAAAGGAGATCGATAAGCAGGCCGGACGTAATAACAGGGTCATCGACTGCCTCCTCCAGGTGCATATCGCCAGTGAAGAAACAAAGTTCGGCTTCGATGCAGCGGAATTGGAAGCCGCCCTCGCTGTCTCTCCCGCAGCTACCATTGCTTCCCCCACGGCCGACACATGGAAAAATATCCGCATCCGTGGATTGATGGGGATGGCCTCTTTTACGGAGGACCCCGAAAAGGTCCGAAAGGAATTCCGGGGGCTTAAAAATTTATTCGATAAATATTTCCCGGTCGCCGAAGCGCCTCGCGAAGGAGACTCAGGCGCAAATCCCCAAATCCCGCAATCCCCCAATCTCAAAATCTTGTCCATGGGTATGAGCGCCGATTACCGCCTGGCCATCGAAGAAGGAAGTACCATGGTACGCATCGGCAGCCTCCTGTTCGGAAGCCGGAAATGAGCCAGATATGCCCGCCGAATAGACCGGAGTGAAAGTTTTTTTGCGTAAATTCGCAGACCAGGCCACATCTCAGGATGTGGCCTGCTTATAAAGCTTGGTTTATGACAGAGATCAAAAAAGAAGAAGAGAAATCATTGAACTTCCTGGAAGAGATCGTGGAAGAGGACCTGCAGGCAGGCAAATATAAGTCCATCCTCACCCGGTTTCCTCCCGAACCGAATGGCTATCTGCATATCGGTCATTCCAAATCCATTTGCCTGAATTTCGGCCTCGCCGGGAAATACGGCGGTAAGACCAATCTCCGGTTTGACGACACCAATCCCGTCACGGAAGACACCGAATATGTCGACAGCATCAAAGAGGATATTCGCTGGCTGGGATACGAATGGGAACATGAATACTATGCCTCCGACTATTTCGAGCAGCTCTATCAATTCGCCGTCACCCTGATAAAAAAAGACCTGGCCTATGTGGACGACAGCAGCGCCCAGGAGATTGCCGTATTAAAAGGCACCCCCACGGAGCCGGGTAAGGACAGCCCCTATCGCAGCCGCAGCGTGGAAGACAACCTGCGCCTGTTCGAAGAAATGCGCGCCGGCAAATATAAGGACGGGGAAAAAGTGCTGCGGGCGAAAGTCGATATGGCCTCGCCCAATATGCAGTTACGCGACCCGCTGATGTACCGGATCAAGCATGCCCATCATCATCGTACCGGAGATGCCTGGTGTATCTATCCCATGTATGATTTTGCCCACGGGCAGAGCGATGCGATCGAAAAGATCACCCATTCCATCTGTACCCTGGAATTCGTGCCCCATCGTCCTTTATATGACTGGTTCATAGAGAAACTGGAAATTTTCCCCTCCCGTCAATATGAATTC
>Ga0307516_10004179_pt1 | contig 17982 bp, 13 predicted proteins | sample 19_EM_MG_FD_203310 | JGI IMG/M metagenome (GOLD analysis project Ga0307516, IMG submission 203310) | Populus trichocarpa ectomycorrhiza microbial communities from riparian zone in the Pacific Northwest, United States - 19_EM | ecosystem: Host-associated > Plants > Roots > Unclassified | place... | reverse complement strand
GTCGCCGGCGGCGGTCGCCGGGTCGGCGCCGTCGCAGACCGCGTCGCAGACCTTCGCGTACACCCAGGCGGTGCAGCGGATGCCGGCGGCGTCACCGCAGGCACGGACCATCCCACGACGGTGGTTCGCCGGGTCGGCGAGGTTGTACATCAGGGTCCTGGTGCCGGTCCACGCCGACGGGATGCTGGCCTTGCCCAGCAACCCCTCCCAGGTCGAACCGTCGTCCCAGGTCCGGTCCAGCCAGACCGAGTCGCCGGCGGTGCCGCCGTCGATGCTGCCCCAGGCCAGGCCGTCCACATCGGACACATGCAGGGCGATCCGCCGGCCGTTGACTGTCTGATCGGGCACCGGGAAGCTGTCCTGTCGCGCCTGCGACGGGTCGCGGGTGTCGCAGTACACGGAGCAGACGCCGGCGGCGAGCGTCGCGGTGGTGCCGGTCGCCGCGGCGCTGGGAGACAAGAGCATTGCGGCGGTAGCGAGGACGATGCTGGCGTTCACCATGGCGTTGACCTCCGACAATATTCGAGCGCGGGCGTACAACGACCGGCCGTGGCACCGTTACGGGGTCAGGTAGCAGGACTTCTGCACGCCGGCCAGCGGGTCGCTGCCGAACGCGGCTGTGGTGCATGCGGCGGTTCCGGTGAAGCTGCGGAACACGTACTTGCCTCGGGCGCCATAGGCGACGGTCTGCTGGCCGCTGAGAGTGCAGGTGCCGTTCTCGGCGGCGCACGTGGTGCCGTATCCGCTGGGCCCGCCGGTCCGGCTGTAGCAGGCTTTCACCGTGTTGGCGATCGGGTCGCCGAAGGTGGCGTTCGTGCAGGAGACGTTTCCGGTGGCCGTCGTGTAAGTGAACGCACCGCTGGCGCCGTATGCGACGGGCTGGCCGCTGGCGGCGGAGCAAGTGCCGCTCTCCGCCGCGCACTGGGTCCAGCCGCCCGCAGGCCCGCCGGCAGGCGGCAGGTAACAGGCTTTCGCGGTGCCGTTGAGCGGATCACTGAACACAGTGTTGGTGCACGCGGTGCCGCCCGTGAGGACCCGGCTGTTGAAGGCGCCGTTCGCGCCGTAGGCGACGCCGCGGCTATCGGTGAAACTGCAGGTGCCGTTCTCCGCGGCGCACTGCGTGTAGCCGCTAGGCCCACCGAGCGGCGCCACGTAGCACGACTTCACCAGGTTGACAGCCGGATCGCCGTTGAAAGCGGCGTTGGTGCATGCGGTGCTGTCGGCGACCATCTTGTAGATGTACGCGCCGGCCCCGTAGGCCACCACGCGTGGGCCGCTGAACGAGCACTGCCCGCCCTCAGCGGCGCAGCGGGTAAATCCGGCAGGGAGGTCGGCCCCGGCCGGGGCCGGCGGCGCCGGGTTGCCGAGGCCGGTGGCGGTGAACGTGTAACTGCCCGGGGTTACGCCAGTCAGGTACACGTACGCGTCGTCCTGCGTGCCGCCGCTGATGCCCGGTTGCGCGGTGAAGGTGCCGTTGCTCCACACGACCGCGCCGTTGACGGAGACCGTGATGTTGCCGGTCAGCTTCGGGATGCCGACCCGGCCGGTGCTCCCCGCCGGGCTGGTGAGCTGGGACGTGAAGGTGCCCGCGGACGGGTTACGTGACCAGGAGGCGTTGATCGCGCCCTGCGGCATCGTGACGCGCCCTTCGACGCTGGTGAGGTCGCCGGGATGAGGCACGAACCGGTACTGCCCGACGGCCGGCTCCGGTGCGGTGCCGAGGACGTCGAACGTCAGCGCCGACGTCGGCCCGGTCGACCAGCCGTGCGCCAGGCTCATGAACGGCGGGTTGTAGGCCAGCCCGCCGTCGGCGCTGATGCCCTCCCACATGGTGCTCTTCGTGCCGATCGGACTGTCGAGCATGTGGCCCCAGGTGCGGCGGATCTGCGCCAGGGCAGTGTTGTCGTCGTTGGCGGTGAAGTGCGCGTGCACCTCCATCGAGCCCGGGAACGGGTGGACGCCGCCGCCCCACTCCGGCGTCGTCGCCCCGTACGCGTTCCACCGCTGCGCGAGATGTTGCACGATGCTGGTGTTCTTGGCCGCCGTGTCGGTGAGGCCGTACCAGACCGCCAGGGAATTGCCGTCCTGCGGGTACAGGCCGCTCGTGGGGTTGTCCCGGTACATTCCGGCGGCGGCGTCCCAGAGCCGCGAGTTCGCGGCCGTCTTGAGCGTCGCGGCCCGGCTGGCGTAGCTGGATGCCAGAGCGCTGTCGCCCTCGGTTGTCGCGAGCCTGCTCGCGCCGGTGAGTGTGGCGTAGAGCAGCGCGTTGGCCTCGACGTTGAGCCCGCCTTGGCCGTTGCGGGCCCAGTCCGCGGTGTTCGTGACGTTCAGCAGGCCGGAACTGTCGATCTTGTTGACGATGTAGGTCATCCCGCGGGTGAACCGCGACCACACGCTGTCGAGCCAGGCCTTGTCGGCGGTGTAGTTGTAGTACGTCGACGTTCCGTTCAGGGTCCACAGGTGGTAGGTGTCCGAGCCCCACAGGTTGAACGGCGGCCCCGAGTACGGCAGCTCACCCGAGGCGTTCTGCATGTTGTAGAGGGTGGTCAGGGAGTTGCGGGTGGATTCAAGCTCGTTGGTGGACGCGTACGCGGTCGGGGTCGCGATGCCGAGGTCGCCCGGCCACACGTTGCGGTCCCGCTTCGCCGCGTCCGACAGGACCGCGGTGCCGACGCCGACCACGGCGGCGTTGTTCCACAACGTCGCCGGGGCGGGCCACGCCCGGCCCTGGTTCGTTGCGATGGTGCTGAGTTGCACCGTGTAGGCGCCGGCGTACCAGATCCGGTTGAGCAGGTTGTCGTTGGAGTAGAAGTAGTTCGCGTAGTCGGCCGGGTTGGCCTTGCCGGGTGCGGCCGTGAAGTTCAGCGACACCCGGGTCAGGTCGACCCAGCCGGAAGTCCGCAGAAAGATCGTCAGATAGCGGAAGCCGCCGCGCAGGTATTGGGCCGGCATGGTGTAGGTGCCGTTCGCAGGCGCCGCGGCGGTGAGCGCGCCGTCCCCGCGACCCTCGTGTGTGGCGCTGATGTCGCTGTCATTCCCGACGTAGAGCGACGACTCGCTGAACGCCAGCCCGAGTTGCTGGCCGCCGTCGCTGGCGGCGCCGAAGCTCAGCGTCGCCAGGCCGCCGACCTCCTTGCCGAAGTCGAGGGTGATCGACGAGTTCGTGCCGGTGATCCGCGTCGCGAGGTCGGACAGCACGTTCTGCGGGTTGGCGACCGTGCCGGTGGTGCGGTAGATCGCTGTCGGGCGGACTGTGCGCGAGGTGGGCGACAGGTTCAGCGCCTCGATCGCGCCGGGCGGCGGCGCCGCAAGCACTCGGGCGACCTGGCCCGGCGCCGCACCGGCGGGCAGCAGCGCTGCCAGTACGGACAACGTCGTGAGGGTAGCGGCCCGGCGGACGGATAATCTGCGCATACCTACTCCGGTGGCGTGATCGGCGTGCGTCGATGTGCGGCAAGGCGTGAGGGGCAGGACGAGCGCCGACGGGGGATGGGGGTAACGGAGCGAATCGCTGGCGGTGGCGAGGTCGACGGGGGTGGGCGGCGGTGTTATAACGTTTCAGACCGTGCCATCGACGCTGGCCGATTGTCAAGACATCGACCAAGATTAGTTAATAAACTTACGAGATGCGATGATGGGGACTGGCTGCCGTCACCCTTCGTGACCGGCAAGGCCGAGTCGATGGCCTGCGGCGCCGGGCGGGCGCCCACCTCCGGGTCGAGCTCCACCGCCTGTAGTGCATGGACGGCACCCGCAAAAGTGTCCTTGTCACCGTATTCTCAACTCGCACCTGGGGTGGCCTGTCCACCCACGTGTGCCCGTGCCGGGCGGGTCGGGCGAGGTGCGTGCCCGAAGGAAAGGGGAACCATGCGGATCACCGTGCTTGGCGCGGGTTCGTGGGGTACCACGGTCGCGTCCATTCTCACCCGCCGGGATCACGAATCGCTGATCTGGGCGCGCAGTCCGGCCACGGCGGACGAGATCAACGCCAAGCACAGCAACGAGCGTTATCTCGAAGGCTTCCAGCTCCCGGGTCGGCTTCGTGCCACCGCGGACCTCGCAGAGGCGGCAGCCCACGCGGAGTTGCTCGTCGTCGGCGTGCCGACAGGAGCATTCCGCGCCACCCTGGAGCGCGTCCGGCCGGACCTGCACCCATGGATCCCCGTGGTGAGCCTCAGCAAGGGTCTGGAACGTGACTCATTGTTGCGGATGACTGAAGTGATCAAGGAGGTGCTGCCGGGACATCCGGCCGCCGCGCTCACCGGTCCCAACCTGGCCAAGGAGATCATGGCGGGCATGGCGGCGGCCACTGTGATCGCAACGGAGGATCTCACCGTCGCCGCGGAGATACAACGAGTGTTCCGGCGGGGCCTGCTGCGCGTGTACACCAACCACGACGTGATCGGCTGCGAGGTCGGTGGAGCGCTGAAGAACGTCGTAGCCATTGCCACGGGCATCGCCCAAGGCCTAGGCGTCGGTGACAACACCCGGGCCGGGGTGATCTCCCGCGGACTTGCCGAGCTGACCACGCTGGCGGTCGCGATGGGAGGCGAGGCCAGCACGCTCGCCGGGTTGGCCGGGATGGGTGACCTTGTGGCGACGTGCATCAGTCCGCAGAGCCGTAACCGGCACGTCGGCGAGCAGCTTGGCCGCGGGCGGAGTTTGGACGACATCCTCGCCGAGATGGGGCAGGTCGCCGAGGGGGTCAAGACGGTTCACGCCGCGGTTCGACTGGCTGACCAGCACGGGTTGGCGATGCCCATTACCCGAACGATCCACCGTGTCGTCACCGGCGACCTCAGCGCCGAGCGGGCCTATGGCGGCCTGCTGCGTACCCACCCGGCCGGACACGAGTCCGAACCTGGATGACCTGACACTGCAACGTCCGGGGGCCCGGATCAGTCGTCGGGCGCTATGAGGGCGGCCCGCCGTGCCAGGGTGGCGGCGATGCCCGCGGCGGCGGCACGCACCGAGGCCGCGTGTTGTTGTGGACGGAATCGGGTCGCCGGCCCGGTCACGCTGACGGCGGCAACGACCGAATCGCTGCTGTCAAGAATGGGCGCCCCGACGCAGACGATGCCGACGGCGGATTCCTCGAACTCGAACGCCACGCCCTCCTTGAGGACTTTCTCGAGTTGCTGTTCCAGGACTTGTGGCGCGGTGATGGTGCGCGGTGCGAGCCTGGCCAGCTGCCCGCCGAGCACCTGGGCCCGTACTTCGTCGGGGGCGTGTGCCAGCAGCGCCTTGCCGATCGCTGTCGTGTAGAGGGGCATCCGTCCACCCAGCCGGGATGGCGCTTTCGCCTGGCGGTGGCCGCCCAGTTTGGCGACGTACACCACCTGGACGCCCTCGCGTAGTCCCAGGTGCACGGTTTCGTGGGTCCGCTCGTACAGGTCCTCCATGAAGGGGGTGGCCACCTCCAGCAGGCCGCGTTCCACCGACGCTCGCATGCCCAGTTCGAACAGGTGCCCGCCGAGGTGGAACTTGCCGTCCACCCGGTCCAGCAGGCGCGCGGTGACCAGGTCGGCCGTCAACCGGTGCAGCGTGGCCTTCGGCAGACCCGTGCGCCGCTGGAGCTCGATGAACCGGACGCCGTGGTCGTCGGGGGTGAATACGTCCAGGATCGCCGTCACCTTGCCGATCACCGTGTCGGGGGTGGCCGCACCCGTCCGGCTCGTCGCGGGCGCCCGTGTCGTGGATGGCATGGACCAATAATGGTCCACCCCATCGTGGGTCAGCTTGATGCCGCGGAGAGGTCCAGCGCGATGTCGACGATCATGTCCTCCTGGCCGCCGACGAGGCGGCGGCGGCCGACTTCGAGCAGGATCGCTCGCACGTCTACGCCGTACCGGCTCGAAGCGGTTTCCGCGTGGCGCAGGAAGCTCGAGTAGACGCCGGCGTACCCGAGCGTCAGGGTTTCCCGGTCGACCTGGACCGGGCGGTCCTGCAGCGGGCGGACGAGGTCGTCGGCGGCGTCCTGGAGGGCGAACAGGTCGCAGCCGTGCTGCCAGCCGTTGAGGTTGGCGACGGCGATGAACGGCTCGATGGGGCAGTTCCCGGCGCCGGCGCCGTGGCCGGCGAGCGAGGCGTCGACCCGGGTGACACTTTCTTCGACGGCCACCACCGAATTGGCCACGGCCAGCGACAGGTTCTGGTGGGCGTGGATGCCGATCTGGGTGCCCGGGTCGAGCACGTCACGGTAGGCGCGGACCCGGTCGCGGACGCCGGCCATGGTGAGCCGGCCGCCGGAGTCGGTGACGTAGACGCAGTGCGCGCCGTAGGACTCCATCAGCTTCGCCTGCGCGGCCAGGTCGGCGGGCGGCGCCAGGTGGCTCATCATCAGGAAGCCGGAGACGTCCATGCCGAGTTCGCGTGCTTTCGCGATGTGCTGTGCGGAGACGTCGGCCTCGGTGCAGTGCGTCGCAACCCGCACTGAGCGTACGCCGAGAGCGTGGGCGTGCTTGAGCTCCGCGATCGTCCCGATGCCGGGGAGCAGCAGGGTGGTGAGGGTGGCCCGCTTGATGTTCGCGGCCGCGGCCTCGATCCACTCCCAGTCGGTGTTGCTGCCGGGCCCGTAGTTGAGGCTCCCGCCGGCCAGGCCGTCGCCGTGCGCGACCTCGATGGCGTCGACGCCGGCCGCGTCGAGGGCCGCTGCGATCCTGCCCGCGTTGTCCGGCGTGATGCGGTGGCGGATCGCGTGCATGCCATCGCGAAGCGTGACGTCCTGGATGTAGAGGGCGCTCATCGGGCCGTCACCTGCTGCGCGATCCGCTCGGCCACGCGTACCGCGGCCGAGGTCATGATGTCGAGGTTGCCCGCGTACGCCGGCAGGTAGTGCCCGGCGCCTTCCACTTCGAGGAACACCGAGACCTTCGTGGTGGCCGGTCCGGTTCCCGGGGGAAGCAGCGTGTGTACCGGTTCGTCCGCCGCGACGGGAGTGAACTGCACGTCTTGTTTGAGGCGGTAGCCGGGGACGTACCGCGCCACCTCGGCGACCAGATCGGCGACAGACGCGCGGATCGCGTCGTGGTCGGCGTCGCCGATGAGGCAGAACACCGTGTCTCGCATGATCAGTGGCGGTTCGGCGGGGTTGAGGACGATGATCGCCTTGCCGCGCGCGGCGCCGCCGACGGCTTGGATGGCGGCGGCGGTCGTCTCGGTGAATTCGTCGATGTTCGCGCGGGTGCCGGGCCCGGCGGACTTCGAGGCGATGCTGGCGACGATCTCGGCGTACGGCACCGGTGTGACCCGGGAGATGGCGTAGACGATCGGGATCGTGGCCTGGCCGCCGCAGGTCACCATGTTGAGGTTGCCCGCCCCGTGCGCGAGTTGCGCGTCGAGGTTGACCGGTGGGACGACGTACGGGCCGATCGCCGCGGGCGTGAGGTCGATGAGCTTCTTGCCGTACGGCGCCAGCGCCGCGGCGTTGCTGCGGTGCGCCCCCGCCGACGTGGCGTCGAAAACGATCTCGATGTCCGCGAAGTCCGGCATCGCGATCAGGCCATCCACCCCTTCGTGGGTGGTGGGCACGCCGAGCCGGCCGGCCCGGGCCAGGCCGGGCGAGCCGGGGTCGATGCCGACCATCGCCGCCATTTCCAGGCTCGGCGAAAGCCGCAGCACCTTGATCATGAGATCGGTGCCGATGTTGCCGGAGCCGATCACGGCCACCTTGGTCTTCGTCATCACTGGTCCTTGCCGGAGAAGGTCGCGTGTACGGAGCCGAGCGAGGAGATGTCCGCCCGGAGGGTGAGGTCTGGAACGACCGGGATCATCGGTCCGAGCGCACCGGAGAGGATGACCTGACCGGCACGCAGCGGGTCGCCGTGGTCGCGGGCAGTGGACGCGAGCCAGAGCAGCGCGTGCAGTGGGTCGCCGAGGCAGGCGGCTCCGGTGCCAACGGAGGCGAGTTCACCGTCGGCGTACAACCGCATCGACGTCTCGGCGGGCTCGAAGTCGGCCAGGCGTACCCGCCGGTCCCCGAGCACGTAGAGCCCGCTCGACGCGTTGTCGGCGACCGTGTCGACGATGGTGATGTCCCATCCGGCGATGCGGCTGTCGACGATCTCCAACGCGGCCACGGCGTAATCGACCGCCGCCCGCACGGCGGCCACGTCGAGATGCTCGGCGTCGAGATCCGCACCGAGCACGAACGCGATCTCGGCCTCGGCCTTCGGCTGCAGCAGCCGCCCGGACGGCACCGCGTCCGTCGCCGACACATCCATGTCCGCGAACAGGACGCCGAAGTCCGGGCGGTCCACGCCCAGCTGGCGCTGCACCGCCGGGGAGGTCAGGCCGATCTTCCGGCCCGTGACGCGGGCCCCGGCGGCGAGTCGCTCGTCGGTCAGCCGGCGCTGCACCGCATACGCGAGGTCGACGTCGTGCAGGCCGAGCAGGTCGCGGACCGGCGCGCACGGCGCACCCGTGGCCGCCGCCTTGCTCAGCCGCCGAGCCGCGGCGGCGAGGGCGTCGCCGCCGGCGACGGGAAGATGCGTTCTTGGCTGGATCACTCCGCCACCTTCCCCCACCGGCGGCGAAGCGGCCGAGTTTCCAGTTCCGCTCAGCGGAACCAACACTCGGGCGAGGGAGCTGCCGACCGGCGGGGGCCATCGCCGGTCGGCAGCACGCTTGAGAAACCACACTCAGTTGGCCGCCTTGGTAATCACCGCCTGGGCGTTGTCTTTGGTGATGAGCGTGGTGTCGACGATCGTGTTGCGGGAAACGCTGGTGGCGCAGTCGACGAGGATCTGCTTCGCGAGCTGGAGGGCGGCCTCGGCGCCGGTGGGGTAGACAAAGGTGGCGGTCATCTGGCCGTTGAGGACCGCTTGGGCGCCGCCGGCGGGGTCAGGAAGCCCGTCCGTGCCGATGATGGCCACCTGGCCCGCCTTGTTCTGTCCCTTGAGCGCGAGGTAGGCGCCGTTGGCCATGAGGTCGTTGTTGGCGTAGACGGCTTTGATGGTGGGGTTGGCGCGGAGCATGGCGTCGAACACGGTCTGCGCTTTGTCCGGCAGCCAGTCGGCCGGCTGTACCGCGATGACCTTGATCTTCGGGTTGCTCTTGGCCCCTTCCTGAAATCCTTCGGTCCGCTGGATGGCGGGAGTGGTGCTGGTGAGGCCCTGCAGAATGGCGACGTCACCGCCGTCCGGCAGAACGGTCTTCGCGACGTATTCGCCGGCGGCCTTGCCGATGGCTTTGTTGTCGCCGCCGACGAATGCTGTGTACTGGTCGTTGGCGGTCTGCCGGTCGAGTTCGATGACCGGGATTCTCTTCTGGTACACCTGAGTGACCGCGGGGGTCAGCGGTTGTGCCTCGAACGGCGAGATCATCAGCAGGTCGACCTGCTGGGTCTGGAAGTTCGCGACGTCGGAGATCTGTTTGTTGGAGTCGCCCTGGCCGTCGGCGATGGTGAGTTCGAAATCCGGGTAGTTCTTTGCGGCCTTGAGCAGGTCGGCGTTGACTCGCTGGCGGTATGGCTCGGCGTTGTTGGCCTGCGCGAAGCCGATCGTGAATTTCTTGTTGGTGCCGCAGTTCTTCGCGAGCGCTCCGGGGTGAGCGGCGGCCTCGGCGGTGTTGCCGGTGCCGTCGCTGCATGCGGAGGTCAGGACGAGCACGCCGACGGCGAGGAGCACCATCGGGCGAAGCCGGGGGCGAGTTGGCATGGTTGTCCTTTCGGTGGGGTGTCGGGGGAGCGGTCAGGGCCGGCGAACCGGTCATGGGGCGCGGCGGCGCGAGGCCAGGTTTTGCAGGGCAGCGGCGGCGACGATGATCGTGGCGGTCACGACCAACTGGAGATTGGCGTTGACGTTGTTCAGTTGCAGGATGTTGTTCAGCGAGCCGAGCAGCAGGGCGCCGGCCAGAGTGCCGACGACGGTGCCCTCCCCGCCGAAGAGACTGGTGCCGCCGATGACCACGGCTGCGATGGCCGCCAGCTCGTAGCCGGTGCCCGAGTTGGGGTTGGCGAAGTTGAGCTGGCCCGCGTCCAGGATTCCGCTCAGTGCCGCGGTCAGGCCGCAGATGGCGAACGTTGCGATCTTGATCCTGCGGACGTTGATGCCCGACAGGCGGGCGGCTCGTTCATTGCCGCCCACCGCGAAGACGTGCCGGCCGAATCGGGTGGTGTTGAGCACGACCGAGGCAGCGGCGCCGACGGCCAGAAAGACGAGCGCGGAGACCGGCAGCACCTGGCCGACGCGGTCGCCGAGCACGGCGAACGAGGGCGGCGCCAGGCCGGGCCCGTGTCCGTACCCGATGCTGATGAATTTGTCGCCGGAGATGATTCTGGCCAGACCACGGGCGAGTTGCAGACCCGCCAGGGTCACGACGAAAGCCTGGATGCGCATGGTCGTGGAGACCGCGCCCTGGACCAGGCCGAAGACCAGGCCGGCGACCAGGACTGCGGCGATGGCCGCGACTGCGCCCCAGCCTCCGTCGACCATCAGCCGGGCCACGAGGATGCCGGCGAGGCCGAGCACGGCGCCCACGGACAGGTCGATGCCACCGGCGATGATGACGAAGGTCATGCCGACCGCGATGATCCCGGTCTCTGATACCGACCGGACGATGTTGGCGAGATTGTCGGCGGTGAGGAAGAGGATCGCGCCGTTGTGCCGCGGGGAGAACGCGATGCCGCCGAGCAGAACAAGGACGAGCCCGAGGACACTCTGGAACCGGACCAGCAACGAGAGTCTGGGCCATCGCACGGTGACCCGCGTCCGGCTTTTCGGGGCCGGGGCGTCTGGCGGCGATTCCACCACGTCTTCGGCGATTTCCGTGGGTTCGGTGGTCACGGCAGGGCTCCTGAGAAGTCGTCACTGGCAAGGGAAAGAATCACGGCGGGGTCGGTGTCGGGTGGCACCTCAGCGGCCACCCGGCCGCGGCGCAGCACCACGAGCCGGTCGCACCACCCGGCCAGTTCCGGCAGTTCGCTGGAGGCGACGATGACCGCGAGGCCGGTGGCGGTCAAGGAGCGGACCAGGTGATAGATGTCGGCTTTGGCGCCGACGTCCACGCCACGGGTCGGTTCGTCGAGCAGCAGCAGCCTCGGTTTTCTGAGCAGGGCCCGGCCGATGACGACCTTCTGCTGGTTGCCACCGGACAGACTCAGGATCGCGGCCGTACCGCTGGCGGCCTTGATACCGAGGGCCGTGAACGCCCAGCGGACCGCCTCGATCAGCCGCCTGCGCCGCACGAAGCCGCCGCTCGAGAGCCGCTTCAGGTCGGCCAGGACCAGGTTCTCGGTCACGTTTCGGGTGGCCACAAGTCCGCTGCCGCGTCGATCGTCGGGTACGAACCCGACGCCATGCACCATGGCTGACCTGATGGAACGCGAGCCGGCCGGTCGGCCGTCGACCTCGAGGAGGCCGCTGTGGCGGCCCGAAGGTGCCGCGCCGTAGATGGACTGCAGCAGCTCCGTGCGACCGGCGCCGAGCAAGCCGACCAGGCCGACGATCTCACCTTCGCGGACGGTGAGGTTGATCGCCTCCGGCTCCTGCCATTCTGGCGTCGCTCGGCTGAGCCGGTACGTGAAGTCGGTCAGCCGCAGCCGAACGGGGGCGCCGGTGGCTCCGCGGGCCGGGAACATCTCGCGCGCCGCTCGCCCGGTGAGCAGCGGCACGAGCTCCGCTTGCGGGGTCGACGCCGGCAGGGTCGCCACGATCTGACCGTCGCGCAGGATGGAGACCCGATCGGCGATCTGTGCGACCTCCTCCAGACGATGGGAGATGAACACGATGCCGACGCCGTGTGTGCGCAGCCGCCGGACGATGTCGAACAGGAGCTCCACCTCGTGCACGGACAGGGCGGCGGTGGGTTCGTCCAGGATCAGGATTTTGGGCTCGGCGGCGGCGAGGGCCTTGGCGATCGCGACCGCCTGCTGCTGGCCGAGGCGCAACGAGCCGACAACGGTACGGGGGGAGATGCGTCCGCCGACTCGGCGCAGCAACTCCTGTGTCCGGCGGTGCATGGTGACGTTGTCCACGAACAGCGCGCCGCGACGCGGCTCGTGTCCCAGGAACATGTTGTGGGCGACGGACAGACCCGGAACCAGGTCCAGTTCCTGGAACACGGTGGCCACTCCGGCCTTCTGGGCGGCCTGTGGCGAGGAGAATCGGACTGGCTGGCCGGCGAGCAGGACCGTCCCGTGATGATCGGTGATCACGCCCGACATGATGTTCATCAGCGTTGACTTGCCGGCGCCGTTCTCCCCGATCAGCGCGTGGACTTCGCCCGCCCGGATGGTCAGGTCGACGTCGCGCAGCGCCCGTACGCCATCGAAGGTCTTGCCGATACCGTGCATGGCCAGCAACGGAGCGGACGTCGGGTCGCTGTGCTGGACTTCCACGAGGTTCTCCCCTGCCGGCTGACGATTGCGTGATCCGGAAGGTAGAGGCTGCGTCGTGAACGAAATGTAAACAGCATGCAGTGAGCCGAAAATGTTCCGGAAACACGGTCTAGTCCGCGAGAATGCGGTATCCCGATCGCGGCTCGGTGATGATGAGCGGAGGGCCGGCGAGTGACTCCAACTTGGCACGGAGCCGCCGGATGTAGACGCGCGTGTATTCGGTGTGGGTCGCGTAGCCGGGCCCCCACACCCGGCGCAACAGGGTGGCGTGCGACAGCAGGGTGCCACGGTGGATGACCAGCTCGCGCAGGAGGGCGAACTCCGTCGGCGTCAGGCGGACCGGGACGCCTGCCTTCGTCACCGACTGCGCCGCGAGGTCGACCAGAACGTCACCCAGGCGAACGACGTTTCCGGCGCCGTCCACGGGCGGGGCCGGCCGGGATCGTCGCAGCGTCGCGTTGATCCTGGCCAGCAGCTCTTCGATACCGAACGGCTTGGTGAGGTAATCGTCGGCGCCGAGGTTGAGCGCCCGGACCTTGTCGGTCTCCTCCCAGCGCGCCGACACCACGATGATGCCCAGGGTGGAGTGCTGGCGCAGTTGCCGGCACAGTTCAAAGCCATCGGAGCGCGGCAGGAGCAGGTCGACGAGGGCGATGTCCGGCTGCTCGCGTTTCAGCAGGCTCAGCGCATCCAGACCGTCGGTGGACACGATGACTCGGAAGCCGCGCGCTACGAGGTTGCTGCGCACGAGGTCGACGATGTTGCGGTCGTCCTCGATGAGTAGGACGCAGGTGAGCTCCGCGGTCGCTTCCATGGCTCAGACCCGGCCGCTCGGCTCGAGGTCCAACGGCAACGCCACGCGCACGACCGTACCCGTGGCGACGCCGACGATCTCCAGGCGCCCCCGGTGCGCATCGACGATCCCCTTGCAGATCGCCAGGCCGAGGCCGGCACCGGGAACGCTGGTATCACCGCGAACATACGGCTGCAGGACGCTCATCCGGAGGGGCTCCGGAATTCCCGGGCCGTCGTCGACGACGTCGATGATCACATGCCGGTCGTCGACGTAGGCGCTCAGCGTGACCGATCGGCCACCATGGCGTATCGCGTTGTCCAGGAGGTTGACCAGGACCTGTTCCAGCCTGTCGTGGTCGGCCCAGACGGGTGGGACCTGCCCGACCTCGATTTTGACGTCTCGTGTCCCGTCCGGCACCGCTGCGGCGGCTGCGGCGAGGACCGTCGCCAGGTCGCACCAGTCAGGATGCATGGTCATGACACCGGCCGAGATCGCCGACGAGTCGAGCAGGTCGCCGACGAGCCGGCCCATGCGCGCCGCCTCTGCCGCGATCGCGTCGAGGAATCGCCGCTTCGACGCCATGTCCCACTCGACGTCGGTGGCACGCAGCGTCGAGGCATATCCCATGATCGCGGTCAACGGCGTGCGCAGTTCGTGACTGAGCCGATGGATGAAGTCGCGTTGCAGGGCGCCGATACGGCGAAGCGCGTCCGCCTCCGCCTGGGCGAGCTGTGCGGTGTCCCGCTCGACCGCCAGCCGCAACGACCTGGCTGCGCTCTCAAGCAGTTCGCTGCGGTCGACGGTCAGGTAACCCGCATCCGCCCACCGCGCACCGACGAGGAACCTGCGCTCGCCCACCTCGAACGGCACGGCGCTGATCCGCGGTGCGACGGTCCGCGACCCGTGCCGCCAGGAACCGTCCGCGCACAGGTCGACCAGGGTGGCGACGAGGTCCGCCGCCGGGGGCCCGCCGCCGGTCGTCGCCGCAGCCTGGACGTGGCCCGCCTGCGACGCGCCGTCGCTGCCCGGCTCGAGCTCGACCAGGCTCGCCGCGTCGGCGCCCAGTCCCCGCGCCAATGCTTCGAGGGCGGTTTCCAGGCTGGCCGGGAGCTGCGCCGGCCCCGCCAGCGCGTAGAGCACGCCACGTAACGACTCCAGCACCCGGTTGCGGCGGGTGAAGTCGTTCAGCAGCCGTTCCCGTTCGATCGCTGTTGCGGCCAGGCTGGCGTACACCGACGCGAGGCGCAGCTGATCATCCTGCGGGCGGCCCGGAACATCGGCGAGCCCGGACAATACGCCGTACAGCCCGCCGCTTCCCTGGATCGGCACCGACCACATGCTCACTGCCCAGGTGACCGGCTGCCGCGCGAGTCGCATGTCCTCCTGCACCACCGGCAGACCGGTCTGCGCGGCCTCGCCGATGGTGCCACCCTGTGAACCGATCGGCACGCTGGCGAGGTGCTGCAACGCCTGACCGCTCATGCCCACCGACGCGCCCAGCATCAGCGGGCGACCCTCCGCGCCGCCGAGATGGACACATAACTGCAGCTGACCGAAAGCCGTGGACATCGCCGAAACGATCATCGGCAAGGACGCCGACGGTTCGACCTCGGCCAGTTGGTCGACCAGGCTCGACAGGCGGGCCAGATGGCGCCGGGCGACTGAGTCGACGTTCATCCCGGACATCATCGCGAGCACATCATCGGCGTGCGCCTCGACCGTGGAGACATCGCCGACCAGCCGCCCGTGCCGCAGCGCGACCACCCGGTCGGCAAGCGCGAACACCTGATCCACGCGGTGCGAAACCAGCAGCACCGCCACCCCGCTGGCGCGAAGCGACCGCAGCAACCGTTCCACCCGGCTGGTCTCGTTCACCCCGAGCGCGGAGGTGGGCTCGTCCAACACGAGCAGACGGGGGCGGGCCATCAAGGCCCGTGCGATCGCGACCGCTTGCCGTTCGCCCCCGGAGAGGTCACCGACCCGGCGACGAAGGTCCCCGACGGCCAGGCCGACGCGGTCGAGCACCGCGTTGACCTCAGCCTGCATGCGCCGCCGTGCCAGGAACGCCCAGCCGAGCTCGCGGCCCAGAAACAGGTTCGCCGTGACGCTGAGGTTGTCGCACAGCGCCAAGTCCTGCCAGACGACCGCCATGTCTCCGGAGCGCAGGGCCGAACCGGGATCCTGCCCGTACACCGTTACCGCACCGGCGAACGGAGTCAGTGCCCCGGTCACACATCCCACCAGCGTGCTCTTGCCGGCCCCGTTCTCACCCACGACCGCGACGAGTTCACCGGGCCCGACCTTCACACTGACCTTGTCCAGCACACGGCGTGGCCCGAAGTGGATCGAGACGTCGGTCATTTGCACAGCCGCCTCGCCACCGGCGACCAGGATCGCTTCGCCCTTCGTACCCACGCTGACCTGCCAGGTTTCGTCGAGAGCGGCCACCCTAGCATCGCTGGGCGGAGCCGGGCGTCGTCCCGCGGGCCCCGGATGTCCGCCTGCCGATGGCGGCACGGCCTGGACACGCGTGCACGCCGGTGCCGGCGGGCATTCGGCCCGCCGGCACCAGGATCTGGAGCTTGTCACCACCACACGTTGAGGGAGGAGGTGATGTTGTCGAAGCCGTACCAGGACAGGTTGGCCCAGCCCACCCCGGAGAAGTAGAGCCAGGATCCGGTGTATTCGATTCCGTCGTTGACGGTGACCCGACCGTTGACGTAGATCGACGAGGCGACGTTGTCCCAGGTGCCCGCGCAACCGAACAGGCCGCAGCCACGGTTGATGCCGGCGAGGTAGTTGATGCCCCACGGCGAGTTGACGTCGAGACGGTCACCGGTCAGTTCGTCACCGGCGTAGAGCTGGATGTACTGGCCAGCGCTCTGAGTGGTCACGGTGCCGTTCGCCGCCTCCCGCAGCCGGGCGACAGCGGCATCGAAGTCTGTCTTCTTGGTATAGCCGACGAGTCGTTTCGGCTGAGCGAGGTCGACGGTGAAATACAGGTCACGCCCGTCGAACCGGGAGATCTGGTCGGGCGTGTACCGTACGCCGTCGATCACGAACGGGTATCGCGGCGCCTGGCGCGTGTGGGCCGTGGCCGGGGCGGGCTTTTCCGCGACCGGTGTGGAATGTGGGGCGGCCAATGCCGCCGACGCGGCGGTGAACACGCTCAGCGCGGCCAGGACGACGAGGCCGGACAGGCGGGCGATCCGCAGGGATGCGATTTTCATTGCTTCCTCCTCCGATAGATTGGTCTCCAGGCTGCGCCTCACCCCGGCACGCTGTCGTCCGTCTGTGAACCGATTCGATTCGTACCGCTACAGCGGTATGGGTGTGGACCCAGGCGGTAGTCGCCCGTAGTCGGCTACCGGCGCGGAGGCAACGGGTCGCCGGGACCGACCAGCCCGGTGCGGTACGCGGTGACGACCGCTTGGGCGCGCTCGTGGATTCCGAGCTTCGTGAGAATCCGGCTGATGTGGGTTTTGATAGTGGACTCGGCCACCACGAGATGGTGCGAGATCTGCTGATTGGTGAGCCCGTGTGCGAGCAGGATCAGCACTTCACGCTCGCGCGGCGTGATCCGGCTCAGTTCGGCCCGGTCCGGAATCGCTGATGCGGCAGCGCCTTTGAAGTCCGCGAGCAATCCTTTGGCCACGGCCGGGTCGAGCCATGCCTCGGCGTGATAGACGGCTCGCACAGCAGCGGTCAGTTCGAAAGGGGCAGCGTCTTTGAGCAGGAAGCCGGACGCTCCGGCGCGCAACGCCTCCCGGACTGCCTTGTCCTCGTTGTAGGTGGTCAGGACGAGGACGCGGATCGCGTGTCCGGGTTCGGCGCGGAAGGTGTCGCCGGTGATCTCCCGGGTGGCGGCCACGCCATCGAGTACCGGCATCCGGACGTCCATCAGCACCACGTCCGGGAGCAGCCGGCGGGCTTCGGCGATGGCCGCCGCGCCGTCGTCGGCCTCGCCGACGACCTGCATGTCGGGCTCGGCGTCGAGCAGCATCGCCAGGCCGCTGCGAATCAGCGGCTGGTCGTCGGCGAGCAGTATCCGGATCATGCGGCGGGTGGCCCGCCGTCCGGCACGGACGCTGCGTCGCCGCCCGGGAGGGTCGCGGTCACGGCGAACCCACCGTCCACGGTGGGTGCGGCGGTGATCGTCCCGCCGGCGACCTCGACGCGTTCCCGAAGGCCGATCAGCCCGTGCCCGGTGCCGGTGCCCCCGTCTCGTCTCTGGCCGGGGGCGTTGTGGACGTGGATTTCCAGGCCGGTCGTCCAGCTCAGCTCCACGGTGGTGTCGGTGCCGGAACCGGCGTGGCGGGCCACGTTGGTCAGGGCTTCCTGCACGACTCGGTACGCGGTCGAGGCGACGCTCGGATCGACCGGCAGGGGCTCCCCCCGGGTCCGCAGCCGCACCGGCAGCCCGGCCTGGTGTACCGACGCGATCAGGTGCTCCAGATTCGCCAGGGTGGCCTGTTGGGCATCAGCGTCGCCGTCAGGCTCGGCGCGGCGCAGGACGACGAGCATGCGCCGCAGTTCGCTCATCGCCTGCGCGCCGGCGTCGCGAACGTGGGCCAGTGCCTGCTCCGCGCGGTCCGGGTCGTGGCGCAGGACCCGGTGAGCTCCGCCGGCCTGCAGCACCATGACGGTGACCGCGTGCGAGACGATGTCGTGTAGTTCGCGGGCGATCCGCAGACGTTCGGCCGCGACGGCCTCGCGTGCGGCGATCAGCCGTTGCCGCTCGGCCGCCTCCGCTCGTGCACGGTTGCGGAACGCCCAGCGGCCGACCGCCCACCCGGATCCGTACACCAGGCTGTAGACGAGCAGACCACCGACCAGGGTGGCGAGCTTC
>Ga0307516_10004177_pt1 | contig 17986 bp, 22 predicted proteins | sample 19_EM_MG_FD_203310 | JGI IMG/M metagenome (GOLD analysis project Ga0307516, IMG submission 203310) | Populus trichocarpa ectomycorrhiza microbial communities from riparian zone in the Pacific Northwest, United States - 19_EM | ecosystem: Host-associated > Plants > Roots > Unclassified | place... | reverse complement strand
GGCCCATCTCCCTGCAGTCCTGTTTCAGCAAACTGCTGGAGTCAATTGTGGCTGGAAGACTTACCAGTGCAGCCCTCAGATGTGGTGCCACCCACCCCTCCCAAATGGGTGCACAGCCGGAAAATTCTGCAGTCGATGCACTCCTCCGTACAATTACTCCGATTGCCACTGCCATCAGCAAGAAGAAGACAACCAAGAAAGGAGCACCACGTCCAGCGGTACTTACACACAATATTGAAGGTGCCTTCAACCAGGTCCACCCCTCAACACTGCAAGAAGTTATGCACCAAAGACGAATGCCAAAGTACCTGACAAACTGGATTTCCGCCTTCAACAGAGATCGGAAAATTGCCTTCGGTTTCGATCAACAGTCCGAAGATCCGCAGCCCTACCAGTGTGGCCTCCCTCAAGGTTCTCCCGTCTCACCCATTCTTTTCCTCATCTTCAGTAATGCTATGCTGGAAAAACAACATTACCCAACGGACGCAACCGATACATCATACGTCGACGATGTCTGTATGGTACAGATGTCACACAGCATAGCCGAAGCCAACACTCTACTGGAAGACAGAACCCAACAACACCTCCACCGTGGCTTACATCTGGGACTCACCTTTGCACCAAGCAAATCGGAACTCCTGTACTGCCTCCCCCTCAACAGCAAACACAAAAATATCAGCCTTTCCTCCCATCCCCCCTTGAGAGTCATGAATACCACCATCATTCCAAAGCGTCAGATCAAGTATCTGGGTGTTTATATTGATGAATCTCTCAGCTTCCTACACCACGCATCTATGGCTGCCAGTCAGGGAAACCGAGTACTCGGCAGTTTCAATTTCCTACGACACCGGTCACGCGGCATCCCTGCACATATTGCACACCATCTGGCACTGACAGCCATACTGCCTGCGATGTTTTGGGCATCACCTGCATGGTGGACTGGCACTCCGATGTTGACCTCCACTCTGAAACTTACCTATAATGCAATAGCACGGTGGATCACCGGCCTACCATACAACACCCGCCTTACCAACCTCCTCACACTGGCACACCTTCCCCCCATGGAGGTATACCTCGACTACCTCTCCCTGCGCTTCGCAATCCGCCTCCACTTCTTGCCGGCACATCATGCACTCGGCCGGCCACGTGCAGACCAGACGACTCACAACAACCTCCCAGGTCTCCACCGTCTCCACGACCTCAGCAAGCACCTAATCACAGGAAAGCTCGAAGATCGTACATCTACCTCTACCGCTGACGGAATACCCAAAACCACCTCTCCGAATCCTGACAAGACGACATCCCCCGTGGAACTGCATGAAAAGTGGATCCGCTCACTTTCTGACCACACCATCGTCATATACACTGATGGCTCGAAGCTAGACAGTGGGGCAACTGGATGTGGTTGGGTAATTTTCAATATTGGGAACCAACAACTCTTTCGAATCAAGGAAAGAAGCTGCCACCTTGGCAGTCGAGCTGAAGTCTTTGATGCTGAACTACACGCTGTGCAGGAAGCTACGGCAGCCCTTCTGACCACCACCATTCCTCACTCACGGGTTTATATTTGCATTGACAACCAAGCTGCAATCGATACACTTCATTTCAACAGAGACAACCACGAATACGCCCGACATGCACTCGAAAGCGTGGCACAACTCTGCCTACTGGGTTGGACAGTCAGTACGGTTTGGTGTCCTTCGCACTGCGGAATCACCGGAAACGAATACGCCGACTCACTCGCCAAAAAGGGAACGTCCCTTCCAATCCCATGCCAATACTCGGTCACCACCAAAGTTTGGCTACAGACACAGGCACGAGCCCAGCTCCTCCAGCGCTGGAAACAGGAACTGCCACTCTCCAACCCCTCGTTCTCCTTCCCAACCCACCTACAGGGAGTCAACTGGGCCGATACACGTGCACTATGGCGCGTTTTCTGCAACAGATCCCCCTCTGATCCACATCCAAATCACATCGCAGATCCATGCCCATGGGGGCAAGATCTGCACACCTCTCACCACTTGCTATACGACTGCACCCTTCTCATGCAGCTATGCTCCCAGATGCAGCGCTCCACCAACGATGACCTCCAATCTCCTACCTTCCTCACCAAGCCAGCAAACTGGCTAGGGATTCGAACATTCCTACGAGCGACCGGACTCGGCTACACAGCAAATATCTGCTATGATGCAGAACCTACACGTGTATAGGAGGACGAAGTTTCTGACTCGGGTTCACCTGAGCCTGACTTTGGTCCCATCGAACCAGGAACTGACAAATAACGGATGGGATGATGGGGTGGACCAGTTTTGGAGGAACTTTCTTTTCTTTCCTGTCACCTGCCCGATACCCCCTCTCGCTTTGTCCTTTGTCGCACACATCTTGCTTTTCTGATTTGATTTTTCTCGCGGGTGCGATTTTCTGTTTGGCGGATGGGAAAGATATAAGCCCCATGGGGGTGGTATGACGTGGAGGAGTGCATGTAGACTGAAGTTCAGAAGCACTAGAGAATTAAATGGCGTATTCTCTCCGACAACCCCCCCACGTTTTCGAACAGAACTCTTCTCTCTCGCCATCGATTTTCCTGAAAACAATCTCAAAACGATCTCTGAGCTTCGGCCTCCACCCTCATTAGCTGCTGAGTTGATACGCTCGATTTCGATTTTTGACCCCACCCCATCGACCCTCCCCCCCGCTGTGGCGCCCTTGGGCATTGCGTACCCAACCACCACAGCACCTGGTCGCCATCTCGGAAAATATCTCTGGATCCTCCTCCTTGTGCGTTAAAAAGCTTGTGGTTGTGATGCCTGCACGTCTTAAACCAAAAGCCCCCCCCGTGAGGAGAGCGACCCAGTTCCAGATCCACACCCTGAAATTCAGAGATAACACCGTACAGGTTCAGACACATGCCGTTTGAAACCCAACCTCACCTACCAATCAAGCGCGCGCACCCGGATAGTGGTCCGAAGTCAGTGAGCAACAATATGGATTTCCTCCACACCGAAAATGTTACGTCGACCCAGGCGCTCGGTCATGCCGATGACAGCCCTGACTACCCCAACACCGACCTACCGCCCCCACTCACGCCGGAACATGCAGCCCTCCGTGCTAATTTCCAGATGATTAACGGAAGGAACATGGAGAAGCTCTTCCAGCGTATCTCCGCCGATTTCAATGCGACGCTCGAGAAGACCACCAACCAGCTGCAGAGCCAGATTCTCTCTCTGAACGCCCGTATCTCCATGCTGCAAGGACAAGTTCTCACTTACCAAACAACTGCTCAGCGCACCACTGAGTCACCAGTAGCTCCCCCACCTCTGGCCAAAAAGGACCAAAAGAGAAAGAAGGAAAAGCAGAATGTCAACCAAACCACAGCCAATGCAACTGGAAACGATGGCCCTACATACGCTATGGCAGCAGCCACTGTGACAGCCACCCCTACTACGACAAACACCGACACCAAGGGATGGACAACTTTGAAAGTTGGAGGTCAGAAGAAGAAGGTGGTTGTACCCAAACTGATCCCCACAATTTACCCAAAGGCGGAACGCGAAGTGACTTGCCACTTCCCCTCCGAAAATACGGACACCAGCCCTACCGAGCAGGATCATACCACCAGGCAGGCTGCGGCTGATGTCGCGCTACGTCGCGTCAACTCTGCCTTTGTCAATATCAAAGACGTTGCTGTTCCTCCGTTTATCCGTGCCCATATCACGATGCGAGGTGCAATCATCTTCACCACAAGCAACTGTCAGAGCAACGTAATCTACGAGGACTACATTACGATTATAACTGCTGCCCTCTCATACCTTGGGAAGTGTGAGGTCGAGGTTGGAAAGCGGTTCAGCCAATTTCTGCTCCACGGAGTTCCCACCCAGTACTCCCTACCCGAAATCTCTGACAGCATTGCTGTAAACTACCATCAACTTGTACAGGTACAGACTCCACGATGGCTGACCCTGGCAGACAGGCGTCAAAACAAGACACACTCCACCACCGTCATGACGCTCGCAGGAAACATCAAGAAAACTGATGTTGGACTGCACAACCTGATTATCTGCAATCGGGAATGCCAACTCGAGGAGTACATCGCATACAGCCGGAGTACACAATGCCGCAACTGCCAGCTGTATGGCCACCCAGCTGCCCTATGTCGAGAGGCTCCACGATGTGCCGTTTGCGCCGGCCCTCACGCAACCAAAGACCACCCCTGCACCCTCCCGGCGTGTAAGAAAGGCCCTACATGCACCCATCCTCCGATCTGCTGTGCGAACTGCAATACCCCACACAAAGCCACAGACCCAAATTGCCCTGAGCATTTCAAGGCTCGAACTTGCAACACAGCTGCAGCGGCAGCCATCCAGGGAGACGCCCCCATGGCGGGAGTGGCCGATTAGATGGCCCTCTCTGCATCCGTGGGGTCCGTGCAGTTGCTGAACTGCGCGAAAGGCCAAGCCACAACAATTTCAGCATTATAGGATTTTGCCTGGCATAATGAAAACCTTATCCTTCTTCTTCAAGAACCTTGGACCGACAGGCATGGACGCCCACCTGCCTTACCAGATTTCGATACCTTCTCCCCGACACCTCTCAAGCCGAAATGCGTAACTTACGTCCGATCTCACCTGGTCTCACAGCAACAACAACATTCACGGCCCAAGATTCTTTTCTTGGAACCACGATTACCTCAACCCTCCAATCAAAAACTACTACCTTCACGCTATTTAACTTCTACTCCCCCGGTCAGGCGGAACCGATTGCCAAACTCCTCCCTACCATCCCAGTCCCGAAAGAATATATCCTGATGGGAGATTTCAACGCTCACCATGTATGGTGGCAAGGACCTCTCCCCCAGACTGCACGTACATCAGCAGCAAGCCACGACCTTGCAGAATGGCTTGAATCCAACAACTTCCAACTGTATAACGTACATGGTCTACCCACTCATCACCCCAGGAACAGAAGTACCCCATCAACAATTGATCTCTGCCTTTCCTGTGGAGATATCACCACCTCGATTCTTTCCCTGGCTACAGACCATGGCACCACCTCCGACCACAGCTCTGTAACAGTCACATTGGCTCTCCCCTCCGCTACTTCTCCTGTTCCTGTCCGTCGGAACTGGCACAAAGCAAATGGGGAAACCTTCAGGGAATATATCCTTTCCACCGGTATCGATCTGACCAACCTTCAGGGCAAGGAAGATACACTACGGGCCGTCACCAGTGTCACAACCATCCTCCACAAAGCTAGCGATGCTGCAGTCCCCTCCGGCACTTCACGGAAACCCGAAGCGCCATGGTGGAATCACAGCTTGACACTCGCAAAATGGTCCGTGAAAAGGGCTGACAAACGGGCTCATCTCCACCCCTCCACAGAGAACCGGGGAGACAGCCGGAAGAAACACCAACACTGGACAGCTATGGTACGGACTGCAAAGACCGCATACAGAATCAGGCAGCTACAATCTGCGAATACCAAGAATATCTGGAAAACCATCCGCCACCACAATACGCACCAGCGACCTCTCCCGCCGCTGGAAGGACAGACGACCTTCAAGGACAAATGTACATCACTACGAAATGCCCTTTTCCCTGCTGTCAACAACCTACCCCGCCCACCCCTCCCTTCCAACTTCCTTACCTCAAAGCTCGACATGTACCAACAAACCCGCCCTGTCACCACCCGTGAAGTATCACAAGCCATCATCCAGCTGAAATACGGTACCTCGGTTGGCCCTGGGGGGATCAGCTACACTACGCTCCGTCACCTCCATGAATCTGCACCCAGAATCCTCCCTCTCCTCTTTGATGCTTGCCTGACACACTCAGTCCATCCACCGGAATGGAAGGTGGCCAATTGTGTCAAAGTTCCGAAACCAGGCAAATCAACCTGCACCCACCCGAAGTCGTACCGGCCTATCTCCTTACAATCCTGCTTCGGCAAATTGCTGGAGTCAATCGTGGCAAACGCCTCACTGGAGCAGCTCTCTGATGTGGCGCCACCCACCCCTCCCAGAAGGGTGCACAGCCAGAAAATTCCGCAGTGGACGCACTCCTCCGTACTGTCACCCCAATCGCTATGGCTATCAGCAAGAAAGCACCCAAAAAAGGTGCCCCACGTCCGGCAGTGCTGACGCATGATATCGAAGGGGCCTTCAATCAGGTCCACCCCTCAACACTGCAGGAAGTTATGTACCAAAGACGCATGCCAACGTATCTAACCAACTGGATTTCAGCTTTCAATACGGATTGAAAGATTGCCTTTGGTTTCGACCAACTGTCGGAAGATCCCCAGCCCTACCAGTGTGGCCTCCCTGAGGGTTCCGCAATCTCACCCATCCTCTTCCTCATCTTCAGCAATGCAATCCTGGAAAAACCGGACTATCCAACGGACGCTATGGATACATTGTATGTTGACGATATCTGTATGGTACAGATGTCACAGAGCATAGCCGAAGCCAACACCCTGCTGGAGGATAGAACAGAACAACACCTCCACCGTGGCCTCCACCTAGGACTCACCTTCACACCAAGCAAATCGGAACTCCTCTACTGCCTCCCCCGAAACAGCAAACACAAAAACATCAACCTCTCCTCCCATCCCCCCCTCAGAATCCTCAACACGACCATCGTGCCCAAACGACAGATCAAGTATCTGGATGTTTACATCGACGAATCCCTCAGATTCCTCCACCACGCTTCTATGGCTGCCAGTCGAGAAAACCAGGTACTCGGCAGCTTCAATTTTCTGCGACATTGGTCCCGTGGTACCCCTACACATATTGCACACCACCTGGCATTTACGGCGATACTTCCCACCATGTTCTGGGCATCGCCCGCGTGGTGGACTGGTACCCCAATGCTAACCTCTACCCTGAAACTCACCGATAATGCAATAGCACGGTGGATCACTGGCCTCCCGTACAACACTCGAATCACCAATCTCCTCACACTGGCACACCTCCCCCCGATGGAGGCGTACCTGGATTACCTCTCCCTACGCTTCGCAATCCGGCTCCATTTTTTACCTGCACACCATGCCCTTGGCTGGCCACGTGCTGATCCGACAACACACAGCTATCTCCCCGGTCTCCATCGCCTACACGATCTCAGCAGGCACCTGATCGTGGGAAAACTCGAAGATCGTACATCCACCTCCACCGCCGATGGCATACCAAAAATCACCTCTCCTAGCCCCAACAAAACAACATCCCCCCAAGAACTGCACGGAAAGTGGATCCGCTCACTTCCCGACCACACCATCGTTATATACACTGATGGCTCTAAGCTAGACAGTGGGGCGACTGGGTGTGGTTGGGTAACCTATAATGTTGGGAACCAGCAACTCTTCCGAGTGATGGAAGGAAGCTACCATCTCGGCAATCGGGCTGAGGTTTTCGATGCCGAACTTCATGCTGTACAGGAAGCAACAACGGCCTTCCTCACTGCTACCATCACCCCACGCCGCAGAGTTTTCATCTGCATCGACAACCAAGCTGCAACCGATACTCTCCAGTTTAACAAGGATAATCACGAATACGCGCGGCGTGCGATCGAAACCACAGCACAACTACGACTACTGGGCTGGACGGTCAGCACAGTTTGGTGCCCTTCGCATTGTGGAATCACAGAAAATGAGCACACAGATTCACTCGCAAAAATGGGAACCTCACTTCCGACCCCATGCCAATACTCGCTCACCACCAAGATTTGGCTACAGACGCAGGCACGAGCTCAGCTTCAACAGCGCTGGAAACAGGAACTGCCACTTTCTAACCCCTCACTCTCCTTTCCAACCCACCTGCGGGGAGTTGACTGGGCGGATACGCGTGCTCTCTGGCGTGTCTTCTGCAATAGATCACCTTGTGACCCACACCTGAATAAAACTGCCGACCCGTGCCCTTGCGGACAGGACGAGTACACCTCTCACCACCTCCTACGAAACTGTACCCTTCTTGCGCAGCGGTGCTCCCAGATGCAGCTCTTGACCAGTGGCGACCTGGAAACCCTCACATTTCTCACCAACCCTATGAACTGGGTTGGCATTCGAAACTTTTTACGAGGCACTGGACTCAGCCATACCACGAATATCACTTACGATAGAAAACCTGCGTGTGCATCGAGAGACGAAGTGTCGGATTCAGACTCCCCCGAGCCAGACTTTGGCGCCTTCGAGCCATAAAAGACACGACAATACGATGGACAAGAGGATAGCGTGATGGGTTGCGGAGGAATCCCCGGTTGTCTGCCCACTCCCTACCCCTCATTTCGTCCTTTCCATTCACACTTGATTTTCTGCTTTGTTTCCTAGTTTGTTTTGCTGTTCGGCGGAAAAAGGGAAAGATGGAAGCCCCATGGGGGTGGAATGGCGTGGTGGAGTGCATCTAGGCTGTAGTTGTAAAGCACGATAGAAATAAATAGCGTATTCTCTTCGACAACCCCCCCACATTTTCGAAAAGAACTTTTCTCTCCGACCATCAATCTCGATAAAAACCTCCTCAAAACGTTCCCTGCATCTCGGGCTACAGTCTCATCAGCTAGAAAGCCGATTTGCTTGAGTTTGGTTTTCGACCCTCACCCTGACCCTCCCTCAGTGATCGCGAACCCTGCGTATCCGCCCATCACCACCTGGTTGCCATCTCCGGAATTCTCTCGGACTCCTCCTCCATTTGTTTTAAAAGCTTTCGGTAGTGACGCACGTGGGTCACAAGCCAAAGCCTCCCCGTGAGGAGAGCAATCCAGTCCAAAACCGCACCGTTAAGAACTGAGATAACACAGTTTAGATTTAACCACATGTCTGCCTGCGGCCGTGGCCAGGCATCTCTACACGCTTTTTTGCACCCCACTTTGACAGAGACCCGATCCCAATCACCACTGTAGCATCCACATGAAGACAGCCCTCCAGGGGCCAAACCCGACGAGGAAGAACAGGACGACAACAGAATGGACTTTCAGTGCACCGAGCACATCACCTTGACCCAGGCCATTGGTGATGATAACAATGACGACGATCAAGAGCTTCCACAACTGGCAGCACCTCTCAGCCCCGAACATGCTGCACTTCGTGCCGATTTTGAGATCATCACAGTGACTGCAATGGAAAATCTGTACAACAGGATCACCAAAGATATCAACAAGACAACCGCCCTCGCCATTGAGAAAGCTACCGGGTAACTACACAACAGAATCACGACGATGAGCGCCCGCATTGCCCAGCTACAACAACAAGTTCTCACCTTCAAAGACGAAATCCAACGTATCCATGAGATACCGTTTGTGGCCCCAGCCTCAGGCAACAACGACCCAAAGAAGAAGAAGGAAAACCAGCCGGCTAACCAGGCGAATACCAACACCAACGGAAATACCAATCCTACCTACGCCGCCATTGCCACTACTGCACAGACTTCCACAGTACCACGGACTCCTGACACTACAGGCTGGACGACCCTGAAAGTGGGTGGCCAGAAGGATAAGAAGATTCCCACGTCCAAGCTTATACCTACGACCTACCCTCAGGCTGAACGGGAGGTTACATGTTACTTCGCCCGGGAGGAAGGACCAGATACGATCCACGCTGAACAGGATTATGCTACACGCCAGATTGCTGCAGACACAGCACTCGGCCGTGTCAACTCCGCAATCGTCACCAACAAAGATGTCTTCGCACCTGCATTTATCCGTGCACGGGTTACTGTCCGTGGCAATATCATCTTTACCACTGGTGACACCCAGACGAATGTCATCTACGAGGATTACACAACCATCATCAAAGACGCCCTCTCCTATTACGGTGAATGTGAGCAAGTGGAGATTGGAAAACGACACAGTCAGTTCCTGCTACATGGAGTGCCCACTCACCTGTCTCTGCCCGAGATTTCACAGAGCATCTCTTCCAACTACGCCCAACTGACCCAGAGCCAGACCCCACGATGGCTCATGCCGGCTGACCGATGAGAGCACAAGGTAAACTCCACGATTGTCATGACACTTGCAGGCAACATCAAGAAGGCTCAGATTGGCCGTCAGCACCTCATCATTTGCAACCGTCAGTGCGAACTGGATGACTCCATCGCATACGGAAGAAGCACTCAATGCCGCAAGTGTCAAGCCTACGGTCACCCAGCTGCTCTATGCCGGAACAACCCCCGCTGCGCGGTCTGTGCAGATTCCCATGAGACCAAGGAGCACCCATGCACCCTCCCAATTTGCAAGAAGGGCCCGGCCTGCACTCATCCTCCCATTCACTGTGCCAACTGCGACTCGCCCCATAAAGTGAGTGACCCCAACTGTCCTGAACGGATCAAGATTCGTGAAATTTCCAAAAATAAACACAAATGCAACCACTATGGGAGACGCCCCAGAAGCGGGAGTAGCCGCATAAAATGGCCCCTCTTGCATCCGTTGGGTCCGTACAGCTGCTGAACTGTGCGCGAGGCCAAGCAACGACTATTTCAGCATTACAGGATTTTGCCCAGAAAAACGAAAACCTCATCTGTCTACTGCAAGAACCGTGGATCGACAGACATGGTCACCCACCCACATTACCAGACTTCGATACCTTCTCTCCAACACCCCTCAAGCCGAAATCTGTGACGTACGTTCATCGCACACCTGGACTCACCGCAACTACGACTTTCACGGCTCAGGATTCTTTCCTGGGAACCACCATTACCTCAACTCAGAATTCCAAAACTACCACCTTCACCCTGTTTAACTTCTACCCCCCAGGCCGGCCAGAGCCAGTTGCCCGACTCCTGCCAACCATCCCAGTTCCAAAAGAATGTATCCTGCTGGGAGATCTAAATGCACACCATGCATGGTGGCAAGGTCCACTTCCTCCGACGGCACGAACATCAGCAGCAAGCCACAGCCTCGCAGAATGGCTTGAATCCAACAACTTTCAACTACATAACGAACCTGGATTGCCTACCCACCATCCTAGAAATGGAACCACCCCATCAACTATAGACCTCTGTCTCTCTCGTGGTGGCATTACCAACTCCATCATCTCACTGGCAACAAACCACAATACCACCTCGGACCACAGCTCCATCACAGTCACACTGGCACTTCCCTCTGCTCTTCCTCCTGCTACTGTCTGACACAACTGGGCCAAAGCAAACTGGCAAACCTTCGAAGAACATATCCGCTCTTCAGGTATTGATCTCACGAATCTGCAAGGTAAAGAGGATACCTTGCGAGCTGTCACCAACATCACAACTGTACTCCACAATGCCATCGACGCGGCAGTGCCCTCAGGTCATTCAAGAAAACCTAAAGCACCATGGTGGAATCACAGTTTAACGCTTGCAAAACAGTCTGTCAAGAGGGCTGACAGACAGGCTCGACTCAATTCTTCGACAGCAAACCGAGAAGACAGTCAGAAGAAACACCAACACTGGACGGCTATGATACGGGCGGCCAAGACTGCATACCGTATCAAGCAGCTACAATCCACAGATTCCAAAAACATTTGGAAAACCATCCGCCACCACAACACGCACCACTGCCCCATCCCACCAGTGGAAGGTCAGACTGACTTTAAGGCCAAATGTGCCTCGCTCCGGAACGCTCTTTTCCCCGCTGTCAACAACCTACCCCGCCAACCCCTCCCACCCAACATCCTCACCTCAAAACTCGACATGTATCAACAGACATACCCAGTCACCATCCGCGAAGTGTCTCTTGCTATCACGCATCTGAAGTATGGTACATCGGTCGGTCCTGATGGAATCAGCTAGACTATGCTCCGTTACCTCCACAAATCAGCACCCGGAATCCTTCCCCTCCTCTTTGAGGCTTGCCTGGTTCACTCGGTCCACCCACCAGAATGGAAGGTTGCCAACTGTGTCATTATTCCGAAACCAGGCAAACCATCCTATACCCACCTGAAGTCCTACCAGCCCATTTTGCTGTAGCCCTGTTTCGGAAAACTGCTGGAGTCCATTGTGGCCAGAAGACTTACCAGCACAGCTCTCAGATGTAGCGCCACCCACCCCTCCCAAATGGGTGCACAGCCAGAAAACTCTGCAGTGGATGCACTCCTCTGTACCATTACTCCGATTGCCACTGCCATCAGCAAGAAGAAGACTTCCAAGAAAGGTGCACCATGTCCAGCTGTGCTTACACACGACATTGAAGGGGCCTTCAATCAGGTCCAACCATCAACACTGCAGGAAGTTATGCACCAAAGACGTTTGCCAACGTACCTGACCAACTGGATATCAGCCTTCAATACAGATCGAAAAATTGCCTTTGGTTTTGATCAACAGTCTGAAGATCCGCAGCCCTACCAGTGTGGCCCCCCTCAAGGTTCCCCTGTCTCTCCCATCCTCTTCCTCATCTTCAGTAATGCTAGGCTAGAGAAGCAACATTATCCAACGGACGCTACCGATACATCCTACGTTGACAATGTCTGCATGGTACAGATGTCACACAGTATAGCCGAAGCCAATACCCTTCTGGAAGACAGAACCAATCAACACCTCATCCGTGGCCTGCACCTTGGACTTTCATTCGCACCAAGCAAATCAGAACTCCTCTACTGCCTCCCCCTCAACAGCAAACACAAAAACATCAGTCTCTCCTCCCATCCTCCCCTCAGAGTCATGAATACCACCATCATACCAAAACGTCAGATCAAATATTTGGGTGTTTATATCGACAAATCTCTCAGCTTCCTCTACCATGCATCTATGGCTACCAGTCAAGGAAACCAGGTACTCGGCAGCTTCAATTTCTACGACACCGGTCACGAGGTATCCCGGCGTATGTTGCACACCACCTGGCATTTACGGCCATACTGCCAGCAATGTTCTGGGCATCTCCGGCATGGTGGAGTGGTACCCCGATGGTAACATCCACCCTGAAACGCACCTATAATGCGATAGCACGGTGGATTACAGTCCTGCCTTACAACACGCGACTTACCAACCTTCTCACAGTGGCTCACCTTCCCCCAATGGAGGCGTACCTCGACTATCTCTCCCTACGTTTTGCAATTCAACTCCACTTCCTACCTGCACACCACGCTCTCGGCCGGCCACACCCAGATCAAGCAGCACACAAGCACCTTCCCGGTCTTCACCGCCTCCACGATCTTAGCAGACACCTGATCATGGGAAAACTCGAAGATCGTACATCCACCTCCACCGCTGATAGCATACTGAAAACCACCTCTCCTAACCCCAATAAAACAACATCCCTCCAAGAACTGCATGGAAACTGGATCAGCTTACTTCCTGACCACACCATCGTCATATACACTGATGGCTCTAAGCTTGACAGTGGGGCGACCGGATGTGGTTGGGTAATCTACAATGTTGGGAACCAGCAACTCTTCGGAGTCAAAGAAGGAAGCTGTCATCTCGGCAGCCGGGCCGAAGTATATGACGCCGAACTACATGCCGTGCAGGAAGCCACAACAGCTCTCCTCACCACCACAATCCCCCACTCCACAGCTTTCATCTGCATTGACAACCAGGCTGCAATTGATACACTCCATTTCAACAAAGACAACCATGAATACGCGTGGCGCCTTCTCGAATGCATTGCACAACTCCGATCACTTGGCTGGACAGTCGGTACGGTGTGGTGCCCCTCCCACTGCGGTATCATGGGAAACGAATGTGCCGATACACTTGCAAAAATGGGAATGTCCCTTCCAGTCCCATGTCAACACACCATCACCACGAAAGTTTGGTTGCAGACACAGGCGAGAGCTCAGCTCCTCCAGTGCTGGAAACAGGAACTACCTCTCTCTAACCTGTCATTTACCTTCCCAACTCACCTGCACAGTGTTGACTGGGCAGACACACGTGCACTTTGGTGGGTTTTCAGCAATAGATCACCGTCCGACGCGCACCCGAACAAAACTGCCAACCCATGTCCATGTGGACAGGACCTGCATACCTCCCACCACCTCCTACGAGACTGTACCCTTCTCGCGCAAAAATGCTCACGGATGCGACTTTCGACTAGCGGTGACCTGGAATCTCTCACCTTCCTAACGAATCCGGCCAACGGGCTGGGTCTGCGAAACTTCTTACGAGCTACCGGACTCGGCCACACTATAAACATCTCCTATGACAGGCAGCCTACACCCTCGGAGGGAGATGGAGTCTAGGACTCGGATTCACCCAAGCCAGACTTCGGCGCCTTCAAACCATGAAATGAAAAATGACGAACGGGATGAAGGGGTGGATAGGTTGTAGTGGTTGTTACTTGCCCGATGCCCCCCCCCTCTCACCTTGTCCTTCGTCGCATTGCACTTGCTATTTCTGTTTTGATTTCTTCTCACAGGTGCGATTTTATGTTTGGCGGATTGGAAAGATGGAAGCCCCACAGGGGTGGCATGGCGAGGTGGAGTGCATATAGGCTGTAGTCCTCAAGCACAATAGAAATAAAAAAGCGTATTATCCTTCACTCCTCCACAAAATTTTCCTTCACCGCCAAACAACTTTTTATTCCCACCACCGATTTCACTGGAAATACCCTCTGGAGCTTCATAACTCCACGGTCTTTCCACCTACGAACTCACTGGCCACCTTTCACATCTTTGTTGTTGCTGCCTGCTTGATTTTGCTCCGCGTCGCGGTCGCTTCGGTTCCGGACAACACCCAACCCCTCCCCTGAAAGTGGACACCTGTCCACAACAACAACGTATCACCATGGCAACCAACCCAGCTACCGACCCATTTCTGGCACGCACTCTAGCAGCCATGGAAAACCCACCACCAATGTTCAGAACATGTGCAGCCCCGGCAACGCCCACCGCGCGGACTCCACCTGTCCCTTCCATCCCCTGCCGATCGCCAACGCAACCCAGTGGCTTCAACCACACAGCAGACGCTGCCCCCAAGTGCGATCATGACACGGACACCCTCGCGAGTTTCCTTGCCTGGAGGTCAGCCACCCACCAAATCGAAAATGTCAACCAAACTGTTGAAGCGCTACTCAGCCTGCTATGCCAGTTTGTACGCGCCGAAATGAAACACAAACTAGCCAATCAGTCAACAACCGTCAAGATCCCAGGGCTTCAAGACATCAAGAACTGGGAAGAGGAAACGCAGAAACAGATCCTCACCTTGACCAACACCATCAACGAGCTCACCACAAAAGTCGCCATCCTATCCGCACGTCCCACACCTGTAGCCATTGCAGTGGCCCCCAGGGGCACGCTGGCACCACCCCAACAATGCCCGAAACCACCCACCACCAAGAAGATCATCCCAACCTCTGCACCAACCTACGTACAGGTAGCAGAGAAGCAGCCGATGGAATTCACAGAGGTCAGGAGTAAGAAGAAGGCAAGGATAGAGATGATCCTCCCGAAGCCTTACCTGATGGCGGACAGGCTCATAATCTTCAGCCTCACAACTGCATCCAACGACCACAAGGAGGCTGCCGACCGGGCACTTCAAGCAGTCAACAAGGCCATTACCACCCACGCCGACATCGAGCACCCACCCCGTATCCTGGCAAACATCACTGCCAGCAACAACCTTATTTTTACGGTCGCACCTCAGTTCCTGAGCACCATCTATGAACCATACCTAGCCATCCTTGAGGAGGCCCTCCATGAATTCCCCATCACCTCGTCTTGGGTAAGCTAGCGATGGACCCACTTCATCGTCAACAGCATCCCCACCACCGCCACCCCCAAAACGGTCCGAACAGAAATCGAGACTAACTACCCTGCCCTCCGAATGGGTCAAACACCACGATGGCTCACCAGCCCTGAACACCGCCAGGGTAAAAAGGCTTCCTCCATGATCGTCACTTTCATTGAGGAGATGACCAAGATGTCCCTCGGTGCCACCAGCCTCGCAATGTTTAACCGAGAATGTACCATCGCTGAATTCATCACCTTCAACCCCACCACCCAATGCAACAAATGCCAGACCTATGGCCACCCAACACAGTGCTGTACCACCAGCAACAACACCTGTGCTGCATGTGTCAAAGCCCACCCCACGAAGGATCACCCCTGCGCGATTGCAAACTGCAGTGCAGGACACTCATGCAACCACCCACCGATCCACTGTGCCAACTGTCTACAACCACTCAAAGCAACCGACCGAAACTGCTCCACCTACATCAAAATCACATTGGGCAAGCGCCACAACATGGCCGCCACCACTGATACGACGATGGCCGTCTAGAGAGTACCAAGAAGGTAATGGTATTGCACTACCTCCTTTACTGCTGTTCATCCTACTTCAAAAAGTTCCCTTTCCATAATATATCTACAAACCACTGGGATTTCGGGCTGACGGAGGAAGCTGTTTGTTAGGCGCCCCCTGTACGGTTGCAGTTTGGGTCGTTTTGTTTTGTTTTGTTTTTTTCTTGGTTGAGTCTTCTTTTGTGTTATTCTGCTTTTCGGCGCTAACAGGGAAAGATGGAAGCCCCACGGGGGTGGTATGGTGAGGAGGTGCGCATATTACCTGTAGTGTAGAGGGCAATAGATCGAAGTCACATATTGTCTCTCTCCGCAGACCTATCTCTCTCTACCCATGAACCGGCGCTGCAACCACCACCCCCGATAAGAACAACGAGCCCAGTCAAGGCGTGTGAGAAGACCGCGACGAGACCACGTCAGGCGTGACGGATACCGCGAGAACAACGAGCCCTTGCAAGGCATATGAGAAGACCATGAGGAGACCACGCCAGGAGTGACGGATACCGCGAGAACAATGAGCCCACGCAAGGCGTGTGAGAGATCGGTTACATTTCAGCCATCACGAGCGACCCAGTGACACTGTATCAGGAAAAAAAAAATTGCGTCCTTAGCGTCCGGACACACTAGACGCTCTGGACGGCTCAGATGCAACCTGCGTAACTGAGATGCAGATCGCTGTGGCACCATGCATCGGGATGCAGTACCCCATGGCATTTGCTTACCAGACAGAGCGTGGCAGTGCATTTTCGTTCTGGACACACAGTGTCAGGGCATTTTCCTTCTGGACGCAGCCGTGTCAGGGCATTTTCCTTCTGGACACAGCCGTGTGAGGGCATTTTCCTTCGGGTCGCAGCTGTGTCTGGGCAAATGGCATCTGGATGACGCGTGTCATGGCACCGTGGTTACGCTGGCTGTCAAGGAATGGAACATCGCAGCAAATACTCGCGTCGCATTCACAAACATGCAGTGGGTTCCAGGCATAGTGACTCAGTCCAGTTCTATTCTCTATTTCTAATGTACATCTATATATGCTACTACCACACTTCGCGTTTCCAGCACAAGCACCCAGCGTCACATCCATCGCCACTGTTTTTGACACGCGTAGCATTGCTGAGTGTCGGAAACGAAGAAAAGTTGGCAAATACGACACGACGCAATGAGCCCGACACGATGAGCATGACGTGATGAGCAAGGCGACTATGTGGAGGATGGCAATGAGGATGCCGGCGGCGTGGATGATAGCGAGTAGGACATGGCGAGTATGAGAGCGAGTAAGACGTGACGAGTATGGGAGTGAGTAGGACATGACGAGTATGTGAGCGAGTAGGACGCGGCAAGGATGATAGTGAGTACAACGCGGCAAGTATGATGGCCAGCTTTATGGCATGGTTAGTACAGTTCTCAGAGTGACAGAGACACCGGGAAGTTATAGAATACACAGTGACAAGTCGATGTCAATGAGGGTGCCGGCGGCGAGGACGATAGCTAGTAGGAGGCGGCGAGCACGACGGCGAGCTTTGTGGCATGGTTAGCACAGCTCTCCGAGTGACAGGAACAGCAGTGGGAGCTGGTACAATACAATGTGATGAGTATGATGTCGTTGAGGAGGATGTCGATGTGTTTGATAGCAGTGTGGATGGCAGCGAGTAACGTAGCAAGAATGGCGCGACGAGTAAGATGTTGATGAGGAAAATGTTGATGAGGAAAATGTTGATGAGGAAAATGTTGATGAGGAAAATGTTGATGAGGAAAATGTTGATGAGGAAAATGTCGACGAATAAGATATCATTAGTTTGATGGCGGC
>Ga0307516_10004175_pt1 | contig 17989 bp, 14 predicted proteins | sample 19_EM_MG_FD_203310 | JGI IMG/M metagenome (GOLD analysis project Ga0307516, IMG submission 203310) | Populus trichocarpa ectomycorrhiza microbial communities from riparian zone in the Pacific Northwest, United States - 19_EM | ecosystem: Host-associated > Plants > Roots > Unclassified | place... | reverse complement strand
ACGGTCCACAATAAATAAATATTTCTGAGTCCACAATGTAATTCAATTTGTGGAAATAGCAATAATAATCATACATTTATGGAAATTATGTAATTGGTTAGCTCAATAAAATCAAGAGATCACTGTTGTTTTTTGGAACTCTGTGTAAATGTAAAGAACTCTCTAATCTACTGATTATTAATTTTGTGGGCTTTTCTCATAAATTTGCAAAAAAAGAGAAGAAAAGTGGCTCGTTTAATTTTGAGTTTGGAGAGTTTCACAAATAATTTGCTAATTTTTGTGAATTTTGACGCGGGGAGCATTTTTCATAATTTTAAAATTAATTATTTATATTATAATATTTGTTTGATTGATAATTTTTTTTTCTAGAATTTATTATTTCTTATTTAACTAGGCAAGTGTTATTAAGAAATTAATCTCTAAGGCGCCTATGAGATAAAAAAATTATTGTTTTTCGATCGTTTTGATGTGGTAATATAAAAAAATTATATTTAAAAAATAAAAAAAATTATTATTTTGATTCATTTCTTAGAAAAAAACACTTTGAAAAATAACAATTACCAGATTCCCAAACACCTATTTTATTATTCTTTTTAATATTTTTTATTCTCATTTAAACAGTTGTAATAAAATAATGAGTTTTTACAAGTTTTCTTACAACTTTGCTATATATATATATATTCAAAAAAAATTTGAATAATAAAGAATCTTGCATCGACAAAATATTCATTGTGTCAGATTTTCAAAAAAAAAAAAAAAAAAAAAGAAAAAAAATATTTGCCATGAATCTTGCTCTTTTATTAAGACATTATTTATTTTTATATTTCAAAAGTATTTTTTAAAAAAATTAATTTTTTTTTCTTCAAATTATTTTTTGCTATTATCACATTATTTTGATGTATTAGTATTAAAAATAATTTTTTTAAAAAAATATTATTTCAATATATTTCTAATCAAAAACATTTTAAAAAACAAAATATAATATCAAATAGACTCTAAATATATAGGTATATAAAATTGACTACACTTTAGGGAAAATCCAAAGGGGGAAGGGATAGTAAGAGAGCGGCCACTGGTAAAACGTGGTTTGATACTCTGGTTGACAGAAACAAAACAAAACAAAATAAAATATTAATAGTAATAAAAGAGGAAGGGAAGAGATTGGGCATGCATTGGTCTGGGGGTGGTGGCGGTCTTGATTTCTAAGATCATTGAAATAGCCGTTGGTGGGGATGTGATTGTGAAAATGTCAAACAAGCAACGACGAACTACGAACAGATCCCATCATCTCCAACATGCCCTTGCTTGCTCTGTTTTTGCCTTTGTTTTGTTACTTGTCCCTGTGTCTCCCCTCTATGTTCTTGCTCTTTCTTGCATTAATTACAGGATTAATTAACATTATTAAATCCCTTGAAATTAATAAGAAACACAACATGGCTGCCTAAGCTAGAAATTTATGAGCATTCCCTCTCCTCTCTCTCTCTCTCTCTCTCTCTGCATACAAGTAGTCGTATATATAAGACACCTTGCTAAATGCCATCCGCAATTGCCCACCCACATTCCCCGTTGCCACTAGCAGCGAAGGAGCAGCGGCACCACCTCGCACACGCGCGCGCGCACTCCCTCCTACCACTCTCAAATAAGTTACCCTTTCAATATTTCTCAGTTACGAGAAGACTCATCAGAAGCATCCAAAAGGCAAGGCTACGCCACACATACCATTTTAAATTCTAGTAGTAGATCGAAGGAATTTATACCACCAAAAAGTTTTCGGAGGTCGTGTTTGTGTTTTTAGGCGCTAGCTTATAGCAAGATTTGGAATCCCCACCTACACACGAATACCAGCGACTTTCTTTCTCCTCCTTTATTTATATCCATGAAGATCAAGGACAGCCAGTTGAGGCTTATTCAGGGTGCATCTTCTCATAATCTGGAGCCTCTTCCTCACACTACCAGCATAGTGTTGCTTCAACATGGCAGCAGCGGCCTCGTATTTACTCGGTAGACTTAGCAACGACAACATTAGTATCAATAACATCACCATTGATAATAGCGGTGGCAGCTGCAGCAACATCGACAACGCCAGTACTGCTTCATTGACAAGTGCCTCCTTGCTTACCAACGGCGGCAACCAAGCAACGACAATACCAGTAATAGAAGCAGCAACTGGAAGGATGGTGAGGAAGAGGATGGCTTCGGAGATGATGGAAGTGCAATCAACAATGACTCCTCTAAATCAGAGGTTATCTCGTGGTAACACCAACGTCTATTCACTTTCAATATCAGACAATAATAATGATGATGTTATTGGTATGACTAGAGGTATCGGTGCCTCTTCTTTTACTAGTTGTTCTAACAACAATATTAACCCTAATAACCTCAACCCAATCTTATATCCACTCCTCAACTACTCCACTATGACTTCTATGTTACCTTCTTCCACGAACTTGACAGCTATTACATCAGCCGGGTCTGCTTCTGTGTCCGTTTCTGGGTTTTTATCCTCTACGCCATCGACCAACTTAGCCACTAGCTGTAATGACAACCAATCCCAACTCCCAGCCGTATGTGGTTTCTCTGGTCTGCCCTTGTTCCCTCCTGAAAGAGAAAGAAACATTGTCCGTTCGAACGCCGTCCCTCCACCCGGCCTTATCACTACCAGCTCTGCTTCTACCCCTACGCCTCCTTCTATGGAAGATGCCGCACCCGCCACTGCCTGGATTGATGGCATCATAAAGGACCTGCTCCACAGTTCCACCAACGTGTCCGTTCCTCAGCTCATTCAGAATGTGAGGGAGATTATCTACCCTTGCAACCCCAATCTAGCCTCCCTTCTCGAGTACAGGCTCCGGTCCCTGACAGACCCGATAATCCCGGCCAATATTTACCCGGTGGAGAGGAGAAGGAATAAGGAGGCAGCAGCAGTGCCATTGCCGTTTCAGAGGAATTATATTCAAGGGCATGCCCCTTCCGGCCTCTCTCTTGATCTTGATCATGTCTCCAATTCCGCTCTTCCTCCAGTTTCTTCACATGTTGTAAGTCACTACTCTAACTGGGGGCCGACGCCACCTCTCATTTGCCAACCAAACATCCAACAGCAACACCAGCAGCCACAAGCCCACCTTGTTCATGATCAGCAACAGCAAGAGAGTCCATCTTCAACTTCCAATGTTACACCAACTATTCTAGCATTAAATCAAGGACATCCTCCACAACAAGCACAAGATCAGCAGCAGGAAAAATCATCATCTGCGGAGACACAAGTAGCCAGTAGCACACCTCCTCCCTCTTCATCAGTAGCTGCCAGCCGAGATAAGAAAGAGGAGATGCGGCAGCAAAAGAGAAACGAAGAAGGCTTGCACCTTCTGACCTTGCTCCTCCAATGCGCGGAGGCTGTCTCAGCTGATAATTTTGAGGAAGCTAACAAGATGCTACTTGAGATCTCGGAGCTGTCCACGCCTTTTGGAACTTCAGCGCAGCGTGTGGCTGCGTACTTCTCAGAGGCTATGTCAGCGAGGCTGGTCAGCTCATGCTTGGGGATATACGCGACGCTTCCTTCGATGCCTCAAAGCCATACCCAGAAGATGGCTTCGGCCTTTCAGGTGTTCAATGGAATTAGCCCTTTTGTCAAGTTCTCTCATTTCACAGCAAACCAAGCGATTCAAGAAGCTTTTGAAAGGGAAGAGAGAGTTCACATCATAGATCTGGACATCATGCAAGGTTTGCAGTGGCCTGGCCTATTTCATATCCTAGCATCTAGGCCCGGTGGACCACCATATGTCCGCTTGACGGGGCTGGGGACTTCCACGGAGGCTCTTGAAGCAACTGGGAAACGTTTGTCTGACTTTGCAAACAAACTGGGACTTCCCTTCGAGTTCATTCCAGTGGCCGAAAAAGTTGGAAATTTGAACCCAGAGAGGCTTAATGTTAGCAAGAGTGAGGCTGTTGCCGTCCACTGGTTGCAACACTCGCTCTACGATGTCACTGGTTCCGATACAAATATGCTTTATCTGCTGCAAAGGTAAATATGTGCTTCATCATCTTTTACTATTCACAACTCACAAGATCCCATAACAAATAAAGTCTCTCCTCCTTTCTTTTCTTATACAAAAAAAAAAAGCATTTCTTTTTGACTCATAGCAGTGACTGTAAATTGTAGCGGCTGATCAGCTAATTAAGTTTTCTTTTCATATCAAAAGGGTAGATGCTAATGATAATAACTACAAACTTATTCCCTTTCTTGGAGTATGATTTTTTTGGAAATATTGGATTTTGGATTCACATACATATCACCATATTATATATATTGAATTTGCATTGAGAAGTCCATGATTTGATGATATCCATGTATATATTTTGTTACATAAAATAGCCAGCCATTGTTCCAGTATCCATGAGCTAGGTTAGTTTGTTAATAATAAACCAATGCACGCACTACATATATAGCAATAATGGTTCTAAATGCACCATGCTCGCAGTTGCTAATGGGATGGGGCGGGTGGATTTTGTTGCAGGTTGGCACCAAAAGTAGTGACAGTGGTGGAACAGGACCTGAGCCATGCGGGATCCTTCCTGGGAAGGTTTGTGGAGGCCGTACATTACTATTCCGCACTGTTCGACTCCTTGGGAGCAAGCTACGGGGAAGAGAGCGAGGAGAGGCATGTAGTGGAACAGCAGTTGCTATCGAGAGAGATACGCAATGTATTGGCTGTGGGAGGGCCTTCCAGAAGTGGGGATGTCAAGTTCCACAACTGGAGGGAAAAGCTTCAACAGTCTGGGTTCAAATGCATCTCTCTTGCTGGAAATGCTGCTAACCAGGCCAATTTGCTACTTGGCATGTTTCCCTCTGATGGTTATACATTAGCAGAGGATAAGGGCACCCTCAAGCTTGGGTGGAAAGACCTTTGCTTGCTCACCGCTTCAGCCTGGAGACCTTTCCATGTTAGTATTGAAACTGCTACTACCACCATCAACCACCACCACCACCACCACCGCTTTGTCACAGCCTAGCCATAGCTGGTCTTGGTTGCCTACTTTTCGATGTTGTTACCATAGAGCATGAATTAAAAGCCCTCCTTTTCGTTTCCATCCCATTGGTTCACTAGGGGATTTGTGTTTTGTCTAATTTTTTCTTTCTTTCTTTCTATCCCTTTTCCTCCTTTTCCTTTCCTTGGACTACATGTAAAGCAGATGCATTTTTTTTCCCATCGATTTCCCTTTTGTGTATAATCCTAGTTACCCTCGTTTATGCATACAAGCTAAAAAAAAAAAGCAATGAATTCCCACACAGATTAAATATATCATGAAAATGAAAGGGAAAAAAAGAGAGGAGGAGACAAGGGCTGTATTTGGGCTGGCTCTAATTGGGCTAAATGTCACCCTTTTGAACTTCGTAGAAGGTAAAACGATAAAAAAAAGAAAGAAAGAAGTAAAATGGCTTAATATGGGACTGAAGGATTTGGTGAAATTCAATTGGATCAAGGTTTCCCTTGCATCTAGCCGCGCCCCCCCGCGTGAAAAACCAAATAAAAAATGATAACTTATTGACGCAACCTGACAAGGTAGTCTAAGTTCAAGTACTTTCCAACATGATTAACCTTGAGTTCTGATATTAGGGCCAGATTGAGATTCTGAAGTAGAAACGCACCAATGCTTACCCAACATTATTACCCCCATTACACCCAAAGTTTTTTCCGGTTCGCGTTTTATATTTTGATTTTAAAGTATTTTAACGTGCCGTTTTAGATTGTGTTATATATATAAGAAAAATTCAAAATACTAATTCAGCATATATAATTTTCATTTAAATTTAAAGATAAATTAACTTGAAATTATATAATTTAAATTTCAAATACAATGTCAAGTATTTAAATATAATTTTAAAATTTAAACATTCATATTTAGTAACTACTAGATTGTTGACTTACGCTATGTTACGAATCAGATCAATTTTTTTAATGTAAAAAGAAACATCCAAGCATAACTATTGTTTTTCTAGTGAAAAATAAATTTCAACCGTGTAGAACTTGATCCAATATGACCCGATTAACTAAACATATCCGAAGACAACCTGATAACTGATAACAATATCGTTTGACTGAAAAAAATTCAAGATAACATCCCTTTTCAAAATATTGAGACGACAACATATTGGATCGACCTGGGTCAACATTTCATATCACGACTCGAGTTATGATACCATGATAACCCAGATAAACTAAATCAAAACAAATTATGAAACTCAATTACCAATAAATCCATTGTTGAATGATGAAATTGAAAAGAAATTAGTCTAAAAAAAGGACACAATAAAACGACCAAAGTCTATCCATGTTAACTGGCAAAACCCAAGTCACGAGACTAAGATAACTTTATAGAATACAAACTAAAATAAATGACAAAACCTAATTCATAATAAACCAAATATTGAAGATGTTGAATGATGAAACTTTAAAAAATATTAATTAACAAATAGATAAAAAAAAACTCGAGTCAATTGTGTTAACCTGTCAAACCCATGACATATGTAATGAGACTAAGATAACCACAAAGAAAGCAAACCACAACAAATTATGAAGTTCAATCTCTAATAAACCAAGTGTTAAAGTATAACATTAGGGGAAAAACATAGATTTTTTTCTAAAAAAAACACTTCATAAAATAGAACGGACGAAATGAAACTGGAACATCTCGTCTAGAATTTGGTTGAGAAATCCAGAATGGATCGAGATTCAGAGCGAGATGAAATTTTCTTTGAGTTATTCTATTTTTTTTTAAATGGTATGAGATATATCGACTATTCTAGACATAACATAATGAAATTGACAACTTTGATTACACTAACCACCACCACCACCGATAAAACCCAATCATTATACCATCACATTAATATCACACTATTAAAACCAAATCAATACCCTTCACACATTTGATAGCTTATTGCTAGATTGGTGACCACGTTATGCCGTGAGCCAGACCATTTTTTTTTAACTTAGAACAAGATTTTTTAGAAGAAAAATCAGAAACTTGAGTCATACACTCGATAAGGTTTATTGAGCTTGGTTAATTGAATAACATGACTAAAAAAAGTGTAATGACAATAAATTTAAAAATATATATCAATAATTACCTGCATAAAATGAACTCTTGTCAATAGTATGAATAACTATTTTGCCAAAATTATGAAAAAGTCTATAATTTTACTTGATAACAAAGCAAAAATTAAATACAATTTAATAAAATAATATCTAAAACAAAATTTTAAGTCATCTAAGAATAATAATAAAAAAAGACTAATCAACAAAATGGTGAAGGGCGAAACGAGAAAAAAACATCTCATTAATAAAAAGGATAAAAAATTCGAGTCAACTCAAGTTAAATCGCCAAATACGCAACTTGACTCATGAGAATGAAATAACACCATTGAAACAAAAAAAAATATATAAAACTTAATTCCTAACCAAGTCAATGTTGAAGGATAAAATTTAAAAAAAATGATGTTAAAAAAGGATAAAAAAAACCAACCCAAGTCACTTCAGGTAAGTCTACCAAACCTGTGACCCGGATCGTGAGATTAAGATAACCTTATAGAAAGCAAATTAAAAAAATTATAAAGCTTAATTCTCAAATAAACTCATTGTTGAAGGGGAAAATTGAAAAAAAAATCTTTTTTTAAGGTGACAAAAAAAACTCGAAGTCAACTTAGGATAACCTACCAAACTTGTGACCCATGTAATGAAATAAAGATAACCTCATAGAAAAGAAAGGTGGAAAAAATTATGAAGCTTGATATTCAATGTAAAAAGATAAAATTGAAAAAAAATTCAATTTTAAAAAATAACCTAAACAAACTGAAGTCAACCAGAGCTAGCATTTCAAGCCCCAGGAAAGGTAATGTCAGAAAAAACCATGAAAACCAGTTATCAATCAACCTAATGACAAGTGACGAAATTGAAAAAAAAATAATAATAAAAAAATATGACTACTTTTGACATAAATATAAAATGATAGGACCTTTTGCTTGCTATTTAAGAGAGAATGGGCATGAAAACTAAGAGATGAGAGAGAAAAGATAGGAAAAGAAAAAAAGAAATAGGAGCCACTACACACCTCCATCAATTACACGTGCCACCCTACCTGAATGACCTCACTGAGACGCTTTCAACATTACTAAGGAAAGTGGCATTCCAACATTGATGAAGGAAGCCGCTAATGACACCAGAACACAATAGCTTCCTTAACATGTTGGTGCATGAAATGCACGTACCAACAATTTTTCCAATGTGAAAGCCTTAATTGTTTTCAATTTGAAATTTAATCCTTTGTATTTTTTTAATTTAAAATTGATCTTCCAAGTCTTAATTGTTTTAGATCAATAAAATCAATTTTTATTTTATAAAATTAAGCATCATGAAATTTTTGCTCGACATTGCAAGATTCATTCGTAGGCAACAAAAAAATATATTAAGCTTAATTCTAAATATGCTCAACGTAAAAGGATTGAATTGAAAAAAAAAAAATCATGACAAAAAAATATCTAAACCTTTTCCCTGCCCATGCATTTTAGTCTCTCATTTTAGCAAAGAAAAAAGAGTTGTATATTTGTCTATTGTTCAAATTCGGTCCCATAGATTTAATTCTTTTATTTATATCAATAAATTTTCATTTAATTTTGCTACACAAAGTATCAATCTAGTGATGGATTATTTTTTTTTGACACCACAAGATCTCCTAATCCAGGCAGCTAAAAAGACTAGTAAGCATAATCTCAAATAAACACATCATCAAAGGAACAAATAGAAGAAAAGACATTAAAAGACCAAAATAAAAAATCCCAAAGGGCCAGAAAAAAGAAAGAAAACACCATGAAACATTATTACAATCCGGTGTTTTCTCCCTACCTCCACAGTGAATCTCCCACACCCATCGGGTTTTTATTTTTTATTTTTTTTTATTTGTGATGTAATTTATAAGTGTAATTGTAATGTACCCATAACCGTTGCATCTCAAACAGGCATCCATCTTCCTTGTATACCTGTTCTTCTCAATTGCAACTGTCTTATTCAGTCTCCAACTACTGGCATTCACAACTTTGTGCATGGAAACGCAAACTTTCTAGCATACCAGTCAATCACATCACAAGATAAAGAAGAATTTACGCAGGAGACACTTTATAGCCAGTCTGTCATCCTCCAACTTCTGGGTTTTGGGAACATCCCTATGAAGTGGATATATTACTATACCATGCTCACTCTGCCTTAGGAATTTAAGAAAGTTTATGTCAGCACGGTAACAAGAATGCTTGGTATCTGAAATATTTGTTGCCGACACTAAGCAATGTCCAATTACATGCCAGGTCCTCAATTGACAAGCTACAGTTTCGGCAATGCCAATTCAGTTAATACATGAAGAGAAATATCGATACAAAAAGTTAAAAAAAAAATCATCCCTCTAATTTTCTCATCACAATTAATTAATCGCACTTCTAAATCAAGCAACAAACAACTTGAGAAAAGAACAACTTACTTTGATGGGCACAAGACAACCAGCTTTCTCGACCACCGTTTACAAAACAAATGGCTATTCCAATCTTCTTGAAATTAGCATACATCTGGGCCCTTTTCGTGGACAGTAATATTGCCATGCATTTGACTCCCACGTACAACTTAACAAATAAGAAGCAGAGCAGTTCTTCCTGCCATTCACTACAATGTCCAATAAATTGCATTTCATATTCCAAATTCTCCATTCCTGGCAACTAGAGCTGCCCCCAAGGTGTCCACTCCCTTCTGCTTGCTAGAAACTTGAAAAAATATTCGTCCATTTATTTACCAAAAAAACAGAAGGCTATAATTTGCTGCAACCCAATATCTTTCTGGAATTTAAGCTCAGAAAAATTACGAGCATCAATTAACAAACATCTGGAAATTCATGCTTCATGAATGTTCTCCACAAACTACGACTGTGATTAGACCACTGGCTTATTATGGATTCACATTGCACTCACCCAAGAATAGATCATCTCGGTTGAGAAACCTCTTCCAGTACTGTTTATACTTGGGAATTCCTAGCTCAAGCCATGGTTTCATTTGTCCATTAAAGTGCAACACTGCAGCCTTCTTAATGGCTTGGACATCAATCCCATAGTCATGACCCAGTCCAGACAAAGCCCATACACCATCAAGAGGATATACTAGGTCTTGAAAGGTAAGCAAGCTTGTGCTCAATGCAACGGCTTCAGCAGATCCTGTTCCCTTGCTTACCTGGTTTTCCATGTTTGCAACGTAGGAAAACAAATGAGATGTAAACGGTCAAATCTCATTATAATAACTAAAATATTCGATAAAAATACAGAAATCATACTGGTCAACAAAAATCCTTTTGCCAAGGTTGTTAAAGCACTGTGGTGTGATGCATAGGATTAAGGTTTCATATTTTACTGTACAGGTAATTTCCTTGGATACGATTACAAATCATACTGGTCAACCAAATCCTTTTGCCAAAGTTGCTATAGCTCTATGGTGGATGCGTTGGGTCAAAGGAGGGTTGGTTTACCATCTCATATGATACTATGCAGCTAGTTTCCTCATATATGATTAGAACTGCCAAACAACAAAATACTCACAAAAGTAATTTCTCATAAAACATATTAGGCAGCGTTAAATCACTCACCTCTTGTCCCAGCTTCCAATAAGTTTTAGTAAGATCTAGCTCTCTCCACCTAACCAGATCAATAACATTTAATCCGGACATCCAAGCACATGAGTTTTCATCAAAACTGCCTTTTCCCAGAAAATTTCTTAGCTGACCCAACTGCACTGAACATAACTGTAAAGCACCATTTACTTTCCCTCCCATGTCGATGTTCCATAGGCCAGACAAGTCCCGCTGGACTACAACATCATCATCCAGAACTACAACTCTCTTCAACTTCTCAAATATACTAGGAATGAGATAGTGAGTATGAGAAAAAACAGATACATATTCTGTTCTTAAATGAGTGGCTGGTGGATTATTAACAGTATGGAAAGACACACGATACTCCAAAGGCAGAGACATGCTTTTCAGAGCCTCTTTATCATGATATTTCAGGGTAACATTTTCAACATTCAAAACTTGGACAGCAGCTTCCTTGTAAGTATTTCTTAGGAACCATAGTTTCATTGCAAAATAATTCAGTCCATCTGTCAGAACATGAAAAACCAGATTCCCACTTTCCTGAAGCATGAAGGTCAACAATTAGATAACTTGAATTCAATTTAAAAAAAAAATTAAGGAGTACATGGGAGAATACTTGCAACGTACTCTTGCATGCACAGCAGTGGAGTTGATTACAACTGAAGCAGCAAGTACATTTGTGGACAATATAACATAGTGTTGCAACGATGGATTTGAATATCTTTCAGACAGAGGGAGCTCCTTATCATGTACAGAAGATTTAAAATATTCCACGAGCAGTCTCATAGAGAGGCAGTGGAGACCCTTTGGCATGGTCTGCACTGCAAGTTGATAAAGGAAAGCACTCTGCTTCATGTGAAAGTTAGTTTCTTCCTCGGTTAGATCAAGTATCTGTCTCAATTTCTTGTCAACGTTATTACAATCCACAGGGAATGTTTTAGCTTTGGCTATCACATTTTCCATCTTCTGTAAGTTCTTCTGAATTCTGATGAAACAGGTAAATTAGTGTGCTTGAGCAGGATGTAAATTTGTTAAGCAGTATCTGTTACACTAGCAAAGATAAATTAAGAATGAGTGACAGTCCACATCAAAGGAGAAAGCAAGCAACAATGAGGTCATATAGCAACATGTGTGAGAACACCAGCACCTTCCTGGAACAACAAGCTCAACAGATCTTTATCAACTTCTGCTTCAGCATTTGTAGTATTGTTTGACATATAGTGTTTTGTAGACCCTACGTTTCTTGCCTTTTTATCTCCTCTCTATGTCAGTGCTGCTAAAAAAGTGGAGCAGGACAAGCAGATACTTGTTGTTTGGGTTAGGTTGTGGAGTTTGGAGACTTTGGGACTTGGAAATTGAACACAGGTTTGATTATGCAGAATAAAGGGGAAAAAAGGAGGAAAACTACTACTCTCACACCAGTAGGTTCAAGGAACCACTCCTTGAATGAAAACCTAAGCATCAAATAGTAAGGATCATGGAATCATCGATCCTTGAATGAAAGTTCCATCACACTCTCAATAAGCATAAATCAATAGGCTACACCTTTTTTACAAGTCTCTGTGCTAGATTTGAAAGAATACAAGCATGTTTATAAGCTTGAAATATTCCTATTCCTAAAGGACTAGGATATAAGACATAAAATTCCAATTTTAACCAGGTGAGAAATGACAGGGAGTGAGACTTTATATTTCCTACACATAGCTATCACTGATCTTTCAAAAAACTTTACTGCTATCACAAACTTGCCTTGCTTAAATATTCACGTACTGTCACAGCTAAATCCATAGGCTGCATCAAGATGTAAGAACTAAAACCCAAAAAATGAAAGAAAAGAGGATAAATGTGCCATGGGATGGAAGCTTTTTGGGTACTGCTATGGATTACATCTGGCATTGACCACAGCATCATGCTACAGGACAAACTTGAACCCAATGGCAACCGAGCCCCCCAAAAGCAAATGGCTAAAGCTTTTCAAGGAGGAATGATAACCATTGGTGAGAATGGACACAAAGCCTTAAGCATCCATATTTAGGACAAGGAACACCAGCAGCTCAACATGTGCACAAGCAGTAAGAACCCCCAGTTCTTGTCCCAGTCTCAAGACATTAACTCCATGCACATGTTCATGACATCCCAAATGCTTACCACTGGCGCTACAATTTTATTATAGACAATCAGGAAGCCAGTAATGCTAAAGAGTAGAACCATAAGTACAATATGTACTTTGCTAGTGAAGGAAAAACACGTTAAAGAGGAGTCAAGAGCAGATAGGAACACAGACATAAATTTCTATGAGCCAAGAAAATGTGGAAAACACTAATTTTGCATAAAACAGGCATAGTCTGATGTCCAGGAAGAACAAAGAATAATGATCTGATACTTCTAATACCAGGAGGAGACAAGCAGCAATGGAAGAGTCAACAAACATCCTTTGTTGTATGGATCGAGACATTTAGCTTCACATAATAAGCTTCATTCCACTAGATGACGTTTATTATGTACTTAAAATGGAAATAATGATAGATAAAAAATGGTAAGAATGGATATCTTTACTTCCTCACATCATTGAAGTCACGCTAATGGAAGATAAAAGTCATATGAAACTTAAAGTGACTTACTGTGGTGGAAGATCAGCATCTGTTGAGCTTTCACTAAGAATACGCTCCAGTTCTTGAATATTTTGTCTCATTTCATTAGTTAACTTCTCTTGAGATAGAAGCTTTGCAATAGTAGGATAATATGCTCTAGCCACAAAAAGCTGGTCCTTCAATTTATTCACCATAAAATCCTTCATACTTTCTCTATGCTCGTCACACCAATGGCAATAGCCTCCAAATCTGAGCTCACATTTTTCACTTTCCTCAAATGCACTTCTTTTGTGCTTGGTGATTTCATCTGTACCAGTAGTTACAGCATTCTGCCACAGCATATTAAAAACAAACTCCAGAGGCTTTAAAAGCATTACAAAATGAATAACATTTTCAGGAAAACACTCTGATGTGTGCATACGTACATTTCTCCTGAGAGGTGGTTGAGGTACAGCTGGGGGTACCGCAGGAGCACCTGTTAGTCATTGGAAAGGAGAATAAGCCTTTTTTTAACATTAAGTCATATAATAGGGCATCAACAATTATAAAAGAAACTTTTAGAGAAAAGAGCTCAACAAGATCTTCGTTTCATTGACTACCATGAATAGAACCTGAACTTGTGGTCTTATTTTCTGCTCCACTTGTAAAGTTTATAACCTGGGATAAAATACAAAATAAAAGAAAAACAGTGGATTAAAAACAGATTTAGATACCTGTAGTTAAGCTAAAAAAGTTAATAAGTTTAAATCAGATCATATGTTTATCAAATTTTCATAGGCTGATTCCACTAACAAAACAAAATTCCAGGTTTGAAAATTTTATCCCACTATGAAACCTTTGCTAATCAATCTATAGTCTGCTCACTTTAATCCCTAATCCAACTCCCAAATAAATCACTACAAGACTAGCATCTATTCTGCTACTCAAAGTTTGCCTATATCATGACATAGGGCAGAAAATACACACATCCATTTTTAGCTTCCACCACTGTTTTTCAAAAGATTATCCAAACAGTCTCTCGAACTCTTCTACACTATATCCCTACTAAAAACATTTTCTTCTCATCCAAGCTACTTTGGTAGAACTGCAGATCTCTTGATTTAACAAAACTGAAATATCAACTTTTTTAGTGCCATTGAACTTGAATAAGGGGAACAAACGTGAAATAGGTAACAAAATGCATCAAGCTTACACTAATATGAATAATGAGATATTCTAGGAGGACAAGCATAACAGAGAACAGGAACCGATCTGAAAGCTAAAAGAAATGTAGGAAATCAGACAGATTGAAAGGCACACAAACTACTCAGTATGGAAACAGAATTATGTCCTCTACATAAATATTACTAGATAATCTATAAAAATGCAATGAGAGGTTCAACCACCTAAATTACATGTTTAGAAGCCAACCCGAACAACTACCAGTCTCAATTAAGTTCCACAAGTAGAGTGCAAAGCAGTTTTCAAGTAGACCAAGGCTGGTCATAAATCGGAGCATGGTTCCAAAGTTTAGCAAGGAAAAAAAAAATCTGAAGGACATTACTTGATGAATATTAGGAAGAGATGGCGCAAAATTCTCAATAAGTTGCTTCACGTGGTTTGACTGATCTGTCTACAGTAACAGACAAATAAAAATAAAATCAGTCCGTCAAATGAAAACAATATTCAAACAAATATGGGGGAAAATAAAAGGTAATATCAATGAGAACCCTAATAATTAAATTAAACTAAAAGAGTAAGTTTGAATAGAAGAAATACATACATACGAAGCAGAAGAAGAAGTTTGTGGATCAGAGGGGTGTCCTGCGGAGGAAGACAAAATGACATGATGGAATAATTGATTTGATTTAACGGGAAATAGAAAGAGATCTGGTTGCCGTGTATTTAGTAAAAAGTAAAGTGCGTATGTATTATGCATCAGTTCGATTCGAAATTAAAATTAAATAAAAAAAATCTGGATCTGAGGGGGAAAGAGAGATGTTGATATTGAAAAGAGTTACCGGTGGAGTGAAAGCCGTTGTGGTAAAGGCCAAGCAAGAAGACGAGAGGAACGAGCATTGAAAGCAGCACCAGGAACAGCACGCCTATCACCAGACACCTCCATCGCCTTTTCCCTTGATTGTGATTATTATGATAGCCTTTCATCTCCTCCTTCCTTCCTCCCTCCCTCCTCTCCGTCCGAGGAGATTCTCTTCTGTCCTTTCTTCCTGTCACCTCTCCTATCTAGTCTAGTCTAATCTAATTGCTGCTGCTGCTGCAGTGTAATGTCAGTAAGCAGGATTCAAATTTCAGGGTTTTTCCTTCCATCGCAATCAACAAATCATTCACATTATTAAAAACTTCATCAAGCCATTATTATTATCGTTGTGCACCGCATCTCCTCTTCAACCTCTTCTTCTTCCTCCTTTTGTTTCCAAATACAGAAACAAACTACAACTCCACAATGCGAAGGATCTCTTCTGGATACAGCAGAGAGAGAGAGAGAGAGAGAGAGAGAGATAGTGAGAACACACACGCAGTTGGAAATTTGCACGTGACACAGTTTCTCAAACTAACTTCTTCTTTTTTTTCTTTTCCTCTACCTATTTAGTATCTACTGCTACTACTTTCGTCCTCGTACGCATCGTTTTACCTTCCTTTCCTCCATCCTTTATTATTGTTAGTTCCCCCTTTTATTTGTTTTGTCAAGTCATTATAATAAAGGCTTTTTCTAAGGCCCAGACACTCGCTTGGCATGGTTTTTTCTTTTTTTCTTTGTCTGTTTTTTTTTTTTTAATTTTTTTTCTTGTTATTTCCTTTAATATTGGATTTGAATTGAGCTCTTATTTTTTTAATTTTATTTTTTAATATTTAATTAATTTTCATAATTAATTTTGGTTTATTTTATATAAAACTATCATAGTTTCAAACAAACATCTTAACATTTGATTTGTACTTAATTTTATGAGTGTATATTTTTTATATTGTATAATTAAATAAAAAATAGTTTTTTTTAATAAGTTATGAAATTTAGAAGAGTCAATGATCTGGATTGTGAGTTAGGTTAAGCCAAAAGACCCGGATCGATCTAATATATCGTTGTCTCACTATTTATATATAAAAATATCATATTGAAATTTCTTTTAAAGCCAAACCATATTTTTTACTTATCATCTGGGTTGTTTTTGGACTTGCTAAGTCGATCAGGTTACATTGGAGCAACTCCCATACGGTTTAATTTTAAACCCGAGCTATGATCAAACCTGGTGGAGTCCATACTCGAATCGTGGATTTGATGGGTTAACCCACGATGTTCGAGTTGATCCAACGTGTCACTGTCTCAATATTAAAAAAATATCATCTTAAATCTTTTTTTTAATTAAACCATGTTTTTTACTTGTTATTCAGGTTGCCGCTGGACCTGTCAAGTCTACCAAGTCATGTTGAGGGAACTCCCACATGGTTTAGTTTTAAACTTTAGAAGTCGAGTTGAGAGGTTTCAAAGTTGAATCATTGTGCCAAATTTAATAACATTGTTAAATAGTTTCTTATAACCTGAATATTTTTTTTATGTTTAAAAGAATTCTGATCCGACTTGTAGTGTTATGCGAGCCTGTAAACTAGTGTGAGTGTGTGTGTGTAATAAGGAATTGATTATGTATGTCAATTCAATTTACAAAAATAATATGATAATTTCATGACTTTTGACACTTTTATTTATTTTATTTCATGTAAGTTTTTTTTTTAAAAAAATATTAGGTGGTGAAATGATGAGCAAAGAAGAAAAGGGGACCAAAGATCAAATAATATAATGAAAGATCACATAAATAAAGAAAATAAATAAATAAGGATTATCTTTCATTCAATAGAGATTCAAGCTAAACTAGAAAAAATATAGGAAGAGGGTTGCAAGAGTAAGAAAAGCTTTGATCATAAAATTTCCATATTAGAGATCCTCGTTCAAAAAGGAAAGAATATAAAAATTTATGTATTTTTTACTTTTTTCTATTTTGTCCCTAACACTATAAAATAGGGTCTCAAGTACATAAAAGAAAAACACACTATAAATACCAAAGATAAGTTAAACATATTTAATAAAATAAATAATATAATGAAAGATCACATAAATAAAGAAAATTATAAATAAGGATCATCTTTCATAAAATAAAAGGTAAAACAAAACCTTAAAAAATGTTGGAAGAGATTTTGCACTTGTAGGAAGGGGAGAAAAAATAATTTGTGAATGAAAAATTTTCAAATTAGAGATTCTTATTTAAGAATGAAAGAATATAAAAATTTACCTATATTTTATTTTTCCAATTTAATAGGAACCCAACACTATAAATTAAGGTCCAGGGTGCACAAAAGAAAAATATATTAGAAATACCCAAGATAAATCAGTCATAGAGAAATATAGACCTAAAAAGGAAAAGGGACAAAGGAAAAACAAATAAGAAAAATAAAACAAACTCTTTCCTAAAAAAATCCTTCATAATTACTTTTTTTTAAAAAAAGAAAGAAAAATCAAACAAACTCACTCTAAATAGAACCAGTCACCACCCTTTCCTTATTTTCCCATCAATCTCTGACAACAATGCAGAAACTCCATAGACCTCTCTCCACTTTCATAACTAGCCATTTCCATGATTAGGAGCACCATCCAACCCATCATAGCAACAACTTATCTTCCATGTCAACCATCACCACCGATAGGAATTATTCACACTATAACCACTACCCAT
>Ga0307516_10004174_pt1 | contig 17997 bp, 15 predicted proteins | sample 19_EM_MG_FD_203310 | JGI IMG/M metagenome (GOLD analysis project Ga0307516, IMG submission 203310) | Populus trichocarpa ectomycorrhiza microbial communities from riparian zone in the Pacific Northwest, United States - 19_EM | ecosystem: Host-associated > Plants > Roots > Unclassified | place... | reverse complement strand
TCCACGTAGATCTCGGATCGAAGCGGCCACGCGCGTGCCGCGTCGAAGAGGCCAGGCATCAACTCGTAGCTCTCCGGCTCACCCCTTCCTGGACATCGTTGAACCAAAGGTGCGAACCGCAGCGCGGGCAGAAGGCGCGCTCGGCGAAGGCGGAAGAGCGGTAGCGCGTGACCTCGCCGGTGATGGTGACGGCAGATGCGTCGGCCTCAAAGCACAAGAACAGGCCCCCTGTCCATCGTTGGCACATCCGGCAGTGACAAGCGCCGACGCGCGGCTCGTGCTCGCCGGCCACAGTGATCGTCACGGCACCGCAGAGGCAGTGGCCACGGAGCGGAGACGAAGAGGAATTTTGGATGACGGATGACATGTTCCCGGCTCCTGAAGTGGATACCAGGCCGTGGCAACCGACGTGCCGGGGCGCGCACCAAGCCCGTCTGTCGCGTGTACAAGCGCCATGCAGGTCGACACTTAAGTCGGGTCTCGATCACGTGAGTGGCAGACAGAACGTGACGCGGGCGCTCCCACCGTGGTGTGGAGCGCCCGCGGGTCTGGCTACGGAACCGATTACATCGATCGGGGATCCGCCCCGGACCTAGAGGGTGTAGACATATCACCTCCTTTCGCAGTGGCAACGAGGCCTACAGAGTAGCCGGTTTGGGCTCGTGTTGGCGGTCGAATTGACCGAAAGTCTGGAAGATCGGGTGGACTCTTGAACCTGCCCACCAGCGCCGGACTGCTCGCCATCCTGAATGAATCTCGTCTGAATGACGGGGGACGGGCGGTACCGCCGGGTCTACGTAGTAAGAGTGTGCGTTCGACTAGCGCGCGCCCGCTTCGGGCATTCCGTGCAAGTAGCGATACAGCGCTCGCACCTCCTCACTGGTGAAGTTCGAGAAGTTCATGGCGGCCCACCCCGTCATCACGCCGAGTTTGCGCCCGCCGCTGCCGACTCCCGTACGCATGAGCGTCGCAAAATCCTCAGGCGAATAAGCTGCCACCACGCGCAGGCTCGGAGCGACGCCCTCGGGATGCTCCGCTCCACCCAGGTCCGCCGCATGACATTGGGCACAGGAAGTCCGAGCGAGATAGCGCCCAAGAGTCGTTTCGGCATCTGTCGCCTGCGGCGGCGGCGATGCCCGTTCGACGAGCTGCAGAGACGTTTGGTACTTGCCGATCAGCAGACCGAGACGCCCGATGGGCCCAATCGACAAGCCGCCTTCGAGACCTTCCGACGGCGGCAGGCTTGCGAGGTACCCAAGAATGTGGCCCAGGTCCGAGTCGCTCAGTGGCGCAAACGCCTGCGACGGCATCACGATCATCGTCGTTCCATCGTCGGGTCGAACGCCTTTTCGGATCGCCGTGATGATGTCTGCCGTGCTGTGGTGCCTGATCGAGTAGGTCAGGTTCGGTGCCACGATCCTTGCGATGAGTGGCTCGTCGAACAACACGTTCCCCTCCGCGGAAGGGCCATGACAACTGAGGCATCCGTGCACGAATGACAAGCGCTTGCCCTCGGCGATTGACGCCACGTCTGACGGAACATCGATCGCAGAGGCTCTATCCGGCGAGCTTTGCCGCAACATGTATTCGGACGCGCCGTAGACGCCCACCCCACCGACGAAGACTGCCAGCGCAACCCCGGCCAGCGCAACGCCGCTCCATCGCATGAATCGCTTGAGAGTCATTCCTTCGTTCCCCTGAACTGTGTTCGAACCGCTCGGTCGTCGGCGAAGGCCGGGTTCGGATGACCTTCAGTTCGTTGAACGATCTTTTTGGCTCACAACTGACATCGCTCGCAAGCATGTCCATGCTTAACAGCGTTTCTCGTTCACCCCTTCAGGACCGCGCGATATCTCGCGCCGTTGCAAAGGGCGGACGATGGATTGGTTGTGCAAGGCCGTGCTCACGGCGGGCGTTGTGTTGCTGGTGATGATGGCGGCGAAACGAGGCAGCCGTCGGTGGGCGGGTATGGTCGCTGCGCTGCCGACCATCACCGCGCCGACGCTGGCCTGGCTCGCGCACAAAGAGGGTGTGGCGTTCGCCATCAGCGCCTCGATCGGAAGCGTCGCCGCCTGCGCGATGCTGGCGGTTTTCGCACTGGGCTATGCACGCGTCGCCCGATACGGCATCGCTGTTGCGCTGATCTGCGGGGTGGTCGGTGCGCTGGCAATGGCTCTTCCGGCCGAGGCCGCCAGCGCGCGCTTGCCCGACGCGCTGATGCTCGCCCTCGGGTGCTGCGCACTCGCGTTCGCGGCGATGCCCGCGCCGGGGCCGGACGTTGTGTCGCGCCAGCGATCGACCCGCTCGATGCTCCTCGTCGCCGCAACTGCAGGCGGATTCACCGCGCTCACGACCACCATCGGTCCTTCAATGGGCGGATTCGCGACCGGACTCTTGTCGTCGCTGCCGCTGATCACCGGGTCGGTGGCCATTGCCGAACACACCGCGAGCGGGCACCGCGCTGCCACGCATTTTCTGCGCGGCTATGTCGGCGGGCTGTTCGGCAAGGCCGCGTTCGGCGCTGTGTTTGCCTTGCTCGCTCCACACGTCGGTGCGATCGCGGCACTGACGCTGGCGTGCGCATGCGCCTGCCTGATGTCGACAATTCGGACGCGCCCAGCGCCCGCCAGAACCGCCCCGCTGCCGGCTCCGACATCACGCCGGTGGGAGTGACGCGATGACCCCGCGTGTGCAGCTCCCGCTCAGGGCCTCCGACCGCGGCCAAGAGATTCTCCAGATACCATCGCTGTTCCGAATCTTCATGTGGACGGAACACTGGCATGGGAGAAGTGACGCTGCTGATTGGACGCGCACGCGAAGGAGACCGCGAGGCCTTCGACCGGATCTTCGAGCTGCTCTATCCCGAGCTTCGGCAGATCGCCCACCGGCGCTTGGCGCGCGGAGCGCGCGACGGGCTGATCGAAACGACCGCGCTGGTCAACGAGTGCTACCTCAAGTTCCTCCAGCGCGAGACATTGACACCAGCGGACCGTTCGCACTTCCTGGCCTACTCGGCGACGGTGATGCGCTCGATCATCGTCGACGCAGCACGCGTCGCGCAGACGGAGCGTCGCGGTGGCGACGTGGAGCAAGTGACGCTCGACTCCGAGCTCATCGGCACGCTGCCGGCCGCATCCGATGAGATCCTCGACGTGCACACTGCGCTCGAGGATCTCGCCCGCATGGACGAACGGCTCGCGCGAGTGGTCGAGATGCGCTACTTCGGCGGCATGGAAGACGCCGAGATTGCCGAGGCCCTCGGCCAGTCGACACGAACCGTGCGGCGCGACTGGGACAAGGCTCGGCTGCTGCTGGCCCACGCCTTGAAAACCTGAGGGCGCTGGACGCGCGCGCTGTGGCTGTGGCCTTATCGGCCTTGCCGACGAGGTTCTCAGTGGGATCGGCGGCAAGGTCGAGTAGCAGCAAATCCTCAAGGCGACTTCTTCAGCAGCACGACGCTGAAGGTGTTGTTGAATGCTCCGGCCAAGTTGGACAGCCCAGGCACGATCGCAGCCATGTAAATCTCGCCGCCGACCACCAGCAGGCGGCCGTCAGTCAGGTTCCGCGCCGGTGTCACTCCGTGCGCGGTGTAGGCCGCGAGCGTGCCGTCCACCCCGGTGCCAAAGCCAGACCAGCCTGACGGCGTGTTGAGCTGGACAACGGCGACGCTGTTCGAACTGTTCTGGCTCAACCACGTCATCAACGCATCGTTGCCGAGCAGGGCGAAGCCCGCCAGACCGGACGTGTTGAAGGCGCTGTCGGGCAGTTGATAGCCGCCGGTCGTCAGCCAGTTGGTGCCGTCGAATCGATAAACGGCAGTTCCGCCACTGGTGGCCGTTCGCTCTGCATTCAGCACTGCGATCGTTCCGCCGATCACGGGCTTGCCCGTCGTGTCGAACGCGATCCGGAATGTGCTGAAGCCCAGGGTGTTCGGCTCCGGCAACACGCCGCCGTTCGGCCCGACGGTCTGCCAGGTGCCGCTGGTCGCATCGAATCGACGTGCAACGGTCGAATCGGCGTTGACCGCGTTGCCCTTCAACACAAACCAGAGCGTACCGGCCGGGTCCAGCGCGATGTCGTGCGCGCTGTAGTTGACCGCGAACGAGTCCTGCGCGTTCGCGGCGAGCTTGTTCCAGGTCGTGCCGTCGAAGCGCTGGATGCGGATGGTCGCGGTGCCGTGGTACGCGACGATCGGCCGGTCCGCCGCGTCAATGACCACGCGCGGGGATTGGGCGTCGGTGCACGAGTCGGTCGATTGCGGCAGCACGCCTTCGTTCGGCCCGATCGCCTGCCACACGCCGCCAACCAAACGGCGTGCCGTGACGGAGTAGGCGTCGGCCGCAGTGCGGGTTGCATAGACGATCGTCGGCGTGTTCATGCTGTCGAACACGATGCTTGTCGTGTGGTTGCCGCAGCCGAGCGGCGAGGTCGTGATCGTTCCGCCGACATCCTCCCAGGCGGCGCCGTTGAAGCGGCGCAGTTGCAGGGTCGACGAGTAGATCTGGTTCACGAGTACACGTCGCCTTACGCCTACGACCGGTTTGCCGTTGCGGTCGGCCACGAGGTCGACGAGCGAGAAGGTGTCGTCGACCGCGATCTCGTCGGCGACCGGCGTCCAGTCGATGGCTTCGCTGGTGAGCCGAAGCGTGCTCGGCGTGACGTCCGTCCGGCCGTAAGTGAACACGTAATGACCCGCGGGCAATGCGAGGTCTGCGATCTCGGGGTGAGAACTGCTGACCTTGCTTCTCGACCAGAGAACGCTGCCGTCCGGCCCCGCCAGGCGCATCTCGCCCTTGGGGTTGAACACGTTCCCCTTGGCCGCGATGTGCACCGTGGTCGGCACGGCCAAATCGAAGCCCGCCCGATACGTCTGGTACTGGGCCACGTCACGCGTCACATCGGCCGGCAACGCGATCGTTTCATTGGTCACGCCACCGAGCAGTTCGCCGTTGATCGTCACACCGGCCGGCTGGTCGACGATGACCTCGAGCAGGTAGCTGCCTGCGCCGGGCAACCCCACGAGAATGCTGCCCACCTGCGTGCTGCCGGTCGTGCTGGCGAACGGCGCGCTGGCCAGCACAGTCGTCCCTTGCAGCAGACGCACGGTGCCACTGACATTGGTACCGGGCACACCAGAGACGGTGAAGCGCCCAAACTGCAACTCGGTTGCCTTGAAGGAGAAGCGCCCTGTCTGACCCGCGGCGATGGACCGCACGAGGTTGGTGACTGGCAGCGTGAGCGCCTCCGTGGCCGAGCCAACGCCCTGGACGGGGCGCATCTTGATGATGACGTCGTCTTGCTGGCCGACCGGACCGTTGATGATTTTGGTGCCGGCCCAGGTCCCGTTCAACGCGGTGGCAATCAGCGACACGTTGTTGTTGGCCGGCACCGGGATCACTGTGCCGCCGGTGATCGGAATGAACGCCCTGCGCGAGAACCCGGGATAGGTCGACGTGGTGGGCGTGGCCGCGAGAGGCCTAACGCGATTCACGGCGGCATTGCCGCCCAGCGTGCGATCGATCTCGGCGAGCATGTTGCAGATCGTCGCGGTATTGAAATAGTCGCGTGCCTCGGGCAGGCCGATGATGTCGTCGTCGTACTCGCACTTCGGCTTCGGGCCGTACGGCTCGAAACCCAGGTCGGTGTTCCACCAGCTGAAGTGCGAGACGAGCGTACGCATGGCGAGGCCCGATGCAGCACCTGCATTGGCGACGATGGTTCCGGTGCCTTCCTGGATCCACACGCCGGTGGTCTCGTCGAGCGACCACAGCGGCAAGGTGTCGCCTGCCACGACAGCGCTCCCGTCGAGCTTGCGGTTGGCCATTACGGGCAGTTCGATGGTCGCGGTCTTGCCGGGCGCCAGCTGCAAGCGGTTGGCATCGTCGCCGAGCACGAACTCGACCGTGCCGAAGCTCACGATGGGCGTCGTTGCGCCATCGGGCGTCACACCATCGAAGCGGCCCGGGAAGCCGCCACCGCCTGGCAGCGTGGGATCCACGGTGGTCATCGAGATCGGCACGGCTCCCGTCGCGAGTGCGCCGCCTGCCGTGACGAGCGCGTCGCGGGCAAGGTGATCGTCGCACCGGCTCGGCCGGTCAATGAGCCGCCCGCATGAGCGTCGGCCAGTGTCTGAGCCGCATCGCGTGGCCGAATCACCGCCGTGATGCGCGTATCGGTGCCGGCCGTGGCCGGCAGTTGTACCGTGCTGGTCTGGTCGGCATAGCCGGACTTGGCCAGGCGCAGCACGAGCAGGGGTCCCTTGTCGAGCTTGACGTCGGCGAGACCTGCGGCATCGGTTGTGGCCAACGGCGTCGAGGAGCCCGACTTGCCGATGATCACCCCCGAGAGCGCTGCGCCATCGGCATCGACGACGGCCGCGTGCACGACGACCGTGCCCGCAGCGGCTACCGCGGCGGCCACAGCCACACCGCGCGTCACCTGGCCCTGACGGCCGCTCGCATCGATAACGGTTAGCGTGACGCTGCGCGACCCCGCTGCGGCAAAGGCATGGGCAATCTTGATACCCCCGCCTCGCACGCCATCGCCGAAGTCCCAGACGTACTGCAGCGAACTGCCGTCAGCCGATGTCGAGCCGGAGGCATCAAAGGCAATCGGCGTCTGCACCGTCGCCGTGGCAGGCGCCGCGAACGCCGCGGTCGGATTGCTGACAGGCGCCACCACAGGCGGCTCCTCAGTCGGGGGAGGCGCCTCGGGTGGAGACGAACCGCCGCCGCACGCGGACACGGCTGCAAGCACGATGAGGGTGGTCAGAAGACGAGAGGTCGATAGAACAAGGCGGTAGAACACAGTTCAACTCCATGGTGGTCTCCTGAAGTTGAACGTGCTGACCATCTCATCCTGGACACGGAGCGACAACAATCTTCTGCCTAAGAATGTCCTTCCTTGCCCGCCCATCTCGTTCAACCTTTTAGGACGCGCGATGTCTCGCTGACAAGGGACCACGATGGATGGGTTGATCGATGCCATGCTGACAGCAAGCAATGACCCGACATCTGCGGCGCCTGTGCGCGGCGACCAATCACGACCACGAGATGCTCCAGATACCATCGTCGTTCCAAGGCTTGATGTGGACGGAGCAACGGCATGGGGGCAGTGACGCTGATGATCGGACGCGCACGAAGGAGACCGCGGGGCTTTGCAACTGGACCAGCACGACTGCTGCTATCGCACGTGGTGCACGGCCGATGACTGGCCTTGAGGGAGCCTCAGCGTGTCACCACTCCTGAAATTTGCAGCCGATTGGCCTGCAATCAACGCCCTGCTGGACGAGGCGCTCAACCTGCCGCCCTCCGAGCACGTGATCTGGCTGGACGGTCTGGTCGGCGAGCGCGGCGCACACCGCGAGGCACTTCGCATGCTGTTGGCGCAGCAGGCAGAGATCGAGACCGACGATTTCCTGCAAGAGATACCTCGGCTGAACATCGACGCGGCGCAGGCGCCGGCCCGTGCCTTGGTGGAAGGAGGCCATGTCGGCGTGTACCGGTTGATCTCCGAGATCGGGCGCGGGGGCATGGGCACGGTGTGGCTCGCCGAGCGTGCGGACGCCATGATGAAGCGCCGTGTGGCGCTGAAGCTTCCGCGCATCATCTGGGGTGATGCCTTTGTCGATCGCCTGGCGCGCGAACGTGAAATTCTGGCCACGCTCGAACACGAGCACATCGCGCGGCTGTACGACGCCGGCGTCGATGCGCAAGGGCGCCCGTTCCTGGCGATGGAATACGTTGAAGGCGAACCCATCGACGCGTATTGCCGCGCGAATGTGCTGAGCATGCGCGACCGCGTCGTTCTCTTGCAGCAGGTCATGGCCGCAGTGGCGCATGCGCATGCACGGCTCGTCGTGCATCGTGACCTGAAGCCGAGCAACATCCTCGTCACCAAGGACGGGCAGGTGAAGTTGCTCGACTTCGGCATCGCCAAACTGCTGGAGGGCGATCGCACCCGCGAGACCGCGCTGACCGAACTCGGCGGCCGCGCACTCACACCCGACTACGCCAGCCCAGAGCAGATTCGCGGCGAACCGCTGGGCACGGCAAGCGACATCTACAGCATGGCCGTCGTCGCCTACGAGGTGCTGACGGGTGCGCGGCCCTACCGGCTGAAGCGAGCCAGCGCGGCCGAACTGGAGGAAGCGATCGCGACCGTCGAACCGCCGCTGGCCAGCGACAGCGCATCTGAGCCACGCATGGCACGCGAACTTCGCGGCGATCTCGATTCGATCCTCAACAAGGCTTTGAAGAAGGTCGCAGGCGACCGCTACCCCACGATGGAGGCGTTCGCACACGATCTGCAGCGCTTCCTGGACGGAGCACCGGTCGAGGCGCGGCCGGACGGCTGGGGCTACCGGGCGATGAAGTTCATCGGGCGTTATCGGCTTCAGGTGGCCGCCGCCAGCGCGGTGGCAGTGGCGCTCGTCGCCGGCACGGCGGTTGCGCTGTGGCAGGCGCGCGAGGCGCAGCGCGCGGCCGCCACGGCGGAGGCGGTGCAGGGCTTCATCGAGTCGGTGTTCAACGCCAACTCCGGCGATCAGGCTGATCCCGTCGCGGCACGCGCCACAACCGCGCGCGAACTGCTGGATCGCGGCGCCGAGCGTATCGACCGAGAGCTGGCATCGGCACCTGAGGCGCAGCTGCGGCTCTACAACCAGCTGGCGGCGATGTACGCCGGCATGGCATTGAACGAGCGCAGCCTTGCACTCCAGCGCCGCAGCCTTGAACTGGCCACGCGGCTCTACGGTGCTCGCAGCGACACGGCCCTCGGTGCGGCAGTTGAGATCGGTCTGTCCCACGATGACATGGGTCAGCGGGACCAAGCGCTGGCAACCTTGCTACAGGCCGATGCTGTTGCGCGCGGCCGTCGCAACGATGACGACCATACCCGGATGATGATCGACAGCAGCCTGTCTCATGTGTACTTCAACGCAGATCCGCCGCAGGGGCTCGAGCGAGCGCGGCGGGCAGCGAAAATCGCACGAGCGCTGGGCATGTCGACGGATGGAGTGGATGTGCTCTACAACTTGGCCGAGAACGCTCGGAAGGCAGGGCATCTCTCGGAGGCACGCCTTGCGCTGGTCGATGCCGTTGAATGGATTCGCCGGCAAGGCAACACCGGCGTGCTGCCCAATGTGCTCGCTTCGCTCGGCGAGGTACAGGACGAACTTGGCCAGATCGAAGCCGCTAGCGCCACGTTCGCCCAAGCCATCGCGCTGGGCGAGCGCGTAGGCGATCCGCGAAACTTGCACGTCTCTCGTCTCAAGCTGACGCGCTTCCAGTACGAGAACCGGCTTCTGCGTGAGGCGCTGGACTCTGCCGGCGCTGAGGTCACGTGGGCCCGCGCGCTCCCGCCCGACCACGAGTTCGGCGACCTGCCGCCGGTGATCATGCTGAACTACGGCCGTACCCTGGTCGCGTATGGCGACGCCGAACGAGGGCTGGCGCTGCTCGAAGAAGCGCGCGTACTGCTGCCGCAAGGTTCAACCGACCGCATGGGACCGTTACTTGCCGCACATGCGGATGCACTCGTCTCGCTCGGACGATTGAACGAAGCGAAAGCCGACATCGAACAGGCGCTCGCAACCACCAGCCGTGCAGGTTCACGTGTCATCGACGCGGTACGCGCGGTGCACCGCCGCTACCTGGTGGCCGCGGGGCGGCCCGAACAGGCACTGCGGGACTTCAGAGACAACCCTCAGAAGGCTGGCGAAACCGACACCGCGCAGGTGCGGCTGCGCCGGCAGGCGGAGGAAGCGCAACTCCTGCTGGCCGCAGGCCGCGATGCTGACGCGCGGACCGTGGCGACCGAAGGATTGACTGCACTCGAACGGCTGCCTGAGCGTCGTTTCGAGCGCGATGCCGAAGCTCGGCTGACCGCCGTGCGCGGCGAGGCGCTGTTGCGCGAAAACCGGGCTGCCGAGGCGCTGCCGGTGCTTGAAAAGGCGCTCGCGCTGCACCTGGCTCAATACGATCCACACAGCCCGGCGACCGCGAAAGTCCGCTTGGCACTGACCAAGGCCCAAGGCTTGGCTGCCCCGCTCTCCCCTGCGCGCTGACGCACAAGCGCCGTTTATCCACCTGTCAACAACACCGATGCGGCAAGCCGTCAGCGTGCGAAGCTCAGGTCGGGGAGCAGGTTGTACGGTGGCGTCGGGGCTTGGTCGGGCGGAAGAAACGACGGCGCGGGCAAGCCAAGCGGCTTCAACGAGGCGATGTACGTGTACATCGCGACCAGATCTTCATCGGACGTCTCGCGAAAGCTCCACCACGGCATAGGAGCGCGTGGCCGCGAGTTTCTTGCGGCGACCAGCCATGCCTCCACGGGCATGGATTGCACGTACAGCCGCAGGTTAGGCGCGTACACCGTACCGGCTTTGCTGCGCCACCCCACCGAGTTGCCCAGAAGCCATTTCGCTTCGGGGACTTCGCCCGATTTGGCGGCATAGCCCTCGGTGTGGCAGTTGTTGCAGTGCCCCGTCACGACCATGTACTTGCCGCGTTCGAGCAGGCGGCTGCTGTCACTGCGCGGAGGTGCCTGGTTCTCGGCAGGAGCCGCCGATGCAACCCCAAAGGCGAAGAGCGCTACGACCATCTGCAGGATGAGGAACGGGTTGTGCGTACGCATGAAAGGTCCTTTCACGAAGACTGGTGGCTACATCTGCCAGAGGCAGCATCTGTACTTGCTAGTACGAGAAAACCATGGAGATCAAGACATCTACGGCGAGACCTGCGGCCACTCCACGACCGATTTCTCATCGCAACAGCCGGATCAACGTCCAGGCGATTGCGTGGATGGCTATCGCCGCCAAGAGGAAGTGAGCCGCGGGACGCAGGCTCGAACGCCCTGCCGGGCCGGTTCCCCGCGGCGCAAAGCCGGTTCGTTCGAGAAGTGCGAAGACCTCGTCGCTGCCGCCGCCACAGGAGAAGGTCATCTCGCGTGGATAGTCTGCCCGGTTGTGCACGATGCGCACGCCTGCGTCGAGCCAGAGCGGTTCTCGGCGCTCGATGGAGACCACTTCGTCGGGGGCGAAGGTGTAGGTGCTGAAGCACCGTACGAAGAGACGACATCCGTCGATGCCGAGTAGATCGGCACCACGTCGCCGCCCGAAGCCTACTCTGACGTCGCCGCTGAGGCTGAGCCGTGTCTTCAAACGAAGAACACCACAGCCATCAGTCCGGCCATGGCGAACGGAACCAGGCTCAGCATGCGCAACTGCCGCGCCTTTTGGGGCTGCTTCTGTGCCTGGATGAGCGCGAGTGTCCCGGCGCAGACACCGGTGATGATGGAGATCGCTGCGAGCATGGTCGTCCTTTCGATGGGGTTTGCACAATGAGGAGGCGGTCAGGAACCCCTCCTCTCCCATACGAACGTTGCCGAAGGCTCGAACTGGACATCCGACTGGCGTGTCGCGCTTGGCGAGGACACGCTTGATTCACGCCGAGTCCAATCGCTCTCTTGCCGACCCAAGGCCGCCTGCCGGAGCATCCGAAGGCGACGACAGGCAAGAGGCACCCCGAGACCCGTGTGCCGTCGGCGGATCGCCGGATCACGCTTGGCAGGCGCGGATGTCCATCCTTGCACACCGTTCTCGTTCACCTCTACAGAAGCGCGATGTCTCGCGCTGCGTCGGAAGGAAATTTATGAATGAGCTGTTCAACGCCGTGCCACCGAACGTGGCCGGAACTGTCTCCATATAGCATCGGTGCATACGGATGCCGCCCGCATGACGATGAAGCCGCTCTCACCTTTCGAAGCACACTGGCCTGCGATCAGCGCCCTGCTCGACGAAGCACTGGGCCTGCCGGCGCCCGAGCGCACGTCGTGGCTCGAAGGCCTGACCGGCGAACGGGCGGCCCACCGAGAAGCCCTACGCGCATTGCTGGGCCACCAGGCCCAGGTCGAGACCGATGACTTCCTCAACGCGCTGCCCCAGATGAACACGGCAACCTCGGCCCCGCCGCTTGGCCGGCTGGCCGCGGGCAGCAGCGTTGGCGCCTACCGGTTGATCGCTGAAACCGGCGAAGGAGGCATGGGCACGGTGTGGCTCGCCGAACGGGCGGACGGGCTCATGAACCGGCGGGTCGCGCTGAAGCTGCCGCACATGGTCTGGGGTGACAGCTTCGCCGAGCGGCTGGCGCGCGAACGGGAGATTCTCGCTACGCTCGAGCACGAGCACATCGCCCGGCTGTATGACGCTGGCATCGATGCGCATGGCCGGCCATTCCTCGCGATGGAGTATGTCGACGGAGAACCGATCGATGCCTACTGCCGCACTCATGCGCTGGCGGTGCGCGAGCGCATCGCGCTGCTGCTGCAAGTGATGGCGGCAGTCAGCCACGCGCATTCACGGCTCGTCGTTCACCGCGACCTGAAGCCGAGCAACATCCTGGTGACCCGGGAGGCAAAGGTGAAACTGCTCGACTTCGGCATCGCCAAGCTGCTCGAGGGTGACAGCACGCGGCGCACCGCGCTCACCGAACTCTGGGGCCGCGCGCTCACGCTGGACTATGCGAGCCCCGAACAGATCCGCGGTGACCCGCTGAGCACAGCAAGCGATGTCTACAGCCTGGGCGTGGTCATGTTCGAGTTGTTGACCGGTGCACGCCCCTATCGACTCCGACGCGGGTCCGCCGCGGAACTCGAAGACGCCATCGCTCATGCCGACGCGCCGCGTGCGAGCAGTGTCGCCACGGAAAGCGATGCGATCAAGGCCCTGCGCGGTGACCTCGATGCAATTCTCGACAAGGCGCTGCGCAAGCAGATAGCCGATCGATACCAGAATGTTGAATCGCTCACCGATGACTTAACCCGGTATCTCGACAATGTTCCGGTACGAGCGCGACCGCAGCGCCGCTGGTATCTGGCTCGCCGCTACGCGGCCCGTCACCGAACGGCCGTCGTGGCGGCCACGGTCATCGTGCTCGCCCTTGGCGTCGGCCTGGGTGTCTCGCTGTGGCAGGCAGACGCAGCCAGGCGCAGCGAACGCATCGCCATGCAGGCGCTGGATCGCGAACGCGCCGTCCAGGATTTGCTGATCGAAACGCTGGCAGTCGCCGTAACCGCCGATCCTGCCAAGGTTCGCGAACCGGATGGATTCGGCATGCTCTTGCAGGCCAAGTTCGACGAATTCGAGCGGCGATTCCAGGATCGGCCGGAGCAGTGGCTGGGCCTCTTGGAACTGGTGTCGAACAAGCTGCCGGCCTATGGCGACTACGCGTGCTCGCTGGCCGTGGGTCAGCGCTACCTCGCGTTGCTGAAGAAGACCCATCCTGTCGACCCGGTCCGCCTGATGAGGGCTTACGCGGCGAATGCTCACGCGTTCCTGGGGCTGCACTACCGATCGGAAGCAGCTGCCTTGTTGGTATCGGCAGTGGCGGTTCAGACCAACGATCCGGCGGCCGCCTCGTTGCGCGAACAACTCAATGCCGAGCTTCGCCGACTGAGCGTGGCGAACGAGCAGTCCGGCGGCGCACCGCCTGGGCCTGCGCAGGGAGGGTCGCCGCGATCACGTTGAGCTCATCCACGCAGTGGTTGCTTAGCGCCCTCCGATGGCGGGTACTGCCTTGCAATCACGCGCGTTGGACCACGCTGTTGTCGAAGCACTGAAGAAAACCGTCCCACCGATCGTCGTGAAGCTCGTGCTCGACGAAATTGCCATTCGTGTACTCGCTGATCGTGCGGCGCCAAAAGGCCTGAGCTGGATAGTTGAGCGGCATTTGGCCAATTTCCCACTTCCCTCGGAACTGATCGAAGATGGCGCAGGCGCCCTGGGTACCGACGCCAACTCGGCGATAGCGCTTCATGACGAAGAACTGGCCCATCCAGAAATCGTTCCCTGGCAAGCTGACATCCGGGTCGACCAAGCCGAAACCGGCGTAGTCACCGTCGACCAAGAAGAGGAACGCGCGGAGGCGTGGATTGCGAAGGTAGCGGTCCACCGCGAAGCCGTACTCACCATGGGCATTCAGCGCCTGAGGCCAGATCTCCGACATGTCGTACTGATATAGCTCGAGAAGTCGGGAGAGGACCGTCTTGTCCTCCCACACAGCGGTTCGGATCACGATGTCGGGCATGGCTGATTCTGACGCACCTCGGCACGGTCGATTCGCTCTTGAGCGATTGCGAGAAGATGCGCCTGATCTTCACAGCTGCCTTGCGCGGCCAAACTGAAGCAAGGCGTCGCTCAATTTATTTTCGCCAATGTGGCCGCATCTGCCTCAGCATCGCGTTACAGAAGACAGGAAGCTCTCGTCATGAAGACGCAGGGCTCCATCCCTTTCTTCGGGAGACGCAATGTGTACCTGCACCCTGCCCTCGGCTCTTTGCGGCCGTTCGTCTGCGCACCGCTCTTGCCCGTGCTGCCGCCCCGATCCGTGCGGTAATCGTCGCCGTCACCGCCGACCAGTCGGCGGTTTTCATGGTGGCCGGTCGTCGTGACCGTGCCTGATGCAGTGAACCGTCCATGAACTGGCTTAACTGCGTTCGCCTGCTGACGGTCGCGTCGCTGCTCGCCGCAGGCGTGGCACCAGCCGCGACGCCGCCGGACCACCTGTCCGTGGCAACGCTTCAGACGCGCGTCATCGCGACCGGGCTTCATCGGGCCTTCGGTATCCGGCAGGTCGGCCGCTTTCACAGCGGTGGGCCTTTCACGTCGAATGCGGAGTTCCTGCTCCAGACGCAGGCCGGGCGCGTGCTCGATCCTGAGCGCTTGCTGATCGCGGTCGATGACAACTTCGGAGCGACACCAGGCAACGCGTCGCATGCGGTTGGCGCGTTGCTGTCCATCGACCCGCGGGAGCCCAGCGATGCGCATCCGCTCGTGGTACCGGCAGATCTCGCAACGAGGGTTCCCATCCAAGGCACCGCCGTGATGCTCTACAGCGCGCAGTCCTCGCGTTTCATGAATCGGCAACACAACGGCAGCGCACGCACGGCCGAACTCGCAGGCGTGTCGGGGCCGCGTTATGTTTCGGTCAACAACGCCTTCGGCCGCCCCTGGATCGCCAATGCGCCGCTCGGCCTGCGGGGCGCTGGCAGCGAGAGCGTGCTCGACCCTGACGGCGCGCCGCTGGCAAACGCGCCGAGCGACGACGCCGGCGGCGTGTTCTTCGGTGGCGATACCAGCCGATCGAGCACGCCACGAGCCGTACGCACAGGGTGGTTCGCATCGCTGCTGAACCGGCGGCAAAGCGGCCAACTCACAGCCGGCTCCATCGACAGCGGTGCGTTGGGCACGGCGCTGCTGGGCGCGTCGCCGGACGGCAGCGGCTTCGCCGTGTTCGCGGTCGTGACCGGCAGCGGCGCCGTCGTGCAGGTCCACGTCCAAGACGGTGTCGACGGGCTGTCACCGCCCGGCACCATCGACGTCGGCCATGACGACCCTGGTGTCATCGGCATTGCCTTAAAATGGAACCCGGATCGCGCGCTCTTCGTCGTCGACGGCGGGCGCGACCGCATTGCGGTGCTGCACCTCACAGACGACGCGCGCCATTTCAAGCTGGCGCGCACCAGCCACATCCAATCACCGTGGCTTAACCGTCCCACCGACCTCGCTGCCTGCATCCCTGAAATCGCGAACCCGCGCTTCGCGAGCCACACCACGCTCGCGGGCGGCTCCGACCTGTACGTCGTCAACCGCGGCGATGGCTCGCTGCTGCGCATGCGGCAGGACGGCACCGTGCTGGCACGCGCCGTGATCGCGTGGCCCGACGGACGCCCGGTCGGCGTCGATAGCTTGCGCTCCATCGCGGTATCGGCGGACGCGCAGCGCATCTGGCTGACAGCCCAGGCGACAGACTCTGCAGGCAGCGTGCTGCTCGAGACCAGCGCCTTCGATGCCGACGGCACCTTCGCCGCTCCCCCTCGCATCACAACGACGGCGGCATCTGCCGACACCACGACCGCCGGTGCGCGACTCTTCGCCACCACCTTCACGCCGGCCAACGGCCTGGGCCCACGCTTCAACGCCACCTCTTGCGTGGCTTGCCACCCCGGGCCTGGTGGCGCAAGTTCACTCGAAGAACACTTCGCGCGGCGCGTGGCCCGCATGGAACCAGGTAGCGGACGCATTCTTCGCGTCGACGGACAAACAAGTGGCTTCGCGCAGCGGCACGCCGTCGCCTCCCTGCTCGAACGCGATGGTTCGGTGGGCGGGATGCCACGCGCGGCCAACGTCGTGTCGCTGCGAATGCCGCTGGTGCTGTCGGTGGCGGGCCGCCTTGACGAAATCGACGACGCCGCGATCGAAGCCGAGGCGGTCAGCAAGGGCGACGGGATCAAGGGCCGCGTCCACCGTGTCGTCGCGGCGGACGGCACGCGGCGTGTCGGCCGCTACGGTTGGAAGGCCGACATTGCGCGACTCGACGACATGGTGGCCGAAGCACTGCGCCATGAGATGGGCATCACAAGCGCGTTGGGGCTGAACCCTGTTGCGGACGCCAAGGACGATGGGACGATGGTGCGGGCGCTCTCGGCGTACATCCGCACGCTCGACGCGGTCCCGCCCGCCTCGCTGGCTGCCAATGGGGCACGGCGATGACCACGACGCTGCGCTTGCCGCAGATCGGCCTCTCCTTGCGCAGTCGCTGGCCCGGCGTCGCCATCGCCGCGGCAGGCGGTGTGGCCGCGGCCTGGATCGCCGGAGGGCTGGGCGACCCACTGGCACGCAACCCGGTGCTCGTCGCGATGATCTTCGGGCTGGCACTCGGTGCTGTGTTTGGATGTCCAGCGTCGTTGCGTCCGGGGCTGGACTTCACGAAACGCTACCTGCTGCGCCTCGGCGTGATCCTGCTCGGCTTTCGCATCACAGTGGTGTTGTTGAGCGACCTGGGGCTGATGCCGATCACGGTGGCGGCTCTTGAGTTGGTAGCGGTGCTGGTACTTGTGCGCTGGGTGGCCATTCGCTTCTTCAAGCTTGACCCGCATCTCGCGGTGCTCGTAGCCGTCGGATCGTCGGTGTGCGGGGCGGCCGCGATCCTTTCTGTAGCGTCGATGGAAAAGGAGCGCGAGCCCCATGCCGGCGTCGCCATTGCCTTGATCACGATCGCGGGGACAGTCGCGCTGCTGCTGCTCCCCATCGCCTTTCTGGAGGGCTGGCTGCCGGGGCTTGATGAACGAGGGTTCGGCGTTGCGGTGGGCGCCAGCATCTTCGAACTTGCCCAGGTGTACGGTGCCTCGTTCGCCGTTTCCGAAGGGGCGCTCAACACGGCGACGCTCGTCAAGCTGAGCAAGGTCGTGATGCTGATTCCGTTGCTGCTCGTTCTGGGCACACGCCGCCGCGTCGATGCCTCGGCGCAGACAAGACGCCGGATCCCCGTGCCGTGGTTCGTGGTGGCCTTCCTGGGCGTACTACTGTTCAACTCGGTCGTGACCGTGCACCCGCAGGTGCGCGCCGTCATCCTGCAAGGCGACCAGTTCTTGTTTCTGATGGTGATGATTGCACTCGGACTCACCACACCGCTGGCGCAGCTGCTTGGTCGCGGTGCGATGCAGTTGGCCGGCGCAGGCGCGTTCGCGCTGGTGCTGTCCACCGGCGTGGCCTACGGCCTCGTCCTAATGAGCTACACGTCCATGGCCACCGAAGCGACCATGCCGCTCGGCAGCGTCCACGCCAGCCCCGACCGGTTGGCGACAGTGGGGCACGGGGCGCGGCTCTTCAATGCAGTGGGCTGTGCCAAGTGCCACGTGCCAACATTGCGGGGTGCAACGGGTGAGGTGCCCGTTTACTCCGACCTGCTGCTGCACGACATGGGGCCGAGCCTGGACGACAAGATCGTGCAGGGAGATGCGACCGGTGCCGATTGGCGCACGGCCCCATTGATCGGCCTGCACCTCAAGGACCGCTTCCTCCACGACGGTCGCGCGGCCACGTTGCGCGACGCGGTACTCGATCACGGCGGCGAAGCCGAGATAGTCCGCAGGCGGTTCTTCGAGCTCGACGAGGCGGAGCAACAGGCGGTGTATCGCTTCATCGCTTCACTTTGATGC
>Ga0307516_10004172_pt1 | contig 18010 bp, 13 predicted proteins | sample 19_EM_MG_FD_203310 | JGI IMG/M metagenome (GOLD analysis project Ga0307516, IMG submission 203310) | Populus trichocarpa ectomycorrhiza microbial communities from riparian zone in the Pacific Northwest, United States - 19_EM | ecosystem: Host-associated > Plants > Roots > Unclassified | place... | reverse complement strand
GGTTGGCCGAATCCCGTCCGGCGGATCTGCAGGCGGCCCTCCGGCCACTGCTCGCAGTGATCACTCGTCAGCTGTCCGAAGGCATGGAGGCGGGGTGCGTCCGGAGCGATGACGCGCGGCGCATGGGGGCTTTGATATACAACCTGGTGTCCACCACGGTGCATACGGAGCTTCTGGCGGAGGAGACTGCCCGGCCCGATCGGGAGCAGCGGGCACGGCTGGCGGCCGACATCTGGGAATTCTGCCGGCGCGCGATTACTGCGTAGGGTGCGCTAACAGCATTTCGGTCCGGCCCCGGCGTATTTGTGCTCGATGGCGCGGGCGGAAAAGTCGTACCGGCTGAGCGGCACCTCGCCCGGGTGATGAGCCGCGACATGCGCGAGATAGCGCTCATAATCCGGGATCCCGAAGATCTGCAGATAGGCCCGGCGCGCCTGCCCGGCTGCCTCGAACAGACGTCCGCGCAATCGGATCATCCACCCCGCCGGCGGCCGAGTCGTCATATCGGAGACTCCTGAACCCGCACCAGCGGCGTTTCGATGGCGGTCGGTTTGACTTGGCGCAATGCGCTCAGGCAGATCTTGAACGCGAATACGCACATGGCGCAGACCAGCACCACGAACACGCCGCACACCACCGCATCAAGATAGTTGTTGAAGGCGACGCGCTGCATCTCCGCCAGCGACTTGGCAGGTGCCAGGATGGTGCCTTGGGCTGCGGCATCACTGAATTTGTGTGCCAAGGCCAGGAAGCCGATGCGCGGATCGGAAGAGAAAATCTTCTGCAAGCCCGCCGTCATTGTGGTCACCAGCAGCCAGGCGGTTGGAACCAGCGTCACCCAGGCGTACCGCTCGCGTTTCATCTTGACGAGCACGCTGGTGCAGAGAATCAGCGCGATACCCGCCAGCATCTGATTGCCGACGCCGAACAATTGCCACAGGGTATTGATGCCGCCGAGTGGATCCACCACCCCCTGGTAGAGGAAGTAGCCCCAGGCGGCGACGCACAAACCGGTGCCGATCATGTTCGCCGGCAGCCACTGCGTGTTGCCCAGGGGCCGGTACACGTGGCCGAGCATGTCCTGGATCATGAAACGACCGACCCGGGTGCCGGCATCCACCGCCGTCAGGATGAACAGTGCCTCGAAGAGTATGGCAAAGTGATACCAGAGCGCCTCCATCGACTTGCCCCCGACGGCCTGGCCGAGGATCTGCGCCATTCCGACCGCGAGGGTCGGGGCGCCGCCGGCCCGGGACAGGATGCTGTTCTCGCCGATGTCCTTGGCCGCCTGGGTGATGATCTCCGGCGTGATGGTGAAACCCCAGTTGGAAATGACCTCCGCGGCATTGGCTGCCGTGGTGCCGATCACGGCAGCCGGCGCGTTCATCGCGAAATAGATGCCGGGTTGGAGGACGCATGCGGCCGTGAGGGCCATGATGGCCACGAAGGACTCGGTCAACATGCCGCCAAAGCCGATCAGCCGCATGTGCGATTCCTTTTCGATCATCTTCGGTGTCGTGCCCGAGGAAATCAGCGAATGGAAGCCGGAAACGGCGCCGCAGGCGATGGTGATGAAGAGGAACGGGAACAGCTTGCCCGAGAACACCGGCCCGCTACCGTCGATGAAGCGCGTCATCGGGGGCATCGCGAGCCGCGGCGCGACGACATAGATGCCGATGGCCAGGGCGACGATGGTGCCGATCTTGAGAAAGGTGCTGAGGTAGTCGCGCGGCGCCAGCATCAGCCAGACGGGCAGGCTCGAGGCAACCGCGCCGTAGATGATGAGTGCCCACGCCAGTTGCGGTCCGGTCAGCGTGAACAGCGGCCCGAGGGTGGGGTCGTGCGCCACCGTCTGGCCATAGAACAGCGCGCCGAGCAGCAGCACGACGCCGAACAGCGAAGCCTCACCCACGCGACCGGGTCGGATGAAACGCATATAGACACCCATCAGTAGCGCGATCGGCATGGTCGCGGCGATGGTGAACACTCCCCAGGGACTCGAGGTCAGCGCCTTGACCACCACCAAGCTGAGCACGGCCAGGATGATGATCATGATGGCCAGCACGCCGACCAGCGCCAGCGATCCGGGGACCGGACCCAATTCCACCTTGATCATCTCGCCCAGCGACTTGCCGTCGCGGCGCACCGAAACGAACAGGACAATGAAGTCCTGCACCGCGCCCGCGATGACGACGCCGACGAGTATCCACAGCGCGCCGGGCAAATACCCCATCTGGGCCGCCAGCACCGGGCCGACCAGGGGGCCCGCGCCCGCAATGGCCGCAAAGTGGTGACCGTAGAGAACCCACTTGTTGGTCGGCACGTAGTCCATGCCGTCGTTGTGCCGCAGTGCCGGCGTCTGCCGCGTGTCGTCGAGTTGCAATACGCGGTTCGCAATGAAGCGGCTGTAGTATCGGTAGGCAATAAAATAAATGAGCAGCGCCGTTGTGACGAGCCACACGGCATTGACTCCCTCACCGTGATCGAGGGCTGCTGCCGCAAAGGCCGAAGCACCGGTTGTCGCCAACGCACCCCAAAGCAGGATCGACAGTATCTTTTTCACTTGTTCCCCCCACGCCGTATCGACGGTTTGACCGGGGCGTCCGGCCACGCCACCCTCCATCGCGACTATAACGTCAATCGATCAACGATGTCGTGTCGGCGCAGTCGCCGCCCCAAGCGCCCGAGCGGTACCTGCCCTGACATCCCCAGGAGGCGCAAAAACGTCTCCAGTACGCCGCGATTCGGCCGATAACCGAAAGGCGGTGGCGTGCCTCAAATTTTGCCACCCCATAGCCGCGGAGTGACGGATGGCGAAAGATTACCAGGGTGAGGTGCGCGTTCCGAAGCGGCTTCGAATTCGCGGCTTGCTGACGATTCTGCTCATCGTCGCGTGCGCGCCGGCGTTCGCCCTCGATCCGTCGCTGCAGCCCAGCCAGTACGTTCTGGACAATTGGCAGATTCCGGAGGGACTACCCCAGACCTCCGTGCAGGCGATCGCCCGAACACCGGACGGCTACCTATGGGTCGGCACCCAGGAGGGACTGGCCCGCTTCGACGGGGTTCGGTTCACGGTGTACGACACCGGCAACGAACCGGCCATCCCGGACAAGTACATCTCGGTCCTGTTCGTCGATCGGACGGGACGGCTGTGGATCGGCACGCGATCCGGCCTCGCCGTTCTCGAGAAGGGGCATTTCACGCCGTTAAACAAAATCGCGGGTCTCGCGCACGCCTATGTCCGCGCGATCACCGAAGGCGGGGCCGGACGTTTGTGGGTGGGAACCGAAAATGGTCTGTTCGAGGTTGGCGGCGCAAGCGCCCACTCGTTCGACGCCTCGAGCGGGCTCAAGGATAGCCGCATCCGGGCGCTGCACGAGGACTCCGACGGCGTGCTGTGGGTGGGCACGGGGGCGGGTTTGCAACGCTTCGATGGCGGCCGCTTCGACGTTGTGTCATTGGGGGCGGGAAGCACGGAAGTGCCGGTCACGGCGATCCATGAGGACACCGACGGAACCCTGTGGCTGGGAACCGGTACCGGAGCGTTGTATCGCGGCCGCGGCGACCACTTCGATGCCGTGGCTGAGCCGGGGCGCTTGGGCTCGATCGTCCGCGTGCTCACGCGCGACCGCGACGGCAGTTTGTGGATCGGCACAGACGCCGGCGGACTAGTAAGGTGGCAAAACGGCAAGTTCAGTTCGCTGGCCAGCAATCTCTTTGCCGCCAGCGATCTACTCTCACTGCTGGAAGACGCCGAGGGAAGTTTGTGGATCGGCAGCCACGGGGCAGGGTTACTGCGATTGCGGGACGCCAAATTCGCGTCGGCAGGTGCGCCCGAGGGTATGCCTGGCAATCTGGCTTGGACCGTGGCGGCGCGCAGCGGCGGCGGCCTATGGGTCGGGTCGGACGGCGGACTGAGCATCTACGATGACGGTGCGTTTCAGCCCGTTGCCGGACCGCGTGGTCACGAACACGCCGCGGTGCGTGCGGTGCTCGAGGACCGGCGCAATGCCCTGTGGGTGGGCACCGAGGGCGCGGGCGCGTATCGGGTCGACCAGCACGGCATGACCCTGTTCAACCGGCACAACGGCTTGTCCGGGGATACGGTGACGGCACTCATTGAGGATCGGCAGAACCGCATCTGGGTCGGCACCAACGAGGGTCTGGACGTCATCGCGCAGGACGGCATTACCTCGATGCGGTCCGTGCTGCACGCGTCCGGGCCGACCTCGGTCCACCTGCTATACGAAGATCGGACAGGGAGTCTGTGGGTGGCGACCGAGACTCAGGGTGTGTTCGTGATCGATGCACACGGAACCCGCCACTTGGGCATGGCGGACGGCCTGCCCAGCGATTGGGTCGTCGCCATCCACGAGGACGACCGGGGAGCCGTATGGCTGGGAACGACCGACGGCCTGGCGCTGTGGCGCGAGGGCAAGCTCATCTCGCTGACGCGCTTCGGCGGCCCGCTGCGGGAGACCATCATGCAACTGCTCGAGGACGATGCGCACAAGATCTGGTTCACGACCAACAAGGGTCTGATGTCCGTGTCGCGCGATGAGCTTGACGCTGCGGCGGCCGGCGGAACGCGGTCGCCGGAGATTCACACGTATGGTCTCGCGGATGGCCTGCGCACCGCCGAATTCAACGGCGGCAATACCGCCGCCGGCTTTCGCTCGCAGGATGATCAGCTGTGGTTTCCAAACATTCGCGGCATCGTGCGGGTGGATCCCCGTCATATTCGAACGAATAGCTTGCCGCCGCCTGTGCAGATCGAACAGGTAGCGGTCGATGGGGTGCGGCTCACGCTCAAGGACGGGGTGCAGGTGGCGCCCGGTCCGCAGCAGTGGGAATTTCACTACACCGGGCTGAGCCTACTGGTGCCGCAGCATTCATTGTTCCGGTATCGGCTCGACGGGTTCGACCTGGGCTGGATCGACGCGGGGAACCGCAGGACCGCCTATTACACCCGGCTTCCGCCGGGGACTTACACCTTTCGGGTAGTCGCCAGCAACAACGATGGAGTCTGGAGCGACTCCGCCGCGAGCTTTCGATTCACGCTCAAACCGCACTTCTTTCAGACCTACTGGTTCGCTCTCGCCTGCATCCTGGCCATCGTGGCCGTCGCAGGCGCGTGGTATCGCCTGCGGGTGGGGCGTCTCAGGCGTCTGGCGGTCGCACTTCGCGAGCAAGTGGCATTGCGCACGCGGGATCTCGAGCTGGCCAATGCCGAGCTGCTGCAGGCCAAGGATCGGGCCGAACACGCGGCTCAGGCGAAGTCGCAGTTCCTGGCCAATATGAGTCACGAGATCCGCACTCCGATGAACGGTGTGATCGGCATGACGGATCTGCTGCTCGATACCGATCTGGACCGGACGCAGCGCGATCATACGGAAACCATCCGGGAGAGCGCCGCCGGCCTGCTCACCATCATCAACGACATTCTCGACTTCTCGAAGATCGAGGCCGGCAAACTGGATCTCGAACGCATCGACATGGATCTGCGCGGCACCGTGGACGACGTCGCGCACCTGCTGGCGATTCAGGCCCATGCGAAGGGGCTCGAACTCATCACCAGCATCGACCCGCTGCTGCCCGACCGGCTGATCGGCGATCCGGGCCGCCTGCGCCAGATATTGCTCAATCTCGGCAGCAACGCAATCAAGTTCACGCAGGCGGGCGAGGTATCGATCGATCTGCGGCTGGTGAGCAGCGATGCGGACGGCACGACGATCCGTTGCGAAGTGCGTGATACCGGCATAGGAATCCCGGCCGAGCGCCTCGTATCGCTGTTCCAGCCGTTCTCCCAGATCGACACTTCGACGACGCGGCATTACGGGGGCACGGGTCTCGGATTGTCGATCGTGCGTCGCCTGGTCGCGCTGATGGACGGCGAGACCGGCGTCGAAAGCACCGTGAACGCCGGCTCGTCCTTCTGGTTCACGGCGCGACTGGCCAATTCGGCCGGGAGGCCCGAAATCCGGAGCTATGACACGGAAACACTCAAGGGTCGGCGCGCATTGATCGTCGACGACAACGCCACGAACCGCAAGGTGCTGAGCCTGCAGCTGACCCAGCTCGGAATGAATCCTACTTGCGTCGATGGCGCCGAAGCGGCTCTGCGGGCTCTGATCGCGGACGTCGATGCGCACCCGCGTTTCGATCTGGCCGTGCTCGACTATATGATGCCGGGGTGCGACGGCTTCGAGCTTGGCCGCCGTATCGCGAGCGACGTGCGGTTCAAGACCACCCGGCTGGTGTTGCTCACATCCGCCCGGGGCACCCGCCAACCGGCGGACTTCGCGGAGGTGGGATTTGCCGCCTATTTGCTGAAGCCCGTCTCGCAACGCGATTTGCGCGAGTGCCTGGCCCGGGTCATGGCGGTGGACGCCGCGCAGTGGTACGAGCGCACGCAACCCATCGTGCTCGGCCCGCGCAATCTCGAACCGTCCAACCAGCGCCGCGTGCTGCTGGCCGAGGACAATCTCGTGAATCAGAAAGTGGCGCGCGGCACGCTGGAAAGGATGGGCTGCAAGGTCGACATCGTGAACAATGGGGCGGATGCCGTCGCGGCGTGGCAGACCGGGCGATATCAGGTGATCCTCATGGACTGCCAGATGCCTGTGATGGACGGGTACCAGGCGACGCGGGAAATCCGCCGGCGCGAAGGCGGCGCCTGCCGCATCCCCATCATCGCGCTGACGGCCGATGCGATGCAGGGCGCGGAACGTCTATGCCGGGATGCCGGGATGGATGACTACCTGACCAAGCCGCTCGATCGCGCCCGGCTCGGGGAGGCAGTCGATCGGCATTTCGCCCGGCCGTCTCGCGAGTCCGAGTCCCCTGTCGACTGGGGTCAATTCATGACGACGATGGACGGCGACCAAGAGAGCGCACGGGAGTTGGTGCGCCTATTCATCGACTCCGGTGATGCGACGCTGCGCGATATCAGTGCTGCATTGGGCCGCGGCGATCTTGCGGCCGTCGGCCGCGCGGCGCATTCGTTCAAGGGGTCGAGCGCGAGTATTCGCGCGCAATCCGCCAGCGAGGCAGCCGCGCAGCTCGAAGAGGCCGCGCGCGCCGGGGCCATCGATCGGCTGTCGCAGCTGGAAGAACAGCTACTGCGGGAAGCCGGCCGGGCGATGGATTTCCTGCGGGCGCGCGCGAACTGAGTGCGCGGAGCGCCGGCCACGGACGCATGGTGTATACTAAGCGCCCCGGCCAGTCCGGGGTTTGTTTTTTTGAGTGTTTGGGCTCGGTGGCAGAGTGGTCATGCAGCGGCCTGCAAAGCCGTGTACGCCGGTTCGATTCCGACCCGAGCCTCCACCCGAACCGCCGCGCAATTCTTGCGCGCATCGTGACTTGGGAGCGCTTGATGTCCGACGATTCCTCGAACCTCGCCGCTTTGCGTGCCGCGAATTCGCCGAATTCGCCGATTTCGCCGAATCCGTCGGATCTGCGCCGCGTGGGAGCGCATCCTGACTATTGGTATCCGGTGGCTTGGTCGGACGAATTGAAGGCGGGCAGGGCGCTCGGCCGCCGCTTCGCGGGCGACCCCATCGTGATCTACCGCGGCAGGAGCGGTCGGGTATTCGCACTGGAGGACCGCTGCGCGCATCGTCAGGTGCCGCTGCATTTGGGGGTGGTGATGGGCGATGACCTCAAATGCCATTATCATGGATGGACATATAACTGCGCAGGCAAGTGCATCGGAGTTCCCTATTTCGGCACGGAACGGCTGCCCAACGGCGTGAAGAGCTATCCCGCGCGAGAAGTGGACGGGCTGATCTTCGTGTTTCCGGGCGATGCGGCGCTCGCGGAGAGTCGTTTGCCGGCAGCGTTGGGTTCGTCCCAACGGGCGGACTACAAGACCCGGCGTCTCAATCGCGAGGTGGCCTGCCACTACACATTCATGCACGAGAACCTCTTCGACATGAACCACCAGTTCATGCACCGCAAGCAGATGGGTTCGATCCGGGCCCGCTGTCTGGGAAGAAGCCACGGCGAGAACTGGGCACAGGTCGAGTACAGTTTTGCGCGCTCCGAGGGGAAGCAGTCGGTGGGCGAGCATGTGATCGTGGATTTGATGCGCAAGCGCGGCGAACCGAAGAAGGATTTCTCCGACCACATGCGCATTCGAACCGACTATCCGACACAAAGCCTGCGGGTGTGGGTGGGACGCGACATCAAGACCACCGATGAACCGGTCCTCGATGTGTGGCTGGGGTATACCCCGTTGGATGCCGCGCAGCGCACCAACCGCACTTACGGATATCTATCGGTCAAGAAGCCGAAAATACCCGGGATCATTCATGCGGTGTGGCCGCTGGTGACCTGGTTCACCGAGAATATCTTCCGCGAGGACAAGGACATCGTGGAGTATGAGCAGCGCGCCTACGACGCCCAGGGCACGGACTTGAACAATGAAGTGTTCCCGCCGCTGCGCGACCTTCGCGGCGTGCTGGCGCGTTGCGGACGACCCATGACTTAGGACGCGGTATCTATGGTCGGCGATATCGGCCGGGATACCAGCAGCACACCCTTGGGATGAGCCGCGACCCACATCCCAAGCCTCGAGAATCCAGAATTCAACGTGAGTTCCTGCCTCTCGGGGGCTTTGGTAACATGCATCTTTTGAACATGGGCCATTATGTCAGACACCAAAGATCCCGGTTTCCCGCTGCAGCGCCCGTGGGACGCCAGGCTCGCCCGTTGGTTGGTTGCACCCCTGCGTAATAGCTGGGTCGTGCCGAATCATCTGACCACCGTCCGTTTGCTCGTCGGACTCGCCGCGGCCGCCGCCTTTATTCCCGGAAGCTACGGCTGGTCGAACGCGGCGGCGCTCCTGATGGTGCTGTCGAACTTTCTGGATCATACCGACGGGGAACTGGCGCGGATGAGCGGCAAGAGCAGCCGTGTGGGACATCTCTATGATTTGGCAAGCGACGCGGTGGTCACGATCGCGGTGTTCGTCGCAATCGGCGTGGGCGTCGAGGACCGCCCGGGGAAGATCCTCGATTTTTCCACTCTCGACGGCGCGGTCGCCGGCGGCGCGGTCGCATTGATCTTCTTCTTGCGCATGCGGATCGAGGAGATCGCCGGCAAATCCGCGACGCGCCAGGTTTCGCTGGCGGGGTTCGAGACCGAAGATGCCCTCTACCTCCTACCTCTGTTCGCCCTGTTCCACGGTCTCGAGGCGATGCTGGTGGTCGCATCGATCATGGCCCCTCTGTATGCCGTCTGGACAGTGGTCGAATATCGCCGGGTGGTGCGCCGGCTGCAACCGTTGGGCTCCCGCGAGGTGGCGCAATAAATATCAATGCATCCAATGCAATTGCCGATCGCTTGCTTGGATTCGATGCAACCCCGCTGCGGCGCAAATTCGTCGAACAGGGGCATTTCCTCTATCTCGAGAAATTTCTCCCGTCCGAGATCACGGCGGAACTCGTGGCGGCCGTCTCGGCCGTCGGCGGCGCGGTAAACCGCAACTATCTTCCCGGCCACAAGCAGGGCGGAAGCGTCAGCCGGCACACGATCGATGCGCTCGCCCCCTTCGTCGCGGAGCTCTATCGGTCTGCGCCGCTGATCGCCTGGCTGGAGGGGGTCTCGGGCGAGCGCCTGCAACCGTCGCCGGCGGAGGATCCGCATGCGTATGCGCTCTATTTCTACACGCGTGCGGGTGATCACATCGGCTGGCACTACGACACGTCCTATTACCGGGGTCGTCGATTCACCCTGTTGCTGGGCGTGATCGACGACTCGTCGTGCCGCTTGGACTACGAGTTGCATACCCGCGACCCCGCGATTGAGACCGTCGCCGGGTCCCTGCGGTATCCCCCCGGCGGATTGGTATTCTTTGACGGGGATCGGTTGCGTCACCGTATAACCCCGCTTGCGCCCGGTGAAAGGCGGATCTCGCTGACGTTCGAGTACGTGACCGATCCCCGCATGCGTTCTTGGCGGCGCTTCATCTCCAACATGAAGGATGCGGTCGCCTACTTCGGCGTGCGGCAGGTCTTCCGCAAGGCCGTCGGAGCCCGATCGGAGCGTCCATGACGCGTGCGGCGTACCTGCTGCTCCTCGGTGGGGTGGCACTCTTCGTCGCCGTGCTGGTCTCCCAAGGGGTGCCCGCAGTAGTAGCGGCGCTGACGCTGGCCGGCTGGGGCTTGTTGCTGGTCGCGCTGTTTCACCTTGTGCCGCTCGCGCTGGATGCGGCGGCAATCAGGGTGCTCTTCAAGCGGGGCGGTGCGCGCGGCTCGATGCGCCATGCGCTGCTTGCCAGATGGGTGGGCGAATCGGCCAACAGCTTGATGCCCGCGGGACAAATCGGCGGTCCCCTGTTGATGGCGCGTCACCTGACGCAGCAGGGTTCGAGCGTGCACGACGCGGCCGCCGCCATCATCGTCAGCACCACCCTGCAGACGGTCGCTCAGATCCTCTTCGCCCTCATGGGCGTGGCTCTGCTCGGCGCGCAGGCCGGCGGCCATCTGTCGGAGCACGCTCTGCGCACCGCGTCGTTGATCGCCAGCGGCGTGCTTGCCGTTCAAGTGGGCGGCTTTTATCTTCTGCAGAGGAGGGGATTGTTCAGCAAGATCATGCGCGCCGGTGTTCGCTTCGCAGGGAAGCGCGATTGGTCCCGCTGGGTGAGCCATGCGCAATCCATCGACCTGTCGGTCGAAGCTACCTACGGTCGCGCCGGACCCGTGGCAGCGAGCTTTTCGCTGAGCCTGATCGGATGGTTGGTCGGGACGGGAGAAGTATTTCTGATTCTCGAGCTGCTGAACAACCCGGTGAGCTGGGTCAATGCTCTGGTGCTCGAAAGTCTCGGCCAAGCGATTCGCGGAGCGGCATTTGCAGTTCCCGGAGCCTTGGGAGTTCAGGAAGGCGGGTATTTGCTGCTGGCCCCGCTGGCGGGTCTGCCGCCGGACATGGCGCTGGCGTTGTCGCTGGCGAAGCGCGCCCGGGAAATCATTCTCGGCCTTCCCGGCCTGCTCTATCTGCGGTTGTCGAAGTCGAGTTCCGCCGCGGCGGCAGAATCCAAGGGCCCCGTGACGTGAGCTACAATAAATTCAGGAGCGAAGAATGAATTCAACAGACGGCACCATCTCATCCATCCGCGATCAGTCCCTTAAGCGGGCGGCTGCGCCGTCGCGGTCCGCGAAGCTGCGCGCAATGCTGCAGAGCCCTGACCTTGAATTTCTGATGGAGGCGCACAACGGCTTGTCGGCGCGCATCGTCAAGGAGGCCGGCTACAAGGGCATTTGGGCTTCCGGACTGTCGATTTCGGCGCAATTCGGGGTGCGCGACAACAATGAGGCGAGTTGGACCCAGGTGGTCGACATGTTGGAATTCATGGCCGATGCCAGCGACCTGCCCATATTGCTGGACGGCGACACCGGCTACGGCAACTTCAACAACATGCGCCGTCTGGTCCGCAAGCTCGAGCAGCGCGGCATTGCCGGAGTGTGCATCGAAGACAAACAGTTCCCGAAGACCAACAGTTTCTTGAACGGCGAGCGCCAGCCGCTGGCGGATATCGAAGAGTTCGTCGGTAAGATTGCGGCGGGAAAGGATACTCAGTCGGATGCAAATTTCTGCGTGGTCGCACGCGTGGAAGCGCTGATCGCCGGGTGGGGCATGGACGAGGCGCTGCGCCGCGCCGAGGCGTATCGGCTTGCGGGTGCGGATGCCATCCTCATCCACAGCAAATTATCCAAGCCGGATGAAATCCTGACCTTCACGCGCGAATGGGCGCGAAGGTCGCCGGTGGTGATCGTGCCGACGCGCTACTACAGCACGCCGACCGAAGTATTCCGCAAGGCGGGTATCAGCACCGTGATTTGGGCGAATCACCTGGTGCGTGCGGCGGCGTCGGCAATGCAGTCCGTGGCCAACGAGATCCACGACACCGAGACCTTGGTCAACGTCGAGGACCGCATCGCGTCCGTCAACGAGATATTCCGCCTTCAGGATGCCGACGAATATTCCGCCGCCGAGCGCGTCTATCTCTCGGCCGCGGGCATGTTGCGTAGAGCGGTGATTTTGGCGGCCAGCCGCGGTCGCGGACTCGAAGCCATCACGGCCGATCGTCCGAAGGTCATGCTGCCCGTTGCGGGCAAGCCGCTGCTGCGCTGGCTCATCGACAGCTTCAAGAAGGAGAGCATCAACGACATTACGGTGGTCGGCGGTTACCGCGCCGATGCGATCGATACCGCGGGGATCAAGCTCGTCATCAACGAGCGCTATGCCGAAACCGGTGAATTGGCCTCGCTGTCCTGTGCTGCCGCGGGCCAGGATTGCGACACCGTGATTTCCTACGGCGATCTTTTGTTCCGCAGCTACGTTCTCAGGGATCTGACCGAGGCGGGCGCGGATTTCACGGTGGTGGTCGATTCGTCGCCGACCGGGATCAACAACCAAACCGTGCGGGATTTCGCCTACTGCTCGCGCGAGGACGACCGCGGCCTGTTCGGCACGCCGGTATTGTTGAACCATGTGGACGGCGAAGCGCAGTCCACATTCCAGAACCCTGCGGCCGCGCCCGTGAGAGCGCACGGGCGTTGGATCGGCATGCTCAAGGTCAGCCGCCGCGGACTCGCGCAGTTCAACGCCGTGCTCCACGCGCTGCGCTTGCGGTCCGATTTCGACGCACTCGATCTGCCGGCGCTGTTGAATGCCCTGATTGCCGATGGTGCGGCGGTCGAGGTGATCTACGTCCACGGCCACTGGCGTGGCGTCAATGATCTCGAGGATTTGCGCAGGGCGGGCGATTTCGCTCATGCGCAGTCGCCGTCCGGTGCGGACCATGATTGATGCGCGGACTTTCGTAGAGGAGGCGCGAGCGCGGGGGTTCGGTTGGTATGCCGGCGTTCCTTGCTCCTACCTCACGCCCTTCATCAATTACGTGCTCCAGGATTCGTCGCTGAGGTATGTGTCGATGGCCAATGAAGGCGACGCAGTGGCGCTGATCGCCGGCGTGGCGCTCGGGGGCACCGCGAACGGATCTCACGGCCGCGGGATCGCAATGATGCAGAACTCCGGCCTGGGCAATGCGGTGAGCCCGTTGACTTCGCTGACGTGGACGTTTCGCCTGCCGCAGCTGCTGATCGTCACGTGGCGCGGCCAACCGGGAGTCGCGGATGAACCGCAGCACGCGTTGATGGGGCCCATAACGCCCGCGCTGCTCGACACGATGGAGATACCGTGGGAACTGTTCCCGACCGAAAACGAAGCGGTGGGCCCCGCGTTGGATCGAGCCACCGCATACATGGATTCGGCCGCCAGACCCTACGCACTCTTGATGCAGAAAGGGAGTGTCGCCGCTCATGCATTGGCCGCAGCCGCGGCCGTGGACTGGCATCGCCCGGCCGCGCCCCCGTCCATGAGCTCCGGCGGCGCATCGAACTGCGCGCGCCCATCGAGGGCCGACGCTCTGCGGGAAGTGGTCGCGCGGACACCCTGTGATTCGACCGCAGTGCTGGCGTCGACGGGTTTTTGCGGCCGCGAATTGTACGCCATCGACGACCGGCCCAACCATTTCTACATGGTGGGGTCCATGGGCTGCGTGCTTCCGCTCGCGCTGGGACTCGCGCTGTCCCGCCCCGAATTGCGCGTCGTTGCAGTGGACGGCGATGGGGCGGCGTTGATGCGCATGGGAGCGTTCGCGACGCTGGGCGCGTATGGACCGCCAAATTTGCAGCACTTGCTGCTCGACAACGGTGTGCACGACTCGACGGGCGGTCAGGCAACCGTGTCGCCCGGAGTTTCATTCGCCGATATCGCCTCCGCCTGCGGCTACGCCTCCGCGCTGGAAACGGATAGCGTCGAGGCGATCGCCGCCTGGCTCGACGCGCCGCGGCTCCCGGGTGCGCGCTTTGCGCGGCTGCTCATCAGCGCGGGTACCCCGGCCGATCTCCCGCGTCCGTCGGCCGGCCCGATCGATATCAAGACGCGCCTCATGCGTCACTTTCGTCCATCCGTGGGAGTCCATTGATGCTGCTTCTGAATCCCGGCCCGGTGACGTTGACGGAGCGCGTACGGCGCAGCCTGTTGCAGCCCGATCTATGCCATCGCGAAAGCGAGTTCTTTGATCTGCAGGACGAAGCGCGAACCCGGCTGCTGGCGACGCACGATTTGGATCCGAAGGAATGGACGGCGGTGTTGATGACGGGTTCCGGCACCGCGGCGGTGGAAAGCATGATCGCGGCCCTGGTTCCGCAGGCTGGCCGGGTTCTCGTGATCGAGAACGGCGTCTACGGCGAACGCATCGCACAGATGTGCGCGCGCTACGCCATTCCCCATGACCGGCTGGTCGGTTCCTGGCTGGAGGCGCCCGACCTTGCGGCCATCGCGTCGCGCCTTGCCGGCGCGACGCCTGACGCGCGCTTTACTCATCTCGCCATCGTGCATCATGAGACCACGACGGGGAGGCTGAACGACCTCGAGTCCGTGGCGAAGCTATGCCGGGCGTCCGGAGTGCGCATGTTGGTGGACGGCGTGAGCAGTTTCGGCGCGGAACGCATCCAATTCGAAGAGCCCGCGCTGTCGGCGGTGGCCGCGACGGCCAACAAATGCCTGCATGGCGCTCCCGGTGCCTCCTTCGTCATCGTGCGGCGCGACGCTCTGGCGGCGGCCGCCTGTCGAACCTATTACCTGGATCTTGCGCGCCTCGCACAGTTGCAGGACCAACGGAACACGCCATTCACGCCTGCGGTGCATGTCTACTATGCGCTGGTCGAGGCCTTGCGCGAGCATGCCGAGCAGGGCGGCCGCCGGGCGCGGCACGATCGATATGCCGTTCTCTCGGAGCGCGTGCGCTTGGGTTTTGCCGGGCTCGGCATCGAAGCCGTGCTTGCGCCCCGCGAATCCTCGGTGGTGCTGCGTTCGTATCGGTTGCCCGATGGTGTTCGCTACGCGAGCGTGCACGATTCGCTCAAAGCGCGAGGATTCGTGATTTATGCCGGACAGGGGGCATTGTCCGACACGGTTTTTCGCATTTCCACCATGGGAAATCTGGCATCCGCCGACGTCGACCGGCTGGTACAGTGCTTCTCCGAAGCGATTCCCCTGGGTATGACGTGCGACGGCGATATGACAGATTGATTGCGGGCGCGCTGCGCCGGCTTTGCTGCTTCGGTGCCGCGTACCTCGCGCTGGCGCTGGGAGGCGCCGCTTGCATGGCGGACAATCCTCCGGCCCCCGATGCCGGCGGCGCGACTCCGCAATTGCCGCCTCCCGGATTGTCCGGATGGTTCAACCCCGCGACCGCCCCCTTCATTCCCGTACCGTTGATTGGAACGGATCCGAACAGCGGTACGACGTTGGGCGTTCTACCGGTCTGGATCAAGACCGACGATCAGCACGAGATCCGCCGGATCATCGCCCCGGACGTTCTGCACAATCCGTATTTCGGCTACGGCGTCAACGGTCGCATTTACGAGTATTCATCCGAGGACGAACAATGGTCGGCGCAGGCGGGAATCAAACAGCGGGTCGAAAGGAGCTTCGACGGCGAATATCAGCGCGGGCGCTTGCGCAATCAGCGTTGGTCCTTGGGTGTGAGCGTGATCTACGATCGCAGCGGCACCGAGCGGTTCTATGGAATCGGCAATGATTCGCCGAAAGGCGATGAAACCAATTACACCAACAGCCAGAAACTGGCACAAGTGCAGGTCGGCCTCAATTTCAATCACGTCTGGCAGCTGCTCTACACCGCCCGCATGCACTCGGTCGACGTCACCGCCGGAACCCTGGCCGGTATCCCGACGCTCGAGAGCCGCTTCGGCCGCATCTTGGGCGACGGCACCACCAACGTGCTGCTCAACCGGTTCTCCATCATCTACGATACCCGGGATGATCTGACGGTACCCAGCCACGGCATGGAATGGATCGCATACGCGGGCGGGGCCGCTCGCAGCGGCTTGTTGAATGATTCGCTGTACAGCGAGGCGGGATTGGATGGACGAAATTTCTGGCCGGTTGCGGCGGGCACGGTGCTGGCGGCGCACGTGGCGGTGCGGTACCTACCGAGCGCCAATCTGGTGCCGTTCTGGGCGCTGTCCAGTCTCGGCGGCGGCGAGAGTCAAACGGGCGGCGGGCAGCCGCTGCGCGGCTACGGGCAGGGGCGGTTCTACGATCGGAACTCCTTCGCCGCCAGCGCGGAATTGCGCCGCACGGTGTTCTCCTTCGATGCCGTTGCGACGCGCGTCGATGTGGAGATGGCGCCTTTCGTCGATCTCGGGCGCGTGTTCTCGCGGACCAGCACCCTGCCGTTCGAACAGCTCCATCATGTGATCGGCGTTGGATTTCGCGGCATAGCGCGGCCCTTCGTCGTCGGCAAGGTGGACGTCGGCTACGGGAATGAGGGTATCGCCATTTTCACAGGTCTCAACTATCCATTCTAGAGAGTCATGATGAACGAGCTTTCCGACTATCCCATCACGAAGAAATGGCCGGCCGAGCACCCGGACAAAATTCAGCTGTACTCGCTTCCGACGCCCAATGGCGTCAAGATCTCCATCATGCTCGAGGAGACGGGGCTGGCGTACGAGCCCCATCTCGTGCGCTTCGATCGTGACGATCAGCTATCGCCCGAATTCGTCTCGCTCAATCCAAACAACAAGATTCCCGCCATCATCGATCCGCACGGACCGGACGGCAAACCCTTGCCCTTGTTCGAATCGGGAGCGATCCTGCTTTACTTGGCCGACAAGGCCGGATCGTTCATTCCCCCGGATGCGCCCGGCCGCTATGAAACCATCCAATGGTTGATGTTTCAAATGAGCGGGGTGGGTCCCATGTTCGGTCAGGTCGGTTTCTTCAACAAGTTCGCCGGCAAGGAATATGAAGACAAGCGCCCGCGCGACCGGTACGTGGCGGAAGCGAGACGGTTGCTCGGCGTCCTCGATCGCCGGTTGGCGGCGCGCACATGGATCATGGGCGATGCCTACACCATCGCGGATATCGCGACCTTTCCGTGGATCAATGTGCTGAATACATTTTATGAAGCCGGCGAGCTGGTCGGTCTCGCCCGTTACGAACAGGTGATGCGCGGTCTCGATACCTTCCTCGCGCGTCCGGCCGTCATCCGCGGCCTCGATATTCCGAAACGGCCCTAAGCGCCTGTCTCAGGAGCGGGCAGATGCAAGGTGCGCCGGTTGGTGCATAATCCCGCACATGTCCACCGCTCCCAGATTGCGCGCTGCGGGTACCATGACCGTCAAGCGCGGCACCCGCGCGGCCCCGCCGCGCACCGCCCGGGTCACTGTGCTGTTCGCCGACCTGCGCGGATACACGGCGCTTGCCGAACGGCTCGCGCCCGTGCAAATCGTGCCGCTGCTCCAAGAATTCTTCCACGTGCTGGCGAAGGCGGCGACCGCGCACGGCGGCACCGTCTTTCACATGGCGGGCGACGGCATGATGGCCGGCTTCGGCGGACCGGGCCTCGAGGACGATGGAGCCCGCGAGGCGCTGGTGGCCGGCTATTCGATGCTGCAGCAATTCGGAACGATCGCGGCGCGCTGGCGGCGGGATCTGTCCGTTGATACGGGGATCGGTGTCGGCCTGCACCTGGGCGAAGTCGCGATGGGCTTGCTCGGACCGCCAGGGCACAAGTCGACGACCTTGGTGGGCGACACGGTCAATGTTGCGGCCCGCCTGTGCAGCCGCGCGCGCGCCGGTGAGGTGCTGTTGTCATGCACCGTCGCGGCGGCATTGGAAATCGACGCAGGTGAAGGCGAACTCTACATCGGGCCCATCCCCGTACTGCACCTGCCTCAGTACGCCCTGCGCGGCCGCAGTGCGCCGCTCGACATCTGGTGCGTGCCGGCGACCGAACGGCTCGCCTGTTGAGATTCCCGCGGGCGGCGATCGCCGCGTGATTTGGTGCCCCGAGCCGGGGTCGAACCGGCATGACCTTGCGGCCAACGGATTTTCGTACTCACTACGGCTTTCGCCGCCGCCAACATCAGCGTTTGGAGTCTGGAATGCGCCACGACCGTGAGAGTTCCTG
>Ga0307516_10004171_pt1 | contig 18011 bp, 19 predicted proteins | sample 19_EM_MG_FD_203310 | JGI IMG/M metagenome (GOLD analysis project Ga0307516, IMG submission 203310) | Populus trichocarpa ectomycorrhiza microbial communities from riparian zone in the Pacific Northwest, United States - 19_EM | ecosystem: Host-associated > Plants > Roots > Unclassified | place... | reverse complement strand
ATGACATACATTGTTAAAGGATGGAAGGCAAGCATGATAGTAACCACTTCACCGTCGGTGTGGTGAAAATCGATACTTCTTGCAGAGACGGTTGTAGCAGTTGAATGTGGCGCGTCCCTGGAGTCTCACTTTGTTGCATCGTCGGGAATGGGAGCAGATTGCCACAGGTCCTTTCGCCAGCTGGATCAAAGAGAAAGTCATGCTACGATAATGGCACCCCCTCAGAATAGCAATACTTCAACGTAAAATCGTTCAATCGATCAAAAGCACCACATCACTGTATCTAGTAGTAACTACAGCCACCAGTCCAGCAAACGACAAGATGATAATATACCGAAGGCTAAGGGCAAGAAACAAGAAGAAAAAAGTACCGTCTCCATCTCCGTCCATGATGAACATTAAATATTATCGGATGTTGCAAAAGACGTCGACACACAGCCCATGGCACTCAGAAAATCAGCACCGTTCACGGCGATCATCCTTTCTATAGGAATAGACGCAAAAGAATCAGTCGTGCAGCAGAAAAGAGAGATAGCGAGAGAAATACACCTTCATACCCAGAAAAGGCATCATCCTCTCCTTTCCCTTCACCAGCCCACTCCCCTCCCCCTCCGCCTTCCCATTCCCAGACGAAAACGTCGCAGGCCTCACGAAAAACTGGTTATGATACCCCATACTCGCCCTATACGTCTGACCGGCCGAACCACCCCGGGACGACGGAACCGCAGCGTCATCCGCAAACATAACGCGCGACGCCTGACGAGGGGCCGCAGCATTCCCATTCGCATTGCTGCCCGACGATTCGTCACTGGGAGAAGACGACGAGAAGGGCACCAAAAAAGGTGGCGTAGGCAACGACGCCGAGCGCTTGTGTCTGTGGCGGAAGCGCGCGGCTATCGGTGCTGCGGACGGTGTGGTGCCATCTCGGGCGCTGGGCTGTTTTGAGCTTAAGCCTTTGACGAGGGGGTGGGGCGAAGAGGAAGAAGAAGAAGAAGAAGAGGGGGTCGACGATCTGGAGAATCTGGACAGCTTGGACGGGGTCTGCTTCGGCGCTGCTGAGCCTGTTGAAGGGGACAAAGGAACAGGTGTGCTGCTGCGGAATGCGAAGCGGGGGAAGGAAGGAAGGATGCTATGGTGCGCGTTGCGTTTCTCATGGGCGTCCTGGTCTGATCGGGGATGCACGGGGCTGGGGTTGATTCCCTTGTTCTTGTTGATCAAGGCATACTTTGGAGAGTTCGGCATAGCTTCGACTTTTTCCCATTCCCCACTGTCACCGTTCTGCACCAGCTCGGGCGGGGTACGAGAAGTAGAGCCCCGGATCGATGACAGAGGTGGAGCAGACACCTCCCCGCCAGGATCCCCTGCGCTCATCCGCGTTTCCGACCCAGGCAGCTTCCTCAACAATGACCTAGACTTCATCGAAGCGTAGCCGCTATCGTAGCGTGTCGAGGCGGTACGACTGCTCCGTCGCGATCGACGATCGATCATCTCGGATTTGCCTCCGCGGCGCACGCTGCGTCGGAAGAACGATCCTCGTTCCCTCGTCGGCGACTGCTGCTGCTGCTGTTGTTGACCGTCTACGCCACCCGTCTCGGGACTGCGTATTGCCTCTTCAGAACCGTCGTCATCGTCCTCGTCGTCGTCAGGGCTGGGAGGTGAAGCCGTTGGGGCGGGCTTCGACCTGGACCTGGACCTGGATCTGGAACGAGGGCCGAAAAGCGAAAAAGGAAATCGTCGGTGCGTCTGTGCCTCGTCGTCATCAGCCTCACAGCTGTCCTCGTCTTCTTCCACCGGAGTCAGCACCTCCTGGAACCTCGTGGTGCCCGGAAAGCGCCTGGCCGGCCGACGGGGGGACAAAGGGTCATTGAACATCCATTCAGCGATGAGGCTGTTGTCGTCGAGAGCGCCGAGCTGATAGCAAACATCGAATATGGAGGCCCGAATTCCGTTTGAGTCACGATTATTGGGGTTGGTTGGGGGGGGAGGGGGCATTTTGGGCTTGTACATTCAACAAAGGAACAAAAGAGACAAGGCGATCGTGCTTTGCCTCAAGGTGGCCGCTGATTTGCGAAGGCGGTGTGATAAGGAAACTGAAGGTTTGAAAGGAAATGAAAAGAGAACGAAATGGGCGTCAATGTAAACCACCTGGGTTCATCGAAGTGGAGAAGGTGCATTTAGGTAATCAAGAAGAAAACAAGTCCAAAAGCACCACAGAAAGCATGCACAAATTCAAAACCGATTCCAATTCCTCTCATCTGCAAACGCTGCAGGAAGCTTCGGCACAGGCGGCACCGCGGCTGGCCCATACCCCTTCTCTCTCCCATCCTCGAAATACATCTCCTCCACCCTCCGCAAAAACCTCTCCCTCGTCTCCTCGCTCTTATCTGGATCCAAGAAACTTGCCCGGCTGTAAATGCTCCCACTCCACCGACTGTTCCGATCGTCACCACCTTCCTCCGATACCGACTTCCGTCCAAAGGCCTCCTGTGAGAACCCATCATCATCCCCATCACTCCCAGCATCCCCCTCATACCCCGCAATCTTCGAAATCGCTTCAAACGAGTGGCTCCGTCCCAGCGCCCGACCACCCTCCATCTCCATCTCTTCCCTCCTTTCCTTCCTACCCCCCATCCGCGCCTCTTCAAACCGGGCGAGCACATCTTGCATATCATCTTCATCAACATCACTCTCCGCATCCCACCTCCCATTCCCCACACCCATTAACATCTTCCTCCTCTCCTCCCTCTCCTTCCCCTCGCTCGACTCTGGCAGCGCCAGCGCGTACAGCTCCCTATACCTCGGCACCTTCACCTTCTCCTCCAACCCCTGCCCATGCCCATGTCCCTGTGTCCCACCCGCAAACTCCACAGGAATAACCGGCCTCTGTGGGAACGGCGACTCCTTCCCCCTCTTCGCACGCTGCCCCTGCTCCACCATATCCTTCGGCTTGTGTGGCTCCACTCCAGCAACGGCATTCCGCAAACTATTCAACCGGGTCATCCCCCTCTCCCTCACCACACCCCCTCCCAGCCCAATAAAACTCCCCGGTGGAGGCTTCGGTAACGGTCCCGCAGGCGGCGGGCTAGGCGGGGGGATATCATAATACGCCAACACGTTCGGGACCGGGCTCGGAAGCGGCGAAGCATGCGGCGAGGGCACGATATAATCCTCCGAGGGAACAATCAGCGGCGACAGGGCCTGGCTCATGTTCTGCCGTCGTTGTGGCATTTGCAGCTGCAACTGCGCCTGTGTGAACGCCGTCGGCGCGTGGGCGGCGCGCAGGTGCACAGGTGTCATCGACGTCGACGGAATACCATCTGCTTGGGGTCGTTGTGCCATCGAGGGCTGCGGCGAGGGGGCCTGCCGGCGCGCTGTCACCTGTGCCTGTGCTTGCAAATGCGACGACGGTCGAGGATCCACCACCGTCATCCCCCGCGACTGCGACGTCGACGGAATATCTTCTGCCTGTGGTCGTTGAGCCGCCGGAGGCTGCGGTGAAGAAGCCTGCCGGCGCGTTGCCGCCTGTGCCTGTGCCTGTCCTTGCACCTGCAAGTGCGACTGCGATCGAGGATCGACCACCGTCATCCCCCTCAACTGCGGCTGTGACTTCTGTTCCACCGCCTTTTGCACTCGCCCCTCATCCAACACACCCTGCCCATGCATCTCATACCCCGACGCCCGGCCCTGACCCGGCGCACTCTCAAACGCCTGAACCCTCCCAACGTTCGGAGCCGGCGTCAAAGGGCTCGTCGCAGGCCTCGGCCCAAACCCGTCTGTGGGCGGGAACCGTGGTCTCGGCCGCCGAGGACTGGGCACCGGGGAAGGCAGGCTCATGGATGGGGATGAAGGTGAGAGAAACTCAGAGCCCGGTGCCTGCGTAAATGGGATCACAAGCGTCGGCGCGCGTGCAGAGATCTGAAGGTTCGTGGTCGAGGGCGCTGAGGGAGCTAAGGGCGACACGGAGTGCACCTGATGTTGGAAGATTTGCCCAGGCGAGAAAGAAGCTACGAGCGGAGGCACCGCAGCTCGTGGTGGGTTGGAAATGGCGCTCGTAGGGTGAGGCGACGGTGCGCCGGATATCGCCGCCAACGTGGTCTCTGAGAGAGTGGGAGAAATGCTTATCAACGGTGGCGATGGAGGGCCAAGGGGGCGTGGGGAGATCGAGGCGGAGGTGCTGGGAACTGGTGGTTGAACCATCTGGCCGCGTTTGACTCCAGGACCACTGTCATGTCCGAGGGACGAGGGTCCGCGGCTCTTGTGATGCGACAGGGAGGAAGAAGGCGACAGAGACTCCGAATCTGCCGAGCCGTAGGAGTCGCGTTGGGTGGAAAACGAAGACATTACCTCCAGTTGTATAGATCGTGACAGAGGTGACGCAGCTGGCACGATGGAGGGGAGGTATCCAGGCGTAGAGACGGGGGAGGGTGTGAAAGAGAGGAAAGAAAGGTGGGACCCGCCTTCAGTGCCTTCTCCTATGGAAAGTGGTGGTATAAAGCTCGGAGTCGGTGTGCTACTCGAAGTCGGAGGCAGGGTGCTTGCAAACATCGAGGCGATCGGCAAGGGAGTCACCTCCCTCTCAATTGCGAGGGAGGGCAATGGCAGGGGATCGTGTTGTAAATCAGGTTTAGACCGCTTCATCCCCAGCTTGAAAAAACGCGATTTTGACTTGCCCTTTGAGGACGAAGACATGAATCCCGAATCGGTCTCGTCCCCCGTCTCGTCAGGAGTTTTGGACGGGGATTTCTTCGACTTGGACCTGGGTTTAACTGAAGGGCCATCCGTCTCGTACCCTGTGGCATGTCCGTTGGAGGACTCTTTGTCATCTATCTGAATCTTTTTGTTTGAGGGCTTATCCGAACCGAATAAACTCTTGGCGCGTTTCCTTGCTTCCTTTTCTTTTTTGGCCTGCAACTTTTCTTCTTTTGCGCGATTTTTCGACTCTTTCTTTTTTGTGCTCTCGCTGACGTAGCCCGCGTCGCTCTCAAGGCCGTCCGATTTCTTCTTTCGCAATTTACTCCTGGATGATGCCGGGGGCCGCGGTGGAATGGGGATTTCGGGGAAGGTGGTAACGGCTGCAGGAGGATTTCCCACACCCATTGGTTTGACGGGGTCTGTAACGGAGTGCATTGAGTCAAGTGGAGCATCAGACGTGTCGCGAGGTGACGTGGCCAATGGGAAGGGGGCCGTCTTTGGAGTCCGAAGGAAAGAGTTGGAATCATCCGAAGGGGTAGATCCACAAGTGAGTGCTGGGGAACGTTGATACTACCGAAGAGAACATTAGTGAGTCGGCGCATGGAAAGCAAGACGGGAATAGGTTGGAATGAATAAATTGTGCTTTGAAAGTGTACGTAAAAATAGGGTTGAGCGGGTGAAGTATGTGGGAATAAGGGCCGAGCCAAAACGGGCGTGGGTGGACGATTGTATGGTTGGATGGGTAGAGCGAGGGAGTATACCCACCTCATCTGCCTCCTCCTCCTCTAGAGGATTGTTAAACATCCAATTGGCGACCGCGTTGTTGGAACCGAATCCAAGCTGAAGAGCAACATCGAGTACTGAAGCTCGAAGTGCATTCGAGTCTCGCTCCTTGTTCGGTGAACCATTGTCGGCCTCTGGAGACAATGTAGCTTTCGAGGCGAGACGGGGCCGTAGATTTGGGGCTGGAAGACGCGGAAACGAAAAGTTTGGATCCATATGGGAGGTGGAAACGAGTGGACGGAGTGAGCTTATAGACGGTACGCAGTGCGTCTGATATGGAGTAAGGACGGTAAGCTGGTAAGGAAGGTCCACGTCCAGATCCAGAATTGGCTATAGCATTCCAGAGTGCAGGCCGAGGTCGAGGTCGAGGTTGCAAGAGATCCTTGGAACAGGGACAACCTGCGACTTTCGACAGGTCACGTGATCTTACGGGTGCCTGTCGCCGCTTTGCCAATGTGAACAACACATTGACGACCAATTAAATTAATCAGCCCTTCTCCATGACAACATTCTCGAAAAGTTATTTTCAGAACGAGTTCGTTGTCCAGGGCCGAGGTCCCATGTCATGCCAGGTCCGATTTAATCACACATAGACAGTGTTGACAACGGTCCCATGTAGGTGAATTCAAGGTAAGCATGCCATTTGGTTTACTTGTCGATACCCTGCACAGAATGGTTGGAAATTTTTGTGCATCCATGTCAACCGTTGGCCGGTTTACCCCGTCTCCTAACCCGGCGAAAGTTAAACCGTCTCGACAACCCTCATCGCCATGCCACACCAAATAGGGTTGATCTCTCTTGCGACGGTCGAGTCTTCTCTCCTTGTCATTCCTACGAGCCTCGGCCTTGTTCTGCCAGGTAAGTCATCGAAGCACAGTGTGCAATCCAATTCACCCTGAACAAGGAAGACTTCGACCAGCGGTTACCCCTTCATCTGTTGCTACACCGAACCCAGCCGTATCCCGACTCTACCAATCACTGTCATTAGACCTCAAACGACCAGAAGACCAGACTACGAAGCAATTACGGTATGTTTCGGGCGATTTTTGGATTGCTCAATAACTGAGCCGCTACCGTGACACAGGTGAACTTGCAACGCAATTTAACTCCTTTTTCACTTATCCATCGGACAGTTGGCTGTTGTGGTGGCGGAATGAGCTGAAGCCTCACTTTGCACGGAGCAAGCTGCTGCAAGTTGAGGGGGTTCTCCCCCACTTCTTTTTTCGAATTGCGATTCTAGACCCTTCCCATGTCCGCGAGCCCTCTTTGTTAGAGATGTACTCGCCTCCGGTAAATAAGGTATGTAACACCGCTGGCAGGAGACGTTACAAGACGGACTTGTAGCCTAAACCATAGCCAAACACATGATCAGATCGTGTGATTTTCGGCGGTGTATCCATGACGACCGCAGGTGATCAGATTATGGTTATCTATACAGGTATGTGTACAAGTCTGACTTGTAATGTTTCCTGCCAGCGGTGTAACACTGGTTCCTTCTATCAAGTAATCAATTGATATCTCTACAAGGTCTGCCTTCTGGAGACTCCTGTGGTCTATGTATTGTGTTCTGGACATATATTTTGTGTCTGAGCGTCTGGCATTGACATTTGGACACCTGGTAACACCAGGTACTTAACACCACACACGAGTCACTGATGGCGGTGCCTCGCGCGATATTAGATGGCGTCAAGCTGCCTTCAAGTCCATCCATACAAGCCATAAATGTCGACGAAGCCCGCAGACAGCGACCTCGATCTCAATCCTGGTCCACCGCCGAGGCAATCTTAGGCTCCAAATGTTGCACAGCTGTCGGTTTGTTGCTCCTGGCGTTAACTATCCTTGCGGCATGGAAGTCTATCGATGTCGGACGGGACTTCTTTTCGCCGCACCATAAGATGTACCACAACGCTTTGATCGAGGAACTCAGCCCAAGCCAACGCGCATCCGTGGTCCAACCTCTACTCGCTCCATCGCAAGAACTTGACATTGCCGTGACGGTGTGGCTACGCACTCGGGGCATGCATTGCGATGACCGAACCCGCCACCCGAGAAGCTCTTATGGCTGGGGGCCCCGTGGAGACACCGCTGTATTCCGACATCGTGTTCCGAAGAATGCGTCTGACGGACAAGAATGTCTTTACCAACGTGAACTTCACACTCCCGATTGCGTTATTGTGAGCATACCGGCAATCCAAGCGTCTTCCCTAACCTCGAAACCTTTTCAGCCACCAAGCCAGTCCCACGAATGACGACGTGTGGGCATCCGTAATGCTCATTCCAGCCGGATCGTCAGTCTTGGATGTTGCCATCGATTTCTCCCCCTGGATACCTCGCGAACTTGATGTCCTCCCTGTCCGAATGTGGCCGTGAACATGTCTTCTCTCTGCAGTCTTTTCACACATGACCACGACTAGATTCCCTCTGGGCTCCCCCGACCTTGGCACCAAAACGCTCACAGAGCATGTTTTGGAGAGCTTCGGCGTTTCAGTACCTCTCACACAATTTCACGGTATCCAAAGTCGCTCCGCGGTCGATGAAGGGTTTGATGATAAAGGTCTTGGCGTTGAAAACCGACATGGGACATCCCTCATGACTACCAATGGTCGACCTCTCCTCAAGGCTCACCCTTATATTTCAACTCGGTGACTTCCATCCAATATTATTCCACATCTCAAAGTTAGGAAATTGTCACAAGTTTTACGATGCATAGTGCGGACGTTGTACCTTGAGATATCTGCGGGATCTCCTTACCAGATATAATTGCATAAAGAGCTATGCGCAAAACGGCCATTGGGAAACGGAAATCCAGTTAATAATAAATGATGAGGAAAGAGCAGTACCCCATTTCGAGTGGGGATACGCGCCATATATCTCGGTGTCGACTTATTCTTTGAGACAAAAGGTATGATCCTGTCCTTACATCACATCCCTTTCATTAATAGTCCATTCCAAGGATCTCCTAGCGATACCCGTCAACCGAGAGGAGTGCCCAGCAAGTCCGAGAGTGAAAAGTGAGACCTCGTACAATGGTACTTCCAGCGTTATATACTTCTGCCTGCCTCCTCATGTTTGACTTTCAACAAAGGCCCAGAACAAGACTTCTTGAATGTCTCCTGGCATTTATTGTATTCTGGGTGTGCATCGGCCGGGATCGGGATAGCAGAAGTGGCCGATCAATACAAGTATTACTCTTTACTGAAGCCGAACGTGACCAGGCCAAGGCCCACCCCGCTGAGCTGGTCGGTGCGTATGCCTTGATAAAAGAATCTCTGCTACACATGTTTACCAGAACGATCTAGATGGTCTCATCGGTCACAAGTTCAGCCCAGATGCACATCCAAGACGCAGATTTGTGATCAACGCCATTCAGTGGGTGACATGGTCCTCATCTCCTCATAGCAATGCTCAATGCATCATCTGATAGAAATTTGGGTGAATTTGCTGTCTTCATCCTGGGAATCCATTACTGGCTCACCTGAACGTCTACCGTTTCCATCAGCATCCTCGGCATGATGCTCGTCGCATCTGCTGAGATCATCCGCGGAGTGGTAGTTCTCGTATTGAATTTAATGGAAGAACAACATCCGATCCCGGAGGGGATTGTTTGGTTCCAGATGGTGACCACCCTCATCATACCTTTGCTCATGATAAAGGCCATTGCCAGAATGGAAATGAGATGGTGGAAGGGTACGGCGTGGATTCCCACCATGCAGATAGCCTCGGCCACTCATCGGGAAAGAGCGAGCGAGAGGTTGGAGGCTCGGATCGGCTGGCTCCCGAAGGTTGCAGTGAGTTGGGCTCGAGTAAAACCATCTCCTAGCTGAGCGTACAACGATGCTTGATCCAATGATGTAATTGTTTGGACACCTCACCTCAATTCTTGGTTGAACTGAGATCATCTAACGACGCCTGTTGAGATCTTCCATTCGAATCACGCAAGGCCCCCGGCGTACGAGGTATAGACGATTCGGTCGGTGGATGAACGTCCCCTCCCGGGAGCCCCTTCCATTAAGGGCCGATCCACAATAAACCACATTGTCGTGTAGAGCCATATCTTGTAAAAACGACTGAGATGGAATGGGAAGGGTGGTCGGATCAAAGAGGGGTAAGGTCTTGTTCACGGCATCGACATCGAATCCCTCGAGGACTTCTGCAGCAGCTTTCGCATCTGGAACTTTGACATGAGGAAGTGATAAAAGTCTACAAAGGATGGAATAAATACCGGTTATACCACGGCCGCGCGGATATTTGATTCCGATACCTTCGATACCCTCTATATGCCAGTATGAACAATATGGATTAACCATTTCATAGTTCCTCCAAAACTCGACGACACCCACTGAAAAAACAAGTTTGAATTCCTTGACCACCTTTTACGGTGTACCACCAATATGAGTGATCAGGGCTGCTCATTTGGTCCAGGGGTCGGATGGCAACCGGTCGCAATGTAACCTCCTTTTTACCCGGAAAGTCTGCGCATGGTTCCGAGTCTGGTTTCGATAGTAGATGCGGGAGGAGGCTCTCTCTTTCGCTTCTTGGCTGGGGGCTTCTCTTCTGGTAGGTCTTCATTTCTGGACTCGTGATTGAACCACCAGGAAACCATGAGACGCCCAACTTTGTAGAGCAAGATGGATATGAAAGCGACTTTCAGTTCTTCGAGAGTGATCCCGTCAGTTACTGGCCGCTCGGCCTAACGGGAAGGGCTATGTGTCAATCAAAGTGAACATGCAGAATGCCGTGATGATTCACTCTCTTCATTAATTGAGTTGCCAGCGCCCGATTTACATGGATCGCTTTGTCGAGCGGGCGGGCGGACACTCTCCACGTCAAACTCGAAACGCGGCATGAAATCGCGTCGCTCTCTATGTTGGACTTCGGGCCAGTGAGACAAGATAAAGGTATGGATGTCGGTGTCGGTGGGGTCGGTTGGTCGGATTTTCCGCCGCTCCCATCGGTGGGCGCTTGAGCCTGCACGGTAGAGGGACAGGATACATTTGTGGAACGGTTTTCGATAGGCTTGGTGGTCGAGAAGTTGTTGACGGGTGTTGTGGATCAGAGGTAGGAAAGGGTTAGTGTCGTCGGCAAGGGTGAGGATTGACCTCCTCCTACCGGGATCGGTGAAGCGAACGGGGTTTTGGTGCTGCATCTCGTGTGTGTGTGTCAGGAGAATCCAAGAACATGGAGCCTTTGTAGTTGTTCTAGACTGAGACAGAGGTCGTACTCGGACAACTCACGATCGGAGATGGTAGACATGGCAAGATTGAATGAGGGGCGCCTCGTAGCATGTAAGGCGGCAGTGGATTTGTATTGCATGTAGCGAATTGGGTTGGTAGGATAGGTTAGGATAAGTTAGGTTAACCCGCGGCGGTCCCGACTAGGTATGTTTCCAAGTTTCCAAAGTGAGGAAATAGCACGCCAAGTCTTTGCCCTCTGCTCAGCTTGGGATCAAAACAACGCCAATATCAGCAACGTCACGGTTGCAGTGAAACTTGAATCGTACCAGTCCCCTACGTCGTCGAAGTTCAATATATGAAGCCTGATGATAGTGTAGCTATGTCAGACCAAGCGTCAGGTACTACAGTGGAAGCAACGTCAAGGAAGAATTAAGATTTCTCGCAAGCTGGCAGACTCGCCATGACACCGCTGGCAGGAAACATTACAAGTCAGACTTGTACACATACCTGTATAGATAACCATAATCTGATCACCTGCGGTCGTCATGGATACACCGCCAAAAATCACACGATCTGATCATGTGTTTGGCTATGGTTTAGGCTACAAGTCCGTCTTGTAACGTCTCCTGTCAGCGGTGTGATCAATTGCAAGGTGATATCGATATCGATTTTCCAAGACGGTGGTACTTGCATATCAGACTGTAGATTCCAAGACAGAGTCTAGAGTCACTACATATAAAGCTGACGCCCTCTTAGCCTCGTCATCTCACAGCATGGCAACGACCTAATTTACCAGTACCCCATGATCGCCACGAGGGGACAGTCGACAGGATGTACTCCACAGACCTCCAGCATAGGAGGTGCAATATCTCGATACGTTCCGTTTGTTCTCCGTGTTCATTTGGGAATCAGCTTTTGAAGGAGGGCATTGATATGTCGTGTCAAACGTGGTAGATGGGGGAAGGAGTCGAGTCGTCTTTGCTTTGTCGCGCTATTCATCAAAGTAACACCGCACATAACGGCTGCCTGACATAGCGCAGTCGGCTTGATTGTTACCAGATGGCGTCAAGATGCATTCACAATCCCATCACCAAGCCATAATGTCGACGAAGCCCACGGGCAGCGACCTCGATCTCAATCCGGGTCCACTGCCTCGTCGGGGGAAACCTATCTTGAGCTGCAAATGCCTACTGATGACGTTCGTGGTATTGACATGTACAGCTGTTGGTCTGTTGCTCCTGGCCTTAACTATCTTCGCCGCATGGAAGTCTATCGATTTCGGACGGAATTTCTTTTCGCCCCACCAGAAGATGTATCATAACGCTTCGATTGAGGAACTCAGCCCAAGCCAACGCGCATCCGTGGTTCAACCTCTACTCACTTCTACGCAAGAATTCGACATTGCCGTGACAGTGTGGCTACGCACTCAGGACTTGCATCGCGATGACCGACCCACCACCCCACCAGTATTAGAGGTTGGGGACCCTGTGGAGACACCGCTGTATTCCGACATCGTATTCCGAAGAATGCGTCTGACGGACAAGAACGTCTTTGCCGACGTGAACTTCACATTGCCGACCGCGATATTGTGAGCATACCGGCAATCCAAGCGTCTTCTTTAACCTCGAAACCTTTTCAGCCGCCAAGCCAATCTCACGAATTACGACGTGCGGGCATCCGTAATGCTCATTCCAGCCGGATCGTCAGTCTTGGATGCTGCTACCGGTTTCTCCTCCTGGATACCTCTCTACGTAGATGACCTCTCTGTCCGAACATGGCCGTGAGCATACCTTCTCCCTGTAGTCTTTTTCACGACTGAAAAGCATCAGATTCCCTCTGGGTTCAACCGACCTTGGCGCCAAAACGCTCACAGATGAGATTTTGGAGAGCTTCGGCGTTTCAATACCTCTTATCCAATTTCACGGCATCCAAAGTCGCTGCGCTGTCGATGAATCTCTTTCTGGAGGGTTTGATGATGATGATGTTGATGACGTTGACGACAACCGACACGGGACATCGACATCACTCATAACTACCAACGGTCGACCTGTCCTCAAGGCTCACCCCTATATTGCAACTCGGTGACTTCTATTCAATATTATCCCGTATCCTGAAGTTAGAATCTCTTTACAGTACCCAGATTCGTGTCGTGGGCGAGACAAAGCTCTTCAAGCGCGCAGAGTTCGACAAGGTACATTTGCACCTAAGACTATTCGGGGTGGGTCAACCTTCCCACTTAAATTGCCACAAGTCTTTAACGATGCGCAGTGCGGCGGAGCTACTGCTTTAAGAAGAGCTCAGCCGTTTCCCCCTACTAGATATAGTTGCACAAAGAGCTATGCGCAAAACGGCCATTGGGAAACACAAGTCCAGTTAGGAGTAAAGGATGAGGCAACAGGAATATCCCATACTGAGTGGGCATACGCGCCCTATGTCTCGGTCTCGACTTATTCTTTGGGACAAAAGGTATGATCATGTCCTTACGTCACTTCCCTTTCATTAATAGTCCATTTCAAGGATCTTCTAGCGATACCCGTCAACCGAGAAGAGTGCCGAGAAAGTCCGAGAATAGAAAGCGAGACCTCGTCCAATGGTACGTCCAGCTTTTACATACCCCTGTCTACCTCCCCATGTTTGGCTTTCAATCAAGGCCCCGAAAAAGACATCTTGAATGTCTCCTGGCATTTATCGTATTCTGGGCGTACACCAGCCAAGATCAGGATAGCAGAAATGGCCGATCAATACAAGTATTACTCTTTCGACGAAGCCGAACATGACCAGATCAAAGCCCACAATGACGCTGAGCTGACCAGTGCGTGTGCCTTGATAAAAGAATCTCTGCTACACATGTTTACCAGAACGATCTAGATGGTCTCATCGGTCACAAGTTCAGCCCAGATGCACATCCAAGACGCAGATTTGTGATCAACGCCATTCAGTGGGTGACATGGTCCTCATCTCCTCATAGCAAAGCTCAATGCACCATCTGGCAGGCTTTTGGGTGCACTTCCTGTCTTCATTCTGGAAGTTCAGTACTGGTTTACCTGCACGTCTACGGTTTCCATCAGTATCCTCGGCACGGCCCTCGTCGCATCTGCTGAGATCATCAACGACGTGGCGACTCTCGTATCGACTTCAATGGAAGAAGAGTATTCGATCCCAGACTGGATTGGCGCTTTGCTCCATATGGGGTCCACCCTCCTCATACCTTTGCTCATGATAAAGGCCATCGTCCGGGTGGAAATTAAATGGTGGAAGGGTACGACGTGGGTTCCCATTATGCAGATAGCCCCGGCCACTCACCGGGAAAGAGCGAGCGAGAAGTTGGAGGCTCGGATCGGCTGGTGCCCGAAGGTTGCAGTGAGTTGGACTCGAGCCATTTATGTTATCAGGACAAATAACTCATGCTGCGATCAAGCTCTTTCTTTCCCTCTTCGTTCTCCACTACTTCCAACCCCCATATGACTACCACCTCATCCCCGCTACACACCCCATCCTGCCTACAGACAGACTCACAGCTGCTCTACCGGCCCTGATAGGTGCGATGACCGTGACAGGGTGGATCCTGCAGCTCCTCTTCAACTTTACTTCCGGTCATTTCGCCGGTCATTACAGACTGAACGCTGTGCTTCTATTCATCATAGGCGCGACAGGTCTCCTTGACTTCGCGCCAGCGTTGGTGGGGAAGTTCGATGGCAGGAGGGCGCTGTCGGTTCAGGACCTTCTTGAAGTGGCGTTGTATACGGTCGCTGCGTATCAGGCTCTGTCGCTACCTCCTGTGCCCCAGGAATGTCCGGACGAACACATAGATTAGTGTTGACGTTTTTGGGTGGACTTTTCGATCGGTTTCCGTACTCCATCGCTGCGGTGCAGGTAGAAGGATCCTGTGTGCAGCGGAATGCTTTACAAAATCTAGACGGAACAATGTGTTGCGCAGAAGTTTACAGCTTTATCCTGGATTATTAAAGAGCAGGATTTTCAGTTCAGATTCGAAAAAAGGACTGTACTTAAGAGTAATATAGCAGAGTGATGTATTCATTCCTTGGTCGTTGTATCAAGGGGTTCCGTAAAGGGTTAGAGGTAAACCAGCGTGAATCACCAACGGGTCATAGCTAATGTAAAGAATAGAAGGCAGCGATTGTATATAATCAAGACGATGCCATAGAAGATGATCAGGAAAGTAATGAGGGGCAGTGGCAGGAACGAGGGAAAGGGGCCTATGATAGAAAACATCACAGGTTTAAAAACACGAGACGGTGTTTAAAGGTCAAAGAACGGTTGCTCGGTCTTTTGCTGCTGCTGAGCAAATGGATTATGGGAGGTCGCAGTCGCAGTCCTCTGCTGCGCAAGTACTCTTGCTGCATCCGTATGTCCGTACCTATCAGCAATAACACATCAGGTCACATCCCCATCGAACTCTACCACATGTGGAAAACCCACCTGAGAGCACCAAAGTTGCCAAAGGTATCCGTCCCATCGTCCCTCTTCGCGAACAAACTGGCGAGATGCTGCTCATTCTCCCCTAGTTCCTTCTTCGTCTTGACCTGAAGAGGCCTCTGACTCTGGTCTTGTGGTGCGCTGTGATACGGGTTGGTCGAAGAGGATGAAGAAACCGGTGAGGATGTCGAGAGGGAGGACAGGCCGGAGGTCGAATGGTTGTCATACGTGCCAGTCAAGTTAAAGGATGGGGGTTGGAACTTGACGGGAGTGAACGACGACGTAGAAGATGAGGGGGCAAATGGGTTGTTGGACCTGCGGTGAAGTAAAAAGGAATCAGTCCGGGATCACTACCACCGTCTGAGAAAGCATACCCGAAGCCGGCCGGCTGCGTCTGCAGGGGCTGAGCTGCGAATAAACTCTGCTGCTGCTGCAACTGGATTAATTGTTGTTGATGCATCCACTCTTCCTGCTGGGCCTGCTGCTGCTGTTGGAGGAACAATTGCTGTTGACGGATATACTCGGCCTGCAAAGATTTTAATGACACATAACGCTACAAAGCGGTGAGAACTACCTCGGCAGCCTCTTGTGCCTGTTGTTGATACGGGTTGAACGAGGTGAACTGAGGTTGGACCTGAGTGAACTGAGGTTGAATTTGGGTGAATTGAGGTTGGATCCCAGTTGAATACGTTGAATCGAAAGGCATAGTGTTTGGCGGAGGTCTGTAAAGAAGAAATCCACAATTGCATCGGTATTCAGTGGCCGAATTACGCACAGTTGATTCTGATCATCAAATAATGCGGAAGCATTCGAGTCTTCGACGGCATTTTTCCTCTTCGCTTCTTCCTCTTCGCTCAACTTGATGGCCTGCTGCAAGTCTCGCTCCTCAGCAGCAACGCGATCCGCAGCCAACGAGCGCTTGCTCTCTTCGATTGCCTTTCGCAATTCCTCCTCGTCTCTGTTTGGCCGCTTGCCTGCTAGCTGACCATTGGGTGGAGTGTCATCACGTCGTCGGCTTCGAGAATCTTCCTCTTCGCCGGCCGCAGCACCACGCATCATTCGATCTCTCATCTTCGCCCTAGCGTTCCGTTCCTCCCGGAGGCGAGACTCGTCCACGAGCAAGTTTGAAATGTCTTTCGCCTTTTGACGGACGTTGGCACCCTGGTCTTTGCCATCTTCATCGATGTACTGGAACTCCTTTAATGTTTTTATAACGTAGGCATTGTCCCGGAAGTAGATCACGACGTTCTCTGAACCTTGATGAAGGCAGTAGTCCAGTACCGTCAGACTCTGTGAGGCAGTTGGGATTCTGTGAGTATATGACTCTGAGCTGTGGGACACCAATTACCTTGAAGACATGGCGCCAGTTCTTGCCCTTGTCATTCAACCGCTTATCCAGCATCTCCATAATCTCTATAAAGTCTTGCCTTTGGAAAGAAGGTGTATTAAAGATACAGGGTGCCAGCATCTAAGTGCCAACGATAACTCAACTGGTTATAAGTCATCTGAGCAATTTCGTTCATCTGGGTTCCTGATGGGCCCCAGGGGTCGTTCGAAGTGGCATCGCGGACCTTTGCCTGAGTGTCTGAGTAGCCCTTTGTATAGTTCTTCGTTACGCGCAGCGCAGCCTTGCCGAACTGTTGCATGGTCAAAGTGAAGGGACGAGACAAGGACTAAATTCGGAATGTGCCAGGAAGAATCACATTCAAGTTGAATGGTTATGCAATATTTCTACGACACCGATGGTGAAGTGGTTATCATGCTTGCCTTCCATATACAAATTGTGTCAACTAAGCAAGCGGCACGGGTTCGATTCCCGTTCGGTGTAACTTAAGAATTCAATCTTTTTTCTATTCACTTTCCATACCTTTCAAGTGAGATTTGACCATGCGGAAGCCACCCTTGTGATCTCGACCGCCTCTGTCTATTCCACCGCTACCATGGGTGCACATCGACACCAGAAGCGTCGGAAGCTGGGAGTTTCCGAAGCGTCGTCACAAGTTTTAAAGGCCCAAGTCCTCCCTCTTTCGAAAGTTGTTGCGGTCGCCACCATTGACCCGAGCTGCACAACGTGCTACCACGCATTGAATACCACGCATGGTCCCCTCATTGTCTGCGCTAGGTTCGGGATCATCTATTGCGATCAGGCGCTACACTGTGGAACTAATTTGTACCAGATGTGCCTCACCTATTTGCACCATTTGCTCTCGAACGTGTACCGCCTCGCCAACCTCGATGCCACCGACGCCTTATCTTACCAGGTCTCCCACCCCAACGCCTCCACCATCTCCCCCTCGTTCTGCCCTCTCTCTCAACGCATGGAACACCAACCTCAGTGATTCTCAGCGTGGAATGATTGCCGGGACGACCAGCGGGACGAAACGACGAAAGGCTGCGACTGAGCACTATGAAGTCAATCCCGATGCCATGGAACATGCCTTAGGAGAATTTTATCTAGCTGAGGGATGCGGACGGACGATATGTCGAAATTGTTCCACTGAAAACGTCGAGAGGCAAGTCATTTTGGAATGCGGGAAGAAATATTGCTAATATTGCTTTAGCGACTCCACGACCTGCCACGACTGTCTGTCCCACTGAATCTATTATTTAGTGCATTCAAATTCAAGCAACTCGACTGACCTAGACAATTTACCGATCGTTTTTCAACTTGCACGCTCTGTTCTCCGCTACTCTTGTTTTATGCCCATGTTCCAATCAATCTTCCTGTAGAACTTCTCGTCGACACTCATAAGTCCTGTAAGTAAGTATGTTATGCATCATACGTGCGTTTGGGGGTAGGCCGGGCCGGGAAGACATAGGCAAACAAGCAGTAACACTTAAGGTAATGGAGATGGTCATTTTGTTGGCAGATGCCACCGAGTCCTGCGTACAACTGGCTCTGCGTGTTATGTTCGGCCGCTAACA
>Ga0307516_10004170_pt1 | contig 18012 bp, 11 predicted proteins | sample 19_EM_MG_FD_203310 | JGI IMG/M metagenome (GOLD analysis project Ga0307516, IMG submission 203310) | Populus trichocarpa ectomycorrhiza microbial communities from riparian zone in the Pacific Northwest, United States - 19_EM | ecosystem: Host-associated > Plants > Roots > Unclassified | place... | reverse complement strand
AGTCCAGTGGAAAAGACAGTGGTAGGAACTGAGTCGGTTCCGGCATTGGCACTGCCAAACAAAGAGAGATAGCAATGGCAGGGTTCTTGAAGTCAACATTGTATAGAAAGTGACCTAGTGCCTTCGGGAACACAAATGTGTCTCCAATTTGAAGCGTTAGAGTGTAGAGTTTGTTGGTGGTATCAATAAAACCAACCTCGAGACTCCCATGAAGAAGAAAAGGAAGCTCAGCGGAGCGCGGGTGTCTGTGAGGGGGTTAACACTACCTGCAGGAAACTGGAGAAAATTAAGCAAAGGAGACACTCTTAACTGTTTAGAGCAGGGAACTCCACCATGCAAGCAGGGATTCCAGTGAAGGTGAAAAGGTCGGCATCAGGGGTTGAGATTTCATGGAAAATAAAGTCTGATACAATATCAGGATGGCTTGCCTGAACCATCCAAGAAGTGGCCTAGTGCATGGTGGGAATATCAGATCCACGAATAAAGACAATGAAGGATGTCCCGGCTTGTATGAGACTAAATTTATATGAATCTATTTCATTCTTTTTGTTTTATTTATTTGAATTATTTATATTATATAGTTTTAATTGATGGACTAAACCCAATAGTTGGATGTTATATGATTATGCTATTTATATTATTTTTTTTAATTTGTGAGTTTTCGATGACTTGATAAAATAACAGATTATTCATCTTTGAATTCTCTTCTTTCTAGTTTTTTTTCACTGATTTTAATTCTTGGCTTCTTTCTTTTTTTCTTTGTTTTTAGTTTTCTTTAGTTTTTGTTCCACATTACCTTTAGTACCAGAGAAGAAGCTTTTAATTATTCTAACAGTTAATCAATCTCTTAGAACTTGTGAAAACCGTCGGTTTCTAAAACCTGGAAATTATGTAGAATCTTTATCAACAGTTGATCTAAAAAAAATCTTTTAATCTTTTTTACAATGAGATTTGAAGAAAAAAATATTGTTCATCTTCCCTACCCAGCAAATCCTTTACAGAACCAGTCACTTCAGCAAACAAGAACCCTAACCCAGCATTAATAGAATCAAATATATTTTTATCTTTATTATTTTCTATCTTATAAAAGTGACCGAACTAACGCTACCTAAAAGCTGTACTTGCACCCAGGCCTTGAGGATAGACTTCATAATAATTTTATTTTTTATTTGTTTTTCATTTCCGGCCCATTGATCTTCTGCTATCTTTTGCTTCCCTCCCACTGTATCTTGTATGATTTGTATTAAAGAAATGCCCTGACAAGCAGGATGGCGCGTATAGTTCATTTGTTCTTGCTTAATCATGCTCGTTCGTTTGTTTTATAATAGTAATAATTATTTTCCATGATACATCTTTGAAATTTGAGCCTTTTCACAGGAAAACTCTGATAGCTGTAGAATCCATATCAACAAGATCAAAGTACCATTATCATGCCAGGATTAAAACGAAATATTTTCTGCTTGGCTAACTGAAGATTATTCCAACAAAGGTGACTCGAACAAGGTGCGTGTCCGATTCATATGGAATGCTTCGTGCAAGGTTATGGTGGAGGAAGGATGACCAAAATATAAACTCAGCCATACCGTTTTCTATCACTTGGGACTACAAGCTGCGAACTCGTTTAAGAACAAATGACTATATTTGCAAGTGCATCAGTAAAAAAACATATTACTTCAATAAAAGTAACCACCTCATTCAGAGCATAAAAGTCACAAGCAAAACTCCATATCGTTAAGTTTCTACAAAGTTTAAATATCAATTCGAAGTCAACAATTTTCCATAGGATAAGAAAAACTACAAAAACGTCCTGACTTGAAAAGAGCCATCACCAAGCAACCAAAGCAGCACCACCGAAATGGAATTTCTCTGATGAGAGACAGCTTACAGCCTTCTTCCCCTTCTGCCACCCTTTCTGCGGGTGCTGTCTGTTGGAATTGGTGTCACATCCTCTGAAAAACATACAAGCAATCGTCAAACTCAATGCCAATGAAAGAAGATTCAGGCTTACAAATGCTTCTCTGGTTTAATTACTACATGGCCTGTTCAGCTATTCATACTCATCAACTGAAAACACAGCATAAATGATAGACAGTATTCATGGCATATAACAAATATAAAATGTTAGGCTCTTGAAACATTAAGAAACTAAAGAGTAACTAATGCCTAGATTGAAAGCTTCAATCCACAAGCATCACCAACACCAGTTCATCCAAGCCATGTAACAAACACAAGTGCATATTAAACTCCTAAAATTGCAATCAATGGTTCTAAAACTTTATTTCATATTAATGACTTGCCAATGCGACCAATTTTCATTCCAGAACGAGCCAATGCCCTCAGAGCAGACTGGGCACCAGGCCCAGGTGTCTTAGTTTTGTTCCCTCCTGTAGCACGAAGCTTGATATGAAGAGCAGTAATGCCAAGTTCCTGTTAGTTTTGAAACCAGGTTAGTGTAAATGAAACCATTTCTGAATAAAAAAAAACAGCTTATAAATTAAAAAAAAAAGGAATTTTTTAAAAATCAATGTATCAAATATAAAACAGAACAAAGACCTTGCATCTCTGTGAAACATCCTGTGCAGCAAGCATAGCAGCATATGGTGAGGATTCATCCCTGTCAGCTTTAACCTTCATTCCACCTGGTACATGTGCAGAACAAGGAGAAAGAGTTACCCTAGTAGCAGAAACAACGGCCTGATGACATGTGCCAATGCAACAGTTCTATGAAAAATGCACAACCAAAATAAAGCAAACTACCCACTTATAAAGAGGGGGATTACTTCCACTACTGAACAATCAATCATATGATAACAAAATGATGAATTCACCATGAAATTGTATTTTGGAAAATCAAAAGGCCACCGATAAATCAACAAGACACTACACAGTACAACAAAGTACTCATGGTGGATAAGCATATAGAAACATAATGTAAACACTCAGGACACTTAGCACGCAAGTCTATTTTAGCAATCAGAACCAGCAAACCAAGAGAGAAAAAGACAAATAGAGCAGAAGCAAGCTTGAAAACTTTACAAGCATGACCCCATTCCAAGAAAAAGCAATTGTTAAAAAAATTATGACAGTATAAAACACATACCAGTAATGCGAACTAGGGTTTCCCTCCCAGACAAATCAGTCACATGCTGCAATTATTTCAACCAAGTTAAATTACTTCCAGATAAACCCAAAAGATCCCGTTAATCAAAAGACAGACATGATAGTTCATTTGGGAAAATATGAAAGAATGCTCACAATGAATGTGTCATTGAATGAAGCAAAAATGTGAGCCACCCCGAAAACATGCTCTCCCTCCCGGACAGTTGGGCCAAGAGTGACATTTTCTTCCTTTGGCTCTCTTGTCCTTCTCTTTGACTATCAAATCATAAACAAAATTCTATCAAAACAAAAACCCACAAAAAAGAAGCAAAATCTACATCTGAAAAACAAATATAGAGCTCAAACCCCACTTCCCTAAACAACAAACAGCTAACGCATATACTATCAAAGTCAAGAACGATCAAACAAAGCATAGGACAAGTGACTGACAGCATCAAAAAGAAACCTTCTACAGCATCAACTTATTTCCGCAAAATCCCAAATTTCCCAACATAAAACAGAAGCAAATTCAAAAGTACGATACTTTAACAAAAACCCACTTCCCCTTTGTTTATTTTCTTTAAAAAAAAAACAGATAACAAAAGCAAATCTCCTTGTCTTCAGTCCTCCAAAGCAGATATACATCAACAAGAACAACAAAAACAAGGTACGAAGAGAGTTAAATACATGAAAGAGATCTTACTTACCATGACTGAAGGCAGTTTAGGTTCAGAAGCCGAAGGATGCTAAAAAAGGCTGATGGCCGAGCTTGCTTGCGGCGTTGCGGAGGACGACAGGGAGTGGCTCAAAGAGGAGACTTTATATGAGGGGAGTGGCCAGGGTTTTTAGTAGAGTCAATATTATTTTTATTTGCTTGAAAGTCCTTGGAGTTTTCTTTTATTCTTATTGGGACTAATTTGGGTTGGGCTTTTCTCTTTTTTAGTTTTTCCTAATAATCTGATTTCTTTTCTTCGGTTATTTTTATGGGCCGGGCTTTTCCAAGCTTTGTGAAACAACTGGCCCATAGGACATAGCATTTGATGCTGTTTTTTTTTTTCAGAAAAGGGGTCAAAAGCGATTTCTCATAGTATATTTTTTTGTGGTAGGTATTTTGGGCATCACTTCTATTTATTGGTTTAATTTTTTAAAAATAAATATTTAATTAAAGAAATCATAAGTTGTATGGTGTTAAAATCAATTTTCATAAGCAACAAGTAACTTATAGAATTGAGATAAAATTTTACTTTGGGCATAAATTACAAAGTTTTAACTCTTGTAATTATCGATTTTTTTGGTTTTTTTAATATTTTTAAATCGCTTTGACGTGTTAATATCAAAAATTCAAAAAATACAGAAAAAGAGATGATATTGGGACTTTCTTAATGTTGGAAGGATGATATTGGTGAATTTTAAACTATTAGGATCGAAGTGAAATTTAATAAAGATAAAAATAAAATTTATTCTATAATTAATCATTTCAGCAAGATTTTTAGAGAAGAACACTACATTTAATTATTCTTTTATTAATATTATTTAGATAATCATATCTAAATATATAAAAACATAATATTAGAGATTATAATCACCTTAATGAAGCCAAGTGAAATGATATTTTTATTCTTATTAGCTATAAAAAAAACAATAGGCTAAGTACAATTCTTTTTTCTTTTTTTTTGGCTAGCTCAACTAAAAACAACTGCAGATGACTTGACTTTCAGCACTGTATGATTTGTTTTGTTCATGATGGTATTTCAAGAGCATAAGCTATGTTAAGGACCACAAAGAGGCTAGTAGATACTTGTATGTATAAATTTATTTTATTTAATCATCCTATGGGTGGAGAAATTGTCAAGGGTAAAATAGTTTGAAAATATATTAAAATTATATTTTTTATATAATATTTTTTTTCTAAAAGAGAATTAAATAGTTTTTTCTATCATATCAAAATCATAAATTAAAAAAAAAAACTCATCGATTTAATACTTTAACAAATAAAAAACACTTCCAAAAACATCTAAATCATAATGTCGCATATCGCCTTAATTCTGAATCTAGGTGGATGGGGAACATTTTTTTTCTTTTATGGTTTTCTCTCTTTTTCTCAAACTTATCACTCAATATATATATTGATTTCTTTTAATTAAACTAATTATTAGATATCAGCAACTTATATCATGCCTCCAAATAAAAAAATTAATTGTTTAGAAGAAAATTCATTAAAAATGGGAATAGGTTCAAATCCTATTTCTAACTTCTTAGAAACGTATCGTATATCTATGTCTATTCAACCTTACTTGAAGAAGCATCCTGAATTTTGGTGTAATAAAGGTCCAATGGAATGTCCAGATATGAGCATTGATGATAAAGGCGCAATGTTCCTCTCAAATATACAACCATCCTATTTTTACACCCATTTTATTAAATCAAAATTATTTATTAATTACATTTAAGTTAAAATCTGATTTTTTTTTTCATATCACCATTGTGTAATCCCTACCAAAAAATTAGCAAATACTAACGATCAAAATCATATCGGTAAATTATGGTGAACCATATGTTCCTTACGAGACCATGGTAAAAAGGACAGTTGGATCAAATTTTAATTCTAGCAACGTGCATGGAGTTGTAGATGACAATAATAATCTTTATAGGAATATGGTTATGAATGTAATGAGAATGAATCAGGGTTATGCAGGTAAATGTTCAATCGTGGATGAAGTACCAAATGCAGGCGTACCCATGTCTTTTGATCTTTTAAAAAAATCTAATTAACCATTATGGAATGAGTGCATAAATCATAGTAAATTATCGGTCATTGCATAAGTGTTCACCATAAAATGAGATCATTGGCTTATTGAGGCTGGTTACGACAGAATTATCGAATGGATGAGAAGCATTTTACCTTAAGGGAATAAACTAAAAGAGAACTTCTATACTACTAAATCCATGATGAAACCCCCAACCTAGTATACTATAAAATTGACACGTGTCCAAACTTCTGTGTGTTGTACTACCTTGAAAATACAGATTTAACCGAGTATAGAACATGTGGGTATGCTCGTTATAAACTTATAATTGGTAGGGGAAGGACTATTGTTACACATAGAAAACTTATATACTTCTCATAATGTTTTTTTGAATAAACTGAAAATTTTATTCATGTCTCCAAATATCATTGAGCACATGACATAACATCATTCATATGATGGAGTTGATGGAGTCATAATGCATCCTTTCGATGGCAAAGCCTAAAAACATTTTAATAAGGTGCATCCTCAGTTTTTAATGGAATCAAGAAATATACAGTTTAGGTTATATATAGACGGACTCAATCTATTTAGGTCATTTGTTGCTCGTTATTCTTGTTGGCCAGTGATACTCGCGGTTTACAACTTTCCACCGAGGATGTGTATAAGGTTGGAGTTCATGTTTTTATCAACAGTCATACCCAATCCTAATAGTCTGGGTCAGTATATAGATGTTTATCTTCGACCATTGAATGATAAGTTGAAGCAGTTATGGTCATCTAGGACTTTGACTTATGATGTCTCGAGGAAACATAATTTTTAGATAAAGACAACTTTGATATGGACTATCAATGATTTTCCTGCGTGTGAAATGGTTTCTGGTTAGAGCACGCATGAAAAATTAGCATGTTCATGCTATATGAAAAATAACAAGACCTTTACCTTAACAAATAATAGTAAAATGTCTTTTTTTTTATTGCCACTAATGGTTGTTGTCATCGGATCACAAGTAAAGAAAGAACAAAATGACTTCTTTATTAGTAGAGTTGAAGAGAATGTTCCACTATTGGTACCATCGGGTGAAGAATTGTATGATGTAATATCATAGTACGATGATATTGTGTTTGATTTTCAATCCGATAAGCAAAAGTTTTTTGATTTTGGTGTGACTCATGATTGGGTAAAACAAAGTATTTTCTAGGAACTTTCTTATTGGAAAACTAATATCTTCCGCCATAATCTTGATGTCATTCATATTGAAAAAACATGTTTGAAAACATCCTTAACATGGTTATAGACGTGAAAGGGAAGACAAAGGTCAACATAAAAGATAGAATGTATATACCTTTGTTTTGTCACCATAAAATTATAGAGTTGATTTATGATGGGTCACGAATTGTAAAGTCCAAAACTAATTTCGTCTTAGACAATAATGCACAATTACTTGTCTACCACTAGCTTAAAAGTCTGTGTTTTCCTTATAGACATGCTTCGAACATATCTAGATTGGTAAATTTAGAGAATTGCATATTATATGTAATACAGAGTCATGATTGCCACATATTTATGCAAACACTTATTTCACTTGCTTACTAAGATTTATTTTCAAAGAGGATATGAGATGTACTAATAAAAATTAAGCACTTCTTTAGAGATATATATTCCAGAGAGTTGGAAAAATTACAGTTCAATTCCACTAGAACATATAGACAGTATCACCGATGGTTTAAGTTCGTTGGTATATTCTAAATAGTTGAAAAAAAAATTATCCTCTCATGCCAATAGCTATTACAAATAGAATCACTAATATATTGAAATTTCATCGATGATCGATGATATATGAGGGGGGGTTCTGTAAAATTTTGGGTTTAATTGAAATTTTAATTTTTTTTATCACATACAGAGTTACCGAAGGAAAGCAAAAACTAACAATTTTTTAATTGTTTTTCAGGAATTTTATTGGTAAAAAAAACCTCAATTAAGATATCAAAATCCCTAACTTCATAATAAAAGTTTGTCTTCTTCCTTATGTTTTCTTCATTTCTTCTCTTTTTATGAGGTTCTTCTCTCATTCTTCACTCTCATTCTCTTTCTTTCTCACTTTATGCTAGGTGAAATCTCTAACTTTTGCTTTTTCTTTTTTATTTATAAGGTGGTTAATTAATGAGTTAATTAATTGATCTTTTTCCCTCTCAATCTTAGCCAGTAAAGTCTTCAACCAGGTAAATCGCCTTCTTTTTCCTTTTACTTGTTGAAACAAAATTTGTATTGTTTTCATAGAAATTGTTTCTAGGTTTTGGTTCTTGTTTGGAATGATACCAATGGCTTTTCGGTTTTGAGTCTTGATATGTAAATCTATATTATTAAAAGGTGCTTTGTTGGTTGTTTTATGTTGGGTTTTGATGTTTTTGCTTCAATTGTTATTGGGTTTAGGGTTTTGAAACTTAATTTCTTGTTTTGATAAAAATTATAGTCTCTCTCGACACAGACTCATCAATACCGCCATGCCAAGGGGGGTTTGTTCATATCGAGAACCATTTACTTGGAAATACATTTTTCAATGGAAGCCCGACCACTCAATATAAGTTTGTTTTCCATTTAGCATTATTAAAAAAATAAAGAACAATTAAAAAATTTCGAAAAAATAATTTTAACTAATGAATGCAATTTCAAGTTTACAAATATTGAGATTGCCCACATGAGAACATCGACAATGAAATTGATGATGGAAGTGTCACTGTTTCAATTGAGTCTAGTTTCTAAAAATACTGAATGGAAACCTATGATTGATACATGGTTCAGAAAGTTCAGGGTTAATATATACCTAAATAATTTTTTTTTTATTATGTTAACTTGGTTAATTTATTAATTTTAATGAACTAATTCTTTTACAAATTTGACGTGCAAAGAAAAGTTTTAATGGGATAGGGCTGACAAAGCTGTTACTAGGAGGGTTTGGGAGAATCACAGTACAACTAGGTAAGATTAAATACTCAATGTTATATTTTTTTATTTATTAACTGATAATTCAATTATATTGTATAGGTTGCGTGATTTTTTGGTGTGAGGCATGGAAAAAGAAAGTCAAAAAATATGCTAAAGAAAGAAATCTTTCAAGCTAGAGAGACAGAACGGTTTAGAGGGATTCCAGACCTCTGCACGTCTCAGAGGCTATATGGACAAAATATATTCAGCACGTGACGTCCAAGTATTTTGTGTGAAGGTCGCAGTCCAGTACAAAAAACTATAACATGGAGATTCATGTTTCCATTACCATGCACACCGGTTTCAATTACGAAGCAGATGGTAAGATTCGTTTTTGTTACATCTATTTTTTCAAAAAAAAAATTGATGTTTTAATATTAATATATTTAACTAACAACAGTTTTCTTTTGCAGATTATGGTTCTTAGACGTGAACCAAAACCAGTAGAGCGTTTTATAGAAACTCACATGTGAAATAATGATCGACGGAAAGGGGTGCAATAGCTCGTGGATAGTCGAGCTAAGAAGTTCATGGTATGTTGGATTTCAACGATTTCTTTTCTTAAGTTTATTATTTTTTTGAATTTGCTGACTTTTTTTTCATGAAACTTATAACACCCGGTTGCAGGAGAGATATGAGGACAATCCTTCAACCTATCCCAATGTGATCCGGATTTGTGGTTAGAGGCAAGATCGTAAGATGGAACCGATAGAAATCGAGTTTACGGTATCTCAAACACTACGGTTGAGGAGTTGAGGACGACCCAAAGTCTTTGAACTGTTTGATGCTCATAATTGATTTCGAGCACTCAATCTCTGAAGTTTCAAGTCATTTTAAACCAACAAGTTGAAGCTTATACAACCCATCTTGCTACCAAAACAGAACAACTTAGTGTTGAGACAACCAGACTCTGGTGATTGTACATGGATTTAAAATCATACATGAGTGATGCATGTGCTCCTTTTTATTGCCCCCGGTCCCGACGAAGACCCACCTCCTCCTTCTCCTTCAGCTCCTTTATTCTAGATGAATTGTATTTAAATTGATAAATTTTTAAATCTGTAATAAATATTTGATTTTTATTTTATTTTATTTTCTTTTAACTTTTTCTATTATGTTTATTACATATTTTTTCAAAAAAATATTTAAAAACTTATTGACGAGCTTACCAACAGAATAAGTTCATCGATATATTCTAAAGAGCTAGAAAAGAATCACTGGAAATGTCACTAACATTATTTAATCACTAACAAAATTCATTCGTCGGTAGTTTAGACATAAATCACTGATGAAATTACAAATGAACTTTTTGTCGGTGATATGTTATATTCACCGATGGAAATCTCAACAGAATGATGCCGATAATTTTTTTGTTTGACGTGTTTTTCCCTCTATAAATCTATCGATGATTATATTACCGACTGAATGACCGACATAATAGAAATCATCGATTATAAGTTTTCTAATGAATAATAACCGTTCGTGATCCCGTCGGTAATAATTGTGCTGACGGAATCAGTGTCTAACTACCGACATAATATTCCATATGTAAATTGCAAAATTTTGGTAGTGAATTTTTATATATTTATTGAATATCTTTAATACTTCAATGTTTAATTATTTTTTATATCCCTAATAATTAATCTATGTAATCCGAAGCAACCTTTCAATGGCAAAGTTTGATAGTTTTACAATTTATTTAAGAATTTATAAATTATAAATTTGATGTAATGTATAGCGTGAATATAAAACTGGAATTCGGAAACCCTAAGGTTATGACCCTAAACTATAGAGAATTAGGTTGAGAAAACTATGATATTTTTCGAGAAGTATGTAATTAAATAATTTGATTAAAAAAAACAGCACATCAACTATTTATATAGAGGTAAAAACCGGCCTAACCAAAAGAGTTCAAAGTTGAGTTGGAAAAATAATTAAAATCCAAAAATCAACTAAAAAAATAATTAAAACAACAAAAAACAGTATTTTCCAAGCTTAATTTAAAGTATTTCAAAACATGGTTGGTTGCCCTCACATGCAGAATTTTCTAATTAAATTTTAGCTTGATTCAATAGTTGGGAAATATTCAAGTACCCGAATTATTGTGAAGTAAAGAAAAACAAAACAATGAGATTATGAAAGTAAATATTCTCGTATTTATTGTTATTGCACTGTTCATTTTAGTTCCTACTATTTTTTTACTTATAATATATGTAAAAATGATGAGTCAAAATGATTAATTTGAATGAAACTTGACTTGGTAGTTCTTATCAATAATAATGGTATGTAGAATTATAATTGTTTTTGTCATATTATACATACAAAATACTTGAGATTCCTCTCGAGTATTTCTTTATCCATCTTATCCATAAACGCTTTCGTAACACGCTATAAAAAAAAAAGTCTACAATTTGAAGTAACAAGAAATTGACATTACGAGAACAAAGAGTATTACAGCCATGCACGTACGTGTGGAAGAAAAAAGGGCCTGAAATTGTGTGGTTAACGCGGGGTATGAAGAAGAGGTAAAACATTAGCCATAAGCAAGTCCGCGTAGATGGATTAGCCTTCACAGGCAAAATAGATTTGATTTTTCACGCATCATTGATTTCCTCTTCGAAATAAATTTGCTGTGTCTCCTCGACGTCTCGTCAAGACTTGGTCTTGACAATGACTTGAGTCTCTACTCTCTAGCCCAGAGTTCCGAGTGCCCTGGCTGCCCTCCCTTTTTTGTTTTGTTCTTCGAAAAGGTACATGGTCACAAATCCTTCGGCGTTCTATTTGGTTTTTAAAGCTCTATTTTTGTGTTTTTTTAAAAGTTAAAATTTTATTTTATTTTTTCTTTTATTTCAGATTATTTTTTTATATTTTTACATCATTTTAATGTACTAATATAAAAAATAATTTTTAAAAAATAAAAAAATATTATTTTAATATATTTCTAAGTAAAAAATAATTGCAACTATATTCTCAAACATGTTTTAAGTTCGTAATAATTGGTGAAAAATTTAAGAAATTGATAGTTGTTCTTTATTTTAAAATATCAAAATAGACACTGGTAAAAATTGATTGAGTTATTTTAAAAGCATTAAATTGATACGAAGAATATATTCTTCAAGATTTTATGTAATAAAATGTAATTTCCATGATATAAGAGTTAAGCTAATGATGTCGTTAATATTAAACTAAAAGAAATTATCTTGTGATTGAAAAACAATATTTTTTTTTAGTTTTTTTAACATGTCAAGGAACATATTTGTTTTTGTTTTTAAAAAATATTTTTGAAGATTTTTTATTGTTTTTATTTTAAATTATTTTGATAGGTTGATACTAATATAAATTTTAAAAATAAAAAAATATTATTTTTAATAAATTTTGAAATAAAAAATTCTTTAAAAAATAAATATTATAGCTACAAAATCCTTATCCCTACTTAAAAAGGAAAAAGAAAAGTAATTCCTTCTTCTTTCAGTGGGCATGTCTCTCTCAGCTCGTCCCTTTCACTCGACTCCCTTCTGCACGGAGCTGTTCTTTGTCAGTTTTCGGTGGAACGAGATGGACTCTTTCCGTTCTTTAATATTTGTTTGTCTCCTTGTACGTAAGCATCTCTTCATTTCTTTCCAAGATTTTATATATATATATATATATATAATTGTTAAAAAAAAACATTCATGATAGACTTAGGAACTTCAAAGATAACTAAACAACTAGAAAAAAAACAACTAGAAAAAATTATAATTTAATTAAAAATATTTCAATATGATAATTTTAAAAAAAAATATTGAAATAAAATAATTATAAAAATTAATTTTTAATCAATTCAATCTTAAAGGATAAAATTAAAAACAAAATTAATTAAAAATGACAAAAAAACCCAAGTCAACTCGAGTTAACCAGTTAAATCCTTGACTCAAGTCAACTCGCAAAACACTCGACTTGAGTAATGAGACTTAGAAACCTCATAAAAAAACAGATCGACATAAATTACGAAACTCAATCCACAATAAATTCAATGTTAAAGATAAAATTGAAAGAAAAATACTAAAATAAAAATTAAAAAGAAAAAAAATACTATTCATTAAACCAATTACAAAAAAATTAAAAAAACTTGAGTCATTCGAATTAATCCGCAAAACTCTCCACTAGAGTCATAAAATTTGAATAATTTTAAAAAAATCAAAATAAATTCTTTAAAAAATTATTGGCAGAGAGGAGTAGTAATTCCTCTCCTCTATTAGTTTTTATTAATTAAATAAATAAATAATAGTGCCCGTAGCAGGTGTATTGAAAAAGAAAAGGGGCCAATGGTACAAGGTACAGCCCCTCCTCCCCAAGGCCACAGCCGAAGCCATGCATACATGTAAATTTAAGATACCATCCGTACAAGAAGAATGCATCATGACTAGCGTCATCATGATAGAGATTAATTTTAAAATATTTTTTACTTATAAATATATTAAAATATTATTTTTTATTTTTATAATCAACACATTAAAATAATATAAAAACACTAAAAAAATTAATTTAAAATTAATAAAATTAAAAAGCACGGAGAAACCACGCCACGGGCATTAATAGGCCATTTGGGTCCGGGTGCACATAACAAAGGACGGAGAGAGAAGTGCATGCTGACTTGTTCAAAAGAAATGTTGTTGGACACGAAACGTTATTTTATACAGCTGTACAAGGACAAAAATAATCTTCTCCTTGCAACCGCGTAGAAGTTTCCACAGTCTGCATTTTTTCTCTCGCATTTCACTCGGCAAATCCATCGTCTTCCCTCTTTCCCCTTCAACAAGGTCATTATATAAGTACATGATGCATGCTTATACAGCTCAGGCTGACAAGGGAACAAGACACAAGAACAAGAACAAGAACAAGAATGGAGGAACTCCCTCTAGGTTACCGCTTCTACCCAACAGAAGAAGAGCTGATCTCCTTCTACCTGCATAATAAGCTGGGAGGGGGGAGGCAAGAACGTCTACAACGTGTTATTCCAGACATCAGCATTTACGACATCGAACCATGGGATCTTCCAAGTAAAAAACCGCACTTAAATTTGTTCTATTTTGTTTTACTAATGATAAACTAGGTAGAAGAATGCTAAAATGCTCGCGGTAGAAGTTGAGTGGTGACTTTAATTAGTTTGTCTCTTGCACTATGTTGCAGAGCTTTCAGGAGAACTATGTCAGGGAGACACCGAGCAGTGGTTCTTCTTTACACCCAGGCAAGAGAGAGAAGCGAGGGGAGGGAGACCTAACCGGACTACAGCATCCGGGTACTGGAAGGCCACAGGCTCTCCTGGTTATGTTTACTCGTCGGACAATCGTGTGATTGGATTGAAGAAAACCATGGTGTTCTATACGGGAAAAGCTCCAAGAGGAAGAAAAACCAAATGGAAGATGAATGAATACAGAGCCATTGAAGTTCATGAATCTTCTAGTAATGCTACTCCAAAGGTGTGCATGCATGTATATGATCTTTTAGTTTTTTGAATTAAAAAGATGTACCTGTCATGCAACATGCAACCGTTTTCCATTAATTACTAACCACCATTTGGATGTCCTCCGATTCCTGAATGTAGTTGAGGCATGAATTCAGCTTGTGTCGAGTCTATGTGGTATCAGGAAGCTTTCGTGCATTTGATAGGCGGCCACTAGAAGCTGTGACAAGAGAGACGCAGCTTCTTGGAGATGGAGCTACAACATCTGCTCAGGGCCCTGATCCAACTGTGGATATGACAAGCTCACCTGAAACGTCATACTCAGTGGAAGACCATGTTGATCACCCAGGGACTGCAGCAAGTGCCAACTGGGGCTCAGTAGATGGTCTAGAACCACCTGCATGGGAATGGCCAGGACAACTGGATTGGCCCTGAGAAAAAGCAAACGTAGATTTGTAGCGCAGTCCCATAAGACTAGGTAGTTGTCCTAAGATAGACTATGCATGCATGGCCTTACCTTACCTTCAAATGTAGTAAATTCTTTTTTCTTCATGTAGCATGAGGAAAGATAAAAAAAAAAAAATAAGAAAAGGGAAAATATTCAGGATATGTGAAATAGGAGACTTAGTATTCAGTATGAAAACTAAGTTAGGCATATTAACCAAGAGAATTACCAAGTGTAGGAGAAGATGTCATTCACAGGCTCTAATCAGTAACCTGTTTCAGATTCAAATTAGAATGAAGATGTCATTATCAGTTTGAAGATGTCATTATCTTATTTTCCTCCAATAAATCCCAGCATTTTTAAATTCAAAAGCATAACTTGGAGGCTCGGAATCAAGGAAACTACAGCAAGAGGAAATAAAATGTAAAATATGATAACAGTTGCCAAGGAGTTCGACGAGAAAAAAGAAACAAAAAGAAAAGGAATGCCATATATACATAGGTGAGCACTTGAAAATTTTAGAAAAGGAGAAGCAAGGAGCCAAGGCATTGGCAACTGGACTCGACATCCGATGTCTTCAACAGAATCAAGAACAAGCACAAATAGTTAGAACTTATATAATGATTACTGCATGTAGACCAGTACTAAGACATTTTTTTTATACCATCAAGTATGATAGTGTTCTTGTGTATACTGAGACAGTATCCATTTTTTGTCCTTCGTAGGGAACTGAAAACACAAAGTAGATGTCATTCCTGCCTTAAAAGCACATCAAAACACATAAGCAGGTTCACAGTTGAAGTTCAACAAAACGAAGGTTTACTTCCTAATAATTAATGCAACTTCGTTAGAAAATTCACTTCCATTATTTTACATTCACAGTGATCAACAGTTGTGGTCGTAACAATAATCAAGAGGTAGTAATTAACGTTTGCAAAATTCTCTACCTTCAAGGCAGGCATGGTTGAAGATGAAGATTCTCGAGTCGCTTGCATAAAATTAATCAAATATCATAGAGACCATCTGCGACATCTCCATTGTTTGGTGTTATCTATGATAAAATGCTTGTAAATAAGTATAACAATTACCAAGTATGAAATAGATATCACCCAGTCAATGGCATAGAGTTGATGTGGGAGAAATGACTTCCTACCACAGATTGCACTCCAATGAGATTCCACGTCAGTTACTGATGTGTTTTCTGTCAGGAAAGTAACCCACCCTCTCCATGATTGAACACTTTTTATTTGGCAGCCATTCCTGATTGATGTTCGGTGACCTGCATTTTGGCATCTCCGAACTCCACCGTGTGCACTTTTTTGGTGCACCATGCTATGTGTTAGGAATCCTGTTAGAGATATATTAGGAATGAATAATATTATATAATAATTCTCATTCCAGCAAATTCTATTCTCCTCTTATCGATTTACACTATGCAGCAGAGCAGCAATCTTCCATCCATATTACTTTATTCCAATATGCTTAGTGCACTCAATGGCTCACATGATTAAGCCCCCCAAGCTTAAGCTACGCATGCAACGTGCCTATGCATCTCATGCTAGCTAAGAATATGACAGAAACTCGATGCACCCAACTGAAATGACATGTTTTCTTAGCATATCACCATTACCAAACACCATACCTTATCTCCAAGGAAACAAGTATCACATTATGTAAGACTTAAAAATTTCCTGGAAACATTTCAGCTTGTTGAAAGCCTCCTATAAGCACACTCACATTCAATCAACCTTTTGTAACAAGAATGCCATCGTATGAATTCTTAACTCAAACAAATGATCATGTGGAACTAATGTTCAATTTCTGCACTTTCTTTCCCAACTGTACCACTTCTACAAGGTATCTGAGCTGAGCACAATCCGATACTGACACCTTCTTACCAGATCAGTGCACGTGTTAAATTAACACTAAGGCCTTGTTTGTTTCAAGGAAAATGAATTCCTGGAATTCATTTTCCTTACTTTCCCATGTTTGGCAACATTAGGGAAAAGTAGTCAATGGAAACTTAATTCCAGTCAACAAAAAACCACCGTTTTATCAAAGGAAAGTGTTTTCCTCCGGATAAAAAAAGGAAAACACTTTCCTTTTCACAAATCACGATCTCTCTCTCGTCAAAAACGATTTTTCACAAATCACGGGCGCAGGAACAATTACAGAAGCATTCTCTGGACAATTGAAGCATTTCGCTTGCACAATTTCAGGTATGTTTTTTTCCTCTATTTCCTTTATGTTCTATAATCCTCTTTGTAGATCTGTAAAAAGTATGGCATTCCATTTCCATAACATTTCCAACACAGCTAAAGGGAAATGGAATTAAGTTTAAAATTCATCAAGCAAAGCCACAAAAAACACAATCTTGCCATGACAGTTTTCTGCAAAAATCACTCACATTCGGCAGTTTTATTCTAACCCAACAAACCAATTCAAGGCACGCCAAAAATCCCCAAACTGTGTTAATCAATCTTCCCCAGCAAAAAGCAGCCCCTCCCTGTTACCCCATCTCCGGATCCAGCCACCATATCCCGGTGGAAGTTTTGAAAATCAACCCTTGCTCTTTTTGTTTTTGAACAGTAGCCGGGGGGGAGAGGGAGGAGAACTGGGAAGGAGGAGCCTTGTTGCCCCTTGAATCTTTGTCCTGCTTCTATGTCTTCAATATTTGCTTCTTTGTTCATAAATGACGAGAGAAACAGAGGGGAACATGGGAAAACCGATAGGGAACAGGGGAATGGGAGAAACCGAGAGGGAGAGGAACAGGGGAAGGGGAATGACAGAAACCGATAGGGAACAGGGGAATGGGGGATTGAGAGAAACCGAGAGGGGAAACGACCGAGAGGGAGAGGGAACATGGGGGATCGACCGAGAGGGAGAGGGAACATGGGGGATCGACCGAGAGGGAGAGGGACATGGAACAGGGGGGATCGACCGAGAGGGACAGGGACAGGGAACAGGGGAATGGGAGGGGAATCGACCAAGAGGGAGAGGGAACATGAGGGATTGACCGAGAGGGAGAGGGAACAAGGTACAGGGGAATGGGAGAGGGCAGTCGACCGAGAGAGAGAGGGAGAGGGAACAGGGAACAGTGAACAGAGGAATGTTTTAGGGGAATAGATCGAGAGGGAGGGGGAATGGGAGAGGGGAATGGAATTAAAAGTTTAAAGTGATACTTGTGAAGTCAGGGGAAGGAAGCTTTGAAGGATTAACCAGAGAATGTGAGCTCCCATTTTTTTTCATGTCTTTGTGCGAGAGTTTAATGAGGGGAATTACATATGGAAATA
>Ga0307516_10004169_pt1 | contig 18012 bp, 17 predicted proteins | sample 19_EM_MG_FD_203310 | JGI IMG/M metagenome (GOLD analysis project Ga0307516, IMG submission 203310) | Populus trichocarpa ectomycorrhiza microbial communities from riparian zone in the Pacific Northwest, United States - 19_EM | ecosystem: Host-associated > Plants > Roots > Unclassified | place... | reverse complement strand
CCTACGTCTTTTTCTATTTTAAAAAAAAAAAAAAAAAAAAAAAAAAAAAAAAAAAAAAAAAAATCTATGTCAACCCCCAAGGCATGAGTTTTGGCGGTACCGAAATTATTCGAAGTTTTTTCCGACGAACGGACGCTGTTGGAATAAAGGGATCGGTAGAGACGAAGATGGTGTATTGATTGATTGATACATAGTCGAAGGCAGAACATTCTCTCTATATACGATGGGCCTCAGGGACTCGCCAGGGGTAAAGGACGGAGGACTGTCTCCCGAGCCGATGCTCGGAGACTCGGGCAGCTGTCATCTCCGGACATGCCGCCTCCGATCCGTCATCTCCGGACACCGTCTCCGGTCCGTCATCTCCGGACGCCCATTATTCTGACAGACGCGGTTATATCCGAGCTCACGGCTGCAAACCCCACGTTCTTTCCTCGCTTGATCGAAGCCTACCTATGGAACGCACTGAAGGTATGGACCTGACGGGGAACCTTTTGTCAACCCACTTGACTACCTGGAGAGCCTTCCCTTAGCCGACTTTGATGCTTATGAGAAGATGAACGCGAAGCTGTTGGAGAAATTTCAGAAGAAGGCCGACGGCATCCCGGCGGTAACTCGTCGGCTACGATTCACTGAGAGGGACAGACGCCCACTTCGAGACTACGCGGACGAATTCGGCTTCGAGCGGAAGGACACTCAGATACCTGACTAATATCTTGTGGATGTCAGTGTGAGACAGCTTCCGGAACGAGTGGGAGCTACGCTGGTTGAGTGCATGCCGGGCTACCTGTCAAAGCCGTTCAAAGAAGTACAGGACGTCGACTACGATACAACCATTCGGAACAAAAACCCACTCCTAGCGAGGAGTACTACCTACGACAACCGAGAGCAGTGAATCCTTGCCCAAAAACACAGATTGCACGCGTCGCTTAAAGGAGTTCTTTCGAGAGCAGCAAGAGGAACGTGAGCGTGGACAGTGTGCTAGAGAAGACGCTGCCAGTCGCGCCCGTGACGATGCTGACAGTATTGCCCGTGAGTAGCAGTCTCAGCACAACACATCCAGAAGCCTTGAGGAGGTGATCTTCAAGAATCCCACGATCACTTTAACGTACCTATCTCTTGATCTTACCTCCGATACTTGTTCTCCAACCTCTGACGCGCCCGCCTCGAGCGAAGATGGTGCCCTTTTCGCCATGGCATACCTACCCGAATTTCTGAGCCTAAGGAAGACGCAAGTACGATCTTCCGCACTGATGGTAGCCGCGATGACTTCATTGCCAGTCACTTCATAAAGTTACACGTGCGGATGCCTACCAGAGTTCCGATCACTCGAATATAGCCGATCCATTGGCATCCAACACCACGGCACTTCAAGAACGGGAGACCGTGCTCGAAGTCAGCAATCTGCAGCTGGATTCGCAGATCCAGTCCGAAACTAGTCAGTGTTGGAGATGGCGAGACTACCGTCTTCGATGGGGGTGATAACTACGATGCGCTCAAAAGATTGACTGCCCTGGCCGAGAGCAGGTGGGCGAAAGAGAAGGCATTGGTGGACGTGAAAGCCACCCACAGGAAACACCGAAACAGCCGGAGGCGCGACAGAATCCCGACTCTACCCCGGCTGATGCGAACAACGCCTCGCCTTCGAGGTTCTACCAGTTGAAGACGGGTCACTGTCTCACCAGTGACCCGCCAGTACCTCAAGCAGAGAGAGTCTCGCTCCTAGACGTCATCGCCAAGCTCTTCGAGTGCGTGGCGGCCCACCTGATCTCCGACCACCTGGAGCGCAAGCGCGGGCTCCACGACGGCCAATTTGGCTGCCGCAAACGCCAAAGCTATGTTGACACGGTGGTGCTCCTCATGAACCGGGCCCAACAGTCGTGGAGGGAGAAGCGGATGGCAGGGCCACTGCTCATGGACGTCAAGTCGGCGTTCAATAACGTCAGCAAGGCGCACCTGGGCGGACGAATGGAGATTCTGGGGATCGGGTCGGACCTTATCAGGTGGACCCTCAGCTTTATGTCTGAGTGGCAGGTATAGCTGGTCCTTGACGGCAGAACAGGAGAGGCGAGCCAGGTGGACACGGGAATCCCACAGGGTTCGCCAGTGGCCCCGATCCTCTTTGCCACATACCTGTCAGGTATCTACGATGAGGTGGAGGCAGCGGTCCCAGGCATCCATGGGCTGTCCTTCGTGGACGACATCAGCTGGTGGGCAAAAGGGAAGGACGACGAAGAGGTCGCAGCCAAGCTTTCAGAAGCAGCGACGGCCGCGATCGAGTGGACAGTCAGGAACGGTGTCGCCTTCGACCAGGGAAAAACCGAAGCGGCGCTGTTCCACAAGAAGCGGACAGCTCCTAAGGCGACGGTGGTGGTAGGGGACAGCAAGGTCCCATTCAACAAGGAGGCAACGAGATGGCTAGGGGTGTGGTTGGACTCCTAGCTGATCCTCAAGGAGCACCATGCCGTCCGGGTGAAAAACGGCAGGAAGGCAATGACGCGGCTGCGTAGGCTCACAGGACGGATGGGGCTCTCGCCAGCCAACCGCAGAAAGGTCATGACGGCCTGTATCCAGTTGGTGGCCATGTTCGTGGCGGAGCTATGGTGGAAGGGGGATCTCACTCAAGGCACTATCGGCCGGGCGAACGAACTTCAGCTGCTGGTCAACCAGGAGGCACGGGCAACAACAGGCTGCTTCCGGACAACCAGCCTGGGAGCTCTCCGGATGGAGTCGGGCCTCAGGGCAGCGACAGCACAGCTGGAGAACAGGCAGCGGCGCTTTGGGTTACGGCTGCTGAGTCTGCCGCAGGGAGACCAGGCACGGGAGGTGGTGGGAGCTCCAACTGGAATCGGGCGGTGGCTCACAAATGCCCTGGCGTACGGCGGGCAGACAGAAAGCATAGTCCTACTCGAGGAACCGGAAACCCTGGACGCAGTGCTACTGCAAGAGGAGGAAGCCGAGGCGAAAGCGGCGGCAGAGGGGACCCGACCTGGGCTGACCATGTTCATGGATGGGTCACGGCTGGACGATGGGGCTACCGGGTGTGCAGTGGTCTGGAGGAAGGGGGTGTCCTGGGCGGGCGTCAAAATGCACATGGGACACAACCAGGAGGCATACGACGCGGAGTGCGCCGCCATTACGCGGGCATTGGAGTTGGCTTCTAGGAGAAACACGACCCCAGAACGGGTCACAATCTCACGGATGCACAAGCGGCCATCAGACGGATGGCATCAGACGAGCCCGGCCCTGGACAACAATACGCCCTCCAGGCACGTAAGCACATCACCACGCTGCGCAGGGCGAGGCCGGGTATCGCCATCGAAATCCGATGGTGTCCGGCTCACAAGGGTATTGCCGGCAACGAGAAGGCCGACGAGTGGGCAAAGGTTGGGGCGAAACAGCCAGGCGCCCGCGTGGTGGAATGGCGGAGCTTCTCGGGCCGGACGGAAGCACGGTCGATGCCCCTCTCATGCTCCTTCGCCAACCTCAAGCGGGAGATCTCCGAGAAGAGGTGGGCGGAAGCGCGCCAGTTGGCTGGGGGCCGGACCACCAAGAAGAAGTACCGCATGCCTGAGAGCCAGAAGCCCGATGGCGCGGTGGCCAACAGCACGAAGAGGCTCGCCTCGCGGTTCTACCAGCTCAAGACGGGGCACTGCCTGACCGGGCAGTACCTCAACTGGACGAAGAACCGATCCACCCCACAATGCTGGTGGTGCCGATACCGGACGCAGCCCCGGGACCACCTCTTCAAGGAGTGCCCCGAGTGGAAGCCGCAGCAGAAGATCCTGTGGGCGGAGGTGAAGAAGGAGACTGGGAGGAGGAAGGACCAGTGGAAGGTGCGGGACCTCCTGGCCGATGGGAGGTGCAGCCGGGCGGTACTAGACTTCCTCTCCTCTACGGATGTGGGAAGACGGGTGCCGGCTGAGGCAGAGGACAACGCTGTGAGCGCGGTGTCGGAGCTCGCGGTGCGGGAGTGGCTAGAGGAGCAGGGAGCGGGGGCCGAGGAGCCAGGCGCGGGGGGAACCTCCGTTGTTCCTACCCACCGCTGACTTCATGGCATCCGCAGGAGAGGGCTAGGCGGTTTCATTTGTCTTTTCTCTTTCCTCTTCCCTTTCTCTTTTCCTTTGTCATTTCTTTGGTGCGCGACACACTTTCTTGGGACAGGCCTGGGGGGAGGGCAAAGGGGCGCTTGCAACGTGCCGCCACTGCGCGGACAGCGGACAGGAAACGGACTGTACATATCCTCGCCATGATCTAGATAGGTCGCATGCGAATAATGATTAAACAAAAAAAAAGCAGAGAGAGAGGTGGCACGCCATCAGGTGCTGGAGGTACTGCCACGCAGGACCGCCTTTTCATGACCTGCCCCTGTTGGAAGCGCCAGCAGAAGCTCCTGTGGGCGGAGGGGCGCATGGATGCCGCGCGAGGAAAGGATTGAGCGAGGTGTCGGAGTGGGAGCTTCGGGAGCGGCAACAAAGGGAGGAGGAGAGGATGCTGGAGGCCGAGGAGCATGGGGCGGGAATTGAGGAACACTTGCAGTTCTTCCCTACCTTCCTTGAGGCCTCGGCAGTAGCTTCTCCTGCTCTTTCTTTTTTGTCTTTCCTTTGCTGTTTCCTTCGTGCTCTTTATCATCTTGGGACAGGCTAGGGGAGGGCAGTGGGAGCCACAACGAGCCGCAAGGACAGTTTGTTTTGTTTTGACATTAATCGCGTGCGATCTATAATAGATCATAGCGAGGTGCAAACCGCAAGGACAATAGAAATCTGAGTACATTGCCACGAACTAGTAGGTCGCATGCGATTAATGAATTTACAAAAAAAAGGGTGGTACCCGACACGAATTTTACAAAATGGGCGGTAAGGAGTTAATTGTCGTATACTATGGGTGCTCCTGGCCATGAATACTGATTCTTCCGCACCCACCAGGACCACGTCTGCCCGCCAACTCCGGCCTAACGGTGCCTCACTGCAGCGATCGCAAGCGGTGCTCCCGGCCGAGCCTCCCCCACCGAGCTAACAAATTCAGACCCCGTGACCAGGATGTGGAGGAAGAGAACAGGTGGACAGTCGCTGCCCAAGGTCGCGTTTTGAGGAGAAAAGACGGAAATGCTTCAGACCAGTCGCGCAGGGATCTAGTACAGTGGGTCATAAAGATTGGTTACAATGACGACGAATACACAAAATACACAAAAGAAAAGTAGTGTCCTTCCTTTTCCAGACCTTCGTAAAAGTACCAACTGAACATGAAATTTCCCATTGGCCTCAGTAAAAACCTATGAGGTAAACCCATTGGGAGAAACCCATCATAGGAAAAGAGCGCCAACCCGCCAAATTTGGAATATCAAATGACTCAGCTCACACATTACAGAACCACCCGCACCTGTACACCTCTCAACTTGAGAAAACGGAGCAGTTCCGCGTAGGGTCAGCAAGTTCAAGTTAGCAATGTGATTTATGCCCAGTCCTCTTCAATGTCCTAATCCTACCTTAATTTCCAACATCCTGAGTTGGCTCAATCGTATCCACGTCACCATATAACAGGATTTGAATCCTACGGATACAGACCGTGTTAGCTTTGTAGGGTAAAACGGAGTCAAAAATTTGGAAACACACATGCTGCCGAATAGCACCATTCCACTAACATTAGCAACGGCACACCGGAAGCCATTTTGAGTTGAAACCTACGGACTAAATAGGTAGTCCGACAATAGGCCATAGTCAGTAAAGATCGATTTTAGCAGACGGGTGTGGGAATGGTATGTGATACGCACGGGCTATTAACAACCAAGGAGGTTAGCAACAATATAGAAAGCGAGAGGTGGAACGCACAGCCTGGACCATAATGAGTGGCCAAATTAAGCGATGAATAGTCGAGGCTGGTTGCTTAGGACACTCACTCGCTGAGAGAGAAAACGATCAAGCTGGCGTTAGTGATAGATTCCTGCGGAGAAGGTTTTTGAAAGCCTCACTCGCTATAGGATCACATTGAGGACTCCGGTTAGTCGCATTCTGATTGGAAAATCTGCAAAGATCCTTACCGTCTAAGACAAAAGTTAGCTTCACCGGTACTAGCAGAAAACTCAACACGGATGTGAGGGCCAACCGGCTATCGAATTTAGCAGAATGGCGCCAATTAGAAACCAATCTATATGACGGGGTTAATTCGCAAAGAAACCCACTAGCTTTGTTATTAAGGCGACCATCAGGTTCGTCTATTGTGGCAGCACATGTGATTTGTGAGGACACTCACAAACTGAACCAAACAGTCAGACATCCCGATCCTTCGCCACAGCGCACGTGATTTGCGTGGACACCCACAAGCTGTACCAAACAGTCAGGCATCCCGACCCTTCCCAGCGGCACACGTGAATTGCGGGGACACTCACTGGCTGTAGCAAACCGTCAGGCATCCCGATCCTTCGCGGCGGCGCACGAGATTTGCGGGGACACTCACTCGCTGTAGCAAACCGTCAGGCATCCCGATCCGTCGCGGCGGCGCACGTGATATGCGGGGACACTCACTCGCTGTAGCAAACCGTCAGGCATCCCGATCCTTCGCAACGGCGCACATGATTTGCGGAGACACTCACACGCTGTATCGAACCGTCAGGCATCCCGATCCTTCGCAGCGGCGCACGTGATTTGCGAAGACACTCACAATCTGTAGCAAACCGTCAGGAATCCCGATCCTTCGCGGCAACGCCCGTGATTTGCGGGGACACTCACTCACTGTAGCAAACCGTCAGGCATCCTAATCCTGTGCGGCGGCGCACGTGATTTGCGGGACACTCACTGGCTGTAGCAAACCGTCAGGCATCCCGATCCTGCGCGGCGCCGCACGTGATTTGCGGGACACTCACACACTGTAGCAAACGGTCAGGTATCCCGATCCTTCGCGGCGCCGCACGTGATTTACGGAACACTCACACACTGTAGCAAACGGTCAGGTATCCCGATCCTTCGCGGCGGCGCACGTGATGTGCGGGACACTCACACGCTGTAGCAAACCGTCAGGCATCCCGATCCTGCACGGCGGCGCACGTGATTTGCGGGACACTCACTCGCTGTAGCAAACCGTCAGGCATCCCGATCCTGCGCGACGGCGCACGTGATTTGTGGGGACACTCACAGGCTATACCAAACCGTCAGGCATCCCGATCCTTCGCGGCGGCGCACGTGATTTGCAGTGACACTTACTCGCTGTACCAAACAGTCAGGCATCCTGATCCGTCGCGGCGGCGCATCTGATTTGCAGGAACACTCGCCGGCTGTAGCGAATCGTCAGACATCCCGATCTTACACGACGGCGCACGTGATTTGCGGTGACACTCACTCGCTATAGCAAACCGTCAGGCATCCCGATCCTTCGCAACGGCGCACATGATTTGCGGAGACACTCACACGCTGTATCGAACCGTCAGGCATCCAGATCCTTCGCAGCGGCACACGTGATTGGCGGCGACACTCACTCGCTGTACCAAACCGTCAGGCATCCCGATCCTGTGCAGCAGCGCACGTCATTTGCGGTGACACTCACAAGCTGAAGCAAACCGTCAGGCATCCCGACCCTTCACGGCGGCGCACGTTGTTTGTGAGGATACTCACTCGCTGTAGCAAACCGTCAGGCATCCCGATCTTCCACGACGGCGCACTTGATTTGAGGTGACACTTACTCGCTGTACCAAACCGTCAGGCATCACGAGCTTTCGTGGCGGCGCACAGGATGTGCGGGGACACTCACCGACTGTAGCAAGCGATCAGTTATCCTGATCCTTCGCGACGGCGCACGTGATGTGCGGGACACTCACCGGCTGTAGCAAACGGTCAGGTATCCCGATCCTTCACGGCGGCGCACGTGATTTGCGGGGATACTCACTCACTGCAGCAAACTGTCAGGCATCCCGATCCTTCGCCGCGGCACACGTAATATGTGGGGACACTCACCGGCTGTAGCGACCTGTCAGCGATCCCGATCGTGCTCCGCGGCGCACGTGATTTGCGGGGACACTCACTCGCTGTAGCAAACCGTCAGGGATCCCGATCCTTCGCGACGGCACACGCGCTTTTCGGGGACACTCACACGCTGTAGCAAACCGTCAGGCATGCCGATCCTACGCGGCGGCGCACTTGATTTACGGGGATACTCACCGGCTGTAGCAAACCGTCAGGCAGCCTGATCCTGCGCGGCAGCGCACGTGATTTGGGGACACTCACACGCTGTAGCAAACCGTCAGACATCTCGATCCTTCGCGGCGGCGCACGTGATTTTCTGGGACACTCACTGGCTGTGGCAAACCGTCAGACATCCCAATCATGCGCGGCGGCGCACGTGATTTTCGGAGATACGAACACGCTATAGCAAACTGTCAGGCATCCCGATCCTTCGCGGCGGCGAACGTTATTTGAGGAGACACTAACACGCTGTAGCAAACTGTCAGGAATCACGATCCTTCGCGGCGGCGCACGTGATTTGTGGGGTCACTCACCGGCTGTAGCAAACCGTCAGGCATCCCAATCCTTCGCGGCGGCGCACGTGATACGCGGGGACACTCACTCACTGCAGCAAACCGTCAGGCATCCCCATTCTTGCTGGCGGCGCACGTGAAATGCGGGGACACTTGCCGGCTGTCGCAAACTGTCAGGCATCCCGATCCTTCGCGGCGGCGCACGTGATTTACGGGGACTCTCACAGGCTGTAGCAAAACCGTCAGTCATCCCGATCCTTCGCGGCGGCGCACGTGATTTGCGGGACACTCACCGGCTGTAGCAAACCGTCAGGCATCCCGATGGATCGCCGCGGCCCCCGTGATTTTCGAAGACACTCACATGCTGTAGCAAACCGTCAGGCATCCCGATCCTTCGCGGCGGGGCACGTCATTTGCCGTGGAACTCACTCGCTGTTGCAAACCGTCAGGCATCCCGATCCTTCACGGCGGCGCACGAGATTTGCGGGCACACTCACACACTGTAGCAAAATGTCAGGCATCCCTATTCGTCGGCGCACGTGATTTGCGGTGACACTGACTCGCTGTAGCAAACCATCAGGCATCCCGATCCTTCGCGACGGCGCACGTGATTTGCGGGGTCACTCACTTGCTATGCCAAACCGTCAGGCATCTCGATCCTTCCCAACGGCGCACGTGATTTGCGGGGACACTCACCGGCTGTGGCTAACCGTCAGGCATCCCGATCCTTCGCGGCGGCGCATGTGATTTGCTGGGACACTCACTGGCTGTAGCAAACCGTCAGGCATACCGTTCCTTCGCGGCGGCGCATGTCATTTGCGGGGATACTCACTGGCTGTAGCAAACCGTCAGTCATCCCGATCCTTCGCGGCGGCGCTCGCGATTCGCGGGGATACTCACACACTGTAGCAAACCGTCAGGCATCCCGATGCTTTGCGGCGCTGTACGTGATTTGCGGGACACTCACAAGCTGTAGCAAACCGTCAGCATCCCGATCCTTCGCGGCGGCTGAAGTGATTTGCAGGGACACTCACTCGCTGTAGCAAACCGTCAGGCATCCTGATCCTTTGGCGATTTGCGGGGACACTCACACGCTGTAGCAAATCGTAAGGCATCCCGCTCCTTCGCAGCGGCGCACGTGATTTGCGGGGACACTCACTCGCTGTAGCAACCGTCAGGCATCCCGATCCTTCGCGGCGGCGCACGTGATTTGCGGCGACACTCACTCGCTGTAGCAAACCGTCAGGCATCCCGATTCATGGAGGCGGCGCACATCATTTGCGGGGACACTCACAAGCTGTAGCAAACAGTCAGGCATCCAGATCCTTTACGGCGTGATGTGCGGGGACACTTACAAGCTGTAGCAAACCGTCAGGCATCCTGATCCTGCGCGGCGGCGCACGTGATTTGCGGGGTCACTCACACGCTGTAGCAAACCGTCAGGCATCCCGATCCTTCACGGCGTGATTTGCGGTGACACTCACTGGCTGTACCAAACCGTCAGGCATCCCGATCCTACGCGGCGGCACACGTGATTTGCGAGGACACTCACCGGCTGTAGTAAACCGTCAGTCATCCCGATCCTTCCCTGCGGCGCACGTGATTTGCGGTGGCACTCACTCGCTGTTGCAAATCGTCAGGCATCCCGATCCTTCCCGGCGGCGTACGTAATTTGCGGTGACACTCACACGCTGTAGCAAACCGTCAGGCATTCCGATCCTTCGCGGCGGCGCACGTGATTTGCGGGGTCACTCACACGCTGTAGCAAACCGTCAGGCATCCCGATCCTTCCCGGCGTGATTTGTGGTGACACTCACTCACTGTAGCAAACCGTCAGGCATCCCGATCCTCCGCGACGGCACACGTGATTTGCGAGGACACTCACCGGCTGTAGTAAACCGTCAGTCATCCCGATCCTTCCCGGCTGCGCACGTGATTTGCGGGGCCACTCACTCGCTGTAGTAAACCGTCAGGCATCCCGATCCTTCGCGGCGGCGCCCGTTATTTGCGGGGACGCTCACACGCTGTACCAAACCGTCAGGCATCCCGATCCTTTGCGGCGGCGCCCGTGATTTGCGGGGACACTCACACGCTGTAGCAAACCGTCAGGCATTCCGATCCTTCGGGGCGGCACAAGTGATTTGCTAGGACACTCACCGGCTGTTGCCAACCGTCAGGCATCCCAGTCAATTGCGGCAGCGCATGTGATTTGCGGGGACACCCACTAGCTGTAGCAAACTGTCAGGCATCCCGATCCTTCGCGGTGGCGCACCTGATATGCGGGGGCACTCGCATGCTATACTAAACCGTCAGGCATCCTGATCATTCACCGCGGCGGACGTGATTTGTGGGGACACCAACCGGCTGTAGCAAACCGTCAGGCATCCCGATCCTTCGCGGCGACGCACGTGATTCGCAGGGACACTCACACGCTGTAGCAAACTGTCAGGCATCCCGATGCTTCGCGGTGGCGAACGCGATTTGCGGAGGACTCTCACCGGCTGTACCAATCCATCAGCAATTCCGATCCTTCGCTGCGGCGCATGTGTTTCTCAGGGACACTCACCGACTGCACCCAACCGTCAGGCATATAATTTTGGCAGGGGACACCATTTGCGGGGACCCTTACATGCTGTGACTCAAGACACCAGGTGTCGTTCATTCAACTATTCGTCGTAGACCTTTGGTGGCTCTACGGAGACACGTACCCACTGTAGGAATATGCAATTATTGAAAGTTAGTCACTTATAATAGTGCGCCCTTTTGTCTCACCAGTCTGGGCAAAGCTCACGACGCCTTTCCTGCCACATCTATGGGCCTAATCCCAAGATTATCTCGAATATCCCAAGCAGCCCCTCCCTCTTTCAACAGTCGAACCATTGATACGTCACCGTTCTCGGCTGCGTGATGCAGTGCCGACCTCCCTGCAGCATCTACAGCGTCAATATTGTCACCTCGTTTGATTAGTTCTCTGGAAGCAGCTGCGAGCCCCTTCCTGGCAGTCGAAATTAGTAAAACCTCACCCGGTACCCACAATGAGGTGAGGTGCACCAATTCAAAGACTTGGGGAAAGTTCAAAACAGCTGCCGCATCCAGAAGCCTGTAATTGAAGTCGCTGGTACTGTCAGTGGGAATGTACTGTGGAAACGCCCAGCTTGCAATTTTCCCTATGAAACTGCTGAGAGATTTGTCTTTCTTGTGGTGATTGGCCACCCATTTCCCTAGAAATGCAGTCCCTGAAATCCCAGTCAGCCGTTTAGTAAGTTTGTCCACCAAACGTAAAACGTGTTCCCCCCTATCACACGACTCTTGGTGATAGTAAAGATTGGAGATTGCGTAATTGATCCACGACCAATGGCTGAGGTATGTGGCATAACTTCGAAACTCGTCCGAACCCCAACTCTTGATATGTGATAAGGTATCTTTCATGGAAGTATCGGGGTTCCCCAAACTGAACAGAAGATACTGAACCGAAGTGGTAGCAATCACTTCGTGGGCTTTCTGGCTGCTCAGATCGAATCGTGAACTGGGCGAATGTCGTGTGATTTGGAGCAAAAACTCGCGTGCGGTTTGGTGCATCAGCTGAACAGTTCCATCCGCTGCACAGATCATCATCATTATCTGCTAGCCGTCTTGTATTTCGAAATTGGATTACCCGTGATGTCTAAAAAGTTGCCACTGCAGTGTGCAATCCTCGCCTCGATAGCGTTGCTCAGGTGTCGCTGGAACTCACTACGCGAAGGAATGGCCGAGGAATCGCGTTCGCTAGCTCGGAAAGCAAGAACATGTTGAAGTTCCGCTACAGTCAGGGGACGCGATGAGAATAGAACAAACTGAAAGAGCGTTATTCCATCCTGGATCTCATCTCTGTCTCCACCCTCTAACCTGTCGAGCATAAACTTGTAGAATTCTTCCAGCTCGCGGGGAAGACGCTTGACATGACCACTCAATTGCGTATCGCTCAGGCCAGTTGATCTCAAACGGAATATCTCGGATTTTACCAGCTGAACCCACACAAACACACCCTCGGCATTGGCTTTGATATAATCGCCGACTTCCCGGAGAATCAGGTCAGATGACCCGAGTTTCGCTAGGAAATCATCCGTAAACTTGCAAATATCGTTGCTGTTCTCATCTTGAAGCCTGATAACATGCATCACTTGACGCCATTCTGCGAACAGGTGGTTGAGGTCGGCAACTGGGCGACTTGCAATGAAAGCCTTTACACGAAAGCCTTTTGCTGAACACAGTTTGCAGAGCAACTCCACGATCTCCCTTCTGTCTTCTTCCATGGATTCGTCCATTGCATCAAGAATGAAGTAGAGTGGTTTCGGTGAAACATGATCCGCCAGAGTGAACAGAACAGACTTGAGGGATTCGTAAGGCCATTCCGTGGGATGTCGAAGGCGCCGAAATTCGGGTTGGAAATGATAGAAAACTGACTCGTCCTGCTTAAGAATACTGTGGAGAATGGACCGCAGCATATTCTTATGTGTAGCCTCCAGAATGGTACCTCGGAAGGTGTAGAAGTAGGAGGCCACCGCACCCGACTTCGTATCCGGCACCTTCTCCGCCAGGTTTCTCTCGAAATATTTCGCAAGGGTGCTCTTTCCACTACCGGGCTTCCCTTCGACGTATAGGAGTTTTGAAGTCGCTGATTGCGCCCAGTTGCGGTATTCTGCATTCTTCCATAACCACTCAAGCGAACCGCCATGCTCCCGGGTGATCTTGTCATATCGTGTACCGTCGTGGTCTTGAAGAGAACGTAGACATTCTAGGACACCAGGCGAGTTAGCACTTGTTCAGACACGGGAATTATGGATGCACAACCGTTTCGCTCCTTGTCTAACTCGATGGACGGCAGATGGCCTAGCGATCCCCTGAGCTCGGAGTGTTGTGGGCTTGTGAGTAATGCCTTGAACCGCGTAGTTCTCGCATCCATCACGTGGTCCACCAAGAAGGATACATTTCGGACAAAGGCATCGTCCTTTGATGTAGCAATGCTGATCCCATCGATGATGAGCGATAAATCTTCGAGTTTCGCAATCGCAATCGCTTCCAGCAAAGTGGCGTGAAGGTCATCGTCAGGAACATCAAGGATCTTTTCCACCGTTGCATCCAGAGTATCGTCCTTCTTGAAGTCCGACAAACTTCGATGGATATGTCGTTCCAAGAGTGCCGTTAGGAATGCTGTAGTGATCGCTTGGTCCTCAGCACCCCAAAAACAGACAATCTGACGGAGAAGCGTATGGGCGAAGATGGTTGCGATCGAACTTCGAGCCCCTCTTGCGGTTGCGCAGAAAAAGTACAAGACACAACCGTTTGACCGAATGGCTTTCTCCTTGGCAATAACTTGGGAGGCCACCCCCATCATGCCGTCACGAGGTCCGGATAACCACAGAGCTCGAGACTTCTCGTCCGACTCCCATTTGATGAAGTCGATGTTCTTAGTGATCCAAGGGAATCCCGGCGAGTTTTCATCGAGAGGTACGTTCGTAGATCGGTGTCTGTCTTGGTCGACAAATGACAAATGACGCGAGAGGGTGGACCAATCGACCTTCGTAGCCACTGCCGCCAGCGGAATCAGAAGTCAGCCAAACTTATGTACATAGCTTGCCCTCCGAAGAATCACTCACCCAAATTCTTCAAGACTTCGGGTGTCTGCACATGTTCTCTTCCTCCGCCGGGTGGGTAGTTGTAGATTGTATTTCCTAACAAATCTCAGTCACAAGCGATATCCCATCGGAACACAAAACACAGTGGTGTACTGAATGTTGTTGGCCCCTCGAAAACCGTACCCTTGAATTCATAGTGCTTGGAGGAATTGTATTCACGAGTGTTGTCTGCTGCAGTGTCCGTTGAGTTTGCGATGTTGGCAGTGATGCCGTCAGGATTGGTACCGCTGCCGCTCGACATGATATTGCTAGGATTTGGCGCTCCAGGTGTTAGAAGAACATTGGGCCAAAAAAAGGAATGAAGCCGGAGATATTTCTACTTCGGAGGTCCTGTGTTTTTCCTGTTCGCGGTCTGGCTTCAGAGGGCGTTTCGATGTCAGAGAGAAGCGGTGGTCGGTGCTGAACGTGGTACGGTGAAGAAAGTGATCGTATCGGAGACGGTGCGGGGTTTGGGTTTTTTTTTACTAAGCCGATCATGCCGCTGTGAAGTGTTGTGAGGCTGCCGCCGTCCCACCCCACCCAACTACAAGTCGGTCACACCATAGTTGGGTCGCAGCCAACTAGAGTACAGCGTGCCACGTCAGCAATTGTACGGAGGCCTATAACGACCAATGTAACATGTTATTGGATTCTGATCCTTGAACGGTGAAAAGTAAAACTCGAAACCCAAAACCTCAAAACCGTAAAACCACCAGTGGTGAGTGATCGCTTGTGGGCCCTGTCGCAATCCACAGCCATCAACGCAAAACAAATCAAGTGTTTTAATGTCGCTCATACATGATAGATAACACCTTAGAGAATCACCTCCTTTTGTCTGATTCTCGATTGGAGCATTGGTTGTTGAGGTATTCACAAAACAGTGGTGGTGGTGGTGGTTGTGTTGGCTGGTTTAGCATCAACTCAATGGCGGCGCCTCACCAAACTCTGAATTCTGACGGCACGGCATAGTAGCACACTCAAACATCATTTCCACAGTGAACTTTGTATGACGGAAAAGTTTCTTCTAGATGTAGTAATTGATGGCGTTGTGGTCCGGTGGCAATTGGTTGGAAACTCATGGAGCGGAGTTCCACTTCCACCAAAACAGCGACTTCTCCTGCCAACAGCCCACTTATGTACAGCGAACACAATCCTTATCTCGCGACACACACAATGCGACAAACTTCCTTCACACTGAGCAACCAGAACCTTCCTTGCGCCGTGCAATTCAGAACCTTCCTTGCGCCATACAACCAATACCAGAACACTTCCTCGCCGCGTAACCAGAACCCAGAACCACTCCTTGCTGCGCAACCAGGATCTTCCAGACCTTCATCGTTCTGTAGCGTCAGTAGCATTGGCATCCCCGGCGGCAGCAGTGGCCTTAGTGGCAACGGTGGTCGTGGTGGTGGCGGCAGCAGTGATGGCAGTGGTACTGGCGGCAGCAGCAGCAGTGGCGTAAGGTGCAATCTAGAACCTTCCTTGTGCCGTACAAACTGGGGGCAGAACGCAGAATGAGCAAGCGCCGAGGACAAGAGGAACAGATGAATGCTGGATGAGTGGACGCCGTAAACGGGGGGAGGACGGGGGCCGGTCGAAGCGGGGCGACGAGACAGTAACAGAATAGGTGCCACGAATAGGTGAGCACTAGGAGGAGCGAATGCCGAGAATAAGCGAACATTGAGGACAGGCAAGTGCCGAGAACGAGCTGTACTGGACGAGTGGATGCCGAATGGAGAACAAAGAGTGGAAGGAGGACGAAGATGATGATCTGGAAGATAACAAGAGGTTGCATGAAAGAGAAAGAAGAAGGAAAGAAAGCGGCAAAGATTCTGTTGAGACAGAAGAGGTCAATCATGACCATCCAAATAACGGTCATTCGAATCGACATATTGAGGTCCATCCGAGCCGTTGTAGATATTGCCGGGTTCGTATTCTTGGAGATCAACTTCAGGTGGTACTGCAGCCGGGGGAACCCAGTTATAGGCACCTCGTGGTATCTCAGACATAGGAAGCTCATAGCCACTGGCTAGATACTGGTTTATCGAATCCCGGAGAAAAATATATGCAACATGGTGGAGTGCAACTGGAGGTTCGCCTATACTAGCGGTGTAATCTAAACCTCCATCAGGTTGAAGCTGCAAGTCTAGTACATGCAGATCAAATATTCTCTGGCAGAATTGCATTGTAATAGGAGGAAGGTACTCGTTTGGATTGTAGGCTTCCACAGTCTGTGTCAATTGCTGAAGCCGATTTTTTGGTACCATACTTCCGTAGTCTGCCGCTGGTGCTGGTGGTTGAAAGTAGAGAACAACAGGTTTTCCGGGTACCACGGCTGGACGACTAGCCTGTCGCCGGATGGTATGTGCATTCCATAAGTCGGCATATCCATATATCTCCCGTCTGAGAATCGGCATGTAGACAAAAAGAAGAGCAATAGTATCCGCTATATTACCAGACCATAAACTGGCAGATGAAAGTCCGTCGAAATAACCCTTGATACAAGTTAGCTTTAATGATAAGAGTAATAAATCCAGGTTGGCTGATACATACCTTCCACACTATTGTCTGACCTTAACTTATGTGTCTCCACCAAGATTCAATACGCTGATTTGCTGTTGAGGTACCATACCAGTAGTGGTCACTCCAGACACTATCAGGGTTAAGCTCTTAATGCAGTTGGCAATGGGCATTCACCATCATATGAGTTTCAGTAGCTCGATCGGATCGGATAGTATTCGGAAGAGTACCATACTCGGATAAATGATCAAGATAAAAATGTAGAACCGCAACCGCTGTACAGATTGAGATTCCGACATGGATCCATGTAATATACCGTGAATATACGTCGATGCCAGCATATACTTCGAAACCGTAGAGTGTTAGCTTGTGATGTCCATCGACTGACATAACTCGGTTTGGACTGGCCACTCGATAGTCGCCACATGGTATCTTCTGACGGGCAAACCTTCGGCTAGCAACACCATCAGGATCCAACTCGCGTACTTGTTCAAACATACGATCTCGGGCCACTGGAACACCAAGTTGCTTCAATCGTGTATGTTAATCGACATCCATATAATACAGACTGGCCACGTAACTCCTCCTCCAATACAGCTTGGATATGTTCGTTATGCAATAGTATCTGTGACGTGTCATACCGACGTCGCATACCTAATGCAAGTCGTAGTCTCACTGAACTGCAGTACAATTAGTGGATTTTCATCCCAGCTGCATAAATACCGCAAAACGAGTGACTATCAGTGATGCAACTTACCTTCGAGCGTTGTCAGAGTAGCCACAGCTATTGAGAAAGGTGAGAATCTCAACATCATTCAGTCCCCAGTGGTAAAAGTAAACCCATATACGGAGGCCCATAACGACCAACCAGTCAAGTTTCTCGAATTTGCGTAACCTAAAACACGAACCCCTGAAACCCGAAAACCCGAAAACCACGAATACTCGACAATCTTGCAACCCTGCCAAAGAAATTTCGCAACATCACCAAGACTCCACAAATTGTAACTGGAGAGAGGTATATTTGCGAGTCACAACCGTTGTGCCTCGCTGCGAACGACCGGCGCACGCCGACGGAGCGAACGCCCAACTTCGTCTCCTCCGTCTCCGGTGCCCACTTGTCGGAGCGCTCGCCGGTCTCCTCCGTCTCCGGCGTCCGCTTGGGGCGCACGCCCGACTCCGTCTCCTCCGTCTCCGGTGCCCGCTTGTCGAAGCGCTCGCCCGACTCCGTCTCCTCCGTCTCCGGCGCCCGCTTGTTGAAGCGCTCGCCCGTCTCCTCCGTCTCGGGCGTCCGCTTGTCAAAGCGCTCGCCGGTCTCCTCCGTCTCCGGCGTCCGCTTGGGGCGCACGCCCGACTCTGTCTCCTCCGTCTCCGGTGCCC
>Ga0307516_10004168_pt1 | contig 18013 bp, 13 predicted proteins | sample 19_EM_MG_FD_203310 | JGI IMG/M metagenome (GOLD analysis project Ga0307516, IMG submission 203310) | Populus trichocarpa ectomycorrhiza microbial communities from riparian zone in the Pacific Northwest, United States - 19_EM | ecosystem: Host-associated > Plants > Roots > Unclassified | place... | reverse complement strand
CTCGCCCTGTGCGGGTCCCCCCCCCCCCCCCCCCGGGGGGGGGGGGGGGCCGCGGGGGGGGGGGGGGGGGGGGGGGGGGGGGGGGGGGGGGGTTTGGGATTGTGCACACTCACGCACTTGCCCCCCGCCGTCGCTTGTTTCTGTTTCTTTTCTTTTTCTTTTTCTTTTTCTTTTTTCTTCTCTTTTGTTTTTTTTTTTTTTTGTTTTTGACGGGAGAGAGGAGGCGGCGGCCGCGGCGGGAAATGGTGACTTAGATACGCCTGGCTCGCCGCGCGCGCGAGAGGGTCCGGTCCGGTCCGGTCCGGTCCAGTCCGGTCCAGTCCGGTCCAGTCTAGTGGCAGGTCATTCGCCAGAGCAAGGACATCCCTTGGCCCCCCCCCCCTGGGACAATGGGACCCGATCATGACGGTGGCGGTGGTATGTATGTATGTATGTATGTATGGATGGATGGATGGATGGATGTTCTTTTGTTCTGTTTAACCACTACCCGCATGCGACCTATCTAGATCATGGCAAGATTATGTACAGTCCGGTTTCCTGTCCGCTAAAGGATGGATGGATGGATAGATGTATATGTATGCACACTCGCGCCGCTTAGGGTCGGCGCCGGCAAATGGCTTATTCTTTTCTTTTTTGGTCGCGGAGAAGCCTGACGTGGCGGGCCTTTGCACTTGCGCTCTGACCTGATGCATGCTTCTCCTCAGGACGGCGGCGGCGGCGGCGGCGGCGGAAACGGACTGGGGCAGTCCCAACGGGGTGTGCGGACGCAGAGTTGACATGCATTTTCCGCGGCACACGCGCCAGGTGAGTCCCGCTAGGTGCTCCGTAAGAGGATGCGCTGGGGGGGGGGGCTCTCCCCGTCCACGCAGCCTTGCGTGCGGGCGGCCGAACGAGCGAAACCGCGCGTCAGCTGGCTGGCGGCCGCACGTCTGTAGCGCCCGCTTACGGCTACGTCGGATCACGCGCAAAAGAAACAAGGCCGGTCAGCCCTGGAATGCGGAATGCGGAATGCGGCTGTGTATCTACACGGACGGGGCAGACGCTCGCGTCGCAGCTACGTGCCCCCCCACACCCCCTGCGGCTATCTATGTATCTGGTCACGAACGCGGAACGGCTGGCAGCCTCTCCCACGGGTGCCACCGGGCCGGTCGCCGTTGCGTCACCCATTCCCCCTCCCCCTCCCCGTCGGTGCGTATGCATCACCGCACGCGGAAATGCAGAAAAAAGGAAGAAGAAGAAAAGGAGAGCCCCCCGGAAAAGAAAACGGAGTGGAAAAAGAAGCGAGGAGCGAGGGGAACGGGCTGTGGCTGCGGCTGGAGCGGCGTCTCCGCTGGCGCTACCCACCAGGTGGGTGCCGCTGGCTGCCGACTGCTGCCACCGCCGTCGGTGCGCTCTTTTCTGCTGCTGCCGGTTCGGGCAGTCCGCCAGTGCAGTGCACTCTACATGCAGCAGCAGCAGCCGGAATCGCTGGACGGCTCGCCCACCACCGCGTTCTCCTCCTCGCCATGCAAAGCACCGCCGCTGTAGCTGTCTCCGTCCCCCCCCCCCCCTCCCACCTTCCGTACGCGATTTTCCGCGCGCGCACGCACACACACTCTCTCGGAGTGAGCTTGCATGATGCGCAATAGGAAAAAAAAACAAAAAAAAAGGCTCTGCTGCACGGGCCACGTCGCCGTCGGGTGGTGATGGCTCTGCCTTGCGTGCACAGTGCACAGTGTACGTAGAGAGGGGCTGTCTGTCCGTCCGTCCGTCTGTCCGCCCGTTTGTCTGTCCATCTATCTACCATTCCATCCATCCACCATCCACCACCCACCACCCACCACCCACCATCCACCATCCACCATCCATCTGACTGGCTGGATGTCCACTTTCCAACACCTGCAGAGAGCGAGTCGGCAGGACTGAAGATGCTGCTTTGTTTTTTTTCTTTTCTCTCCCTCCATCATTCTACCGCTGCTCGGGGTGATCCTCCCCCCGGGCCTCCCCAAAGCCTTTGCCCGCCCCCCTCTCTCCCGAAGAAAATATCATAGTGTCGCACTGGTGGGACGCGGCAGGGCTTCGGCGGATGCACGGGCTGTCACTCGTCGAACGGCACTCGGTGCACCGCGTCCTTCCTTTCCACCGTGGCCTCGCGCCGAAACCCCCAGCGCTTCCTTCCGCGCCCACGCTCACTGCTTGAGACGGCGCCGCACGGGTCTGTTTGCTCGGTGGGAGGGGGGGGTGGACGGGTGATTGCTCGTGTACGGCGGCAGTCCCTCCGTCTACGGCGCATACACTTTCCGGTTCGGTGCGGCTACCTGCTGCGGCCGACGCGTCTGGCTGATGCGCGTCACGGGAAATTGCGCGACGGGGCGGCAAAGCAGGCTGGCTTTGCGGCGAGAACGGTGCGCCGATCTAGTCCTGCGGCGGGCGCTGCAGCGGTGACGATACCCGCTGTGCCCAGCAACGGCAGCGGCGATGGAAACGCCGGAACCCCCCCCCCCCCCCCCCCCCATCCACTCCCTTGCCTCTCCGCTCGGTCGCTTGCGCAGCGATCCAAAGGCCAGGTCGGGGGTAGTACAGCGCCCGCGAGCCCAGCCTCCTCCGCCTGTTTCGCGAGCAACGCAGAGCTTTCGACCGCCGGGGGGGAAGGGGGAGATGCACGGCGAATCACTCGCCCGTCCGCTTCGAACACGGGGTCTCCTATTCCACGGGGTGGCGATGGCGGCACCGCGCGGGTCGGGTGTGGAGAGCGGGGGCAGTGAGGCCTCGGGCAAGGTTTCCTTATAGCTTGCATTCTTTTCCTTGGTACGTCGTGTTGTGTGTAGTAATGGGGTCAAATGCTAAGATGATGAATATTTTTATTTATTTATTTTTTAAAAAAGGGGCGACGGCGACGGCAAGGTGTACGTCTCCTACATACGATCACTACTGCTCGGCCTATGTAGCCCAGTTCGCTGGTGTCCGGCCTACCACGTGCACGGTATAAACGGCGGGAGTGAGACTCCGTGAACGTCAGCGTCTGCGGGAGCCTGTGCATCCAGGAATCCTTCGACCGGCCGGTCACTGTATGGACCGGACTCGCCCCTGCGCGGCTCGGAGTGCAACCAGACATCGCGGAAGGCAGCTGGATGGCCTTGGCACCTGCAAAACCATACTTGCACGTTGCGAGGGGTGGATCGCGTGCTCGACGACTCCAGCGTTTACAAGCAAAGGGTAAGTGATTCGAAGCCTCAGAGTCGGTGCGAGTTTCGGTAGAATAGTGACATATATAAATAAAAAAAAGGAAACAAAAAAGACCCCAAGGAATGAAAGTAGGTTAACCGTAGATCAAACAAGAGCGTGAAAAAGGAAAACGGTAAAAAGCAGAATGTGCGTTTCGCATCAAGCAAAACAAGCCGACAGCAACAGCAGTAACACAACCGTCGTCGCCCTCCCCGCTCGCTGGCGCAGCAGCAACACAAAGACGAAAACCAGCCAGAATCCATTTCCTACCGATACGCTACCCTCCACCAGCGGAAACACTCGAGAACGCGAAAAAGGCCGAGTCCTACACTTCTCTGGCAGCGATGGAACAGGAACCGCACTCCCACGCACCGCCACCACCCCTTCCGTCGCATCCAACTCCAGCAGCGAGAACACCTCTCCTCCGGCAGCCAGTGGTCCCTACGCAGTCTTCTGCCATGCCGCCTTCAGACCGAGGTAACTGCTGACGACGCCGGCAGCACCGACGATGCCGTCGTCGAAGCCGGTGAGCCCCAGTCCGGTAGCGGGGAGGATGATGTCGCAGCCGTCCTGCAGCAGCTGGGTCTGCAGCTTGGCGCGCTCCTTCCGGATCTTCTCGCCCTCGAGCTTGTCGTCAGCCACGGTCTTGACGATGCGGCTCTCGCGCTGCTGCATGGCCTGCAGCTGGTACAGCGAGTGCAAGATGCTGGCGGCGATGCCCGTCATCCAGAGCTTCTGCGCGTTGCGGTTAACGCGCGCCTGCGCGATGGGCGGCATGGCGATGATCTTGCTCGACGCGAGGAAGCCGACGGTGTCGAGGGTGAGGTACCCCGCGTACCCGATCTGGCGCAATGCGGTCAGGTATTTGGCAGCCGGCGTTAGCGTTTTCGAGTCGAGGGCCTATGTAGATGGATATCTGCGTTAGCTCGGCCGATCGGGTGGGGACGAAGGGAGGGTCATACCTCGCTCGCGGCTTTCATGTGCTCGACGTTCTTGCCGATACGCATCGCTTTCCGTGCCTGGCCGAAGGTCTTCTTGATGGCTTCCCACGGTGCAATCGACGAGGCGGCGTAGCCCTTGCGGAGGAGGTACCAGCTCAGGAACCGAGCCAGGTACTGGACCAGACGGAGGGCCTTGTCGCGGCCGACGGTAGTGGCCACGAAGCGAAGGTAGTGCGCCAGCGTGGGGTGGTACGTGAGCGTGTCGGCAACCATTTTTGCGGCGATGTTATTATTGGCGGGCGTGGAGAGGTGATGGGGTGTGTGGGAATACACGAATGGAGAGTTGTTGTGGAGGATGGAATGGAAGAAGTGGAGGAGTGAGTGGTCGAATGGCTGTTTGGTGCTGGTGGCGGCGACGAGCTTACATACATGTGAAAAGCGAGGTAACTAACCGAGGATAAAGCAACCCGACCAGTTCAAGCCATCACGTCAACGCATCCGCTTGTATATATCATATCATTATTGGACAAACCAGCAGAGAATTAATTTCTCTAGCATATGTACACGGCTCGTGTGCATTCCAAACCTATCTAGACCCGAAATGAATGGACTCCATCATGTGATACTGTCATGTGATACTGTCATGTGACACTCAGTGATAAGACATGATTTTCACCGGTGAAGATGGGATCATCGAACCACACAGACCCGCAGTCAGTCTGCAATTCCAAAGCAGTGGGGGATGGCTGAGCCATAGCGGTTTGCATTTACAATTGTCGGGATGTGTCGATCACGCCTGCCTGCCTGGATAGTTGCCGAGCGATCGCTAGGTGTCCCATCAAGTCAGGAAAATGAGGATCACCTTCACCACAATCGACTCTACCAACCTCTCAGAGACCATAGAGTAACATATCCGGTTGGCACGGCAGCGGACTTGCTTTGCCACCGGGCTAGGCGAACCCAAGGCCACATGCGAAGTCAAGGTCCAAGTGTTCTGAAGAGAGAAACAGCAAGAAGTGGGTGTGCTATATTCTACTGCAATTGTTACATACTGTGTCAAAAAAAAGGGGGGGGCTTCTTGTGACGGTAACGCTACAATGATATTACTATATCGTGGACAATGCTGTGACGAATTCAAAATTCCGAAATAAGGCGGCTGTGTTTTAAAGTCATATATTAAAGAGAGGCATATGTAATCAATTTGCGGTGTGCATTACTGAGCCGCTTTTCTGTCGTACCTAGCAGAGCGGGTAACATCACTAAGTTGGGTATGTGAAAGATTGAAAGAATGCCGCCGCTCCACCGCCGTTCCCCAGGCTGTTTAAAAGCCACCGCACTGGGGGGGAAGGGGAAAAAAGGATTATTTTATTCTCTTTTTATTATTTTCCTTTTTTTTTAACGGCAAACGTCTAGCAATTTGCGCGCAAACCCCATGTTTTTTTCTCACCTTTTTTCTGATCCTCCTCTCCTTGGGCCTACCACATGTGCAGGTTCTTTCTTCGAGATCCGCCACAGTTTGCTTGTCTGAATACGATTCTCCTCGTGTTTCTCGGCCTCAACTCTGCGATGGCTGTGATTCATGGCTTCCGTGAGGAGCTGCAAATCGAAATTGGTATATCTTGCGCCGGAAGCAGCGGGCTTCTGAACGGCGTCTTGAGGTTAGGCGTAGCGTTCGCCCACACAGCGGTTCCAAAAGTGTGATGAGTGGACGGTTTTGTGTATTTCTAGTGGATTGGAGGTGCCGTTGACCACTTACTGACCGATTGGCGACTCACCTGGAAAAACCATGGCATTTTAGACGTTTGCCGTTTTTTTTTCATTCTTTTCCTTTTCACTTTTTTTTTTGCTCTAGATATTTCAATTTGTAGGGAAAGTTACAACACGAGCGGGACTTGAATGCATGTTCTACAGAAGGAAGCACAATTTTTATACTACATACTAAACCAAAAAGCCTATTTATGTTACAAGTATAGCTTTGGGAATCATAATGCAAATGGAAATCGGACCCGAATCCAATCATGCTTGAAGGCTCTCATGGTTACTCCTAAGAGAATAGAAAATTAAGTAGATATGCAAGTTGTTGCCTCTGTTGGCGTTAAGGCAGTAACAGTGAGGCCTGAGCTCAGACCTTTAGCCTTGTCTCTTCGCACAACCATGTTCAGCCAGTCTTAATACACACATAAATCGACCCCGTGAGCAATAATCGTAACAGTACAGTATTCAGATCCTATACGGCAGTTGCCACATCGGAGCATTTCCCTTCGCTGCATTCATCCTCACGATGCTGCTGAGAAGACTGGGGTTAGGTCAAAAACCTCGCAATAATGGCATTCGTAAAGAATGCGCTTTGCGCTCTGGTTGCGCAGTTGTTTCCCGGCAGCCGTCACCTAACCAAACTCAAATAATTGCGAATTTACGCCATCAGAAAAATTTACAAAACTGCTGGATTCCCTACATCCCAGTGCTAAGACCTTACTTTACAGAATTCTGAATTATTACAATTGCAAAAAACACCCGTTTTTTGACACTACTTATTATCCTCTCCCAACAAGTCGGCCCTATGACAAACCTACTTCCCAACCGCTGCTACCGTGGACGCCTGTGGCGCGGCTTAGGACACGTTGATGGCCACCCAACAACCAGCCGATCAACCAAGTAACCATCAAAAGGAAAGCCGAAAGAAAGCAAGGACACGCGGAGCCCAGGAGTTTACGCCCACTTCCCCAGAAGCGACATGAGTGCTATCCGAGCGCAGAAGATTAGTCGACATTCCTTTCCTCGAACAAGGAGGCGGCGAAAGTAGCTTACCGGCACCGAGGACCATGATACCGAATGCCGAGAGCACCGTCGTTGTACTCGCGTCCCTCAAGCTGTGGCTAAACAGGAACTCGTGGGCCATCAACTCGACGAGGCCCGTGTACAGCAGGATACCGGCGCTAAGGGCGTCAAAGACGCCGTTCGCGACCAAGGTGGTAGCAGCCTCGGCGGAGTAGGACTCCCTGAAGCCCAGCCCGATGGCGATCGCAATCGGTGTGCTCAGGCCGTACGCAATACCCATGATGTACGGGGTTAGATGCTTCGGCTGTGGCCAGGGGACGGTCGCCAGCCTCGCTCCCAAGCCGAGTCCTTCGAACATCTGGTGGAAGACGAGGACGACGTACAGGGTCTTGAACTCCGAGCCCGCAACGGCGAGGGTGAGTCCGATGAACACGCTGTGGAATATCACGCCGAACTCGAGGATGAACAGGGAGGTCACCTGTGCGGCGTAGGACTCGGAGTTGTTCTGGTCACGGCTCGACTCCGGGTCGGCGTGGTCCAGGACGTGGGAGAGGTGTGGTTCCATCTCGTGGCTTTGGTCGGGCTGGCTGCCAGGGTTGGCGGCTGGTGGAGCTTTGCCGACCGACGTGGAGGAAGCACTGAAGCCCGCGGGTCCCATCCCGGCTTTGGGGGCAAACTTGGCGAAGGTTGCGTAGCGCATTGCGAGCAGCTCCACGAAGAAGAGAGTAAACACCGACATAAGAGCGATGCCCTGAGCCCACGGGTATTCCGTGATGGTGCCGGTGAGGCATGGATTGGTCAATGCTTCGTTGGCTGGGGTGAGTAGCTGATGGACGTCAGTTGCTGCAGCACGGAAGAAGGGCGTCTGGCGAGGGCTGTACATGGATGAAGGCAGTTGCGATGATCACTCCCGAGCCAAAATACTTGACGAAGAAGAACGCACCGGCCGGAATGCTGAATCTGGAAGTGCTCCTCGCCAAAACGGGAAAGACGGCGCCCATTTGGGGTCAGCACCGGTGACGAGCGGCCAGGCGGGCATAGTTACCGAAGCTTGATGTGATCAGGATCACGAAGAGAGCAGACACGCGCAGACCGATGCTGCCGTCGTAGCCGTTTCCCGTTTCGCAGGCGGGAGCTGCTTCCTCTCCCTCCTCCGCTCTGCGCAGCAGGAGGCCCAGCGAGTCCGTAAGCACCGAGGAAGACATGGCCAGCGGAGTTCGTGTCAGATATCCGGTGGGCGCTGGGGATGTGGCTGGAGATCGGCTGGAGTCGAGGCGGGCAGTTCGAACGGTGGAGAGCGGGAAAGTGGGGGATATCTAGCTATGTATGCTGCTGTCGCAGGCCGCGCACGCAAACAGCTAGCCCCCATTGGGGGTTTGATCTCAAGATATATGAATGGGGTGTGCTCAGTGCTGCGACAGCAGTGGTTCGAATGTTTCTGTTTTGCGGCAGTTGACAGCCGGGGAGAGAAAGGCACCTTGGTGGTTAGTTATGTTGTCAATGCTAGCGAGAAGATATGCACTCGAGTATGTACACGCTGCGAGCCCCCACGCCTGGCTCCGCGGGTTCCCACTTCCCACAGCCGTTGTATACATAGACATACATATGCCGCGGAGAAGAGGAAGGAAACAAAGTCACCTGCAGGCCTTTCGCTAGCGACGCCGAGCTCTCGGCCACCGGCCCGGCCACCCGCCCGGCCAAGCACCTCCGAACGTCGCCGAACAGTCGCCAAACACCCGCTGGCTCTCCGTTTGCGGATCGCAGAGCTCATGCACGTGGATTCCAGCCGCGCGAGGAAAGCCCTGGTGGGCACTGTGGGGGACAGCCGGGCTCTTAACCTCGAGCCTTCGATATAGGGTCTGTATTCCCCATCCCGCGGATACGAAAGTGGCCGGGGAATGGTGCATTGTGGGTGGGCGGCGGGGCAAGGGGGGGTGCGCATGATTGGACCGGCATGGCTGCCGGGATGGAAGACGCGCTCTTATCTCGCCCTCCATGGAGCCATGGAGGGGCGCCAGCCATCGGCATGGAGAACAGCCAAGCAACGTAAGCTTCAACATGACGACGTCCGGCCTGTCCACTCGTGTGCGCAGAACGCTCCCGCGACGCGTCGGCGAGGCAGGGCGGGTACGAGCTTCAGACTCCGTCCTCCAACACGACTGACTCGGTCCGGAAATAGAAACGGATGGAGGCGTTTTGCAAACCCCACAATGCCGGAATGCAGCAGCAGCGGAGCTCTGCCGGGCATGCCCGATCCCGTAGATGTATGTATTGGCAATATGGGATCGTGAGGAGTCGGCAACCATCGCGAAAAGACTTCGTCGAAAGATGGACACCTGACGATCGACCTCCAATTTCGCCGATCCCCAGTGATAGCACTAGCGCGGGATGCAGACTGCAGACTGCAGTCGTGTATGTATCCGATTGTCTGGTAACCGTTCCAGCTGATGTAGGCGAAGATGCATTATAACACGAGCTCGGGCAGAAGTGCGGACTCGCAGAAGTAACGCCTGCTGTAATGGGAGGACGCTCGGCCTAACGACTTGGCGACTTGGCGACTCGGCACCTCGGTACCTTGGTGCTAAGATCATCGGTCAATACAAGCTTCATGTCTCGCTTCCCGGAGGACGGTCCGTCCCCACGCTCATTGTGATCCCTTTTCGTGCTCCTTGGGCTAGAAACCTTGAGCTTCTTGGCAGAGCGGTTCGTCCCAGACACAAAAGTGATGTCCGCCCGCGTAAGCACTAGTCCCGATCAAGACCGCACGCAGCGAGCCGAGTGAGTGATTATGCACATTCAGTCTAGGGACAAAAGTGATGTCTGGCCTGCAAGGTTTTCATCAAACAAAACACATCATGATCAATTCTAGTGCGGGATCGGCTCTTCTCCAGCATCAATCACAGCCTGAAGCCGAACAGGCGTGCTATCAGCCAATCTGTCGAACCCCTCCGTGATAGCTATCCGCCACGCAGTCCGTATATAATTGTAAAACCTCAACGTCAGCTGCGCGTGGCCATATCTCACTCAACTCCGCTTCCAACTCCCTCCACACCAACTCAATAGGGTTCAAAACTGGCGATTGTACGGGCCACGGTAGACCCTCCATTTCGTTCACGCGTCGGAAGTGTTTGGCTGCTCCTTTGTGGCCTGGAGCGTTGTCTTCTTGAATGATAGTCCATCCATACTCTTCGCAGCACAGGCGCATTTCATCTCCATACAAATCGCTTCCCAGCTAAGGCGACGAGTCCAACTTATTACGCGAAACAGGGATCGAAGTCGTTCTCTTTCGGTAGCGTCAAAGATCGTGGGTCTGCCTGATCGCTTTCTGTTCGAGGGCGAGCTGTGCCGCGTCCAGCGCTCGTAGATACGTGCGCAAGCGCTCCTCTTGTTGATTCCCAGTGTTCTACCGATCATCCTCCGGTTCCATCTGGCGTCGTCACGCAGGGTGATGATACGTATTCGCTCGGTTTCTTCTCGGGTCCACTCTTCGAGTGCAGCTGCCCGAACGACGACCTTTTTGCTTCATGTGCTATCGAATTGCAAGTACTAATATAGATGTAATGAAGGTGATGATAATTGATATTTCTCCTCAGTACTACTGGCTATGTGGCTGGGGTGGCGATGGTGCGTACCAGCCTTTCAGCAAGGGCACTACATACTCGCGGCTGTGAGTTTTAGGGGGGGGGACATCACATAATGTTGCAGTGCTGGGATGCTCACCTCTGCCTTACCCCTTCCCTCACCTCACCGGCTTGTGCCTGCAAGTGGGCGACGGCATGAAGAAATGAAACCTTCTGTTGCAGCGTAAATAGAAACTCTGCGCTGACTTCAAAGGGAAGTTTTCCGCGCTAACAAAGATATTCCCCTAAGAAGAGTAAAAATGACTTTATGCTGTACATATGTGATCAGCAAAACATGGTTATTTCACACCTCCGGCTTCCAAGGAATAGATTCTCAAAAGCGCCCGCTGCAAATCACGCAGCGGTGCCTGGGTAATTTCGATTCGATAATTTAAAGACTTTGGGGTTCATTATTTCGGTAGTAGCGGTTCTCGGGCGGATATATTTCGTTGCGTCGGATAGGGTAAGGACTGCGGTCACGATGGGCTGTTAGGGTCTGGGGTCAAATAGAGGCCACTTGCTTTCAGGCTAGAGTCAAATCACTCCGTGGATGCGGCGGACGAGGGATCGGCAATGCCGGTTCGCACTAAATTTGGCTTCAATGGGGGTTGCGCAAAGTCTCCAATAATGGGAAGAGTCCCTCTCCAGTCCAGGCCAAGGTCTCCAGCACATAGAGTACATACATGCTCCGTGCCGGCTATCGTGTTTCATCGCGCAAGCCAAGAGATGAGTGTTCATGGCGTGCCTCAAACCGGGACAACGCCTTCGCTCCGCCAAGGGTTTCCAGCAAAAATCTTTGAGTCTTGATCCTTGCACACCAAATTAAATAAGCCCTCGTGGTAGATCATCCGCAATGTGGGATGTGTACTAGATATATATATATTATTGTACATAGGTACTGTACATACCGAGACGCAAGCTGTGGGAATATCTTTCGGAACGCGAGAGTGCAGCTGTTGGTGTCTACATATTCGCATATCTAGCAACCTAGACGATGGTCCGATATGGTCACGATGGAAGTGTGATTGGTCGCCAGCTATCTGCTCTACACATGTACTTATGTAGTTGTCTCTGCTGAACTCAGCCGCTCCCCGGCTGTCTAGCCTTCGTGGCACATGTTGTGTGTACTAGTACATAGATGCGTTGTCCCGCCTTCAGCTCAAGGCACCTCCCGGAAGCACAAAAAGGGAAAAGTAAAAAAAAAAAAAAAAAAAAAAAAAAAAAAGAATCAGCTTCGCCGTTTATCTGTAACAAAGAATCCTTAAATGTCCCATGTGTGGGGACATCTAAAACCTGTGCGGAGAACTCCCACCACCGACACCAAATTACGGAAAAGACCACAGATTTGATTAGAGCGGAGGCAAAAGAATAGCGCATAAATTACCCCATAGGATATTAGCGCTGCGGATTTCGGTCACTCGAGCTTCCCTATCAGAAAATCAGGAGACATTTTACGGTCCAAATTTAGGGCCTGTTCTTTTCAGCGTATATTTTTTTTCTACCACACAAATCTGACATACGGTATATCAGACGGTGACTCGGTAAGCGTTCGGCTCAACGCGTATCATGAAAAATACGCAACCTAGGCTGAGCCACATACGAGTATTCACTGAGCCACAAAAAAAGGGGGGAGATTCTCTATAAGTTGTGACCCGAATTTTTTCTACACTGTCTGGAAGTCAATCATTACAATGCCCGACAATTCTGTTCCGTCGCTCACCCCACAAACACTATTCAACATTGTGTACTTGTTGCCCCAACACGAAGTTTCTCTTTGGCATGATAGGATTCCATCCAATTCATCAGTTTTGATCGGCAGCCAGTATGTCGAGGAACATCTATCTTCTAGAGAAGATGGAAAAATAGACATCCCCCTACTCCGAATCAACACTCTCCTCACCCAATTGAAAGTCCGCCTGGGGGCTGCCCGCTGAGAATTGTGGATATGTGGATAGGGAAACCTCCCGCTACATGATGGATCCGTCTTCGTCAGTAATGGGTCACCTGCGCTCGCTCCCCTTCAACTACTCTTACCGGCTGCAACTTCTAGTAGTAGTAGTGGGTGTGGCGTAGTTCGGAGGTCTGGGCGCGGAAATATACGCGCTAGGGAGCGTATGTTGTGAAATACGCTACAGAACATACGCTATAGAACATACGCTCGAAAAGAATAGGCCTTAAGTATCTAGAATAGTATTGAGGGGGGAATAAGCGCCGATGGGTTTGGTTAGCGTCAATGCGGAGGGTAGTCAGCCTCGACGGCTCATTGTACTATCTAGTACATACATATGTAGTTTGCTCTATCTACATCCTGCACGTACATCCTCCACGAATCCACCAATCACAGGATCACCATCCCACCCTCAACTATTCTCTATCACCACCTTCCGTATTGTGTGCGATATTTCCTCGGGGCATGATAGCCCCCTCACTAGGTATTTCAGCCAAAAAAGAAAGCGGAATTAATAATATATTTTCTCTTTTGTATTTGATTCGATTTTTTCGAAATCACCCTGGTTCTGAGTGTCACCCACCATATATGCTCCGACAAGCTTTCTGCACCCCCTGATTGTCGCATTGAACTGCGGAATCCACAAAGCTACCGTTGCACCGACCTCCATTGTCCGGAATCACGGCGGCTGGGTTCATAGCCGGTTGGCAGGAGGCACTGCAGTCTGGCCGGACATCCGAACTCTGCCATGGAACCCGACTCGTAGCCCCAGTCCCACGGAGCAGAGTACTCGGAGAGATGGAGCACGCAGCGTCACCCAGCAGCACTCACGATCTCATCTACATCGCCGCCATTGTCCCTGCCGTGAATAGCGGCTGACTGTTGGCACTTTCAAGGCCGTTAAGCATGAAGCAGCTAGTGTAGACGCTACGTAGCGATCACACCTTGTAAGGCTGGACACAGCCAGTCCACCGAGCAGTGGGGGCCGCTGTGGACGCAGCGACGTCATGTCTCAATCTTGTCGTACCCCTCACCAGCACAGCGCCGTCTTCGCCGTCTTAGACATGTAGAGTCTCCCTCTCTGCGTGCCGATGCACATTGCCACGCTTTACTCCGGGTATGTCCTCCTCTTACAGAACACTCTGTTCCATTTAGACTGGTATCTTTAATGGGATATCACGGCTGCACAATACTTGGTTGCAGCGATGATCGGGAGTGGAGTTCGCTGTGTACCCCGAGACCCGGGTCTGGTGGCTGACGCTTTAGCCGTAAGCCTTTTCTTTAAAAATAAAAATCACCCCCCCCCCCCTTCTGCTCCTTCTTCCTGTGTACGCTTCTCCTCTTGCCTCTTGTCTCTTAGCTCCTCTACTGTTCCGAGTCCGCCGGAGAAAGAAAAAAAATGATATCCCCAAAAGCCATCGCCGGCCGGCGCTCAGCGACCATCCTCGCTGCGATAACGATCGGCTACTTCGTCTTCAGTCTGCGCTGGGCACTCCTGCCGTTCCCGCGAGAGCTCGGGATCAAACTCTCGAGGCACCGGCCGCCGCTGCAGCCATTCCCGAAGCCTCCGACCTTGTCCGGCCTCATCCCTCCCGTGGCGCTCGCGCCACCGGCGACGGTGCTGGACCCAACGGACCCCTCCTGTGATCCCTTCGTCTCCGCCTTCGTAGCGCTCAACCGGAGCAAGCCGATCCGCACGACCTTCAGCTCGCTCCATCCGGACTGCAAGCCCGCGAACCCGAGCTGGTTCGCGCAGCTGAAACTCAGCGCCGACGCGCCTATCGTCGCACTGCAGAACCGGACGGTGCTCTTCGTCGGCGACAGCGTGGACCGGTTCCTTGTCGACGACGTGTGTCGGCTCTTGCAGGGGAACCTAGTGCTCCACCCGGTGACGACGTACGCCTCCAGTGTGTCCGGCGCTCCCACGGGCGCTGGCGGACTACCCCGCACCTGCCAGATCTCGGGCCCCTCGGGACGCCAGAACCTGACGCTGGCGAGCTACTTCTTCTACGGCTACGACGTGGCCGACCTGTGGCGCGACAAGAAGGCGACGTGGGCGCCGCCGGCCAACTTCCCGCCTCGCTGGGCCGCATTCGCTCGCGCGTACGGCACATTATTCCGGCCCGGCTCGCTCGCGGGGTCGCGGCCCGATCTCGTCGTCGCCAACGTGGGGCTGTGGGAGCTGGCGCGGTTCGACCGGCTGCACGAGCGCGCGCACAACGGCGTCGCCGCGCCGACGACACTTCCGGCGGAGTTCGTCGACGCCTTCGTCGAAGATACCGTTGACTTCCTCGCGCGTGTGCGGAAGCTTGTCGGGCCGCAGGCCGCCGTCAGGTGGAGACAGATGCACACCCTCTGGAGCGCCGAGGGGAGCTACTTCACCCAGGCCGGGAAGAAACACGGCCGCCCGAGGTTCAGTCCCGTCAAGGTCGCCGCGCTGAACGCCGCTGCGAAGGAGGCGGTGCGAAGGGCCGGCGGCGTTGGCTGGTGGCCGGTCGGCGAGATGATCTTGCCGTGGCCTGCGGAGTGGTGGTTGAGGGATGCAATCCATCAGAGCGGGACCGTCGGCGCCGTCGTCTGGGGTGGCGGCGTGCTGGAGTATTTGGCGAGGACGCCAAGGTGATCTGCGTCTTTTCCTGTCTTGTTATGTTGCTCTGCTTCGGTGTTGCGTGGGTCGTTTATATCATTCGGAGTTATTGCGTTTTGCATTATTTTTTTTGGAGGGTTTCGCATGTCATCGCGTTGTCTGGGCAGGTGCTTCTGGAGAATACATATACTCTACAAACGCACCAGGAATCAAATCGATTTGGACGTTGGGTAGTGTCGGGTGGGAAATTAAACCAATCCAACTGGGCTAGTTTACGTGCCAATCGGGGATGGCGGTGAGAGTAGCTCAGCTTGCGCCGATCTCACGGTAGAGTACATATGTTTATGTACTTTGTATATGTGGCAGCATCGCTCACCCGCACACCTCTAGAGTATATACCGCAAACTTGGAGTAGTGCCCGAAAATCTATTCGTAATGATAATGGGCAAACCAGAAGCCAATTGAACTCCCCAACTCCCATGGAAAACAGACGCCTCCTGGCTGCCAATCAACCGAACAATATCACGGCCGCTACAACGGCGCCCATGCCCCAAGCCACGATCTTTCCCGCGAAGACGGTGCTCCCGACACCCTGTGCATTATCAGCACCCGTACTCGGCCGGGGGGTCGTTCCTGCGCCCGCGGTAGTCGGAGCACTAACCGTAGTCCTGCTAGCCGACGTTCCGGTAGCCGTGTTGGGGAAGCCGGTGTCGTGGTCGCTGCCGCGATCGATGCCGATGCTGATCCACGCGATCATGCCGTCGTTGACATTGTCGCCGAGCTTGCGCACGTCCATCAGTCCGTCATAGCCCGCGACGGCGTTGCTGGTCGACCGGAAGATGCGGTCGTTGTTGTTGTTGATGAGGCGGATGGTGTTGGTCGAGTACGGCGTCACGGCCTCAACCTCGTTGATCAGGTCCATGTCGAAGTACAGCTGTCCGACGAGCGGATTCGTGCCGCCGACGTAGGTGCGCCTATCGCCGTCGGTGCGGATCTGGCCGTTGATGTGGGCCATTATGTGGATGTGGATCGCGCGGCCTGCGGGCGGAGACGTTCTCCATCAGTATTCCGCCTCAGGAAGGGAAGGGGAGGGGAAACCGACCGTCGTAGTGTCCGGGGAATATGGTGGTCATCTGCGCCACGCCCTCGTTGTTCGTCTCGGCCAGCCCGCGCAGCCACGTCTCCCCCTCGGTCCCCTCGGCCGAGTAGCCGCCGTACACGCCGGTGGCGTTGGCGTGCCAGAAGTCCACCATCACGTTCGGCAGCACTTCGCACGAGTTCGCGTCGAAGACCTGGAGGTCGAGCAGCAGCGGGACGCCCGGCTGCTGTTCACGCATATCGGAGCGGATGAGCTCTCCAGGAAGATCTAACGACGACAATCGTCAGCCTTCTCCCGTTCTCCTTCTCCCGTTCTCCTTCTCCCACGGGGCGGGAGGGGGGGGGGGGGCGCACAATAAGGACCCTGCACGCTCTCCGGCGTCAACACGCAGGTAGGAATGCCCGTGAACGGGGAGGCGGTATTGGTGCCGGTAGCGATCTGCCGCTGCGTCGGCGTGGCTTCCTGCCGGCGCTCGTTGCGCTGGCTCTGTCCCTGGAAGCGGCGCACGAACTCGTCGCGGCGTTGCTGGCCCGAGTCCGACGACCGCTTCGCGAGATGCGCCTGACACGAGCCGAATGCGCGGCGCGCGTGCAGGTGCGCTTCCTCGCGCTTCTCGAGTTCTTCCGGCGACAGTGCGGGCCCGTGAGCGAGCGCGGCCGTCGCGAACAGCAGGCTCGCGAACAGAGTTGGGAGGAAAAGCATCGTGCAGTTGCAGTGCGGGTAGTGTCTTGCTATCGTGGAGCGCGCGCACAGTGGATCGGAACTGCAGTCGGGCAACCGAACTCGAGGCGAACGAAGATGCACAACGGCGGAGAGCGGAGTGGGACGCGGGCGTGCCCGATATATACATACGCCAGCACCAGTGACAACCCACCATCCGGCCGCGCAACGGGACATCCCAGGCGGGACCGAAGCTGGAGCTTGCGTAGCTGCCAAGTCCGCGAGTCGCTGCATGGACCGTACATGATCACTGCGTGCGCTTTGCCGAACTACTGTGAGCTGGGCGGAGAGGCGCACACTGGCAGTACGTACACCTACCTCCGTCACAAGGCGTTTCCTCGCTTCTCGACCGAAAGTAACCCTGTCGGCAACAGGTAGCCGGGTGAGACAGCTGCTGCGGGGATGTGAATGGAGGGATCCGCTCGTGCGCATGAGGTGTGGCGCGGTTGAGGGAGGCAGACCCGGGCGTAGCGTATGTTGTACAGACATAGATACTATCGATCTAGACGGCCAGAGTTGAAAACCCATGTAGGAATTCAGGCCCGAAATATGTCGTTCTATTTTTGTTGGCTGTCTCCCCTTTGCGATCGCCAACATGTCAGACTGTCCGCCGCTCGCTTTCACTCGTCAAGTTCGCGACCATCCATGGTAACCACACGCACACATGGCTCACATGGCACGGCTGAACGGAGCGCAGGCAAGCGACCTGTATGTCTAACTATAACTGGGCCTCTCAGAGTCCAATGCTTGGCTGGGGCGGCTGGTTGGTTCCCGCCAGCCACGCCCAATCCATCCAACTCAACTCCAACTCACCTTGGGGACCCCCTCATACCACCACCAACCATGCGGACCACGAGATCGTTGTGCACTCTGCCACTCTACACAGGAGGCTTCCATCTATCCGGGAGCAGGCGTGCGGAAATAGACGTGCAAACACCTCCACCGCTTTTCAGACATGATGCTGCTTACATTGAGGGCTTCCTCAATTTAGATTGCCTCCGGGGGGAAGGGGGGGGGGGGGGGGGGGGGGGGGAAGAAGGTTTGAGGAAAAGAAAAAAAAAAAGACAACCAACAAAAAAAAAAAACACCAAAAATGATACAAAACGTATATGGGCG
>Ga0307516_10004167_pt1 | contig 18014 bp, 18 predicted proteins | sample 19_EM_MG_FD_203310 | JGI IMG/M metagenome (GOLD analysis project Ga0307516, IMG submission 203310) | Populus trichocarpa ectomycorrhiza microbial communities from riparian zone in the Pacific Northwest, United States - 19_EM | ecosystem: Host-associated > Plants > Roots > Unclassified | place... | reverse complement strand
CGAGACATCCGGAGCGAGGTGACGACACTCTTTCCAAGATCGAGACATCCGGAGCGAGGTGCCGGCATCAACAACGAAATCAAACAACCAAACCCAAATCGAGCGCCGGGACCTACGCCGTGACAATAGACACATTCAGCGGGGAGAAGTCCATCACTACAGTATACTCATGGCTTACCACCGTCGAAAACATTTTCTACCTACGAGCCCAAGAGTGTGGTACTGGCAATTCAACGGCCACATGGGCACGCTACGCAATCTCATACCTGAAGGGTACGGCCAACGAATGGGGAAGTACGACCTGGCCAGACGCAAGAACGGAGATTATCTGGACCGAGTTCAAGCAGAAATTTACTGCGGACTACCTACCACAAGACGCACTTCGCCGGGTGCAGAAGGACATGGACAACCTCATGCCCACTTCATCAGTTGCTTGGTTGAATGACAAGTTCCGAGAATTCGTCAACCGGCTACACCTTATGGAGGCATATATCGGTGGCCAAACAGCAAAGGTAGTATCCGCTGAGACAGAAGCACAACACGTGAAGACATATATTCTCAAGCTGTGGAAGGTGACCGATCTGGAGAAGAAAGCTGGAAAGGACGGACCGATAACAAGGGTATACTGAGCGTATATGACAGCAGTGTCAATGGAAGCTGTCAAGGGCACCGAAACCCAACGGTCACTAGATGACGTCATGCGAATCTGCGACTCAATCGACCGAGCACACAATGACAAGCCAATTATAGCATCTTCGCCCCAACCCACGGCAACCACTGGAGATCCAATGGACTTGGACAGGATCGAGACCAGGTTTCAGGCCCTCTGGTCTAAGGCATGGCAGAAGAAAGGAAATCAGGAGCAGCCGAGGACAGGGTCAAAGTTATCCTGTTTCGTGTGTGGCAGCAAAGACCACCTGATTCGGGACTGCAAGGACCCTAGAAAGAAGTCAAGAGCGTGGAAGCCGCAGGAAGGGAAAGGAAAGGGAGGAGAGTATAGAAAAACTGAAGCAAGCAAATCCGGGGGAGACTCGGACGAGACCACTGACAGTGCGTCAGAGTCGGAAAACTGAGAGGGGATGGCTCGGCTGCGGAGACATCCCAAAGAGAAGGTATAGGGGTAATACACGACCCCAAAGCAGCAGCAGACCTACTTACCCACTCCTTAACATTATCAGAAATCAACAAAAACAGCAACGAGTTATTAGGTTTTCAAGGAACAGTATTACTACCCCTATTGAATAAATACCAGCAACGAGAACTTAATGACGGATTACCGGCGGAGGCCTTACAAGACGATGGAGCGAGCGAGCACTACATATCACCAGAATACATATCACGATTAAAGAGAGCAGGAGCGAAGTTAGAAGTGAGGCAAGAAGGTTGGATGACAATAAGACTGGGAAAAAGAGCAGGAGGGCCACTGCCCAGAATGAGAAGAGAAAGAGTAGACCTGACTATCCATCTCAGAAAGGACTATACCTACAACACGACATTTACCGTTTACAATATTGATACTTATGATGTCGTGCTTGGCAAGCCGTGGTTCGCGGACCTAAACCTGCGCCACGAAATAGACCACAAGAAGAACCGCATGTGGATATGGGACACACCGGAAGAGAAAAAACACAACCGAGCGCACAGACATACTCTAGTGGGACTACGACCATGTGAAGGAAAGGGGCGGAAGGAGAAAATACAGGCAATGGCAAAAGAGTAACGGCTTAATCTTGTATGGATGGACGAATTACAGGAAGAATGTCTAACACAGTTGGGACAAGGAGAGTTAGGAGACAGAAGGCTAGCAGAGTGGATAGATAAAGTTGGTATTGGGGTGGAAGTCCGGATGGTGAGTCACGAGATGGCACGCAGTGATGCCGAGATAGAAACAGAAGAGGCAGAAGAGAAGGCCACAAGCATACTAAATGAGTATCAAGACATCTTCGCCGCACCAACAGGACTCCCACCAGATTCATGGGAGAAGTACCAGATCATCACCGAACCCAACAGTAAAGCACCGTTCAAGAACCCGTATCGAATAAGCCGGAAAGAAGAGGAGGAGCTACATAAGCAGATAGAAGCCGCATTGAAAAACGTATGGCTGACAGAATCCACATCCGAGTACAGAGTGCCAGTTATTTTCATTCCAAAGAAGGACGGAACATTGAGAATGTGCATCGATTACAGAGATCTGAATCGCATTACGACAAAAGACCGATTTCCTTTGCCTAGCACAGAAGATTTGATCGATAAGTTGCAGGGCACCAAGGTATTCTCGAAGATTGACATGTATGCCGGATACAACCAGATGGCCATCAGACCGGAAGACACACACAAGACGGCATTTGTCACTAAATTCGGACTATACAAGTGGCGTGTTCTCCCATTCGGCTTAGCTAACGGACCAGCGGCATTCATGCAAATGATGAATTGGATTTTGGCATCGAACCCCGAGCTCCGAAACTTCATCATAGTCTACATGGACGATGTCATGATTTATTCCAAGTCAACCAAAGACCACGAGACACACCTACGGAAGTGCCTGGGAGTATGCCGACAAGAAGGGTTGAAACTCAAACGGTCTAAGTGTGTATTCTTTCGGGACGCAATCGAATTTGTCGGTTTTTGAGTCGACAGAGACGGACTACATACGGAGGCGTCAAAGGTGGAAGCGGTACAAGAGTGGCCAAGGCCAAAGTCCAGGAAAGAAGTTCTTGGATTCCTTGGACTCACAGGATTTTATTGGAAATTCATCGAACAGTATGCACATAAGGCATTGCCACTCTACAAGATCAGCCAGTTACGAGGCAGTCAGTTCCAAACCGCATGGAATCCGGACTGCGATGAAGCTTTCAGAACGCTGAAAGAAGCTATTGCTACAGCTCCGGCATTGGCACTCCCACAGAATCTGGAAGGAGGATGGATTTTACGGACGGACGCGTCGCAAGCGGCAATAGCCGGTGTTCTTCTACAGAGACAGAACCAAGAAGAGAGCAGAAAGCCAATGGAACGGGTGATTGGATACTTTAGTCGGAAGCTAAGCGGAGCAGAAACACGATATCCAACATACGACCGCGAGCTTCTGGAAATCCGAGCGTCAATATTGTACTGGCGATATTACCTTCATGGTGAGAGTTTTGTATGCTACACGGACCACGCCGCTCTACAGTGTATACTCTTGCAAAGATCCCTGTCGACGAGACAGATTACGTACCTTGAAGTTTTACACGCGTTCGACTTCACAATCAAGTATTGGCCAGGAGTGCGAAATGTCATAGCGGACGCGCTCTCACAGAGACCAGATTACATCAGCAGACTCGGAAGAGAAGGATTAGAGAAAGAGAAGGACAAGGAAATGGAGGAAGAAACGGATAAGGAAAAGGAGGTTGAACTGACAGCGGCAGCAATCGACATGATGGTGACGAGTCAGCGAGAATTGTTGGTTGGAGTAAGGGAGCAGTATGAGGTGGATGAGATATTTGGAGAACTGGTTCGAGTACTGGAGGAAAAAGGGAAATGTAAGGCAATTGGGGAATGGGAAACATGGGTTGGAAAGAAGTTGGTGGACAAGGCGAGAAGGTATACATGGAGAGATGGGCTTTTGTGGTATCAGGATGAGCGGGATAGGGAGTTAGGAGACGAGGAGCAGAGGGTTGAGCTGTTGTGCATTCCAAAAGGAGGAGGACTACGAACAGCGCTATTCAGAGAAGCTCACGACAGCCTGACCGCAGGACACTTCGGAGCGGACAAGACCTACAACTTCCTCCACGAACGATACTACTGGCCAAGGATGAAGGTTTCCGTGAAGCGGTACCTTCGAGGATGCGAGACATGCACAAGGGTGAAACCATCAAACGACAAAAAGATGGGTCTATTACAACCACTGCCAGTACCCACAGGATGCTGGGAGCATATCGGAATCGATTTTGTGGTGGGACTGCCAAAAGTTGAGGGGGACAAGGACGTAGTCTGCACCATAGTGGATCACACAACAAGACGTGCACACTTCATCCTGATGAAAGAGCAAACATCCGCAGAGGATTTTGAAATGATATTCATGAGGAATTACTTCGTCTTACACGGAATGCACTCGCACATCGTATCCAACCGAGACCCAAGATTCCTGTCCAATTTCTGGAAAGCTTTTGTCAGGAAATGTGGCACAGGATTGAAGCCTAGCACACCTTTCCACCCACAGACAGACGGCGCCACCGAGAAGATTAACGGTATATTGGCCAATTACCTAAAAGCTTTCGCAACGACACACAACGATTGGACATCCCTACTTTCCCTAGCGGAGTTTGCATACAACTCGTTTAAGCAAAAGTCGACTCAGTACAGTCCCTTCTTCACGGTTCTGGGGTATTCGCCCTGGGCTCCTAAGGATTCGATGGTCACAGCACTACAGAAAGGATCAGTGCGACACCTTTCTGGAGAACAGTTCGCAGACAGAATGAAAGCCATTCTCAATGCCTCCAGATTACGACTACAAATCGCACAGGACAGCCAGACCAAATGGGCCAATGAGAAGAGAAGGGAGGTGAAGGTGGCTGTAGGCCACAAGGTATGGCTCAGTACAGAACACCTACCACTGTCATATGCAAACGTATGTCAACAAGGATCAACAAAGTTACGACACCGTTGGTCTGGACCCTGGGTGATAGTTCGTATGGTGGGAACAAACACCGTCGAACTCGATATACCTCGTTCGATGGGTATCGAAGCAGTACAGAACGTCAGCGCTCTGAAGGAATACCACCACGATTCAGACGACCGGATACAGGCACCTCCCCCACCGCTCAGACAAGTTAAAGGAACCACTGAAGCAGTAATGGAAGTGGAGCGGATTGTCGATCATGCCGAGTCCGGTACGAACCGAAGCAGACGCCAGTATCGTGTACGGTTTATGGGACTACCCGAAGATGAAGACGAATGGATGCCTTTGGGACGACTGAATCATGCAAAAGACTTTGTCGAAGCATACCACCAAGCTCAAGGATTACCGGCACCAAGTTGGCCAACACCACGAACAACCCCATTGTTGGCGCCGAGTCCAGCGGACACAACCGCACCACCGGACAACCTCACTGTACCTATTCGGAGATCAGGCCGACGTACCCGACCAACCGAGAAGGCGCGACTACAGAAGAGAGAGTTAGAGTAAGAAGAGAGGGTGATGTAGGAGTCTATGTAAGATACTATGTAAATAGCTAGAGGCACGTGTAAGAGTAAGGCTGGGCAACAACCAATAGGGTTAAGTGCCGACGTGTAGTATTAGAGGCGAGAGCTCGCGGCGAATAGAGACTAAGACTCTTGTATGTCACGATCCTACCCCTACTGTACGTGAGTCCTACAGAGGAGGATATTGTCTACCCAGGGCAGCAACCATGGCTCAACCGGCAATGATGTGGCGCGCTGGCTCTTTTATTTAATGTGGCTCTCTCTCTCTTATTTAATTTTGCGCTCTCTCTCTCTCTCTCTCTCTTATTTAATGTGGCGCGCTCTCTCTTTTATTTGTTGGGGTACTTAGACATTTCGGTTTTTGATGTGTCGCCGATGGGCGCTTACAAGTTGAGAAATTGCAAAATGTCGAAATGTAATTGTAGGGCTTTTGATCCTTCGTGTCGCTATAGGCCGCCGTATCTCCGTACCTCCGTACCTCCGTACCCCACAGTTCTACTTCCTTCTCCCTATTACCCGCGAGGCGTGTTGGCCTACAACTGCTTGTTCCTGCTGTCGCTTCCCAAGGCTCTGTCGATATCGCCCGGAAGGAAGTTGACAGTTATTTCATCTTTGGCAGTAAAAACAAATGGCCTCATGATTTGGTTATAAACGATTAATAGACGGCGATTATGTACTTCCTATAGGTACTGCTCCAACACGCGTAGATAGGTGTATTTTTCCGCCATATATGGATCACAGCAGCAGGGCAGGAGATTCGTGAGTGATCTGAGATCCCATCGCAGGTCTCTTCTACCTCCGCTGCTGACGGATGTGTGAAGGTAGGTCTGTGTATAGAGATGATATATTGCGTGGAGAAGAATCTGCAGACTAGCTACCGTGCCCTTCCATTGTACCCGTTTCCCTCCTTTCGTAGATCATCACAGCTCGCCCACGAGTCTGACACAATTCCTCCCAACAATACAATGAGTCAACGATACTCCGACAAAAGTAAAGACGTGTCATCGCAACATAAGAGAAACACATAAAGTAAGAACGTGATACCCCAACGTATGTAAGAGAAACACGAGCGGACAGCGGCGAGCATTCGGACAGCGGAATTCCAGATGCCGGCTACCAGAGTAGCATTGTAGCGCGAGCGCGTCCGTGTGGCGATTAGCTTAGCCGCAGAGGACGAGGGAGGCAGCCGCGATGGTGACGAGGAGGCACCATAGGCCCGCTATGGTTAGGATGGCGCCGGCGGCAGCGACAAGGAGACTGTCGTGCCAGGCTCGTGACACTATGAGGCCAACGGCCGCGAACATCTCATGTTTCCGATTCTCCGTTCCCTCCGCTGTGGCTGCCATGACAGCGAGCTTATCATCCATCTTTCGCTCCATGGCGGCGCTGACCTCGGCGACCTTCCCACTAATTGATTTTTCTGCCGCCTCCCTGGCAATGGCCAGGGCGGCGAACTTAGCATTGAGCCTCACTTGCAGCGCGGCGACCGTTGCCAAATCCTCTGCCAGGTCTTTCTCCACCCCCTTGCTTCCCACTCCTCCTTTCGAAGTCTCGGCAGAGCTCGGGGTCTGCTCCGTTCCCACCTGCTGTGGGCTGCTCGCTGCCGCCGAGAGGGAGCGGGCGAGTGCTCCCTTCGAGGCCGGGTTGCTGGGTGCCGCGAAAATATCGTCGTTGCCACCTTTGCCGCTCTCGCCTGTGTGCATGCTGCGGTTCTTGTCGCCGCGCCGAAAGAAATCCTCAGTGCTCTCCTCCACTCTCTTGCCCGCTCCGGCCGTGGTGCGAACGAACTTTGATCTTCCCGTCTCCTTTCCCGCCACCTCGCTCTCAAGCTCACTGAACTCACTCCCACTATCCCCCATTCCCACCACTCGGCGCATCTCCCGGTCTCCCACAAGTTCCCTCGGAAGGAAACTCTCGCCATACCCGCCGACGGGGTAGCAGGGACAATAATTGCAGCGAACGTGTTGGCACTGTTCGCATTGAATTTGCACATCGACGAGCATGGAAGCTCCCCGGTTCCCCTCATTGTCGCAGGCGTGACACACCCAGATCTTCGCAGCGGGTCTGAACATGGTGGTGGGGTATTGGCGTTCGCGTGGGATGGATTTTCTCGCAAAGAGCGAGGCGACTGTAGCGGCACGAGGGGTTAGTAGTCTACGTCCAACATACAAGGGACCGTGTCAGGTGGGGAAGCCAAGACCTGGGGGCTTGGTATCTTGGCGACTTGGCGCTTGGCTTTGGGAGGATGTTTGCTATATGTATACTAGGAGCAGCCACTTTCTTCTTCGTGTTAGACATCAACAGATACTTCTCTCCTCTTTTAGCATAGGAAATAGGTGTGACAGGACAGCGCTATCTTAACTCAGGCTGCCATCAAAAACACACGTGCTTTCCGGATTAACCCCGCGGTGAACGGCAACACCCGGCATGGGAGCACGCGCGAACGCAGCCACCAATAAGCCCCCAAATTCAAATACCAAACTCTCGACTCTCGACACGGGTAAAGTTTCGCGGCGCGAGCTAGCCAACCCTACACGGGCATACGCCTTCTGCCAGCTGCATCGTAGAGTCGCATTAATGTAAAGCAGCCATATCAGTCACGGCTTTGTCGCGTGGCGATGTCACCGATTAGCCTGTGCTCACGACGAAAAAATCTATTACGCCGCAAGTTCCAATATCACACTAGAGAACCAAACTTTCCACACGGCTGCCTACACCCTCCACCCGCCCGCTCTCCACGTACAACGCTCTCAATCCGTGAACCACTCAGTAGAACTCCACCGCGTCGTAAATGAAGTTGGGGTTGAGGAAGGTGGTGCCTGTGCTGCCGCTGGCACAGCTGATCTGGATGCTGTTGGCGCCGGCGACGAGGTTGTCGGCGGGGATGGTGAAGGTGTAAACCTCGCCGTAGCCGCGGTAGGCGCCGCGGGTGAAGCCGCGGGAGTCGATCTTTCTGGGGGCGGCGGGGGTGGTGGGCGAGTAGCTGTTAACCTTCACGCTGGGGCGGCCACCGGTGAACGAGAGCGTGGTGTAGATCCTGATGGTACGCGCGGCGGCGGCTTGGGCGCTCGTGAGCGTGACGGCGATCGTGGTTGGGTCGTTGACGGACTTGATCTGCGCCATCGGGAAGTCGGCGATCGACGACTGGCCCGACGTGAATGTTGTCGCCGCCCACGACGACATGCGCGAGTCCGATGGGTGCATGACGAGCTGGTTGGCGGCGTTCTTGAAGCCCGTCGGTCGGCCGTCGACATCGCCGATGCGGAAAATCACGCTCGACGGGATGGTCTGCGCCGAGGCGATGCTCTTGCTGGTGGTGCCGCCGGCGGTGACGGTCACCGACGACTCGGCTACTTTGAGCTCGCCATTGTACAGTACCATCGTGTAGGTTCCAGGCTTCATCGGCGGCGAGGTGAACGCGCCGCCGGACTTGACCCAGTACTGGGCCGCGCTGTTGTACCAGTGCACGACGCCGTTGGTAACGCCCGAGACGGAGCCGGAGACTGTTCCGCGGCCGGACGCGGAGACGTAGCCCGTTAGCGACAGTGACGAGTAAAAGTCGAAGTTGGGCAGCGCGGCGGTGTCGCCGTTGTTGAAGATGAGCGCGTACGGCCCGTGGAAGCCCATGCGGTAGGCCTCGGTCTGGACGTGGCCCGAGTTCATGTAGAAGTAAATCTCCTGCTGGGCCGAGCCCTGGTTGTCGATGTCACGGAAGAAGGGCCCGCCCGACGACGACTCGTAGTTTCCAATCGCCATGCACGCGCCGATGCCGCTGCCCTTGACGCAGTGCACCGAGTCGTCGATGAAGGGCACGCTCGAGTAGAACTTGCTGCGCGTCTGGCCGTCGACGCGAAACACGTCCGACCCCTCGATCACCTGCCCGCCGTTGATCTGCGCCGCCGTTACGCCGGTGGTCATGACCGACTTCTTCAGTCGGGCGATGAAGCGGAGCTCGCCGATGGAGGGCTCGGCCGTGATGTACGTGCCCATGTAGAGGGTGGGATCGCCGTTCTGTCGACACGTCAGAAGGGAGGGGAATCGTCAGGGCGGGAGGACGGCCGGAAGCGTGCGGTACAAAGCACTCACCTTGGCGATGTAGTAGTGGGTCAGGGTGCTGGTCACGGCGGTGATCTTGATGTAGGAGCCGATGGTGGTCGCGCTGACGGTGGCGCTCCCGAGACCGGACCCTATGTGCGACCTCTTGGAGCTGTCCTGTGCTTCGGTGCCTCGGTAGACGAGCGAGAGGATGTCGCCATTGGTCTGGCTGACGGAGAAGACGAGGCCGCCGTTGGTGTCGACGACGAAGCGGCCCGAGGAGGAGGAGACGCCGAAGGCGGCGAGCGAGGTGCCGGCCAGACAGGCCAGCGAGAAGAGAACGGAAGAGAAGCGCATGGTTGGCGAGAAAAAACGATCGGCCCGGCGAACACTGAGAAACGAGCGAAGGGGGGGGGAAGGGCTATCAAGAGGGGATGAAGCACAATTGACGCTTCGAAGGCAAGACGGTCAACGGCTCAGAGTCTGTGTCTGTCGAAAGAGATAATGACGGGGAGAGCAGGCGAGATTATACTCGCTGCATCGTCGAGATCTAGATCCAGATCTGGATCCATATCCATATCAATATCAATATCATGGCGCTCGGTTCCCCCGCCGCTGGCAGTCGGCCGCGCAGTGCTTGCGCCAGATAGATTGAGTGAGACGGCTATATAGTCCGCCATCCCGATGCCGCGATCATCGGTACAGAAGGCGAAACGGCGCCACCGGCCGTTTTTCCGCGATTTTGCGCGAGTAACAGTGGACAGTAACTCCACCCGGCGGAGGGGGCGGGCGCACCTTGGGGGTCCTTGGTGAGACCTAGAAGCCTGTCCGGTATTAACTTCGAACGCACTGCCTGCGGCATCGGCGTGCTGTCGCTGGGATTCCGGATGCCTGTTTCTTAAGCTGGAAATAGTATCGCGGCGGTCGAGGAAGGACGGTTGCCAGCAGGGTTAGGGTTGTTCGCACGCTGACGATGGAGCGCAGTGACCAGTAGTTAGATTGCCTATTGGCGATGTGCTCCATCCGAATCGTGCCGGGTATGTATCTAGCAGAATTGCGCAGTTAGTACGTGATCGGAAGCTCGTAATTAGCCCACCATCCTGCATCCCAACCGAAACCCAAAGAGAAATTATGCGGGGCAGGTACCTTGACACGCTAACATCTGTGGCGTTTTCGAGTGGCGGCCGTAACAGATACACATCTCTCCCGCAGGCCTTGTGTTTGCGACTCTTTTTTTGGTTTTATTCATAGATACTCGCGTGCAGCCTAGGTATGTAGGTACGCAAGGCTATGGAGGCGGGGGCGGGTGTGTGGCGAGGCTTGGCGTTGTGTTCGCCTAGCTGCTGCCATGTCTCCCTCCAGCTGGTGCTGACTAAAACTCGATGGTTGCGGGAAATGAGCCAGGCTTCTCGGTGACTACCCCGCAAAGATCCCCGCTGCGACTGCACTGAGAGATTGCCTCTCCGTGCCCCTATCCACACTCTCCACACTGCTCGGAGGTGCCAGATCGATATCGCTGGAGATCACCTGGAGAGTCGCTGGCATCCCACTTTTCGCGCCATCCAACCACCCTCCAGTACAACTGTCGCCGGTACGCTTGATCTCCAGCGTGGAGGCAAACCGTATCGATAGATGAAAGGCTCTCGCTTTTCTATCCTCGAATCGGTTTTCCCGACGGCGTCCTTTCACACCGTCGCTCACCTCTCCCATCCCCAATTCCCTCAATACTCGGTCTCAATGCCATCGCCATATACCTCCGTAACCGGCTGGTCAAGGAATTGCACACCGTGCGCCGCGATGTAGTCCAGGTAAAGGTAGCTGCGACGTCTAGTGCAGGAAGAGGAGACCGAGGCCAAGGCGGCAGCGGAGAAGGCACGGCCCGGACTCACCATATTCCCGGATCGGTCACGATTGGGCGACGGAGCCGCCGGCTATGCGGTAGTGTGGAGGAGAGACCTATCCTTCGTAGGCGTCAAGACACACACGGGCTACAACCAGGAAGCCTATGACGTGGAGTGTGTGACCCTGGTAAGGGCGCTGGAGACGGCGGCGCGAAGACAGCCAATCCTGGAGCGGGTCATGACCTTCACGGACGCCCAAGCTGCAATCAGGCGAATGGCGTCTGGGGAGCCAGCTCTGGCCAGACCTGCGCGCTTCAGGCGCGAAAGCAATAGCGGCGTTGAGGAGGGCCGGACCGGACATCACCATTGAGATCAGGTGGTGCCGCGCACACAAGGGGGTCATCGGGCTGCGGATGTGGGAAGAATGTCCCGGCTGAGGAAAACGTGGGGAACAAATTTTTGGAGTGGGAGCGCATGTGGAGGAGGAGGTGCGGGGTACTGTGGAAGAGCTGGGGGTCAAGGAAGAGCAACCGCCTTTCCTTCCCAGGCCTCCTTCATGGCATCTGCGGGAGATCCTAGGGGACTGGTCTCTTTCCCCTATGTTCTTTCTTTGGCACAGACTCTTTTCCTTTGTGATTTCTTTGGTGCGCAGCCATTTTTTTGGGACAGGCCTGGGCGGAGGGTAAAGGGGAGCTTGCGGCGAGCCGCCACGCGCGGACTGCGGACAGGACACGGACTGCATATATCTTCGCCGTGACCTACCCAGGTCGCATGCGAATAATGATTGGGGGAAAAAAGAAGAGAAAAAGGTAGATGTGACATCGCCGGCACTCGTCGACGCGACGGTGACGAGCGACGGCGTTATCGCGGTGGTAGACGGCGGCCGCAACTCGACCGCCAGCCGGAGGCCAAGGAGATCGAACGGCCCCACGGTGACGCGGGCGGACATGATGGCGTACTTGTCCGCCGAGAGACACGCCGTGCCACCGCCAGAGTGCGCGTGGCAGTTGGCGTACGTGCTTCTATCGACCACGTGCGCATCGGTTATGGACTGTTGTTAGCGGGGGTAAAGGTAACAGAGATCCGCAGGCTCCCAAGGTCGTCGGACTGGGGTATTGTGGGTCAGTTGCTGTGCACAATCGAAGACGGAGGAGGTCGTACATGCGCTTGCACCGTGCAGGAGGCGATACCGGCGCCGGCGAGGCAATCAGAGGGAGAGCTGTGTATCGTACCTGGAGGTATCCCTTATAATTTTGTCTCACGATCGGAACCGCGAAGATTCAGCGGCCGTCGTTGTAGTCCCGCCAGTGGAACCTCACGGAAAAATTCGCTCGCGCGATTTTCATTCCGCACCCTGTCGCCCGGCATCGCGATCATCCACAACTCACGCGCGGCATGGAGTGCCCGGACTTGCGCTGAAGAATAGTACGCATGGACTTCGAGCCACGCCGCAGCGCCAGGGTGTGGTTATATACCGCGCATCCGCTGAAGCCGCAGGAATACATAGGTTCTTCAGAACGACCAAGAAATAGCGCGGGGATCGCAAGGCACCTTTGGTATGTAGTCGCGGGGGATGGCAAAAGAATCTTACGCATGGGCTACGAGCCACGCCGCAGCGCCAGGGTGTGGTTATATACCGCGCATCCGCTGAAGCCGCAGGAATACATAGGTTCTTCAGAACGACGAAGAAATAGCGCGGGGATCGCAAGGCACCTTTGATATGTACTCGCGGGGGATGGCAAAAGAATAGTACGCATGGACTTCGAACCACGCCGCAGCGCCAGGGTGTGGTTATATACCGCGCATCCGCTGAAGCCGCAGGAATACATAGGTTCTTCAGAACGACGAAGAAATAGCGCGGGGATCGCAAGGCACCTTTGATATGTAGCCGCGGGGGATGGCAAAAGAATAGTACGCATGGGCTACGAGCCACGCCGCAGCGCCAGGGTGTGGTTATATACCGCGCATCCGCTGAAGCCGCAGGAATACATAGGTTCTTCAGAACGACCAAGAAATAGCGCGGGGATCGCAAGGCACCTTTGATATGTACTCGCGGGGGATGGCAAAAGAATCGTACGCATGGGCTACGAGCCACGCCGCAGCGCCAGGGTGTGGTTATATACCGCGCATCCGCTGAAGCCGCAGGAATACATAGGTTCTTCAGAACGACCAAGAAATAGCGCGGGGATCGCAAGGCACCTTTGATATGTACTCGCGGTGGATGGCAAGGGTGCCTGCATCGCGGCCATCTTGGCGGCCACCAGAGTGGTCCGTAATCTTCATTGCGATTGCTCATTGATTGCTTCCCGCGATGATGGCACGGCAGTACCTGTAGGCATCAGTGCTTGTCCGCAAAAGCCACAATGCGCGCAGCGAGCCCACCTTTGCTGCTACCCTCGCTGTGAAAACCAGTCCAACTTTCGAATCCCCAGCCTGCCCAGATCGACGCCGGAACTTAGTGGCGGAGAAGCAGGCCCCCTCCGCTCCCATGAGCAAGGCAGCCGTAATTATGGAAACACCCATATCAACAATAGACGTAGCTGCTCTCACGACAAACTCTGCAAGAACTAAGTTAGAAACTGCGAACAATTGATCGCACAGTCAGCACAGGTACGCTCCAGAATAACTCGGTTCGGCATCGGCAGATCCGGAAGCATATCTGATCACTCGCCACTGAGTTGCCCAACAATTTCGGCGAGTGATATGTCGATGTGATGGTTGTCTATTCTAGGACTGACGCCACTGCTCTAGGTATGCTGGTGGCACGGCACGTGCACGTTCTCTGACTGAGCACACCGATGACACATCGTTCCCTACTGTGGCTACGAGTGTCACGCCGCGAGTGCAGTGGTAATTGCTTGGGACGGTTTCGCCGGGGACACCTGCATAGGTTTTGATTTCAGGGACGCCGTATTACTCAACAAGACCACACTGCTTCGATTGGATTAATAACTAAAGGTACATACGTAGATCGCACCAGCTTTCTGAGTTCTCCGAATTCCAAGAGGCGACAGCCCCAATCCCCACCTCTTGTCGGCCACCGACAACAGCCTCGAGAACGTGGTCATTGGCTCCCTCGAGACCTGCCTCCTCGCGGTCGACGGGACGCGGCCAGCCCGCTTGTTACGTGGCAAGGTGATTCGCCAGCCAGTCTCGCGGCGGAGGTATTCGATCGCGAACCCAGCCCTCAATGGGTCAAGGAGGAGCTGGGAGTCAGTATGTGATTGTTTCTTGGCAGCGGCGATAGACTTCTCTAAATCTCGGCCCTGCACTAGCTCCCTCCACCGGGGCCTCTGTCAAGACGAATATGCCGTAAGAACATCCCGCCTCTCCCAAGGATTGCCCTGTGATGTGCGGTTGGGTTCGTTGATTACAGCGACGCCGACCGTGTAGTTGGAGGGGATCTGGCCGTGGCGGAGTAGGGTCAGTGACGGCCGTGATAGGCTCGTCTGTAGTGCTGGCTGACGGCCGATGAGCAGAAGTCGAGGAAATAGACGCGGACGCTTCACAACGTCACCCCTCGTCTGTGGCCTGCCCTGGTCCGGGTACCTGGATCCGCGAAGTACGTCGGCGTCGCCTGCCGATGGGGTCGGCGTGGGCGAACTGCCAGAACGGCCTCGGTGCGCGGGTGAGTGACTGCTGGTGGTCCATAGGCCTCCAACAACCACGCCAACTGCCCCGCGAGGGTGCATTGATAGTTTCTTGAGTGGTATCCTGTACTTCCTTGCAGTGATCCCTCCTTCCGCCCAGCGCCGGGGTTCGGTCCGCTTTCCCTCTGGGACCTTCCTCCGGAGGCTCTCGAGGGAGCTGGGCAGGGGCATTGGCCACCACCCCCGTGTCGTTCGGCGCAGCGCAGCCACGAAAACCCCTACTGCTGCCAGCTCCGCCGATATCCCAAGGCGCTCTGTTCATGGAGAATGGCCTCAAGCACTGGTTTTCTTGTTGCGTCAGCGTTTGTGAGTGATGTCCAATGACCGTGTTGCGGTAGAAGAACGCCCAGTTCCTTCGCCACGGACGAACAAGTCACACGGGACTACGGAGCCAGTAGCTGGCAAGGGCTAGTGCGGTATGCACCGGGCGTAGTCGGGCAACCCGTCTTTTTCCAGGTCGAAACGACACGTAAGAGCACTGCCCCCAAGTGCTTTCCCTTCGGCTTTTCTATGGACAGGCGGTGTCACAGTATCATGTCTAGCGTCGGCAACCGCATGGCGCATGCGCTATTTGGCGGTAGAGTGCCGCTCGGACCAGCGAAACTAGCTCAGTGCATTCGGTTGAAGGCTGTAGAGAAATCAGTCTTGAAACCAATCTCACAAACGGTTCCTGTGGGCTGTCACATACGATGTGTTGTCGCTGAAACGCTGTCACAACTCAAGACAGTTTTTCCGGGTGGTCGCGGTTAATCAGTTCAAAAAGTCTGATATCTTGTATTTGAAGGACCTAAAATCAGGAAAGTGGAACCAAACGGAGTTCTGCATAAGGCCCGGAGGACAAAGTCGATCACCGGGCGCGCTGGAGTCACGCGACGTGTGGAGGTGTCTGGGCGTGGATGTATGAACGAGATACGAGGTAAAATTGACACCAGATAAAATCCAGGTGACGTGTAACGGTGAAAGCCGATTATTTCCACTCCATCAGGATAAAATTTATAAACGATCCCAGCACCTTGGTAAGCATCGCTAACCTCCCATAAAATTCCGCGCCGGCAAGCTCTCATGGCGAGTGCCAGGGAGAACGGTGTCTTGACCACCATGCGCAGGCCATCGTGCGGATCCGAGAGACATATGAACCCGGCCTACGAAGCCGAACTCATTGCCGGCGGCCTTCCGTATTTCCGAGGCGGCCGCTCATCCTGACGGTGGCTCCCAGCTCACCTACCGATACAGACGCGCTCAAATGGGCCAGGCCGTGGAATCGAAGCACCACGGCCGTCACCATGCACGGCGCGGGGCACGAAAATGCGAGATCATAATGCGTGGGTTCGAATTGACGCGTGGCACCTTGCTTGGGCAAACGTTGGCCGCCATAATGGGAGCGATTTCATGGTAGCAGCGGTGACGTATTGTCTCTACCGGTCACTGGTGATTCCTCTACAAATACTCGCACTAGCTGTTCGCCGCCGCCGCCTCCTTGGCTGCCCTGGCTTTCGCTTCCTTCTCCCGCCTCTCCTTTCGCTCGCTGAATCGGTCGCCCATGCCCTCACTCAGCGGCCGGAACGCGAGCGTGAACCGAAACAGCTCCTCCATGACGTCGACGAGACGGTCCCTGTTGCCGCTGGGCATTAGGCGGCTGCCGCCGTCCTCGGGCGCGTCCTCGGCAGTGAACTGCGTCCAGGCCATGGGCAGCGAGCTCTGATTTGGGACGGTCCACATGCGCATCCAGCGGCCGAGGACGCGGAGGGCGTTGACGGTGTTGAAGCTCTGGGAGCCGCCGGAGACCTGGACGAGGGCGAGGGTGCGGCCCTGGGTGGGGCGCACGCTGCCCGTGAGAAGCGGGATCCAGTCGATCTGGTTCTTGAACACGGCGGTCAGGTTGCCGTGCTGCTCGGGCGAGACCCAGACGTGGCCGTCGGACCAAGCCGAGAGCGCGCGCAGCTCCTGCACCTTCGCGTGCCCGTGCTGGTCGTCGTCCTTGACGGGCAGGCCGGCCGGGTTGAACACGCGCACGTCCGCGCCGAGACGGTGCAGGATCCGCGCCGCTTCGAACGCCATCAGCCGCGAGAACGAGCGCTTCCGCAGCGAGCCGTACAGCACCAGGAACCGCAGGCGGTGCTGCGTCGTCGTTGCCGCGAGCGCCGCGACCGAGTCCAGCTCGAGCTGCGACACCCAGTCGGTGCTGCGGATGTCAGGTGGCAGCAGGAACGGACGGTAGACGGCGTCGACGGTCGGGTCGTCGTAGGGATCGACGTCGGGCGTGGTTGCGACCGAGGAGGAGGCGGAGCTCATGGCTCGTATTGCTGCTTCCGTGCGTGGCGGCAGGAGGGTGGCGAGGTTGCGGAAGGAGGAACGAGCGAACATCAGGAGGATCCTGTTGATATCCGTCGACCTCAATTTTGCAGGGCTGTTTATAGTCGGTGTTCGAATGTTGTCACTGCTGCTCTATGATTGGCCAGCTACTAGACACGGCGCTAACCAGTAGAAAATTTTGGTTTGCCGCCTGGCTGCCACGTGCGCTGGGATGACTAAGTATCCGCCTGTTCGCTTACCTCACCCTTCTTCTTCCTATCGTTGTGAAGGCTCCTCGACGTAGTTATCGAACGGCGCGCACAAGTGTAAGCAAATTGGCTGGTGGAAGCGCTGAAAGAAACGTCAGAAAAGAGCGATTTTAAAGAGCACGCAAGAAAGGTGACGAAACCGCAGATATGTACCAGTTGTCTTAAGGTCAGCGTTGGCACCGGCTAGCAAAGGGAGATCGATCGAGGTCCCTCCCCCCATGGACCAGAAGCCCTCAATCGCCACTGTAGTCACTCGCACCTCGTAAGGTAGATGAAGCTCTAAAGTCAATAGGGTGATCGCCGGCAGCGGGGGCGGGAATCGCGTCGAATGCGGCGTATGCAATGGAGCAATTGTTGCCACTCTCGACTCGTCTGGATACACATGATGCCATAACTCGGTGCGCTCCGAAGGAAGTGGCCCAGGCACGCCACGATGCCGGCTGCGACCGTTAGCATAGACGGTAGACTCAGTGCAGGCATCAACTGAGTAGCAGTCCTGTGGTTTTCGTCTCCACCGCCTGGTCGACTGGGCGTCGGTTATCTGGCGCGATGGTTGTGCACGGTGCCGCATGGTGTGCGGCGTCAAAGCAGTACATACGCAAATTGTTGTGAAAAATAAAGAGAAAAGGTCTACAATGCCAGAACATACGCTAAAAAAGTCCACAATGCCACAACGGTTCCACCATGCCAGATTTTAGTAAGGAATTTCTCGGCTCGGAATATTGCGGGTAAGGCAGGTAGAGTAT